>Ga0255052_10002653_pt1 | contig 12791 bp, 9 predicted proteins | sample JV7_2_21_MG_FD_188632 | JGI IMG/M metagenome (GOLD analysis project Ga0255052, IMG submission 188632) | Seawater microbial communities from Jervis Inlet, British Columbia, Canada - JV7_2_21 | ecosystem: Environmental > Aquatic > Marine > Inlet | place: Canada: British Columbia | collected... | reverse complement strand
TTAAATGAATAAATATAAAAAGAAATTTGTTGCCTCCCTCGCAGGAACCATTATTGTGGCAGTATGTTGTTTTACTCCTGTTTTGGTTGTTATTTTAGGGGCTATTGGTTTAAGTATTATTGTGCCCTACCTTGATATCATACTTTTCCCAGCACTCTTTTTATTACTTATTATTACAGTAATTTCGTATATTAAATGGAGAAAGGCTAATTAACTGATCGAATGAAAATATTATTTAAAATCCTGGATTACATAATCTCTGTTCTTATGGGCACCGGAACCTTATTCCTTGTCTCTCTTGTAGTTAGTGAGAGTTGGAATATGTTCCTTGCAATGATTGTGGGGATGGTCCTTGGCATAGTAGTTTTATTGCTAACAGTGTTGCTCTTCATTTCTGTTACCACGGTTTTTGAGCTTTTTCCAGTGGGGATGGTTATCACGATGTTTACAGGAATGACTACAGCAATGGTAATAACTATTGTAGAAATAGATTTTAAATTAATGTTATTAGCAGCTGTAGCTTTCTCATTATTTGCGCAGTTTTGGATCGATTCATATAACATGAAGTTAAAAGGAGACGTGCAGATTGACAAATAATACAGATACAAAATGGTGGAGCAAGTGGGACAATGCTGCTAAGACTTTTGACATAATGAATAGCGGTATTGAAGTTCGATATGGAGAAAGAAAGCGTGAATGGTTCTCTCGATCTGATGGACGGACTCTGTTGGTAGCTGTGGGAACAGGTCTTGATTTACAATATTTCCCTTCAGAACAGAAAGTAGTGGGAATAGATATAAGTTCTAAAATGTTAGAAAAGGCAAAAGGAAAATTAAATGTCACCACATCCAATATAGAACTTGTGCGGGCTGATGTTCAGATGTTAGGGTTTGCTGACAACTCTTTTGATTCAGTAGTGACATCTTGCACATTCTGTTCCGTTCCTGATCCGGTATCAGGATTAGAAGAACTCAAGAGAGTAATGAAACCCGGAGGAAAGTTGCTGATGTTCGAGCATGTAAGGAGCAATATTTTCTGGATGGGTCCGATGATGGACCTTTTGACATATGTGTCACGCAAAGTTGGACCAGATCTGAACAGGAGAACAAAGGAGAATGTTATTCGGGCAGGATTTAAGCTCAAGCAAGAGATTAATATCTACCTTGATATGGTTAAGTTTTTTGAGGCTATTAAACCATTATAGTTCAGTTATTTAATATTTTTGTTTGCAATACCCATAGAAATTAACTATATTATCACCATTGACTTAGCCGCTCAGTTCTACAGGTTTTATACATAATGCCTGCAGCACTACGGATAAAACGCTTTACGTTATAAATAATTATGGAAAATATTTTAATTAATCAATCAGTAGCAATACTATGCGATGGAAACAATATTGAACGGAGCATCCATAAACTCTCTAAAACAAAAACCGCAATGATCAATTTTGATAAGTTGATACCGAAATTGCTAAATGATAGAGGATTAAATAGACTGCTTTATTTTAGAGAAGGCAAGTCCATATCTTCGAAATTCGCTGATAGATTACATGAAAACTACTATGGCTCTGTTATTCCGTGTCATAAATCTGCTGACATTCCACTTTCTATCAAAGCAACGCAACTGGCTTCAAAGGTTGATACCATTATCATTATGTCAGGGGATTCGGATTTTGTGGATTTGGTTATACATCTGAAAGGGGAAGGTGTAAGAGTAGAAATTGCTGCAGTAAGAAAAACAGCTGCCAGGATATTAATTGATGAAGCAGACTATTTTCATGAAATAACCTCAGAAGACTGGTTTGTATATAAAGCCCCAAGAAAGACATAAGGGGAAAGAAGTTAAGAAGTTTATAACAAATCAAAAAATAGATTCGAGAATAATCAAAAAAACGATCCGGCAACCTGCCGGAAATTAGACCCCTCAGGAACCTCCATAACCTACAGTAACCTTATCACCATCCACTATAACAGGTACCTTTCTGTCTCCCTTGGAATGCTTGAGCATCTCCTCCAGCTTTGAACTGTCTTCTTTAACATCATAATATATTGAATTATCTGAATAGTCCGACCGGGCTTTATCTGTATAAGGTCAACCAGCCTTGCCGTAAATCAAAATTTTGTCTTCCATAACAGCACCTCCTAAGTAGATGTATAATTAATTATACATAATTAGCAGAATTCTTTATCTAACCTGCATTATGCATAAATATCTTGAATCAAAGCAGGTGAATAATATGGGCTAAGCTCAAATTGCTTTTCATAATTCTGTGTGGAATAATTAACATCGCTCATGAATTACTCAATGTTCAAAAAGCCGAGCAGATACATCGGCAATGAAATCAATATAATCAGGAAAGAAGCCCCTGTCAAAGTAGCTCTCTGTTTCCCGGACAGTTATGAAATCGGCATGTCTCATATCGGACTTAAGACCCTGTATTCAATAATTAATAATATACCTGATGCTTCGGCTGAAAGAGTCTACGCCCCCTGGGTAGATTACGAATCGTACCTCAGAAACAACAACCTTCTCCTGACTTCACTCGAATACCAGAGACCATTAAAAGATTTCAACATTGTAGGTTTCACTCTTCAGTATGAACTCTCATATACCAATATTCTCAATATGCTGGACCTGGGCGGTATTCCTGTCCGATCAGAAGAAAGGGGGAATGATTCACCCCTTGTTATTGCTGGTGGACCATGCACGGTAAACCCTCTTCCTCTGGTTTCGTTTATTGACGCATTTGTAATAGGCGATGGCGAGGAAGTTATTAAAGAGATCCTGGAAGTTTATTCAGACATCAGGGCTGATGAGTCAGGATTAAGGAACAAGAAAGATACATTAATTGCGATATCAAATATAGAGGGCGTCTTTGTTCCGTCCATTCATGACACTAATAAAGTCACTATCAAAAGAAGGTTTATCGAAAATCTTGATAATGCACCCTACCCTGATACACCGCTTTTGCCATATACATCTATTGTTCATGACCGCACGGCAATAGAGATATCAAGAGGATGTTCAAGAGGATGCCGGTTCTGCCAGGCAGGTATGACATACAGACCTGCCAGAGAGAGGTCTCTTGAAAATATTCTCTCTCTGGCTCAAAAATCTATCGCAAATACCGGATATGAAGAAATTTCTTTCACATCCCTGAGTACCGGAGATTACAGTAATCTGCTCTCTCTTATCAGGAATTTCAACAACTCTTGTACGGGTTCACCAATTTCCATATCCCTTCCTTCTTTAAGGGTTGGCTCAATCAGCAGCGATGTTCTCAAAGAAATTAAAAGTGTACGAAAGACCGGTTTTACAATAGCGCCAGAAGCAGGCACAAAAAGATTGCGTGACACTATTAATAAAGACATTACAGATGAAGAATATGATGAAACCCTGGAAAAACTTTTTAAAGAGGGTTGGAGGAACGTAAAGCTTTACTTCATGATCGGGCTTCCAACCGAAACAAAAACAGATATTGACGGCCTTATTGAGATGGCGGTCAGGGCGCTAAAGAAAGGCAGGAAAATTACAGGCCGCAAAGTTAACGTGAACGTAGGAATATCGGCATTTGTTCCAAAAACTCACACACCATTTCAATGGGTTGGGCAGAACCCGATTTCAGAACTCCGCGAGAAACAGGACTACATAAAGAGGGAATTCAGGAAAAAAGGCATTAATTTTAAAGGGCAGCATGTAGAGCACAGCCTGTTAGAAGCTGTATTTTCAAGGGCGGATAAAGATATATCCGTATTGCTTGAAAATGCATGGAAACTCGGAGCCCGGTTTGATGGATGGACAGAGCATTTCAATAATGACAATTGGCTTGCTGCTGCAGAAAAATCAGGAATCAACCTTTATGAATATGCAACTCGCTGTTATGACCCTAAAGAAAAACTCCCCTGGGATTTTATCGATACAGGAATTCATAAGAAATTCCTTATACAGGAATACAATAGAGCATTGCAGCAGGAAGTGACCCCGGACTGTCAAGACATATGCCATGCTTGCGGACTTGAATGCAAGGATCTAAATAATGACGAACAGGTGCCGCAGACTGGGGAAGTTTCATCAGATAATCGTGAGTCAACTATCAAGCCGTCACCTGTTAAACTGCGAGTCAAGTTCTCTAAAACAGGCACTATGCGTTATCTTTCTCACCAGGAACTTATGACATCAATCCTGAGAGCGATGAGAAGAGCCGGTATCCAGCTGACATATTCAACGGGATTTCATCCTCATCCAAAAGTTTCATTTGGCCCTGCACTTGCAGTGGGTGTTGAAGGCGTTAGCGAGTATTTTGATATGGAGCTGATTGATTTTAAGAGTTCATCAAACACTTTAAAAGAATTAAACTCTGTTTTCCCTGCCGGCATCAAGGCATTATCTGCAACCTTGATACATTCTAATGAGAAGGCATTGAATAATCTGATCTCTACTTATGAATACGAAATAGTCATTGGCAGAGAAGACGATAAAAAAATAAATTCGTTACTTAATTCTAAATGCCACGAGGTTCTCAGGAACGGTAAGACTGTAAATATTCGGCCAATGGTAAAAAAAGCAGTAATAATCGACAATAAGCTCTTTTTGACTCTTGCAGATACAGATAATATAAAGGTCCGGCTCTTTGAAATATTATCCGAAATGTTTCAAAAAAGCCATCAGGATCTTCAGTCTTTCCGGATAAAAAGAATAGGACTTTATGGTTATAATAGGTGTGAACAAATAGAGGTATATAAAGGGTAATAGTTTATGGGCGGAAAGATTATTATTAACATAACCCCTGAACAAACACGGGTAGCGTTACTTGACAATAATTCCCAGCTGTCAGAACTGTACATCGAAAGAACAAGAGATGCCAGCCTTGTTGGTAATGTCTACAAAGGGAAAGTTGTGAAAATCCTGCCCGGGATGCAGTCTGCATTTGTAGATATCGGATTCGAAAAGGCTGCCTTTCTTCATGCTGCTGATGTGCTTTCAGGATTGGACTATTCTATTTTTGGCGAAGACCTGGACGAGACAGTTCCTATTAGCCATCCAATTGAAGACCTCTTGCAGGAAGGAGAGGAAGTCTTTGTGCAGGTTTCCAAAGACTCAATAGGCACCAAAGGTGCGCGTATTACCTCTTACATAACATTGCCCGGAAGATATCTTGTTTTAATGCCGGGGGTAGAGCATATCGGTGTATCAAGAAAAATCCTTGATGAAGACGAAAGAACGAGACTGAAAGATCTGGTTGCCGCATTAAAGCCTGAAAATTTCGGTTTTATTATAAGAACCGCAAGCGAAAGCTGTACTGAAAATGATCTGAAAAGTGATATAGAGTATCTTATGCTTCTCTGGAATAATATCGAGAAGAAAAAGGAAAAAGTCAACGCACCTAATGTGCTATATAGCGATCTTAATATAACATTTAGGAGCATCAGGGATTTGCTAAGTCATGACATCGACATGCTGCTTATTGATTCAGTGCAGGAATACAACAAACTCAAAGAGTTTGTTAACACATATTTCTCTAATCTCATATCAAAAATTTCTTTGCACGAAAGCACTGAGCCTATTTTTGACGCTTACGGGATTGAACTTGAAATCCCAAAAGCGCTTGGGAAACGTGTCTGGCTTAAATCCGGAGGATACATAATAATTGACCAGACAGAGGCCCTGACATCAATAGATGTCAACACAGGAAAATACGTTGGCAAAACTTCACTTGAAGATACAATATTTAAAACAAATATGGAGGCCCTCAAAGAAATTGCTTATCAAATACGACTGAGAAACCTTGGGGGGATCATTGTAATTGACTTTATAGATATGGAGAAAGAAGAAAACAGGCATAAGCTGTTTTCAGTTTTCCAGGAAGAAATGAATAAAGACAGGGCAAAGTGCACAATTCTCGAGGTGTCGGAATTGGGTCTTATTCAAATGACAAGGAAAAGAGTAAGAGAAAGCCTTGAAAGAGTTTTATGTGAATCCTGCGCTTACTGTGATGGTAAAGGATTCATCAAATCGCCCATGACAGTTGCTTATGAAATCTTGATGGAGCTCAGGAAAATAGCTTCTACACAGAAAAACTGCAAAATAATGCTGTCAGCCCATCCCAGTGTCGCAAACTTTCTATACGAGGATGAAAGGGAAGGGATTGAAGCCGTAGAAAAGGAAAATGGATTCAAGATTATAGTTAAAGCTGATCAAACCTTCCATCAGGAATACTTCGAAGTAGCAACATTATAATCTCGTAATTCTTGATACCTGCTTTGCCGGGTGAATAATATAGGATAAAATACTGCATCCTGATTAATACCTTATGTCGATAGAAACTAAATACAATAAACTTTTAGTAATGCTGAAAGAAATGGACCGTGTAATTATAGCCTTTTCTGGCGGAGTAGACAGCACATTTCTTTTAAAGGCCGCTTCGGTTGCTAAGCTCCAAGATATACTTGCGGTGACCGGAATTTCCAACAGCCTGCCGGAGGAAGAATTATCTTTCACAAAAGAAATGACTTCATCAATGGGTATAAAACATATGACTATAGATACTGATGAAATAAATAATGCCAATTATACGGCTAATTCACCAGACAGGTGCTATTACTGCAAGAAAGAACTTTTCAGCAAACTGAGAGATATAGCAGCAGAGGAAACATATGCTTATATTCTCGACGGCACAAATGCCGATGATAGTAAAGACTGGAGGCCTGGAAGCCGGGCAGCAAAAGAAGAGGGAGTGCAAAGTCCACTCCGTGATGCAGGTCTTACAAAAAATGATATCAGGGCACTATCAAAGACTTTGGAATTAGCAACCTGGAATAAGCCTGCTACTCCCTGTCTTGCTTCGCGCTTTCCGTATGGACAAAAAATTACAGCAGAATCTCTGGATAGGGTGCATAAAGCCGAAATATTCATTAGAGCATTAGGCATAAAAGAATTCAGAGTCAGAAGCCATACAAGGTTAGCAAGGATTGAACTGCATGTCAGAGATTTCCAGATAATCATGAACGATACTTCAAGAATTGAGATAGTAAATTATTTAAAATCACTGGGGTTTCAACATGTAACCATTGACCTCCAGGGCTTTAGAACCGGAAGCTCCAATGAATGTCTTGAAAATAATAAAAAATAACAGATCAATAACATACCATGATGAACACCACAGACTACCATAACCTGCTATCAAAATGTGTCCGCTGCGGGGCTTGCAAGACACTCTGCCCAACCTATCTCACCACACTTAACGAAACAATGGGCGCTAGAGGCAGGGTTGCGATACTTGGAGAACTATCTGAAGAGCGACTTACCCCAACCAGAAAACTTGCTGAAAAAATTTATAGTTGTATGCTCTGCGGAGCTTGCAAGGGCATATGCCCGACAGGCATCAATATACCGGAAATGATTTATGAGGGACGCTCAATCTTAAAAAATTCATTCGGTAAAGGACGTATTCTCAGAAAAGTATTGAGATCCTGCATGTCAAAACCGGACATGGCATTTTCGATTTTAAGAATAATGCAGAAGCTGTTTTATCAGCCAGTTCAGCAAATCGGTGGGTTCCGTTATCTTCCTGATATCACATCAAAACCTTTTAAAAATAGTGTGCAGGTATACAAGAATATCAAAAGAATTGGGAGAGTTGCGATATTTGCAGGCTGCAATGTTAATTATTTTTATCCTTATCTTGGAAACACATTATCAAACATATTGCTCTCAAAAGGATATGAAGTAGTTGTGTTCAAAGGTGAGCTATGTTGCGGTAACCCGTTAAGATCGATGGGGCTTGAAAAAGAGGCTGCCATGCTGGCCGAAAAAAATATAGAACATTTCAGCAAAGTGCGTGCTGAGGCTATAATCAGTATGTGCCCGACATGTACGATGGTAATAAAGGAACAATACCCTGTCCTTACAGGCAGCACTATCCCAAACATAATTGATATCAATGAGTTTATTCTGAAAAATGATATTTTGAGTGACCTTGAAATAGAACCACGAGTTATGACCTACCATGACCCCTGTCATCTCAGTCATGGATTAGGTATAAGGAATGAGCCGAGACAGATTCTCAGAGACATCAATGGCATTGATTTGGTAGAGATGCAGCATGCTGATGAATGCTGCGGTTTTGCAGGGCTTTTTAGTTTGCACTTCAAAAAGATTTCAAAAGAGATCAGTCACAAAAAGTTCGAAAACATACAAGATACTTCGGCTGACACAGTTGTCACATCATGTCCCGGATGTATTATGCAGATTGAAGCCACAAAAAGAGAGTACAATTCAAAAGTAAGAATAATGCACATTGTTGAAGTTATCGCAGAAGCAATGCACGATCAAAATCAAAAAAAGATCATAAAAGATTACAATTGATAAATTATAAAATTTCCCTCATTTTTGATTTTTTAATCGTTTCTTTTTTATATTAATGCTATGCCTATTTATGAATACAAATGTAATGCATGTAATGTGGATTTTGAGAAACTCGTTTCGGGTACAAATCCTGAAGTCTCATGTCCTGAGTGTATCTCCACTAATATTAAGAAAAAGTTTTCTTTATTTGGAATGAGCGGGGTTGAAAAGCCGTTTACTTCCGGGGAGTCAGATTGCAGCTCCTGCAGTAAATCCACCTGCACTTCATGTCATTGATATAAAGATTTTTTAGCAATTATTACAACAGGTATTCAGCGATATTAATGCCATATTTTTTGGGATCCATTATTTTGGTAATGGTTCTGGCATATTTGTTTTCATCATTCATTTCAGTAAGATCAGTAACAGTTCCTTCTATTAAAGTTCCTTTAGAATCGGTAATCAACATTACACGGGGTCTCGATAAAGATTGCTGATTATTTTCAAAAACCAGACCGAGTTCATTGGAATCAAGTTTAACAAGTGACCCTATGGGGTATATGCCCATCATATTTACAAAATATTTAAAAATCAGAGAATCGAGTTTTTGCCCTGACAGTTCCATTAAAATACTTAACGCTTTTTCTGCTGTCATAGGAGTCTTCGTATATACCCTGGCAGATGTCATTGCATCATACCGATCAGCAACGGACACTATTTTACTGAACAGATCCATTTCAGCAGGAGTTTTTAATCTGGGATATCCCGAGTTATCTAAATTCATATGGTGCTCAAAAGCAGCAAATGCAGATCGGATTGTCAGCTCATCTATATCTCTCAATTTCAGTAATGATTTCACTCCCCATGTCGGATGTTTCCGCATAATTCTCCATTCAGAATCTATCAAATCGGTTGGCTTATTAAGTATTTCATTAGGTACATCAGTCTTGCCTATATCATGAAATAGAGCAGCTATGCCAAGGTCAATCAGCATTTTCCGGTTTAATCCTAAATGTTGTCCCAGCGATACAGAAAGTATACTTACGTTGGCACTGTGGAAATAAGTGTATTCATCATGGTCTTTTATAGTTGTCATACCCAAGAGGGTCTGTTCGTGGTCGACAATAGTATTAACGATAGACGTAATAACTCTTTTGGCCTTTTTAATATTTACCTCGTCACCTGCTTTGACTTTATTGATTACACCCTTGATATAAAAAACAGCGTTAAAATACGTTTTTCTCACAGATCGCCTGACATCTGATTTACCTTCGGTGCCAATTTCCTTAAGTTTTTGCAATTCAATATTGGAGATACTGGTTATTTTCTCGTTGAGATCTTCAAACGATTCATGCAGGAAATTGGTTTCAATGAATGAATTAACAAAAACCTTAATGTCTTCCATACTTAATTTTTGCTTGATTATGATTGTGCCAAGTTCAATTTTCTTGAATTCTTCAGACAGATAATCGAAATTCAATAGATGCTTTGGAGAGTAGCGTACACGTTCATCTCCGAAATAAAAAAAGTCTCCTCTTAGCTGCAGAATAATATTATCACCTTGCTCGATCTGTTCATTTATTAAAACTATCAGCTTATCTGCAATATCAGTAAAGGCAACATTATCTGTACTATGTATGCGCCCTGTTCTGAGAGCGATAGCTATCTGATTTATTATATTAGCCGCTGAAGTTTGAATATCAATAACAGCACTATCCACCACTTTCGATCCTCCTGATTGCCTGATTAGATAAATTGGCCAGCAACTTGCTGCGGGAGGTTTTGAATTTATTCAAGATCGGTAACGCATCCCTATTGCCAAGAAGACCGAGGCTGTAAGCAGCACATGCCTTAGTCTCATAATGTCTTGCCCTGTTCCAGAATGATTTTTTCGTTATTGTCTTAATACAAAAGTCATAAATACTTTCGTCATTCCACCGAACCAGAACCTTGAAGAACTCCTTCTTTTCATCCAGTTCTTTTCCAGCAAAGGAAGATTTTAATATCTGCTCAATAATAATTCTTTTGGCCTGATCATTGGACATATGCCCGATAGCTGCCAAAGAGGCTTTTCTTACTCTATTATCTTCATCATCAAGGCATTCGCAAATTATACGTAACGCATTTTCTCCGCCCATTTCTCCAAGAGCTCTGACAGCTTCCTTCCTGACCCTGGAGTCCTCATGTTTTATTGCTATCTTAATATGTTCAACTGCGGTCGCATCACCGATCTCTCTTAAAATGAATATTATGTTCCTCACAACATGCCACTCTGGATGTTTCAGTCCCTTTAACAGCGATGACACGTCCTTGGGGCCCAGGCTAACTAAAGCATCTACAACCGTTTTCCTCGCATGAACGCTTTCTAATTCACTAAGTAAATTTACAAATGGAGCAATTGCATTCTGGTCTAATAGAGAAACGAATTCCTGAAAATCATTTTTTTCTATTTTCACTTCCCTATCGAGGATATCTCCTATAATATCAATAACTTTTTTACCGCTTACAAATAACAGTATTTTAATCGCCTGTTTCCTCAATTCCGATTCAGTGTTACTGTCACCGATACTCGCTTTTATCTGACGAAGAGCATCTGCCATTAGTTTGAATTCCTTTTCCTTGATTAAATATTCAAAGGTCTTCATGAAAATGTATCCAATGTCTTCATATTCCACTATGCGTTCTACGTCATTATATATTTCAAAAATCAGGTTTAAAAATTTTGAGTTTTTTGCTTCGCTGTCCCTTTTGAGATATCCAAGAAACTGTTTAAAGTCATCTGTTGTTAAGGGCATAATAGGAACAGATGACGGGATTGCGTCGTCTTCGATGGAATCTTCATAAGCCCTTATGATATCTGCATTGTCAGTTGTATCTTTACTCTCATCATTTATCGCAGTTGGACCATGAAGCTCATCCTCGGTAAGAAAAATATCTTCCGCAATATATTTAATATGCTGAAAATCCTTTTGCCAGAATAAAGTTACTATGTCATCTTCAATATTATCTTTATCAAAATCAAGAGAGATAATATGTATAAAATCCTCGATTTCATCACGTGACACATCTTTACTGAATGTTATTTCTCTCAGGCCGTCTTTGAAAAATAAAAGGGCCAGGTTATCATTCCTCTGTGTACTGTTATATATCGATTCAGAATTGTAGTAAATATCATTTTTACTGAATTTAAGAGTCAGCTCATCTTTATAATGAAAATATTCCTTAAACTGGCTATAAGCATTTTCAAGATTATTTACATAGGTGGGATTAGTGCTGGGATATAAATTCAGAACCTTTTTAGATTTCAGAATAGTTTCGATCACATTTCTGGCAATATCCATTTCATCATCTATTGCCACTTTATGTTCAGCAACATTTACCATGAGATATTATATTTATTAAACATGCTCCTGTATTAATCTCTGCCTTATTCGATACTAACCAAACAAGACTTATGCAATATAATTAATATTATTATCGGTTATTTAACAGATATCTTGAACTTTTGATCTGTCGATATTCTGTATTTGTATGAAATGCGGGAAGATAGGCTGTACGGATTGACTTTAATGCAATTAATTCATCAAGTAATTTTACGCTTGCCTTTAATTTTCATCGAATTAACAGTTAGTTACCACAATAATAATTTCAAGATCAAGGTAAATATATCCTTACAGCAGGGCTATAATGGAATCTGCCTGTAGATACTTCAAAAACCTTTGCCAATTTGTACCCTGCAATTTTCTTTCTTAGTGACTCAGGGAATTCCCTAATATTCATATTCGCAATAACCGCCACAGCTGAATCATCAGTTACACTGAAATAATCGCCCTGATAATATTCAGGGTTGGTGTATTCCCATGTAAACCTTAAAGGGGATTCCTTTATTTTTTCAAAAGGAACAGCAAAGTCCGCATCGTGATAATAAGTAATGTCCTTATCTGTGAAAAGGTCGAGTATAGGAACCGAGACTGCGGGATTAACAACAGGTCCCTGTGACGGCACAGTAAAAACTTCCACTTTTGTTATCTTAAGGGAATTCAGCAATTTGCCTGCATTTTTGAGATTTACCGTGCTTATAGACTGTAAAAATGGTACATATGCAAAAGCAGCCACAACAATAGAAGCTATCGCGATACAGGAAACTAACACCCTTTTAACTTCTAAAGATTTCATCTGTCCTATTCCGTATGAAGCCATTAAAGTGAGCATCGGGAATGTTACCAGAACATAACGGGATCTCCTGATCTGAAAAACAACAATGAGTAATATAAGCCACCCGATTATCAGAAACCTTAAATCCTTCTTCTTTATGGCTGCCACAGTGGCATATATTGCTGCAATCGAAATAAAAGGGTGAACCTGATAAAAAAAAGTTGATACGAAGCTCTCTCCCCATCTGCTTAATCCTGGTTTCTGATATTCCTGTAAAAAATTAATCTGCC
>Ga0255052_10002652_pt1 | contig 12796 bp, 14 predicted proteins | sample JV7_2_21_MG_FD_188632 | JGI IMG/M metagenome (GOLD analysis project Ga0255052, IMG submission 188632) | Seawater microbial communities from Jervis Inlet, British Columbia, Canada - JV7_2_21 | ecosystem: Environmental > Aquatic > Marine > Inlet | place: Canada: British Columbia | collected... | reverse complement strand
TTGCCTTGCGAGACCTGAACACCCTCCAGATTAAGCCAGTCCCTGAGCGCATGCAGCTCAGTTGCAAGAAACTGACAGGTAGAGTCGCGATTAGCGCCCTCTTCATCGTGCACGTTCAACACCAGCAATTGCCCTGCCTTGCGGTCGGCCTTCAGGTCGACCCGTGCCACGATACGGTCGCCGACTCGAAATGGCAGAACGTAGTACCCCCACCGGCGTTTAGCGGCGGGCACGTAGATTTCGATGCGGTAGTGAAAATTGAACATACGTTCAGCGCGCGGCCGGAACCAAACGACGGGATCGAAAGGCGATAACAGTGATGCGCCGCTGATCGCCCTGGGAAATCGTGCTGACGACGACAGGTAGGCCGTTTCCTTCCAGCCCTCGACCTGTATCTCAGTCAAACTGTGGTCATCGACCAGATCGCGCAGAAGCGGCGCTACGTCCCCCGCGGACATACGATAGTAATCAGCCAGATCGTGCAGCGTAGCCACGCCAAAAGACGCTGCCGCCCTGCGTAGCAGTTCCCTCTGCGCGTCCTGTCGGGACACGGATTGCGAGAGTTGCTGCGCCGGCAAGATCCGTTCGGGAAAATCGAAGACCCGTTGAAAATTTGGCAATCGCTTGCGCACCAACAGGGCACCCCGCGCAAAGTGGTATTCAAGTGCCCATCTTGGAATCGATCGATGCCAGTCTCCGGGTTTCCGCTTCGGCCCGGGTGCGGGCGGCAAATCTCCTGCCGTCACAGCGCCATCACGTTGCACCTGCTTCAGTACATTCTCGAGGTAGGCCTTACAATTTCGTAGCGTCCTGAGCGGATTCCGTTTGTGCATTTCGTAGGACTGGCGCCGGTGCTCAAGCAACGACCAGCTGCTCGCGGGCAGAATGGACGCCTCGTGGGCCCATTGTTCGACGCATTCGCCTTTGTCGTAAAAATAGCCTTCAAGTCGGGCTCTGTCGTAGGCACCGAGACGCGACCATAGAATCAGAAAATGCGCGGGCATAAGAACGTTGACGTAATCAAGCTGCAGCAGGCCCAACGTCTCCATAACACGGCGAAAATGACGGATGTCAGGTTTCCCCGATGGTCGATCAAGCGTGAATCCCTGGGCCGCGAGCGCAACACGTCGCGCCTCAGCAGCTGACAGTTGAACCCGTCGCATCAATAGCCCTTACGAATCGCTAGCTGTCGTAGAGACCATCGGCCATCCTCCCGGAGGCTACCGACAATCGTCGATCGACCGATGACGAATACTCACGTGAGTGGACCGTGTCGAGCAGATGCCATTCACCGGTGCACTCTTCGGTGGTCAGAGACAAACACAGCCATCCACGCCGTGTCGTTTCAAGGTATTGAAGATCCGGATTTAGTTCGAGCGTTGCCTCGCTTGCTGATCCCGGGCGATGCTCAGGCAGGTACTCTGAGATTCCGGGTGATGAGACGGAGCTCGGCATAAACTCAACTGCGACGGGTTCTTGCGCATTGGCAGGTACCAGGTTCGCCGCAATCGACGTATGTAGGTCGCCGCTTAGAATTAGCGGATTCGTGGCGAACTCGGCCAGGTCGGCAAACATATCTTCTCGCGCCGCCGCGTAACCATCCCAGGTATCCAGTTCCATGGGCGGATTGTATTTGCTCATGGCGATTGTGTATTCAAGAACATCCCGCGGCGCTGACGAAGGACCGTCGAGATTCACGAATGGCTCGAGATCCGGCACCTTGACCGGTGCTACCAGCACTTGCTGACCAATGACCTGCCAGGTCGTCCCTCGCGCTCGTTGCAGAGACTCTCGAAACCAACGCTCCTGTCGCTTGCCGAGCATGCGCCTCTTGCGGTCACCCAAAACACCGTTAACCATCTCTACGCTCATTTCGGGCGTGGTCTGCGGCTGCCGGTCCCGCCCATACATGCGCGTGTCAAGCATGATCACACTGAGCAAATTGCCGTACCGAAAATCCCGAAAAATTCTGCTACGTTTGCCACGCGCCACGCCACGGATCGGCATCCATTCGAAGTAGGCCTGAATTGCGGCATCTCGACGTCTGGACCACCGACCTTCACCGTCATTGTGATTTTCGGCACCGGTTCGCCAGCTGTCATTGCATATTTCATGATCGTCCCAGATGGCGATCATAGGATGCTGCGCGTGCATTGCCTGCAAATCTTTGTCTGTCTTGTACTGCGCATGCCGACGTCGATAATCCCCGAGACTCGTGATTTCACGGGCCGGGTCCGGAACACGACCGAGCTCTTCGGCACGCTCAGTGGCATAGCCACCAAGTCCGTATTCATAAATGTAGTCACCGAGGTGAATTACCGCGTCGAGGTCGTCGCGATTCGCAATTTCGCGATAGGCGTGGAAATAACCTGCCGGGTAGTTGGAGCATGTGACGACGGCAAATCGAGCGCTGTCTAATTCGCCAGACGGCAGGGTTCGGGTCTTGCCGAGCGTTGACTCGACACCATCAGCGATAAAGCGAAAGTAAAGCTGCTGTCCGGCAGGGAGGTCCCCCACATCGACCTTGACGGTGAAATCATGCTCACGCACTGCATTGATCTCACCGGACCGCAGAATGGCCCGCATTGCGGCATCGGCGGCGACTTGCCAAAAAACACGAACCGGCTCGCCTGTTGAGCCACTTACCCGGGTCCAGATTATGACGCTATCGGCCAACGGATCACCGCTCGCAACCCCGTGGCGGAACGCATAGGGACTGGCGGCATTTGCCTTGCGGGGAACTCTGCCCAGCGCAACGAACAAGATGCCGCTAACGAGCAATTGCACAAAATGTCGACGTAACACTGGTTCTCCCGTGCGCCTATTCGCTAGTATCCAGTCGTCCGAACATCATACGTACCGCTAATCATGAGTCCACTACAGCGTTTTTGTGTCGTTTTACTTGGTCTGGCCACGTCCACTTGCTGGGCCGGTCCAGCAGACGTCGAAGGTCGCTGGCTAAGTGGCGATGGCGAAGGCTGGATCAGGGTTAGCATCATGGCAGACAGCCTGATCGGTATCATCGCTGGTTCCACCAAACCTAATCTCGGTGAACCGCCACGGCGTGACGACAAGAACCCGGACCCAAAACTCCGAGACCGCCTGCTTGACGGTATGACAATCATGAAGGGCTTCAAGTACGACGGCGAAGACAAATGGACGGGCGGTACAGTTTACGATCCCAACAGCGGCAATACCTACAAATGCACATTGACTCAAGTGGATCGAAACACGCTAAAGATACGCGGCTATATTGGTATCTCCTTATTCGGACGATCCGATACCTGGACTCGTGATCCCGAGTAACTTACTCGGCGACGATTGCGTCTGCCTCGATTTCAACAAGCATTTTCGGATCAATCAGGCGTGATACCTCTACCATCGTGGTCGCAGGCATGATCTCGCCAAAGGCTTCCTCATGAGCCCGTGCAATATCAGCCCACTGCTCGATATTGGTCACGAACATACGTGTACGCACGACATCCTCGAGACGCGCTCCGGTCCCCTCGACAGCCGTTCGAATAACCTTGATGCACTGTTGCGCCTGCAAGTAGGCATCCCCCTCGCCGACCAGTTGCCCGTCCTCGTCAACTGACGCGCAACCGGTGACAGCAATCGTGTTGCCAACGCGTACGGCGCGAGAGTACCCAACGATGGGTTCCCAGGGGGCGCCGGAACGAACACATGTCCTTTTTGCTTCATGGGTCATCTTGTACCCCTATATACTATTTACTTTAAGTTACTCTCTTACTATATTGTTTTACAATGTTTTTTTATAATAGCTAACCAAGCCAGTGAGCCGATTTGGTAAAGGGCCATGCCCACCCAGAGCGCTTCACTTGCTACAGCCAAATCGCCCGTCGCCAGCAGCAGCACAACTCCGAGCGGTACGACTACGATCAGCCTGAAAATCTCTATCTGAAAAGCATTTGACCGCCCCTCGTTGATCAGCCCGATGGCGTATAGCTGCGTCCACAACAACAAGCACGGCACCAGGACGCCCCGTGCGCCCAGGCTGATGAACAGTTGCGCTATGCCAAGAGTGGCTGACAGCGAAACCAGGAACTGCGCAAGCAGGTAATGCTGTACCGGCCGCAACATCGGCGGGTCGTATTTTTCGAACGCCGCCAGGTCAGAATTTTTCTTGGGGTATTGCGCCTTCACATCATCAGGCCGCCAGCCCGTGTGACGGAACCAGATACCGAGTTTATCCCGCCAGCGGCGAGTCCTCATCGCGTCGAACAACAGGTAATCGTATACCTGCAGATTGGCCCAGAAAGGATTCCAGTTAGCCAGTGGCTTGCGAACCCCGAAGACAACCGATTCGTCGACACGTTCATCCTCAAAGGTGCCAAACATCCGGTCCCAAAGAATCAACATGCCACCGTAATTCTTGTCGATGTATCGCTCGTTCTGGGCATGGTGAACACGGTGATTTGATGGCGTAATCAGCACATAGTCGAACACCCCGGCGCGCCCGACAACTTGCGTGTGCACCCAGAACTGGTAGATCAGGTTGACGGCGTTAACAGTGATCAGGATTTCGAGCGGAAAGCCGATCAGGAATAACGGCAGGTAAAAAATCCAGCCGAATAAGAAGCTGGAACTGGTTTGTCGCAGCGCCGTTGTGAGGTTGTAGTCCTCGCTCTGATGATGCACGGCGTGAGCCGCCCACAAGATCGATATTTCATGACTGTAGCGGTGGAACCAGTAGTAACAAAAGTCCCAGGCCAATATGGCAATAGCCCACAAAGCGACTCCTCGCGGTGATGCGTCGAACCATGTCAGCGGCATGTCGATCAGGGCGAAGTTCTCGAGTACAAATCCCCAGATCAGGATTGACAAGAATTTGGTGAAGTAGCTGAAGGTGCCGTTGAGTATCCCTACACTCAGGCTGTTAATCGCATCATTGCTGCGAAACAGATCGAGATTGCGAAACCGGCTAATTCCGATTTCAAGCAGTATCGCCAGCAAGAAGAACGGTACTGCGAGAGCGAGCAGGTCCACTGAGGAATTATCTTAAAGCGCGTGTCAACACGAAGCCGATATAAAAACACGCGAAGCCACCGAGCATCGTTGCCATAAGATAGGCAAATGAATTCAGGATCTCGTTTCGCTGCAACATCGTATGCATTTCCATTACGAGCGCCGACAAGGTCGTGAAACTGCCGCAAAAGCCGATAGCAAACAGTAGTCGGTATTGGTCGGGGACGATCCCTGCTTCGTTAAACCACACTGCACTTGCAACAAGTTGAGCGACGATACCCATCACCAAACAACCGATTATGTTGGCACTCAGGGTACCCCATGGAAATGCGATGTCTCGCTGCAGGACAACATTTAATGCGAAACGAGCCATGGCGCCCAGGGCCCCACCGATTGCGACAAACGTATAGGACCACAGGACAATACGCATCGCCTAGGCGAGCCCGAGTCGATCGCGTGTTTCGCGGTACTCGCGCTCTATTTGCAACACCAGGTCACGTGTTGGCAAAACCTCGTCGACATTTCCGACACCCTGCCCGGCGCCCCAGATATCTCGCCAGACTTTGGCATCCGCCTTGTCTGCCTTACCAAAATCCATCGCTGCCTTATCGCCCTCCGGGAGATTGTCGGGGTCGAGCCCCGCCTTCTCTATACTGCCCTTCAGATAACTACCGTGCACGCCGGTAAATAATGACGAATAGACAATATCGGCCGATGCGCTGTCGACGATCATTTCCTTGTATTCAGGCTGCGCATTCGCTTCCTCGGTGGCGATGAAACGGGTACCGAAGTAGGCAAGATCGGCACCAATTGCTTGTGCCGCCAGGACGTCCGCACCACTGGTCATCGCCCCGGACAGGATTACAACCCCATCGAATTCGCGGCGAATTTCCTTAAGCAGCGCGAATGGACTTGAAGTTCCCGCATGCCCGCCGGCACCTGCGCATACCGCGATGACACCGTCCACGCCCTGTTTGATGGCCTTGCGCGCGTGACGCAAGTTGATCACGTCATGAAATACGAGGCCACCGTAGCTGTGTACGGCCTGCACGATTTCCGACGGCGGATACAAGCTCGTTATTACGATTGGCACCTCATGCTTTACGCATGTCTTCATGTCCGCCATCAGACGGGTGTTGCTCTGGTGTGCGATTTGATTAACCGCGAATGGCGCCACGGGCTCATCGGGGTTGGCATCGGAGTACTCGGCGAGCGTGTCTTTTATCTCGCTCAACCATGAATCGAGAGTTTCCTGTGGACGTGCGTTCAGCGCAGGAAACGAGCCGATGATCCCCGCCTTGCATTGTTCGATAACCAGTGCCGGGTTTGACACGATAAACATCGGCGCACCGATTAAAGGAAGCCGTAATCTGCCTTCAAGAACCGCAGGCAATCCCATTTTGTTACCTCTGATTGACTAAATTTTTTCGAGCATGAAGCTGGATTCGCAATCGGCCACGACAACATCATCGGCAGCGCGACGTATTTCGCCCTTGAGCACCACCAACCGGCGCCGCTCATTCTCTATCCAACCCTTCAGCAACAGCTTTTCACCGACCCTCGATGGCTGCCGATAGCGAACCTCACATTTCGCTGTATGCGCTTTGCGGCCTTGCTGGTAGAGGATATTCGCCGTGACATCGTCAAGCGCCGTGTAGATGATTCCACCGTGAACCGTATCCTGAAAGCCAACATGGTTTTCGTTGGGCGTGAACTCGGCTGTGCACGTTTCGCCGTCAAACTTGAAGTGGATCTTTAGACCGATCGGATTGTCCTGGCCACAAGCGAAACACATCGGTGCCGCTTCAATTTCGTCTGACATGAGCGCCCCTTATTGTACTTGCTGGTCTATTGGCAATTCGATGGCGTTGTTTTCAGCTGGTTTGACGATTTGCAATCCGTACCAGTCGCCAGGCTGTGCGTTGGGCTGTCCGTTCAAAGAAACCCGAGCCAGCAATTCGAATTCGGCGAACGAGGATAATGAGCGCCCAGCCACCATCGACTCACTATCACCCAATCCGATAGTAACCGGTAACTCCGACAAGCGCCGCCGCGCTACCGCGATTGGTGGCCCCGGTTGCGCCGGATCACGAGCGATAACGAATACCGTTGCTTCGGCAGGCAAGGCCTCGGCTGCAGCAACTGTCAGCGAAACCCTTGCGCTCACCACCGCGCCAGGTAGCTGTGCGACCGATGCGATGGATTCAGGCGTAGCTTCTACCTCCGGTTGTGGCTCCGCCTGTACGACAGCCGGCAATTTCTCACCGCGCCATTCGGCGATGCGTTGTTGCAAAACGCCTTGAATCTCGGTGGGTGGGTTCAAGGACATCAGCGTTTCCCATCGATCCGCTGCCAATGCCGTATCGTTACGGTTGTAGGCGCCGATTCCACCGTAGAAAAGGGCTTGCGGGTTATTCGGGTCGATAGCCAGAGCGTTTTCAAACAGCGACGCAATACGTCCGGTAATACCAGATTCCGACTCGGCGAGAAGCGCCTCACCCAATGAAACGAGCGACTGCGCATCCTCTGCCGACTCAAGCTCAACTGTCTTCTCAAATGCCTCGACTGCGCCGGCATAGTTGCCGATCGTCATGTACGAGCGCCCGAGCATTTTCCAACCGTTGATGTCATCAGGGTTGGCGGCCAACCTGTCTGCAAGCGCCGCAACGGCGTCGTCCATTTCAGGCAGAGCACCGGAACCCGAGGGCAGCGTCGGACTACCCTGAATGTTGTACAAACTCGCCGATAGCGCGACAACCAGCACAACCGCGACACCGACCAGCGGTGAGAATCCTTTGCCGTTCTTGTACAAGGGCCATACCGCAAAACCAATGGCAACAAGACTCATAACTGCGAGCGAAATCCAGAGTGTCATCTGCACTAACCCTCGTTACTCAGGTCATCGTCGATTGGCAAAGCCATGCGTCGCCTGACGATATTGAAAAGTACAAATGCGCCACCTAGCAGGAACAACGCCGGAGCAATCCAGAGAATCAGGGTCTTGCCGCTTGCTCGGGGATTGTAGAGCGCGAAATCTCCGTAGCGTTCGACCAGGAAATCAAAAATCTGCTCGTCCGTCAGACCCTCTTCGAGCATGCGACGAATTTCGCGCCGCAGGTCCCCTGCGAGAAATGCATTTGAGTCTTTGATGGTCGTGTTTTGGCACTTGAGGCAACGGACTTCATCGATGATCTTTTCGTAGCGCGCCTGCAATACCGGGTCCTCCAATGCTTCTTCGGTATCAACCGCATACGCGATGGTCGCGAACAGCGACAAAGTCAAAACGCTGAGCAAGATTCTCATTGTGTCTTTCCTGCCGCTTCGAGATGAGGAACAAAGTGCTCCTGCCAGAGCCGCCAGTTGAGCGGTCCGAGGTGCTTGTACAGCACCGTGCCGTCCGGCCCGATAAGGAACGTTTCCGGCGCTCCATACACACCCCAATTAATACCCGCCCTGCCATCTCCATCGTACGCAGAAGCGATGTACGGGTCTCCCAGATCCTGCAACCAGCGCTGCGCCTCTACCTGGTTGTCACGCCAGTTCAGGCCAAACATTCGAATTGAACCCGACTCTGCCAACTGCAACAGGAAATCATGCTCCTGCCGGCAGCCCACGCACCAGGTCGCCCAGACATTAAGGAGGGTCATGCCATCGCCAAAATCGGCATTAGTCAAGGTCTTCGACGGATCCGTGAGCGACGGCAACTCAAATTGCGGCGCAGGATTGTCGATGAACGGGGATGGCAAAGCGTTGAGATTCCGCTCCGGGTCGAGTCCCTTGACGAACATCAGGATCAGCAGCGCAAAAATGACCAGCGGTGCGAAGTACTTCCACATTACGCTGGCTCCGGGGCTGCGGTCGTCGCTTTTGCATGCGCCGGCACTGACGAGCGATAGCGGCGATCGGTGACAGCAATGAGCCAGCCTAACGCCATGACAATGGCACCGAACCAGATAAACCGAATCATCGGTTTGTACTGAATGCGTACGCTCCACGTATTGTTGCCGAGCTGGTCGCCGAGCGCGATGAACAGGTCCTTATTCCATTGGACGTCGATACCGGCTTCGGTCATCCAGTTTTTCTGCACCAGGTACTGACGTTTCTGTGGACGAACCACTGCAACGAATTCGCCATCGCGGCGAATTTCGATGAGGCCTTCAACGGCCGCGTAATTTGGTCCTTCGACATCACGCAATTCACGCAATTCAAAAGTATGGCCAGCAACCTCAAGGGTCTCACCAGAGCGCATGCTCATATCGGTTTCAACATTGAACGCCGACGTGAGTGTTACGCCAAGAATGAACATGCCAACGCCAAGATGCGCGACCGACATGCCGAGAACCGCCGGTGTTATTCGTGCTGCACCTCCAGTACGACGCCAGGACCGGATTGGCTCAATCAGCGACGTCGATATCACCCAGAGTGCTGCGATAACGCCAACACTGACCATGACGCCGAAGCGGCCGTACAGTACGCCGGGAATCAGGATGCCGAGCACAATCGAAATGATGGCGGGCAGCATCAGCTTGCCCGCTAGCAGGTTGCCCTTATGGCTGCGCCACGTTGTATGCATGCCGATACCGATCAGGAATACCAGCGGCAGCATTGGCAACAGGAACACCTTGTTGAACCATGGTGCCCCTACGGAGATCTTGCCGATATCAAGCACTTCGTAAATGAGCGGCGCCAGCGTGCCATAGAAGACGACGATAGTGGCGACCACCAGCAGAACATTGTTCAGCAGCAAATATGTTTCACGAGAATTGGGACTGAATCCTGCATCCGAATCAAGCCCTGGGGCGCGCCAGGCGAACAGGACCAATGCACTGAGGACGACGATGCCGAGGAACGACAGAATGAATACGCCGCGTGCAGGATCTGTCGCAAAAGCATGTACCGACACAATGATGCCGGAACGAACCAGGAACGTGCCGAGCAGACTCAACGAGAATGCTGCGATTGCCAGCATCAGTGTCCAGCTCTTGAACAAGCCACGTTTCTCCGCGACTGCAAGCGAATGAATCAGTGCCGTGCCGACAAGCCATGGCATGAAGGATGCGTTCTCGACCGGGTCCCAAAACCACCAGCCACCCCAGCCAAGCTCGTAGTAGGCCCACCAGCTACCGAGTGCGATGCCGAGCGTCAGAAATATCCACGCCATCGTTGTCCACGGCCGCGTCCATTTCGTCCACTGCTTGTCCAGGTCGCCGCTGATCATCGCCGCGATTGCGAATGCGAAAGCGACGGAGAAACCCACGTAGCCGACGTAGAGCATTGGTGGATGGAAAGCCATGCCTGGATCCTGCAACAGCGGATTCAGGTCGGCGCCATCCGGTGGCGGCACAGCCAGTCGGTCAAACGGATTGGACGTCAACAACGCGAATAACAAAAAGCCGACCGACAACAGGCCGAGAACGCCAATAACGCGTGCCACGAATGAGTCAGGCAGACTGCGGCTGTAACGGCCAACCGCTACGGTCCAGCCAGCGAGCAGCAAAATCCACAAAAGCACCGAGCCTTCATGGCCACCCCACACGGCTGTGACCTTGTACATCGTGGGCAGCGCCAGTTGCGAATGATTGGCGACGTAAGCCACCGAAAAATCATTGTGCAGGAATGCCCAGGTCAGGCATGCGTACGAGACCACGACGAATATAAGGTGTCCTACTGCAGCCGTGCGTGCTGTAGACATCATCGCCGCGTCATTGCGGTGCGCACCGACGAGCGGCAGGATGCCCTGCAACAGCGCCAGCGCCAGCGCCAGGATCAGCGCGAAATGGCCAATCTCAGGAATCATTGGACGGACACCCCGTCGGGCCTTCTTGCAGGCCCGCGGTCTGCTCACGAACGTGGTCCGCCCGAGCTGCGGCGTCGGCCTCGGCATCAGCAAGCGAATCGGCAACTTCAGGCGCCATATAGTTTTCGTCATGCTTGGCGAGGATTTCATCGGCCGCGAATACGCCGTCTTCACGCAGACGACCGTGCGCCACTACACCCTGGCCCTCGCGGAACAGATCGGGCAATACACCCGAATAACTGACCGTAAGATCACAACGCAGGTCGGTGACGAGGAAGTTCATCTCGAGAGACCCTTCTTCGCGCGTGATGCTGCCGTCCTTGACCAGCCCGCCGACCCGGAAATTGCGATTGTCCGGATATTTACCTTCGGCGACCTCGGTCACGCTGACAAAAAACATCATGCTGTCTTTCATTGCCTGCAACGTCAGTCCCGTGGCAATCGCAACACCCACGACCACCAGGCCAACAGCCAGCATTCGTTGCTGTCTGGGTCTCATCAACTATCTCCAAGTGCTTTGATACGCACTTCAATATCCCTGTATACGCGGCGATGACGCAAACGCGCCCGCCATTCACAAACGACGAGTACGACACCAGCCAGGATGAAGCAAGTCCATACGTACGCTCCGTAACCACCCATCGACAAGTCCATACTCAATTACCTCCAGACAGAACCAGGTCTTTAACCCAGCGGGTGCGGCGCTCGCGAAATAGCACCTCGGCGCGTACGCGGCGCAACAACAGCGCGCCGAATATGAATGTAAATCCAAGAATCATCGCGAGCAGTGGGTATAGCATGCCGGGATCCATCGCCGGCCCACCTTCTTTGATCAGCGTCGGCCCCTGGTGCAGAGAACTCCACCATTGAACCGAGAAATGGATAATCGGAACATTGACGGCTCCCACAAGTGCTAGTACAGCACTCGACCTGTCGGCCTTGGTCGTATCGTCTATCGCGCCACGCAGGGCCATGTAGCCGAAATACAGGAACAACATAATCAGTTCGGATGTCAGCCTCGGGTCGCCCCATTCCCACCAGGTACCCCACATCGGCTTACCCCAGATTGACCCGGTTGCCAGGGCCAGGAAGGTAAACCAGGCGCCAAGCGGCGCCGCTGCAGCTGCAACCGCGTGTGACAGCTTGATGCGCCAGATCAGGCCAATGCCCGCGCTGACGGCCATCGTCATGTAGGCCAGCATTGACAGATACGCGGACGGCACATGCACATAGATGATGCGAAAAGCATCACCTTGCTGATAGTCCATCGGTGCCAAAAACAGGCCGGCGTAGGTACCGTAGCCGATCAATAAAAGGCCTGGCACAGCAAGCCACGGAATCAGGATTTGGGCAATCCTGTAGAAATGTGGCGGCGACGCCAACTGGTGTATGAATTTCCACATATCGGGGATTTTACTCGTTACTGATGCGTAAAGCGGCAGCCGTTGCGAACGGCGCAAACGACAGTGTTAACACAGCATATGCCGCAAGAAAATAGAGACCTCCCGCAACGCCATCGCCGGAAGCCACAAGCGAGACAGTGCGTGCGCCGAATATAAGGATCGGCATGGCGAGTGGCAAGATCAGCAGACTAAGCAGCGCTGTACCGCGGTGTAAGCCGACTGTCAGTGCCGCACCGACCGAGCCCAGCAGACTAAGGCTGATGGTGCCGAGCAGCAACGTGAGCATCAGGTACCCCGTCACGGAAAATGGCATCTGGAAGGTTATCGCGACTACGGGAGACACCACGACCAACGGCAGGCCACTGGTCAGCCAGTGCGCCAGCGTCTTGCCCAGTGCGAGCGCCGACAGCGGAATCGGGCTGACGAGCATCTGGTCCAGGCTGCCGTCCTCATAGTCGGACAGAAACAAGCTGTTCAACGACAGGAGCATAGACAGCAGAGCTGCCACCCACAGGACGGCCGGCCCACTCAACTTCAATTGCTCCGGGCTCGGTCCTACGGCGAGCGGGAACAACGCAGCAACCATCGCGAAGAAGAACAGCGGATTAGG
>Ga0255052_10002649_pt1 | contig 12803 bp, 7 predicted proteins | sample JV7_2_21_MG_FD_188632 | JGI IMG/M metagenome (GOLD analysis project Ga0255052, IMG submission 188632) | Seawater microbial communities from Jervis Inlet, British Columbia, Canada - JV7_2_21 | ecosystem: Environmental > Aquatic > Marine > Inlet | place: Canada: British Columbia | collected... | reverse complement strand
GTTTTCGTAATCTCAAAAAGAGTGACCGTTTCAGTATTACGAGAGCGTTTGGAGGTCCCCGCTTGCGCGGGGATGACGGTGCCTCTTGCGCGGGGATGACGGTGCCTCTTGCGCAGGGAAAAGGTGAAACCGGAATCCGAAGTACTTGTGGCGTGTCCTGGAAGGTGTACGGCCACTCTCAGCCGGCGCTCCCGTTTTTCCATCTGGCGTCTGCGAGCACGACCGAGGTTTCAATTTGCCGGTCAGGTATCGTCCAGTACTTTCTCAGCAGCCTGGTTTTTTCTTCCTGGCTTACACGTTGATAGCCGTTTTTCTGGTAGAACGATATGGCCCACGTTGCACTTGCCCAGGTTCCGATCAGCACCGGTTTTTCGGTGATTTTCTCAAGGTGATTCAGAAGAGCGGTACCCACACCTTGCTTTTGAGTCCCGCTACGAACATAGGCGTGCCGGATAAGTGTCACATCACCTTTATCCTGAATACCCATGATCCCGGCCAGTTGATCTTCGGACCCGGCACCCCAGAAAGTCACCCCGTCGCTGATTTCATGCGCCAGTTCATCCCTGCCCATATACGGCTCATGCCACCGGTCTTTTGGGATCACACCGCGATAGGCTTCGGCGGCCTCATTGATAATTTCGTAGATTGCTTCGAAGTCGGAGTCGTTACAAAGTCTGATCATTTGACGTTTGACCTGTTGACACATAACCCAATCTGATGGCGCAGCCACATAGCTGATTGTAACTGCAAATGGGTTCCCGGCCCCACAGGGAACTATCACGCCGGGCTTGACGCCGGAATTCAGCAACTGTAGCGGCTATGGATAAATCGCTCTTTGTCATGATTTATTGACGTAAAACAATAATACGATGCGTGACTCAGGAGATAATCCAGACTGTTTCTTTTGATACACTTCAAATATCAAGGACAAAAATAATGTGATGGATGGAGGAAGTTTTAATTTAAACAGGCAGTCACCGGATGAGCGCGTCGGAGCTGTCATGGTCGTTGGCGGCGGTATCTCAGGTATGCAAACCTCTCTGGACCTGGCCGATGCCGGTTATAAAGTCTACCTGGTTGAGAAAAAATCGGCCATCGGCGGCCATATGGCCCAGTTGGACAAGACATTTCCAACCAATGACTGCTCCATGTGCACCATCTCGCCGCGGCTCGTCGAGGTCGGGCGGCACGTCAATGTCGAACTGATCACCGACAGTGAAGTGGTCGGGCTTGAAGGTGAGGCGGGCGATTTCACCGCGACCATCCATACCCGACCGCGTTTCATCGACGTGGATACCTGTAACGGCTGCAGCAAATGTGCCGAGGTGTGCCCGGTACCGTTGAATAATCCATTTGACATGGGCATGGGCCAGGCACGCGCCGCGCACAAGCTCTATCCACAAGCGACCCCCGATGCTTTTGCGATCGAGAAACGTGGAGTTGCACCCTGTCGTGACGCCTGTCCGGCAGGCCAGAGGGCCCAGGGTTATATCGCCCTGATCGCGGCCGGGCGGATCGAGGAGGCCTATCGCTCCATCAAGGAAGACAACCCGTTCCCCGCCATCTGTGGGCGCATCTGCAACGCGCGTTGTGAGGCCGCCTGCACTCGCGGCCAGGTCGATGAAGCCGTCAATATCCGCGCCCTGAAGCGATTTGTGACCGATACCATGCACGCCAGGCCGCGTGAAGTTCCACAGCCGGTGGAGCGGAGATTCACCGAGCGTGTCGCCATCATAGGCTCCGGCCCCTGCGGTCTGACCGCGGCTAAAGACCTGTGTCAGAAAGGCTACGCTGTTACCGTGTTTGAATCGCTGCCGGTGGCCGGCGGCATGTTGCGGGTGGGTGTGCCCGGGTACCGCCTGCCGGTAGCCGTGATCGAAAGAGAAATACAGGACATCCTCGATCTGGGCGTGGAGCTCAGGCTCAACACCGCGGTTGCACAGCTGGACGACCTTTTTAGCGATGGCTACAAGGCGGTGCTAATCGCGGTGGGCGCCCACGAGGGAATCCGTATCAACATCCCCGGCAATGATTTGAACGGCGTGCTGATCAACACCGAATTTCTGCGTGATGTACGTTTGTGGGATCACGACAGGCAGGCCATGCTTGCAGCCGGCAAATCGGAGCCTGCTGAGCTGATCAACCGCAAGCGGGTGGTGGTCATTGGTGGTGGTGATGTGGCGGTGGACGTCGCCCGGACAACGATGCGTCTCGGCGCTGTCAGTGTCACCATGGCGGTGCGCGGCAGCGGTGGCAGGATGCCGGCCAGCGACCATGAGATTGCGGCGGCGAAGGATGAGGGCATCGAAATGCATGTCGGCCTGAACTTCCTGCGCATCGCAGATGACGGCCACGGCAATGTTTCCGCACTGGAAGTGGAGGATGTCGAGCGCTTTGAAACCAATGACGAGGGCCGCAGGGTCGCGATCATCAAGGAGAACTCCGAACACACGTTCCCCGCTGAGGTCATCATTTTTTCCATCGGGCAAAAGGCAGGGCTGGCGTTTATCCCCAACGATGCCGGTGTAGACCTGACCGCCAGCCGGGAGATCGAAGTCGTCAGCCACACCACCTATGCCACCGCCCGTGCGGGTGTATTTGCAGCCGGCGATGCCGTTACCGGCACCGCCTTTGTTATCGACGCGGTTGCTTCCGGCCACAAGTGCGCCGCTGCTGTCGAGCGTTATTTGCGTGGTGAGGAAATCGATGTTGAAGAACCCCGCGACCAACGGATCGCAAACATACCCAGGGCCGAGTTGGATGACCGTCTGAGTAGCGGTGAAATCAAGCTGTCACCACGTGTCAATGAATCAAAAATCAGCATGGATCGCAGACGCAGCAGTTTTGCCGAGGTGCAGCATTGCTACTCACAGGAAGAGGCGATGGCCGAAGCCAATCGCTGCCTCGCCTGCGGGGTATGTTCCGAATGCAACAGCTGTGTCTGGGAATGCGGTCTGAATTGTATCGACCTGAACATGCAACCCGCTGAACGTCAGATCAGGGTCGGTGCCGCAGTACTCGCACCCGGCTTCAGAACCTACCAGGCAGAAAACGCCCAGGAGTTTGGCCTCGGTCGATACCCCAACGTATTGACGTCGATCCAGTACGAGCGGCTGTTGAGTGCCTCTGGCCCCACCTCGGGCCATGTCCGGCGTCCATCGGATCAATCCAGACCCAGAAAGATCGCTTTCCTGCAGTGCGTCGGTTCGCGTGATCAGACGCATGATTATTGTTCGTCGGTCTGTTGTATGTACGCGGCCAAACAGGCCGATATGACCCTGGAAGGTGACGCCGATACCGAGATCCGTATCTTCATGATGGATATGCGGGCCTTCAGTAAAAACTACGAGACCTATTACCAAAGGGTCAAACAACGCGAAGGGATAGAATATACCCGTTGCCGTGTATCGTCGCTGAAGGAGAACCCCCGCAACAATAATCTGCTCGTGAAATATTTCGAGCGTGCGGCCTTGCCAGGCGGACATAGTGGAACCGGGTTGAATAATGCCGTCATCGAAGAAGAGGAATTTGACCTCGTGGTGCTGTCGGTCGGCATGGAGGTCGCGCCTGATGTGCAAGAGTTGGGTGCCAGGCTCAACATCGATATGGATCAAAACGGATTTTGCCGGACCGGGCAATATGAGCCGTTGCAGACCAGCCGCCAGGGTATTTATGCCATTGGTCCGTTCCGTGAACCAAAGGATATAACCGATTCCATTATCGAGGCCAGCGGAGCGGCGGCGGCCGCCGGGGCTTTTTTGTCCAGGTCCCGTAATACGCTGACGCGGGCAGAGTACTTTCCCGAAGCGCGCGATATCTCCGGTGAGGAACCCAGGATCGCGGTATTTATCTGCCATTGCGGCAAGAACATTGCCAATACCGTTGATGTAAAGGCGGTCGGGGAATATGCCGGGGGGTTGCCCAATGTCGTGCATACCGAACAGACGGTCTATGCCTGCTCGCAGGACAGCATCGCGCACATCACCGAAAAACTTGAACAGACCGGCGCCAACCGCCTGGTGATCGCCAGCTGTTCACCACTGACCCACGGCCCGCTGTTTGAAAACAGTATCAGGACCGCCGGGCTCAACCCTTACCTGTTCGACATGGCCAATATCCGTAACCACTGCTCCTGGGTGCACGCGGATGATAAGGAAAAAGCCACTGCAAAGGCCAAGGACCTGGTGCGTATGTCGAGTGCGCGGACAAGCCATCTCGGCCCGCTGACCACCGAAGAGATGCCGATGACCAAGGCCGCACTGGTGGTGGGCGGCGGTGCCAGTGGCATGACCTCCGCACTGGCGCTGGCAGACCAGGGATTCCCCGTCGTGCTGGTCGAAAAAAGTGACCAACTGGGTGGCAACCTGCGCCATATCCACTTCGGTCTTGATGAATGGGGTGTCGGTGGTGGCCTGCCTGGGTGGGATGAAACAACCTCTATCCGGCCTGCCGCCTACCTCGCGAAATTGATCGGGAAAGTGGAGCGACACCCACGTGTCGATCTCCATTTGAATACCGAACTGGCTTCCACCACCGGTTTTATGGGGAATTTCAACTCGACCCTGGAACAGGCCGGCGAAGACCAGCCTGAAAGCAGCCGTATCCAGCTAAAGCACGGTGTCATCATCCTCGCCACCGGCGGGTATGAATATCGCGGTGATGAATATGCTTACGGTACAAGTCGAAATATCGTGACCGGGCTCGAGTTCGAACAGCTGCTCGCCCGGCACGACCAGGGCACAGTGGTCCGGCAGGATCAGCCGCTGCCCGACTCGCTGGTGATGATCCTGTGTGTCGGGCCGGCGGAAAAATACTGTGCCCGTATCTGTTGTACCACGGCGCTGAAGAATGCACTGGCGTTGAAAACACTCAATCCCGCTGCGCGAATAACCATCCTGTACAAGGATATCCGCACCTACGGGTTCAAAGAGCGTCTGTATACCCAGGCACGTGCGGCCGGCGTGGTGTTTATCCATTACGATGAGCAACATGTGCCTGAGGTCACAGTTGCTGACAATGGTTCGGCGCTGCAGGTAAAAGTCTGGGAGTCAATCCTCGGCAAAGAGATCACCCTGGACCCGGATATGCTGATGTTGAGCAACCCGATTGTTCCATCACCTGCGGCCCGGCAACTCAGTGATCGCCTGAAAGTGCAGTTGGATACGAATGGCTTCTTTCTCGAAGCTCACGTCAAGCTGCGCCCGGTGGATTTCTCGACCGAAGGGGTGTTCATGGCGGGTATTGCCCACTACCCCAAGTTGCTCGAGGAGTCCATAGTTCAGGCCCAGGCGGCAGCGGCACGGGCGGCGACGCTGTTGTCGCATGACACCATCACCACCGGCGGCAAGATCGCAGTGGTGGACCAGGAACTGTGCGTGGGCTGCCTGACCTGCGTGCGCAGTTGTATATACGGGGCGCCGGCTATCCATCCGGAGCTCGCCGGTATCGGCAATATCACCGGTGCCGCGAAGATAGAGGCTGCACTGTGCCAGGGTTGCGGTGTGTGCGCCGCGGCCTGTCCGGCCGGGGCAATCGAGATGCTGCACTCGACCAATGAGCAGATGGTGGCGAACATCAAAGCACTGTTTGAGGAGGCTGGAAGCGAAAGGGCCGACAGTGAAAAGACCGGCTCCGTGACAACCAGCGATGAAATGGTTGAAGCATTGGAGTAAATGTGCATGGGCTATAGTGTAAAAACCGAACCGCAGGTCATCGCATTTTGCTGTATGCACTGTGCCTATGCGGCAGCGGACCTGGCCGGCAGTTCCAGGTTTGGCTATCCGGCGAACCTGAAGATCGTGGCGCTGCCCTGTACCGGCCGCACCGACATGGGACACATCTTGCAGAGCTTTGAAGACGGTGCGGCCGGTGTGCTGGTAGCAGGCTGTCTGCCGGGCCGCTGCCATTACGTCAGCGGCAATCTCTACGCCCGCCAGCGGGTCGATTATCTCACCGGCTTGCTTGAAGAAATCGGATTGCAGGGCGAACGGGTGCGAATGATCAACATCTCGGCGGGCATGGGGGCGAAGTTCGCCGAGTTGGCCAATGAATTCGTAGAGACCATACGCGCACTGGGCCCGACCGGTCTGACAAGGAAACCGGGTTCCGGGGATTTCCAGCCAATTGCAGAAAAATCCACCGGGCCATCAGCCTTGACTGACAACGAATCGGTCTTGCCCCTGGCAGACCCAAAGCCGATAGATCCAAAACCGATGGACCCAAAACCAATAGAAAGGGGCGTCACATAAACCGGGACACAAAAGATGATAGTTGCTGATCAAAAACCCATTGAAGACATCAGACAGATGTTGCGTGGTAAGCGCAAGGTGCTGGCGGTTGGCTGCGGCACCTGTGTTGCCGTGTGTTTTGCCGGCGGCAAACGCGAGGTCGGGGTGCTTTCCTCCGCGCTGCGCATGGCCACCGAACTGGCCGGCGAGGCGCGCGAGATCGATGAGGCCATCGTACAACGCCAATGTGAAAAGGAATTTATCGAACACCTCGGGGAGCAACTGGACGGGTATGACGCCATCCTGTCGCTGGGTTGCGGCGTCGGTGTGCAGTCGCTGGCGGATCAGTTCCCCGGCACCCGGGTCTTACCGGGCTTGAACACCAAATTCATGGGTGGTCCCGAGGAGCAGGGCGTGTGGGTGGAGCGCTGCCAGGGTTGCGGCAACTGCCTGCTGGATTACACCGGCGGGATTTGTCCGATCTCGCGCTGCCCGAAGCAATTGATGAATGGTCCTTGCGGTGGCACGGCAGATGGCGGCCGTTGTGAGGTCGATCCCGAAATACCGTGCGCCTGGTATCGGATCTGGGAACGTATGGACACGCTCGAAATCCAGCAGGAGTTGATGGAGATCCGCCCGCCCAAGGACTGGTCCAGCAGCCGTGACGGTGGCATGCGGAGGGTTGTACGCAAGGATTTGCAAAAGCCCGATTTGGACGACGGCAGTTAATGCAGGGGTAATTACGAACATGACTCAACAACCGCTACAACAGACCGCCACGACAGCGCAGGGCTTGAAGTCCGGCAGCCATCTGGAACGGGTACTGGCCGCGGGGCATTTTGCGGTTACCGGCGAAATAGGACCACCCAAAAGCCATGACGCCAACCTCATTCTCGAAAAATGCGCTCTACTCAAGGGTTATGTCGATGCTGCCAACATCACCGACAATCAGACCGGAATTGTCCGCATGAGCAGTATCGCCACCGGTATCCTGCTCAGCAACGCGGGGCTGGAACCGGTCATCCAGATGACCTGCCGTGACCGCAACCGGTTGGCGATGCAGAGCGATATCCTCGGTGCCGCCGCCCACGGCATCAGGAATGTATTGTGTCTGTCCGGCGACCACCAGTCATTTGGTAACCATCCCGGTGCCAAGAACGTACACGACCTCGACTCCATGCAACTGATCCGCATGCTGCAGGAGATGCGCGATAACAACCAATTCCAGTGTGGTGAAGAGATTGCCGGCGGTGGCCCGCCGCTGTTTATCGGTGCTGCCGCCAATCCCTTTGCTGAGCCGTTGGAACTAAGGCCCAGGCGGCTCAAAAAAAAGGCGTTGGCTGGCGCTGATTTTGTCCAGACCCAGATGATCTTCGATGTGGATCGCTTCAGGGAGTTTATGTGCAGGGCCGTCGACCTGGGGGTGACCGAATCAATGTCCGTGCTCGCCGGTGTCGGTCCACTAAAGAGCGCCGGGATGGCGAGGTATATGCGTGATAACGTCCCTGGCATAGCTGTTCCCGATCAGGTGATCAAGCGGATGGAAGGTGCGGTCCAGGGTATTCCCAGCGATGACAAAAAGGCCCGGATGGCCGCCGCGCGTGCCGAAGGTGTCCGTGCGTGCATAGAGCAGATCGATGATATAAGACAAATCGAAGGTGTCGCCGGTGTACATATCATGGCGATCGAATGGGAAGCGGCGATAAAACCGATCGTAGTAGGCGCCGGGCTTTATCCACGGCCCGGAGACACCGGCTAAATGGTCATGACCGCAACACACCCCACCCGGGCAGAACCGTTATCGACGGTGGTACTGGACAAAATCGGGCAGAACATATTCAGTTGCTACCAGTGCGTCAAATGTACCAGTGGTTGCCCTCTAGCCGAGCAATTTGACCTTGCACCCAACCAGGTCATGCGTAGTTTGCAACTCAACGACCCGTCCGTGTTACAAAGCAAAGCCATCTGGCTGTGTGCCGGTTGCCAGACCTGTGCTTCGCGTTGTCCGCAGGACATCAATGTGACCGGCGTCATGGACCTGCTGCGTATTGAGGCCAGACAGCGGGGCATCCCGTCGGCGGTGCCTGATATCCAGCAGTTCAACTGGCTGTTCATGCAGTTCATCAAGTACCTGGGACGGTTACCCGAACTGGTGTTTATCCTCAGCTATAAACTGCTGCGAGGAAAACCCTTTTCCGACATGGGCATGGGATTGCGGATGCTTAAAAAAGGCAAGCTCAGAATACTGCTGCACTTTGCACGCACACCCAAAAAGCTCAGACCACTGCCGGGTGCGGCAGGCAAGGTGGCCTATTTCCCGGGTTGCGCGGCCGCCTCGACCGCCAGCGAGTACGATCAGACGGTCCGCAACACCGCTGATGTTTTGAATATCGAACTGGTGGAGCCCCCGGGGTGGGTGTGTTGCGGTTCCAGTTGTGCCCATGCGACCGATTCGACCCAGGCCCATGTATTGCCGCTGCGGACCATGTCTACCATTGAACGCATGGGTATGACCACCGTCACTTCGCCGTGCAGCAACTGCTTCTCACGTCTGAAAATGGCCGAGCAGGAAGGCATGCATGACCCGCGGGCTCTTGCACAGGTAGCAGCGGTTACCGGCCACGAATACCAGGGCAGCGTCAACGTACAGCATTTTGTCGATACCATCATGGATCATGCCACCCCGGAGAAGATTTCAGCCAAGGTCAAACGTCCGCTGACGGATTTGAAGGTCGCCTGCTATTACGGGTGTCTCATTACCCGTCCGGCCCGGGCAACCGGTGCGTACAACCCCGAATATCCCATGCAGATGGATCACCTGTTACAGTCGCTGGGCGCCGAGACCGTGGACTGGTCCTACAAAACCGATTGCTGTGGCGGTTCGTTGAGCGTAACCCAAACGGACGTGGCGCTGAACATGAGTCAGAAAGTACTTGAGAACGCCAGGCTATGCGGCGCCGATGCCGTGATCACGATGTGCCCCATGTGCCACATGAACCTGGACGCACGCCAGGCGTATATGGAAACCGGGTTTGATCTGCCGGTCTTTCATGCGACCCAGCTAAGCACGCTGGCCTTTGGCCTGGAGTTGGACAAATGCTGCTTCAACAAAAACTTTGTTGACCCCTTGCCATTATTACAGGCGAAGAAGCTTTTCTAAGCAAAAAAATTAACTACACAGCAGCACAATATTGCGCCAGTCGGTCCAAAAAAAACGCCAACCTCATTCTGATGAGAACGAGGCTGGCCTGTTGAAACCGGCTAATTGCGTATAACGGCAAGCAACCGCCTGCCATGCCTGGATTTTACTATTTACCGGTTGATTCGAGCTGGATATCCCACAGGTAATCAACATGCGATCCACAGATGGTATTGAATTCTTCGCCAGCTTTAAATCCATCTGCGTACATCTCATCAATCAACTGTGCGCGGGCGTCCAGGAGGGTTTTGAAGTCGGGAGCTGTCATGGTTTGCAATCTACGGTATTTACCGCCTATCAAGTGCGATGACCAACCCCAGGAAGTGAATTTACCATCGGCAACATACTTGTCGAAAATCGGTGCGAGATCCTTTTTATATATTTCGTCAGCACGCTCTTCTTTCGCAGAGTCGCAGGTGTAATAAACAGAGAAGCCGGCCTTACCACGAGTGTCACCGGATGATCCTGCTTCAACTTCCCAGACGTAATCATCATGGGCATTGCAGATCTTACCAAAGTCGTCATTGCCTGATGGATTGGCGGCATCCATCCTTTTATTCATTTCCTTTTGAGCATCCAGTAGTCCGTTGACACTGGAAGCCTGATAGTACTGGATACGTCGCCACTTGCCACCGGTATGATGGGCCAGCCAGCCCCAACTGGAAATCAGGCCGTCCTTGACCATCTTGTCAAGGACCGGCGCGCTCTCTTTCTTGAACATCTCATCCACGCGGTCCTGTCCGGTTACATCGCAGTAAAAATACGTTGCGTAGGTGAAAGTCGATGGCGCTTCTTCTTTTGCTTCTTCCTGTGCCAGTGCGATGCTGCCGACTGCTACAAGGCCTAACAGGATTATTGACTTTTTCAGATAGTGCATATTCATTTTCCTAAGTCTGCGGAATGCAGAGTTCGTCCTTTCGAGTGTAGTCGATAAATCCGGTTTTTGCAGAGGCCAGAAAAACCTCGACCTTGGTCTTTCGTAAATTATGGGATCAGAGTAACGTGTAAGAGCAGATTAAAATTGACGACGGCTTTTGTTAAGGATTATCAGATGCCTGCCGACGAGCAAGGCCTTGCGGACTGCATCATCGCTTGGGGCAGGCGTCGGATAATCCTTAACAAATGCGGCACATCTGGTAACTACCAATCATGGCTATTCAACAACTATTTTTGGCATTTGTGACATTTGTGACATTAGCAACTATGCTTAACAGCAACAGCGAATATAAAGAAGCCAGTCCTTGTCATTTTTTAATGAACTTAAAAGACGTAACGTGGTTCGTGTTGCGATTGCCTACGCGGTTGCCGCATGGGTGCTGTTACAAATCGCAGACCTCGTATTGGAAAACACTGCTGCACCTCCATGGGTGATACAGGCAATGATGCTGGTGATCCTGCTTGGTTTTATCGCATCAGTGGTAATTGCCTGGGCCTATGAGCTGACACCCGAAGGAATTAAACACCAGGCAGATGTTGACCGTAGTCAGTCCATCACGGCTGAAACGGGTCTCAAGCTTGATCGAATCATCATTGGCTTCCTGGCCCTGGCTGTCGTTTACTTTGTCTACGACAAATCAACTACGCCAAAGCATTCACCAGTTGAACCGACTTCTTTGGCTGTCGAACAGACTGCGGGTGTATCTGAACCATCTGCCGAAGCTTCGATCGCCGTGCTGCCCTTCGTCAACATGAGTGACGATGCCAGCAACGAGTATTTCTCCGATGGCTTGTCCGAGGAACTGCTCAACTTGCTGGCAAAAATTCCGGAATTGAGAGTAACTTCGCGCTCTTCTGCGTTTTCGTACAAGGGTAAGGACTTCAAGATCACTGATGTTGGTCGTGAATTGAACGTCAGTAATGTTTTGGAAGGCAGCGTGCGAAAAGCCGGGAACCAGGTACGTATTACAGCACAATTGATCAAAGTGGATGGCGATGTTCACATATGGTCGGAGACTTACGATCGCGAGCTGACCGATATCTTCAAGCTGCAGGACGAGATTTCCGCGGCCGTGGTCAAAGCCTTGCGAATCGAACTGCTCGATGAAGAGATGAGCCCGGAAAGGGTTTCGATCAATCCTGCAGCCTACGATTTGTTTCTCAGGGGGCGAGGCGAACTAAATGAAAATATCGCTGGCTCACTCGAACGGGCAGCCGACTATCTGCAACGTGCGATCGAGATCGAACCCGATTACGCGGCGGCGATGGCGTCGCTGGCTGGCACCTACCTGGATATGGACGAGTTTGGTTCGATGTCGATAACGGAGTCGCTGCGCCTGAGTGGACCGCTGGTCGATAGAGCGCTGGAGCTTGAACCGCACCAACCCGATGTCTGGGCAGCACTGGGCTACCGGCAATTGCGGCTTGACCAGAACCGGCAGGCCGGTGAATCCTTTCAGCGTGCCCTCGAACTTGCGCCCAGCAACATACGAGCACTTAGCAGCTACTCCACCGTGTTATCGGCCGAGGGCCATTTCAGGAAGTACCTGGAGTTATACCGGACGTTGTCGGAACTCGATCCGCAGAATCCGAATCATGAGGTTACTTACGAATACATTCGAGCTTACTTTGGCGAGAATGAGCAGGTCGCGGAATCGCTTGATCGACTGCGCGAACAACACTATGACGATCCACGATTTTACGACGGGTCCGCAAGCTTCTATAAAAACATGCATCAGTATGATCGCATGATTTCGGACATGATCAGGACGCAAGCATTGAGGCCTGCTGATGCGTGGGCACCAGGCAACATCAGCTCAGCCCTGTTCCTCCTGGGCGCGAGCGATGCCGGTGAGCAATGGCTTGAGCGCACACGCCAGGTCAACCCGAACAGCCGATATCTGGTGTCGGCGACCTATGAACAATTCTGGGTAAATAAAAAATACGGCACATTGACCACATTGATGCGTGACACCTGGATGAAAGAAGCGACTGAAGAAAACTACTTCCGCCTTGGATCTGCGCTGATGCTTGAGGGGAGGCCGACAGAGTCCTACGAGGTATTAAAAGAATCTCTGCAGAAACATCCCTACGAACCCAAGACCGGAAATATCAGCCTTAGCCTGGATGGTGCGCTCTGGCTGATTCTTGCAGCGCGTGCGGTAGGCGATGAAGCGCTTGCGAACGAATTGCTTGACAAAACCGGTATTCAAGTCAGAAATGCCGTCGAGAAACACTATTATGTACTATCCAACCAGGCATCTTCGGCAGCCTATTACGCGATTGCAGGTGAACGGATAAGAGCCCTGTATACACTACAACAGGCAGCGGAAAACGGTTTCGCGGTGCCATCGGATCTCGAGACCCCATTTTTTGACGGCATGAAAGACAATTCAGATTTCCAGGCGATCCTGCAGCAGGTACGGGATAACCAGGCGATG
>Ga0255052_10002648_pt1 | contig 12806 bp, 11 predicted proteins | sample JV7_2_21_MG_FD_188632 | JGI IMG/M metagenome (GOLD analysis project Ga0255052, IMG submission 188632) | Seawater microbial communities from Jervis Inlet, British Columbia, Canada - JV7_2_21 | ecosystem: Environmental > Aquatic > Marine > Inlet | place: Canada: British Columbia | collected... | reverse complement strand
CAATCCGGATGGATTGCTCATGCCAGGTATGAATGCCGAAGTCGATGTGCAAATCGCACGCAGTGAAGATGTGCTGACGGTGCCGATCATGGCCCTGCGTACTGAACGGGACCTGGAATCTACGGCCTCGATTCTTAATGTTGCGACGGACGATGTGCGCGAGTCGCTGAGGAACAGTGGTGGCGACAAAACCGAAAGTGAGTCAGCGACCTTGGAAAAGGCCTTCCAGGGTGCCGGTAGGAGGCAGGGACGCCGACCAGCTGGCGGACCCGGCGGGCGCCGTGGAGATGATGCGGATAGCGACTATCGATTTGGCGGAAAATTCTGGGTTGTGGTCGACAATGATGGTGACTACGAATTCAGGAATGTAACAACAGGCATCACCGACCTCGACAGGGTCGAAATTGTCGATGGACTTGAAGCAACTGACTCGGTCCTGATATTGCCAAGTACTCACCTGGTGGAAACACAGCAGGAATTGCAGAAATGGATCAACCGGCGCGTCGGCGGCGTGCCCGGAATACAGAACTGATTGTTCGTATGTTGATCTCTGAAACATTGCGAATCGCGCTGCTCTCCATCCGCAGCAATTTGTTTCGCGCGGCGCTGACGATGCTTGGCATCATCATCGGCGTTGCCGCGGTCATCACAATGGTCGCGCTCGGCACCGGCGCCCAACATGCAATCGATCAGCAAATGGCGGCGCTCGGTGGTGACATTCTCTCGATCGAGTCTTCAGGTTGGTTTAGTCGCGGCGTTGCCCGTCACCGACGAACGCTGACAACTGACGATGCCGCCGAATTGACAGTCGGCACTCAGCATTTCGCCGCTATAGTCCCCGAGATCAGTAATCGTTATCAGGTCAAGTATGGCAACATAAACCTGAATGTGACGACAGTCTGTACAACACGGAATTATGTCGATGTCCATGGATTCACCATTGCGGTAGGCCGGATGTTCTCAGCGGCAGACGAGTCGGCCCGTGCGCGCGTCGTTGTTCTCGGTGCTGACATACCTGCAATGTTTGACTCAGACGCTGTCTCGATGATCGGGCGCAACATCCTGATACGTTCGATCTCTTTCCAGGTCATTGGCGTAACGGAAGCCAAGGGCTCGTCCGGCTGGCGAAACCCTGACGACGATATATGGATTCCACTGAGCACAGCACAGTTTCGTGTCACCGGTGATGAATACGTTGAGACAATCAGCGTGCAGGTGGATGAGAATTCAACCATCGAATTGGCGATGCTGGAAATCGAACGCGTGCTACGTCGCGAACACAAGATTCAACCTGGCGGTGACAATGATTTTTCGATCTTTGACCGCAAGCAATTCGTCGAGTCTCGACAGGAAGCGACGGAAGTGTTTACGTATTTGCTGGCCGGAATTGCGGGCGTCAGCCTCGTCGTCGGCGGAATCGGCATCATGAACATCATGCTGGTGACCGTGACCGAGCGAACCCGTGAAATTGGAATTCGTAAAGCGCTTGGTGCGACGCGAGGCAACATACTGCTGCAGTTTCTCGTTGAATCGACAACGCTTTGTCTGTTCGGTGGCCTCCTTGGACTCGCGGCAGGCGCGTCAGCAGCATCGTTGCTGGCGAAATTTGCCGGTTGGCAGACTATGGTTACTGCCGAGGCGGCGGCGGCGGCATTCGGATTCAGTGCGTTCGTTGGCATCATATTTGGTATCTGGCCTGCCCAGCGCGCTGCACAGCTTGACCCAATCGACGCACTGCGTCATGAGTAGCCGCCAGACGACTCGTTGGTCACGCCGGTAGCAAACTTGCCGAGGCACTGACGCAGACCGCCGATTTCCTCCTCAGTCACTGATAACGCTCCCTTGACAGTTAAAGTAATAAGATTAATATATAAATCATTAATATATTAATAAATGGTTCCGGCTATGGCAATAGAACAGTTCACTCGGTCCCTGCCAATGATGTTATACCGCAGCCTTGATGCAGTTACGCCAAGATTTCGTAAGATTTTCAGTGATTTCGGCCTTACCGAACAACAATGGCGCGTACTTCGCGTGCTCTGGGAGCGGCAGGACGTCACGCTCAATGAGCTCTCCGGTATAACGCTGATTCCTGCGCCAAGTCTTGTTGGTGTTGTCGATCGACTACAGGGCATGGGTTTCGTTGAACGCCGCAGGTCGGATGCCGATCGGCGCAGGGTGTACGTGCTGGCGACGCAGAAGGGCAGCGAACTTGAAGCGAAGGTGATGCCGCGGGTGGCCTCAGCTTACGCTGCACTGAAACAATCGGTGGACGCCGAAACCTGGGACCAGGTTCTCAAGGGCCTGCAACAGATTTCCGAACTGGAAGAATCAACTTGAATCTCTCATTCTCATTCATCGTCATCGCCTGCTTCGACCTGCGGTAACATCGCCGTTGCCGCATGGTGCTGCAGGACATATTGATGATTCGCTCGGCTCTCCTGGCCACACTCAGCATGATTGCATTCGGGTTCGTGCAAAATTCGGCGCACGCGCACGGCGGCGTTGTCGAGGAAGAGGACCTGTGTGTCATCAAGGTCAATTATCTGCGCGGACACTTCAAGATCTATCAGCCACTTATCGGTGGGCACAAGGAATTCTGTGAGGACCTGCCGAATGCGACCGAAACTGTTTTCGTCATGGAATACCTGCACGAAAGCCTCGGCGAAGCGGCTGTGGATTTCCGGGTCATTCGCGATGTTACCGGCAAGGGCCGGTTCGCGAGATGGGAAGACGTTGCCGGGATCGAGGATCTGGAAAGCGCGACCGTCTTCTATCATGAGCCGAGAGTCGACCCTGACTTGCTGACAGTTGTTTATGATTTCACGGAGGAGGGCGATTACATCGGCATAGTCACAGCAAATGTCGATGGAGAGGAGCGAATTTACAGGGCTGTTTTCCCTTTCGAGGTCGGCTTCACCGGGCTCGGCTATTGGCCATTCTTCATCGCTCTCGTTCTTGCTGTACAGATTCAGTACTTTTTCATGAGCGGGCGCTTCTCCCGTTGGCGCGCCAGGCGTAAACCGCCCACACCAAATGTAAGCGCCGGGCTGGTGTTGCTGTTGATGTTCGCGCCGCTGGTGTGGCCGGAACAAGCGGCCGGCGAGTCGCCGCTGGAGTGGGTATCCGAACGAGGTATCTACGAGGTCAGCTTCGAGAGTTCGCTACAGCCCATCGAAATCAATCAGATTCATACATGGGTGCTGCATATTACGGCTAAAGGTGTGCCCGTGGTGAATGCGGAGGTGTCTGTCGTTGGCGGTATGCCGGCCCACGATCACGGCCTGCCAACTCGTCCGCGCGTACGTGAAGAACTCGGCGACGGAGATTACCGGCTGGAAGGAATGCGTTTTCACATGAGCGGCGCCTGGGAAATATCGATTGAGATCGAAGCCAACGGTAAGACGGATACCGTAATCATCACGTTGCAGCTATGAGTGCTGCGAGATCAAAAACGAATGCTGTCATAAGTTGGTTCACGGCGACACTGATGGTTTTGTCGCTGGTAGCGTGGATACATTTCCGACCCATCGGGCCGCAACCGTGGACCGACACTGATTTCGAGGTCCTGCAGTCACTCTGGATAGGCAGCCTGCCTGCGTTGCCTGCAGATCCAACGAATTCGGTTGCTGACGATCCGCGTGCAGCCAGCTTCGGCCACCACCTGTTCTTTGATCCGCGCCTTAGCAGCAGTGGTGGAATTTCCTGTTCGACCTGCCACCAACCTGAACGGCGATTCACCGACGGACTGGCAAAAGGACAGGCGATTGGGACGTCGAAACGCAATACACGCAGCATCGTCGGTGTCGCCTACAGTCCGTGGCTTTATTGGGACGGGCGCCGGGACAGTCTTTGGTCACAGGCGCTCTCGCCGCTTGAAGATCCGGCGGAACACGGTGGACGTCGGGAGCAGTACGTCGAGATCATTGCGGCGGATCCTTCCTATCGTGAAATGTATGAAGCCCTGTTCGGTGAAATTCCTGATCTTTCGGGTGACGGTGCAGTCAATGTGGTGTTTGCGAACATCGGCAAAGTCATTGCGGCATACGAACGACTACTGATGCCAGGGAGGTCGAGGTTTGACGTTTACGTTGCAGCTATCATCGCCGGTGACAATGACTTGCAACGATCGACTTTTACTGATGACGAGATTGTCGGATTGCAGCTGTTCATCGACGAGGCAGCTTGCACCCAATGCCACAACGGACCGCTATTCACCAACCACGAATTCCACAACACGGGCGTTATATCATTTCCGGGGGAGGTTCCCGACAAAGGGCGGGTCGCGGGTGTGCGTCAGGTGCTGGCCGATCCGTTCAACTGTAGCGGTCCATACGCTGATGCTGCAGAAAAGAGCTGTGCAGAACTGGAGTACGCCCGGACCGGACCGGAACTCATAGGCGCCTTTCGCACGCCGTCATTGCGCAATCTCGAGAACACCGGTCCGTACATGCACAAGGGTCAGATTGCTTCGCTCGCGGCGGTTCTGCAACACTACAATGAGGCGCCGTTCGCAATGATCGGCCACAACGAAGCCAAGCCATTAGGTCTGAATAAAAGAGAGCTCCGCCAACTCGAGGCGTTCCTCAATACCCTGGCTGCACCACTTGCAACAGCCGAGGTATGGCTAGGCCCGCCGGCGCTGCGCAAATGAATCACCGATTGGCAGGAGCAATGAGACGGCTAGGCAAAAGAACTTCTGCATGATATTAAAGTTCCCTGATTGAGTATTTCACATTATGGAACACGCTTTGTGAGTGACGCATTACGAAAAGATACGCGGTCGATTGATGAGTTGATATCAAGCCAAAGGCCCGGTTACGCGTTGGAACAGCGTTTCTATACGGACTCCGATATTTACGATCTCGAGATCGAGCGCATAATTTCGCGAAACTGGATTTTGGCCGGACACCAGTCCGAGTTACCAGAACCCGGGGACTTCAAAGTTCTCAATGTTGCCAGTGAATCGGCGATTATTGTTCGTGGCAGCGACGGCATCCTGAAAGCATTTGCGAATGTTTGCCGCCATCGCGGCTCGCTGGTATGCCTGGACGCAGAGGGGCAGGTGAAGAAGTTCTCGTGTCCGTATCACGGCTGGATGTACGACATCGACGGCAACCTGACCGCGGCGCGTAGCATGCCGAGCGATTTCGACAAGTCAGAACATGGTCTCAACAAGGTGTCTCTCGAGACTATTCATGGTCTCGTGTTCGTCTGTTTTTCTGACGATCCGCCAGGCGTCGATAACGCCAGGCGTGATCTGGCAGAGCCAATGGCGATTTTCGATTTCGAGAATCTCAAACTTGCAGCGCACAAGTCGTACGACATCGATGCCAACTGGAAGCTGTCAATCGAGAATTACCAGGAGTGCTACCACTGTGCGACAGCACATCCCGAATACGCGCAGATGCATACGCTCATGGTCGATCGCAAAAAGCGTGAGCGCTTACAAGGTCACATGCTCGACAAGATGGATGCCTGCGGCATCAGGAATATAGAGGTCGACCACTCCGATACCGACGCAGCGCCGGGTCAGCTTGGTTACGCATACAGTCGAACGGCCTTGTTCGAGGGTTACCTGACTGGTAGCAAAGAGGGCAGGCCGGTTGCACCGTTGCTGGGCAATATCACTGACTACGACGGGGGCGCATCAGACTTCACGTTCGGCGCTTTTTCCTTCTTGCTCAGCTACAGCGACCATGCCGTGGCTTACGTGTTTACGCCTGTCGACATGAATAACAGCAAATGCGATATCTATTGGCTGGTGCGTGGCGATGCGAGAGAAGGTACAGACTACGATGTCGATCAACTGACCTGGCTTTGGGACATTACGACCGAGGCCGACAAAACGATCATCGCCAACAACTCGAAGGGCATTCATTCGCGTTATTACGAGCCAGGCCCGTTTTCGGAAATGGAACGCCTCGAACGACGCTACATCGAGTGGATTCTGCAGGAACTGCAACGCGCCTGATTTTTTCGCATCGTCATCCATGCAGCGATAAGGCAAATGCATGACAATTGAGAAACTCGAGCGTGCAGTGCACCTAACAATTGAGAATATGAGTAACGTTGCATGAAAACATATGACGCCATTGTTGTTGGCGCGGGCCACAACGGTTTGACGACGGCCGCGTATCTTGCCAAGGCTGGGCTCGACGTCGTTTGTGTTGAGAAAAATGATTATATCGGCGGAGCCGCAGTCAGTCGCAATCTCTACGAAGACTGGATGTACTCGAACTGTTCCTACGTTTGCAGTTTATTGCGCCCGGAAATCTTCCGCTCGCTTGAACTGCACAAGCATGGCCTGCAGGTCACGCCGTACGGCGGTTCCCTCACGTTCATGGAGAACGGCGACTACTTCGGCTCGTATCACGATCCAGAGGTCGCGTACCGGGAGATGTCGCGCTTCTCGACGCACGATGCAGATGCTTACGAACGCTATTCGGCTGACACGATGCGCCAATGCCGCTTTATTCGTGACTTCCTGCTGCGTACGCCGCCCGACCCGACGTCGTTCAAGCCGAAAGACATCATGGAACTCATCGCGATCGGCAGCAAGTTCATGGAGATGGGCGAGGACCGAATGTACGAAACGATCCGCTTCTGGACAATGAGTGTTGCCGAGTACCTTGACGAGTATTTCGAAACGGACGTCATTAAGGCATCGCTGTCCGGCAGCGGCATAATCGGCACGGCCCTCGGAATTCACTCTCCGGGCACAGCATACGTCCTGCTGCATCACTACATGGGCGATGTCGACGGTAATGTCGGCACGTGGGGTTTCGCGCGCGGCGGCATGGGTGCGGTGTCAGAATCCATCGCCGGTGCATTTCAGGCCTACGGCGGCGAGCTGCGGACCGAAGCAGGTGTGGATAAGATCATCGTCAAGGGCGGACAGACGACTGGCGTCGCGCTCGAGAATGGTGCGGAAATTTCCGGGCGCGTTGTTGTCTCGGCGATGGACGTCAAACGAACGTTCCTCAACTGTATGGATAAGTCGGACTTGCCCGAGGCCTTTTACAAGCGTGTCGAAAACTTCAAGATCCGCGGCTCTTCGGGCAAACTGAATATTGCACTCGATGGGCTACCGACGTTCCCGGCGTTGCCCGAGGGCAGTACGCTGTATCACAGTGATATGAACTTCATCGATTCCATGGAACGCATGGAGCGCGCCTACGATGACTGGAAGGACGGGACCTGGTCGCAAGATCCTTACGTCGACATGGTGATTCCAACGCTCGTGGATCCGACGATGGCACCACCGGGCAAGCACTTCATGAGTTGCTTCGTGCAGTACTGCCCACACAAGCTGGAGGGCCGGGACTGGACCGATGCGGAACGAGAGCAGTTCGCGAAATCGGTCATTGATCAAATCGCGAACTACAGCCCGGACTTCAAGGAGCTGATCCTGCATTACGAAATTCGTACGCCACAGGACATCGAGAGTGAAATTGGCATTACCGAGGGCAACATCTTCCACGGCGAATTGACGATGGATCAGTTGTTATTCAATCGACCGGTGCCTGGCTACGCGCAATATCGGGCTCCGGTGCCCGGTTTGTACATGTGTGGGTCGAGCGTGCATCCGGGAGGTGGCGTAATGGCGGCACCGGGAGCGAATGCGGCACGGGAAATACTTTCGGATCTCAAACGTCCAAACACCGTTCCAGAGAATTTCGGCGATGACTGATAAATACGATGCGATAGTTGTAGGGGGAGGCCACAACGGCCTGGTTTGCTCGGCGCTACTGGCCAGGGCCGGCAAGCAGGTGCTGGTTCTCGAAGCCAACGAGCAGGTCGGCGGAGCGGCCGTGACGCGCGAGTTTTCCGAAGGTTATTCTGTATCGGCTTGTGCTCATCTGCTGTACCAACTGCAGCCAAGTGTGCGCAAGGATCTCAAGCTGAGGACGAAACTTGCGTCCGAGGACATGACGACCATCGCGCTTGGCGACGATGGACGGCACGTTCGGATAAAAGGGAAATCGGTCGACGGAGTCGGTGATGCCGACGCCGACAGCTATCGTCGATTTTACAAACGCATGACGCGATTCGCGGACTTGTTGCGCAGGTATTTGAACAAGAAGCCGCCGCGATTGGGCACCAGGGATTTCGAGGATTTGATGACGCTTGGGCAACTGGGATTTGATGTTCGACGCCTCGGAAAATCCGAGATGCGGGAGTTTCTCCGTTTGATCGGCATGAATATTCACGACGAGCTTACAGAGCAATTCGAGAGTCCCTTGTTGAGAGGAGCGTTGAGCCTCGATGCAGTGCTTGGAACGCATCTCGGACCGCGCTCGCCGAACACGATCATGACTTATCTGTATCGGCTGGCGGGCAACCACGGCCGCGTCGCATTGCCGGCCGGTGGCATGGGCAGCGTCAGTGATGAGTTGGCGCAGGTCGCGCGAGAGTCTGGCGTTACGATTCGCACCGGCATGCCGGTCAGTCGTATCGTCATCGACAATGGTCGTGTGTCCGGTGTCGAAACCGAGAATGGTGAGCGCTTCGATAGCATGACCGTGATTTCGAATGCGGATCCAAAGCTGACGATCATGAATCTCGTCGGGGCGCGCCATGTTGAAACGGGCTTCACACGTCGCATTCATCATCTGCGCATGAAGGGCAACGCCGCGAAACTGCATCTGGCTCTGGATGGACTGCCGACGATCGACGGACTGTCCAAGGCAGACTATGCGGAGCGGCTATTGATTGCACCGGACGAGCACTTCGTCGAGCGTGCATTCAACCCCGCCAAGTATGGCGAGAGTTCGCCCGAGCCTGTACTCGAGATTACTTTCCCGAGCGTCTGCGACTCCTCGCTCGCACCGACCGGCAAGCACGTAATGTCGGCAGTCGTGCAATATGCCCCCTATGAACGAAAGGGTGGCTGGACGGATGCGGCAAGGCAGGAGTTCGAAGCCGCCGCGATCAGGATGATCGAACGATACGCTCAGGATATTGTGCAAAGAGTTACAGCAAGTGAATTATTGACGCCGGCCGATATCGAACGTGAGTTCCATATTACGGGTGGGCACTGGCATCATGGTGAGCTGACTCTCGATCAGTTTCTGTTCGTACGACCGGTGTGCGGCGCAGCACAGTACCGTATGCCCGTTGACGGACTTTACCTCTGCGGCGCGGGCGCACACCCGGGTGGTGGCGTAAGCGGAACCGCGGGTCGCAACGCCGCAAGAGCCATCCTGAGCCGGGAGAAGGCAGCATGACTATTCAGGAAGTACATCAAGGCAGATTGTGCTCGCCGTTCCACTCGCGGATTTCAGCGCTCGATACGGTCAATCAATGGCACGAGTGGAAAGGTTACTCGAGTGCCGATGCATTGTATTGCGAGGAGACGGAGTACTTCGCAATACGCAATGCAACAGCCGTATTCGATCTGACGCCGATGACCAAGTACCGCATCACCGGACCTGATGCGCTCGAATATATCAATCGTCTGGTCACACGCGACATGAGCAACATCAAACCCGGTCGCGTGGCCTACGCAGTGTGGTGTGACGACCGCGGTCAGGTCATCGATGACGGCACGATCTTCCACCTCAAGGAGGGCGAGTATCGACTGTGTTCCCAGGAGCGGCACATGGCGTGGTTGCAAACGTCAGCGATGGGCTTTGACGTGTCGATCGTTCTTGAAACCGAGGATATTGCCGCTCTTGCCGTGCAGGGCCCGACCTCATTCACTGTTCTGAAAACGATGGGCCTCAATGGCCTCGAGGATCTCAAACCATTCGGTCTGATGAATTTTGACTTCGATGGTGCTGATCTGATGGTGTCGCGCACAGGGTTCACCGGGGATCTCGGTTACGAGATTTGGATCCAGTCTGGCAAGGCTGAGTTACTTTGGGACGCCCTGTTCGAAGCGGGCAAGTTGCACGGTATACGCGCGATGGGCACGCATGCGCTCGAACTTGCGCGCATCGAGGCCGGCTATCTCGCCGCTTACGAGGACTTTCTGCCGGCTGACGCAACAGTGCGGACTGGTCGTACGCGGTCGCCGTTGGAACTCGGACTGGACTGGCTCGTCGACTTCAAGAAACCGAATTTCAACGGTCGACGAGCTCTGGCCGAGGAAAAGCGTAGCGGTTCGACCTGGCGGCTCGTCAAGCTCGACATCGATGGCAACAAGGCGGCGCACGACTCGTATATTTTCTCCACGGAGAAGGGCAATAAGCGCGAGATTGGATTTGTGACATCGGCCGCCTGGTCACCAGTGTGCAAGCAGAACATTGCGATTGGCACAGTCAGGACGCCGCACGGCAAGATCGGAAGCACTCTCTGGGTCGAGATCTATTACCAGCGAGAAATGCACTGGTCGCGTGCGATGGCGAAGGCGAACGTCGTCGACAAACCATTCTGGTTCCCGCCGCGGCGTAGCGCGACGCCACCCGGTCCTTATTGATCGGATGACAAATGAGGCAGCGACTCGATCCGCTGCTTCGGCCCCGATCGGTTGCTGTAGTTGGAGCGTCAGCACGCCCTGATCCGCTTGGGGAGTGGTCACTGAAATTAGCAGCTCGATTCCAATCAGTACGCCAATATAGTTCAAGAAAAGGCTTGACAGGAATGTTGTATATATCTAACATTGTTTTGTTAGAAATACATAACAACCGGTGAGTGCCATGAGTAAAGCTAAAAGTAGACTTATTCCTGTTTCGATGTTGGTCATGTTTTCCGTCTGGGGATTCGTCGCCCTGCATCACGGGGACTATATACCCAGAGGATTGGGTGTTTTCATATTCGCTATGATCATGATCGCGGGGATCTTTGCGTTTTTTATTCACATGCGGCGGTACAAGGAGGAAAAAGAAGGATTTGCGGTAGAGGATGAATTGAGTAAACAGATTCAATACAAGGCTGGGTACTACGCATTCAATGCTTCCCTCTTTATCTGGTTCGCGATCTTCGCGTTCCAACAATTCATCCCCGATACCGAAACTATGTTGGGTGGTGGGCTCTTGTTATCGATGTTCGTTTTTATGGGTATCAGGGCGTACCTGAGGCGAGGCTAAGATGAAAACGAAGATTAAGGAGCTAAGAGCGTCTCGGGGAATGACGCAAGCCGATCTAGCCAAAACGGTCGACGTCAGGCGCGAGACGATCGTTTTCCTGGAGAAGGGCAAATACAACCCTTCTCTGCAACTGGCTCACAAGATCGCAAAGACATTCGGTTTGGCTATTGAGGAGGTGTTCTTACTCTGACAATAGTTCGTGCGTCTCTGAGCGTCTGCTTCAAGTCATCCCTCCGACCAGTGCCAGCACAGACAACCCGACCCACAGCGCCAGGACCGTCAGGACGATCAGCTGCGCCTTCCGGTTGCCGTAATTGAACGAATAACCGACACCAAAGCGCTTCTCGATCATCATCGATGGATCATCGGTGTTGTAATAGAACAATCCCATCAGCCAATGACTATTGTCCGCCAGACTGCCGGTGAGGCGCTCTTCGACCGATCCACTTTCTCTAAACGCCCCGCCCTGACCGTACCTCTTGACAACCCAGATCACGCCTGTTGCCGAAGCTACAACCAAAACGCCTGCGGCTACTCCCACGCTGACGATCGCATGAATCAACTCAATTTCAGACAAGCCGATTCGAACGATCTGCACGGAGAGCAGTGTCAAGAACGCGCAGAACAACAAAGCTGCCCCACTGACCAGGTTTGTGTATGCGACGCGAAAAGCGTCCTGTGCTTCCTTGGAATGACCGCCCGAACCTCCTCGCAGAGTAGTTTTCGCCCCGGCAGTCATTACCGCAACTAACGCCAGGAACGGGCTAACCGCCAGGTTGAGAAGCGGGATGATAATGAATGTAATGATCGATTTTTCACCCAAGACATCCGAGTCCGCCATGGTCGGAACCATGCCGGGCATCTCGAAATACGCTACGACAGCATACGCGACTGCCCCTAGCCCGGTACCAATACAAATGGCGCACGCCAACTTCGCGAAGCCTGCTTCTCTTGTGCTTCGAATCTCTAAAGACGCGACGGCTATCTCTGCTTGCCCCTCTGCTGTGGGAGTAACCAGCTTCCGTGCTTTTGAGTACGTTTGCAGATAAAGAACAAGCGCCACAAGCAAAAGTACAGCAGTACCTGTGAGGTTCCCTGCGACAGGGGCGCCGGCCACACTGATACCAAGACCGATGACCAGAGACAGCAGCATCGCGAGCAAACAACGGTGCCGCCAACTCCGCAGGAGTTGCCGTCCTGGTTGTCCCTTTACAACATCTTCTCCGACGTAGACCCCAAATAGCAGGCCCTTGCGTGTGATGTGTGGAATGACCAGGAGAATGGCCCCAACTATTAATACCCTGACCATGAGGAAAAGGTTGACTACAGTTGCTTCACTCATTGGTGGCTCCCTCGGATGTACCTATCACAGCCAGAAGTTCTCGTTGTGTCAGTCGCCGCAACTCATCCGGCTTCATGCCGGCTTGTCTCAGTCGGGCCAATGCTGTGCGTAGCTCGTGCAGCCCTGAAGCCCGCTCGGTGGGCCCAATGGCCTTGGCAGGTGCCGCCACGGAAACCCCCGTCCGCTCCCGAATGACTAAGAACCCTTCTGCCTTCAGCAAGCGATATGCGCGGGCAACAGTGTTCAGGTTCACTCCGAGTTCGGTGGCCAGCTGACGCACGGGTGGCAAGGTCGTTCCGGAAACAAGGGCACCAGACGCAACCAATTGTCGAATCTGACTTGCCACTTGTTCGTAAACGGAATCCTGGAGACTTCGATCTATTGTCACGGTTAGCATTTGGGTACTGTATACCAATAGGTATACAGTGTCA
>Ga0255052_10002647_pt1 | contig 12808 bp, 8 predicted proteins | sample JV7_2_21_MG_FD_188632 | JGI IMG/M metagenome (GOLD analysis project Ga0255052, IMG submission 188632) | Seawater microbial communities from Jervis Inlet, British Columbia, Canada - JV7_2_21 | ecosystem: Environmental > Aquatic > Marine > Inlet | place: Canada: British Columbia | collected... | reverse complement strand
CGAATTTCAAGCGCTCGGTGATCGATCGCCAGGTGCTCGGCCCCTACGACATGGAGCAGGATCTCGGCATGATCGGCGGGAACATCTTCCACGGCGAGATCTCGCTGGATCAGTTGTTCCACATGCGTCCAGCGCCCGGCTACGCGGACTATCGGACCCCGATTCGCGGCCTCTACAACGCATCGAGTGGCACCCACGCGGGCGGTGGTGTGAATGGCATCCCGGGCCTCCAGACATTTCGCCAGGCGAAGCGAGACGGGGCGCTTCGCCGGCGGTCGAAAAATCTGAGGTAATTGGTCGGGGTGAGAGGATGGACTCACGGCTGCGCCGCTCGGGCCTTCGGCCCGCACTGCGTGCGTCTGTCGGCGCTGCGCGCCTCGGTGCGAACCTCCGGCCCCTGCCTCCCGAAGGCACTCAGGCGTTTATAAGTAGTTGTTATTAATAGGTATGCTGGAGGCGCCCGCGGACGTAAGTGCCTAACAAGTCATAACAGGTCAGGACTGATCCCGGCAAAATTCCGGCAGGCAGTAGACAGAGGTTGGTCGTGCGGCGCTTCAGACCTGTATTATGGAGACAGTCGGCGAAAACGATGTTGTTGCTACTCAGAGAGATATCTTTGCTCATACCGGCTGGGGAGGAAGTAATGACGCCAAACCAGATCAAGATACCTGCCCAAGCGAGTCGGCTGATTTGCGGACTGTGCGTACTTTCGTTGCTCTTTGGCTGTACCGCTGACAATGATCGAACCGACTACCGGGAGCACGATATTGCGACGTTGCAATCTCTGATGCAGCGGGGTGAACTCAGTTCCCGCCAGCTAACTCAGTATTATTTGGACAGAATTGACGCTATCGATCGAAATGGCCCCGGGCTCAATTCGATCATTGAGGTAAATCCGCAAGCTATTGAGATTGCCGCGGCGCTGGATGCAGAAAGACAAGCATCCGGGACACGCGGTCCGATGCATGGCATACCGGTCGTTCTAAAGGCGAATATTGACACAGCCGACCTGATGGAGACCACGGCTGGATCCCTGGCAATGAAAGGACATCGACCAGCAACAGATGCCTTCATGGTTGCGAGACTGCGATTAGCCGGTGCCGTGATTCTTGGCAAGGCGAATCTAAGTGAGTGGGCTAACTTTCGCTCGACAAATTCATCGAGCGGATGGAGCAGCATCGGCGGCCAAACGAACAATCCATACGACATTATGCGAAACCCCTGTGGATCTTCCAGTGGCTCGGCCGTCTCTGTCGCCGCGAGTCTCACGAGTGTGTCCGTGGGCACGGAGACTAATGGATCGGTTGTTTGCCCATCGAGTGTCAACGGGATCGTCGGCATCAAGCCGACGCTGGGGCTGGTTAGTCGAAGCGGCATCATACCGATCGCTCACAGCCAGGATACGGCTGGCCCGATGGGGCGCACCGTCGAAGATGCCGCCATTCTGTTGAACGCCATGGTTGGCGCTGACCGCTCGGACCCACTCGCTGACAGTTTTCCGGATCCGGTGCCGGACTTTGCCGCGAATCTAACAAAGGATGCGCTCAATGGCGCCCGAATCGGTGTGTACCGCGGTCATCGCGGTGCTGGAAACGATGCACGGGTTGACCAGATAGTTGCCGATACTATCGCGATGCTCAAGTCTTTGGGGGCCGAGATTGTCGATCCGGTCGAGATTGACACAGAAGGGATGAGCGATGCCCAACGAGAAGTCCTTTATTACGAATTCAAGGCGGATTTGAATAAATATCTGGAAAGTTCCGGCGCACCGATCAAGAGCATGGCCGACATCATTGAATTCAACGACTCCCATGCCGATACGGTGATGCCATTTTTTGGCCAGGAACGGATGCTTGCGGCGCAGTCCAAAGGTCCGCTCAGCGATCCGGAGTACCTTGAAGCACTTGCGAGCAGCAAGCGGATAGCGCAGACAGGACTAAACAAGGCGTTGGGCGATCACGAACTCGACGCGTTGATCGCACCAACTAGGGGCCCGGCCTGGATGACCGATAATGTCAGCGGTGATCATTCTTCCGGCATTTCGAGCTCGTCGCTTGCCGCCGTTTCCGGTTATGCGAGCATTACGCTGCCGGCAGGCGACGTACTTGGCCTTCCCATCGGGATTTCGTTCATTGGCGCTGAGTTCAGTGATGCAAAGCTCATTCGATTCGCCTATGCACTCGAGCAGGCTGGCTACGTTCGGAAACCGCCGCTAGGAAACCTTTAGGTCACGAAAATTGTGGGTTTTGGCGTTTCGGTAGTCTACTTGTACGGGCTGCGCTAGGATAAGGGACCCGGGTGCACAGGCAGTGGGGAGATAACTTAGTAGCTATGACTCTGGAAGACGCTCCAAGAACACGCAATCACCGACCATTGTCCGCGGTATCGGCCGCGTTCCTGGTAAATCATGACTTTCTAAAGCGATTCTTGGCGCGGTTTTTTTCAGACTCTCAAGACATTGAAGATGTGGCGCAAGAAGCCTACCTTCGCGCCTACGTTGCTGAACAGCAGAAACAAATTGAGCAGCCCAAGGCCTATTTGTTTCGTATCGCCAGGAACCTCGCACTTACCAAGCTCAAAAAGAAATCGAAAAAGATTACCGATTATCTTGAGGAATCCGGTGCGTATGTGGTTATAGAGTGTGGGGCGGCTGCTGATATTGAGGTGGAAGCCCAGGAATCGTTGGGACTTTATTGTGAAGCGGTAGCCGCATTGCCGGAGAAATGCCGTCAGGTGTTCTTGCTGCGCAAAGTCCATGGTTTAGCCCATAAGGAAATTGCGGAGCGCATGTCATTGTCTGTGAGTTCGGTGGAAAAATATTTACATAGAGGCATCTTGGAGTGCAAAGCTTTTGTGCAGGAGCGCGAAGGTCGTGTGCCTGATCGAGAAGCATCAACGGCCGCCGAGAGCGGCCGCGATAAGCGCAGACAATGAAGAATAATATTGTCGAGTTTCCGGACCGAACAGCCATCGAAAAGGAGGCAGGTGCGTGGCTGATCAAACTGGATGGCGATAATGTGCCCTCAGCCGAGGAGCTTGCGTCTCTTCGGGAGTGGCTCGAGCGTAGTCCTGTACATCGCGAGCAGCTCCGCAGTTTCGCCGAATTCTGGGGCAAAATGAATGTCTTAACCGAGCTTGCCGTGCCACTCGGACATGCAAATGGCCGCGCGAAGCGTAGTTTTGTTGAAAACTTGCGACATGCAATTCCACAATTAGGCCAAGCGAGTATCGTGACAGCGGTTATCGTTATTGGCGTCGCTACAACTTTCTGGCTACGACCGGATCCATTCCTGAGCAGCAACGATTTCTATGCGACCGCGGTCGGCCAACAGCGATCGATGACGCTCGCCGACGGTTCGGTTGTTCTGCTCAATACCAATAGCCAAATCAAGGTGGCCTACGATAACGAGTACCGCAATGTTCGACTGTTGCAGGGCGAGGCGCACTTTACGGTAGAGAAAAATGCGGAGCATCCGTTTCGGGTATATGCCGGAAATGGAAGAATGCAGGCTTTGGGAACGGCGTTTAGCGTGTATCTCAAAGACGATACTGTCAACGTAACCGTAACAGAGGGCAAGGTTGAGTTGGCCTGTGTTAGTCGCCTAGTAACAAATCAATTACTGCAGCAAGAAACACCGCTTGGTACTGTTAAATCATCGGGCTCAAACGCGATAGTTGATAGCGGATTTGTCGAGACTCTGGGTACGATAAAGGCCGGTGAAAGTGCCACACTCCAGGGGGTTCTCGGTACTGACACCGTTAGTACGATCGACGCAATTGAAATCGTCGAGGTGCAAGAGATGGCGAAACGGCTGTCGTGGCGCGAGGGCATGCTGACATTTGCCGGTGATCCTCTGGAAGTCGTGGTTGATGAAATCAGCCGCTATACAACTGTTTCAATTGAAATCACAGATCCTGACGTCAGATCCACCAGAATTGGTGGGCGATTTCCCATTGGCGAAACCGACGCCATGTTTGATGCGCTAGAGGCCAACTTCGGGCTTCGCGTGACTCGCTTGAGCCATAATCACGTGTTGGTATCGGTCGCCGAAGAGTAGCGACTATCTCAGATAGACCGCCCAGCTATCGGCGTCGAGGTCTAAAACTGGCGTAGCAATCGTTGTTTTCTTGCAACAAGCGCCAATATATCGAAATAAGACCGAATTCCATTACGGGTTTCCCTTCCCTGTTAGTTATCTATTTGACAAGGCCGCTTTGAAAGAACGATCATCGTCCTTGATTAGCAGGCAGATTGTTGGGGGTATACAACATCGGATGAGCCGTGCGATATCTTTGCTCGCCGTTGGGTTGTCATTAGTCATGGGTAGCGCTGTGTGTGTCGCAAGCGACCCATCTGATGGGCAGATTTACGACATTGACATACCGTCGCTAAACGCTGCCGATGCGCTGAATCGTTTGGCTGAACAAACTGGCGCCATAATGCTTTTCCCCTACGATCTTGCCGAATCCCGACAAGCCAATGCGGTGCTCGGGCGCTTTACTCTGATGGATGCCTTGAGCGAATTGCTCAAAGACTCCGGACTTTCAAGCGGTCTTTCCGACAAACGTGTGATTCAAATCGCTCTTGATGAGCCAGTTGATCACGACATGGAGGAACAGGAAATGGCTACCGTAAAAGTACCGCTCGGAAAAAAAGTAGGCACATTCTTGGCATCGCTATTCATTGCGACTGGTGTCAGTGCGCAGGAATCGGCGGACGCAGAGGATGCGGCGAGCTCGATAGATGAAGTTGTTGTTACGGGGTCACGAATTCCTCGCGATAGCTTTAACCTTTCCATGCCGCTAGTTAGCGTGGGCCCTGAGACTATTACCGATGCTGGTATAGGCTCATTGGCAGAGATTCTGATCGACGAAGTACCGTCGATGTATGAATCAACCAGTCACACCAATTCGCAATCCCAGATTGGCAATACCGGTGTGACGTCCATGAACTTGCGGCGACTGGGAAGCAACAGAACCCTGGTATTGATTGATGGTCGCCGTGTTGTCCAAAACGCCTACGGTGGCAGGTTTGTCAGTCTTAACACCGTTCCCACTGGAATGGTTGAACGCGTCGAAGTCATTACGGGTGGTTCCTCCGCGACCTATGGTTCAGATGCTGTTGCCGGTGTGGTTAACATCATCACTGAGACAGATAAAGTAGGCTTTGGTCTTGAACTTCGTGGCGGTACCACCACGGAGGGCGGTGGCGAAGAATTCACCCTAAATGCGGATTACGGCACTAACTTTGCTGACGGACGTGGTTACCTGTTCATTGCTGCAACATATGATGAGCAGCAAGGCATTGACAACAAGGATCGTGACCGTGCGCAACTTGAAGCCGATTTCGACTGGAACGCGTCGGAGATGTGCAATGAGATGCAGACCGCAACGGGTGACCAGTGCATGCGCGACATCACCAAGGCCGACTGGCGTGATCGCAGTGATGGCACGGCTGGCGGCGTGTTCTCAGAAGGGCCTGGTAAATGGTGGTATGACGAAAATGGCCTGCAGACAGGCTGGGAGGAAGAGCGGGACGGTCTCTTCAGTAGACAATGGGATGTGGTCAAAATTCCAAATGAACAAGTCGCTGTGGCACTCAAGCTCGATTACGATCTGTCAGAGACAACCAATGCCTATTTCCAGGTGCAATACAGCAAAAACGATTCCTTCAATTTCAAATCTCCAGAAGACGATAGTGAAGCGAGTGACGTTGCGACCATTGATCGAGTAACGGGTGAGCCCGGTGAAATTCGACCCGGTCACATCGCAGTCGATAATCCGTTTCTTCTTGAATCTGCGATCGCCCTTGATCCAGATTTTCCCGCGAACTGGAATGGTGATTGGGACCGTCGTTTTTTCGAAGTCGGCAACATCACCACCGACAATGAGCGTACGACCTGGCGCACCTGGGCAGGTTTACGAGGCAGCATGTTTAGCGACAAGTGGGACTGGGATGTCTCTGTTGGTTATGGTCAATTCGAGCAGTTTCAGGTCCGGTCCAACGAACTTGACGTGGCCAAAGTAATTCCGGCGCTTGACGCCGAATACGCTGCTGACGGCGTCACGATTCAGTGTGCTGACCCTGTAGCCCGCGCAGAAGGTTGCGTGCCACTGAATCTCTTCGGTATCAACTCGATTACCCCTGCCATGGCCGACTGGATTCGTGTTAATCCGATAATCAATCCGACGATCGAACAGGTCAATCTGCTTGCTTTCATTTCTGGCGAATTGTTTGAGATGCCGGCTGGACCGGTCGGCGCAGTATTTGGTTTTGAATATAATCGTGACGAGATGGATCTGAAAGTCAGTGACGGGCCCCGCTTCGGTGGCATCACCTTTAACCTTGTTCCACAGATTCAGGGCGACCTTGAGGTCACGGAAGTGTTTACTGAAGCGTCATTCCCATTGGCCCAGAACTTAACCGCAGATGTTTCATTACGTGTTGCCGACTACAGCGCGAAAAATATCGGTACCGTATTCAGCTACACGGCAGGCCTGATGTGGGAAGTAGCTGATGGTTATATTCTTCGTGGGAACTTTGCTCGCGCGCAGCGTGCGCCGGACATTACCGAGTTACTGTCGCCGCGGCGCGGTGATTTCGATTCCTTCGACGACATTTGTCATGAGGTGTCGGCCACGTCGACAGAAACTGGTCACGATAACTGCCGTTTGGACCCGGATATTGCCGCATTAATCGCCGCTGATCCGAATTTTGTCTTTGACGATGACAACAATGGTTATTCACCGAGTGCGGGCAATACGGAATTGTTCGAAGAAACGGCCGATACGTTGACACTCGGTATCATTATCGCGCCTGCTTTCCTTGAAGGCTTCCGGCTCGCCGTGGATTACTATGACATCACCATCGACGATGCGATCATCGAAATTGAGAATGGGGAGATTTTGAAACAATGTTATGCCACATCCGTGACCTTCGGTGAACCCAACCCATTTTGTGATGATATTACTCGTGACGGTGAGGGTCAGCTCATCGAAGTCCTGCAACGTCAATTCAATCTTAATGAACAAAGCACGTCTGGATTTGACGTAGCCCTGGACTGGGTATTTGACCTGGGAGGGAGCGACCTGCAGCTAGTAGTAAATTACACGCACATTAGTGAGCATGAAGCGAGATTTGATGGCGTTGATGGGCTGGTCGTTGAAGACTTTAACAATCAACTGGATTTTGGTGTCTTCGAAGATGTTGCAACAGGCTCTCTTGTCTGGAGAAACGATGACTGGCGTGTTCGCTGGCGTACCTCGTGGAAGGGTCCCATCCTTGATCACCAGGATCGTGTTGATGATTGGAAGGAAGACTTGGCCGACAATGACGCACTATGTGCAGCGGCTGACCCTGATTGCATAACGAATCCGGAAGTGCCTAAATACCTCTTCTACGGGTCATACATCAGGCACGATCTGTCAGCGTCTTACGATATGACGTTGGCCAGTGGCGCAACGATGAACATGTACGCTGGTGTCAGAAACATATTTGACAATGACACATTTGTCCCGCGCACAGGCGATGCCTTTGAAGGCGGCATCGGTAACTACGACAGCAAGTTCGGAGGCGGTATCGGACGTTTCGTTTACCTGGGTGTTGCAATGCGCTTTGACGACTAGTCGATTTAGCCTGAATAGTCAATTCCAGAAAGTAGGCCAGCCCGGTATTCACTGGGCTGGCCTATGTTTGCTTGCACTGCTGTTTTGGTCTTGTGTGCCGTTGTCATTGGCGCAAGCGGATGATTGGCATTTCTCGGATGTCGAGCGAATCGTCGCGGTCAGCGATATTCATGGCGCCTACGACGCCTTGGTTGCGACGTGGCAGGAATCAGGTGTCATCAACGACAGTCTTGCCTGGAGCGGCGGCAAAACTCACCTCGTAATTACGGGTGACCTGCTGGATCGCGGACCGGAATCGCGACGTGTGATGGATCTCATCATGCGTCTGGAGCGAGAGGCAACCCATGCCGGCGGTCAGGTGCATCAATTATTGGGCAACCATGAGGTTATGAATCTGATTGGCGATCTTCGCTACGTTTCCATGCCCGAATATGCTGCATATTCAGATGAGGAGTCGGCGCAAGACCGCGAGCACTGGTATCAACAATATCGGCGCAGTCAACCGGCGGATACCGATGAGCTGACGGTGCGGTCTGAGTTCGATGAGAAGGCGCCGCCAGGTTTCTTCGGGCATCGGCGTGCGTTTCGAAAAAATGGCTTCTATGGTAAGTGGCTGCTTGAGAAACCGCTGATGATCGTGATCAACGATACGGCGTTCGTGCACGGTGGTGTGCCGCCGTACGTTGCGGAGCATGGCCTTGCAGGCGTCAACGGCACGTTAAAAACGGATCTACTCAATTTCTTGGTCGCGCTATCCACTCTCGAGGACGCGGGCATTTTGAGTCCGATTGACCGGTTCCGCGACCAGCCATTGATACTTGTGGAAAAGATGGAGGCCGGACAGCTTGACGATGCGCTCATGACGGCTGCGCAAGTCGTAATTGAGCATAGAACCTCGCCCATAAACACAGCGGTCGGTCCGTTGTGGTATCGCGGTAGTTCGACTTGCAACGGTCTCATAGAGGGAGATGAACTGAATACTGCGCTAAGCAGAATCGGAGCGACTCGCGCCGCAATCGGACACACGACGACAGTTACGCGTCGTGTACAGCAGCGCATGAACGGACGTATCCTCGAAATCAACACGGGCATGCTGGAATCGGTTTACAAGGGCAGCGGATATGCACTGATCATTGCAAACGATGCGCTGTCAGTAGTTAGCGAAAGCGGCGAGAAAGATTTGTTTCCGATTGTGCCGCCACGGCGCGTTGGTAACAGATCCGGAGCCTTCGATGACGATGCGCTGGTAAATCTTCTGACCAACGGCACTATAGCTGATTCGGATATGGAAGACGCAGTGTGGCAACTGGTACGCGTCGTGGACGGCGACCAAACTGTTTTTGCCTACTTTGATGCGCTACCGCGGAAAGAAGGTTTCGTGCCCGAGGTTGCAGCGTATAAGCTTGATCGCATGCTGGGCCTCGACATGGTACCGGTAACCGTTCGCCGTGAGATTGCGGGCCAACAAGGTACGTTGCAGTTTGTGCCAGCGGAGACACTCAGCGAACGTGAACGTGTAGCCGACGAAAAGGGGGGCGACACACCGTGTTCACTGAAAAGACAAAGGAGTGCAATGTATGTCTATGATGCGCTCATTCATAATCCTGCGAGAACGCCGCTGTCCATGCTGTATAGCCCGGACGACTGGCGATTGGTGCTAGTAAATCACGAGAATTCGTTTAGCACCAAAGAGGATCGACCGGCTTACCTCAAGAACATCGAGTTCACAATTGGTGATCAATGGCGAACCGCGCTGCTCGCGTTAGATGACGAAAAACTTCGTGCAGAGCTTGGCGATGTGCTCGGCAAACGCCGCTTATCCGCACTCGCAAAGCGCCGAGATGCCCTAATCAAAGACTCAAACCGCTGATCCCAGGCAGCGCTCTAGTGAGTTGATGCTAACTGTATGAATGTTAGAGGGAAAATTTGGTCGGGGTGAGAAGATGGACTCGCGGCTTCGCCGCTCGGGCCTGCGGCCCGCACTACGTGCGTCTGTCGGCGCTGCGCGCCTCGGTGCGAACTTCCGGCCCCTGCCTCCCGAAGACAATTGGGCGTTTGTAAGCATCTGTAAAATATAGGAATGCTGGAGACGCCCGTGGACGTAGGTTCCCAACAGGTCATAACAGGTCAGGACTGATCCCGGCAAAATTCCGGCAGTGCCCTCGGACGGATAGGGCCGGCAGCATCGAGTGTTTGGCGACACCATCGTTCCAACAGGTTTCTTGCACCCTTCGAGCGCTGCGTGAGCCATACTTATTACTTCAAGCGGAAACTCGCCGGAGAGCACCATGAATCCAGCCATCATAGATACGCGAACTGCAACCGGGGCCTGCGACTCGTATAGCCATTTTATGGAAATTGCCCGCAATCGGATTACGACCCGGCAATTTGAACCTGAATACGAAATGCCAAAAGATCATTACGAAATGATCCTGGAAGCGGCGCGTCACGCGCCATCGGGAGCCAATGCCCAACCCTGGCACTATATCGTAATCCGGGATCCGGAAGTCAAGCAGGAAATTGCCGATTACTTCGTCGCGGAGCAGCGCTTTCGCGCCAGCCTCAAGATGAAGTTTCCGACACCTAACTATGCTGGCCTCGCCACCGCACCTGGATTCATTGTCATCGTCGCAGATTTTCGTTACGTAAAAGCGTTTCCGATGCTTAAAGACGATGATTCCGATCTCAACAAAATGTACATCGAGAACGCAGAACGGATCCTCCTGCAAAGTGTTGCAGCGTCCACGATGTCAGCACACCTGGCGGCAGCGGCGCTAGGCTATAACGTCTGGTGGGTGACCGCTATCGGCCAGCAAAAAGCGCAGGAGGCGATGAGGCCGCTCCTGAAAGTTCCGGATGAGCTTTCTATTCTTGACATCATGTGTTTTGGACCACCACTCAAGGAGCCGTATAAGCGATGGAAGAAATCGCCGGAGGAAATTATTCACTGGGATGTCTTCGATCGAAAACATTTCCCGACCGACGAAGAGCTCGATACCTGGATCAAGGAGAAACGTCACAAGGTCATGTACAAAGACGCTGCAAAAATTGACTAGCTCAGCTGTCGAGCCAGTTCCGATCCGGTGCTGGTGTTGGTACTCGCAGCCGTACTCGGAATGGCGATAGTGAGTGAATAAAAGCGGAATCTCTCGATTTTATTGGTCGGGGTGAGAAGATTTGAACGAGCAAGTAAGTACGAAAACGTGTTCGACTGGCGCAACTTTTCTATTGAGTGGGCCCCTGCCTCCCGAATCCAGAGCTTGGATGTTAACTGATTGTTTTTAACAAAGAATCAGGAGGCGTCCACGGACAATATTGCAGGACCGTGCATAACGATGCAGGACTGACTCCCGCAAAAGTCCCGCACGCGAAGGCGAGGCACTGCATCACCGAAAAACCCGCTAGGTTATTCTTAACTAATAAGGTGCATATCATGACTTTATTGACGATACGGGGGCTCCGATAGAGTTTTTGCGCCCTACAACGGGGATGTCGGTGAATGTTCACTTTTCGAATCTAGTAACGGAGACGACCAATGAGTGCCAATCGCGACCTTGCCTTTGAAGAATGCCAGCCCGAGATGGAGTTGGCGTTTAGCCTGGAAGAATTTCAACACCGCCTTCAACGCATTCGGGCGCGCATGGAAGAGGACAACATTGATGTCTTGTGGCTCATGGCTCCCGAGAGTCTTTACTATGTGAGCGGCTATAAGTGCATCTGGTATCAGGCGCAAAGCCCCACGCGATGGCCGGCCACTAGCGGCATCGCGATTCATAAAGACCGGGACGACTTCATCCTCTTCGACACGCCTAGTGAAGCCATCATGAGTCGCTTCGTCACCTGTGCGAGGGACATCCGGATTTTTCCAATGGGAGGGCGCCGCGATGGCCTTTCCTTCATCGTAGAAGAACTTAAATCCGAAGGTTGGATGTCCTCTGGCACAGTGGGCATGGAGTGTCACAGCTATCGTCCCAACCCTGTTATCAGCAACCGGTTTCGGGACGCATTCGAGGGCACCGGTATGCGGGTGACCGATGCCAGCGACATTGTGCGCGATATTCGTTGGCTCAAATCGGAGGCTGAGATCGCGTGTATTGAAAAGGCTGGGGTCATCACCGACATCGGGTTGCAGGCGGCGAAACACGCCATCCGGCCGGGTGCCACCGAACTCGATGTCTACGGTGAGATTTCTTGTGCGATGTCCAAAGCAGGAGGCGAGAATCCAGGCATCACGCTGCCGGTGAATTCTGGACCCAAAGCCAATTGTGGCCATTCGCTACCGAGTCGCAGAGTCATCAAGGCGGGCGAGCAGGTCAATGTCGACATCAGTGGCGTTTTCGACCGCTACCACTGCAACGCCGGACGTTCATTCCACGTCGGTGAACCGTCAAAAGAAGTCATGGATTATCACCGGCTGTCGGCGGGGGTTTTCGATGTCATCGCTGAGATGCTGCGCCCGAATCTTTCGGTGGTAGAACTGATCACCAAGACCCGTGCCTATTACGATGAAGTGGGCATCTGGTCCGACGCGGGTTGGGTCGGTGGTTATGAACTTGGCCTGGCCTTTCCTCCCGATTGGCTAGGAAATTATGTTTACGAGATGAGCGATACCGAGACGGAGAAGGTTTTCGAACCCGGGACGGTCGTCAATTTCGAAAGCCAGTTTTTCTCGCCCCGCATGTCGGGAATTACCTATTACATCGACACGCTGATGTTTAAGGCGGATACTGCGTTTCAGCCTCTGAAGTCGCCGCTGGACCTCGTCGTAGTGGGCGACTAGCCACTGCAAATTCGCCGTTCCAAAGCAGCAGCCATAAAGGAAGTTTCGATGTATGAAATCGACCCCGCGAGATTGGACCTGGTTCAAGAATTTCGAGACAACCCCGATGGCCCCCACAGCCTGGAGCTCACACTTGTCGTCAATCGATTGCGCGTCATGCCCATGGCCGATCGCCATATTCTGATTTGCACCCAGCGGGAACGCGAATGGACGCTTGCAAAAATGCCATCGAAACGTGGGGCAAAAGTGGAACTCTTCAAAGATCGGGTTTTCAACAGCTACGACGACGCCGTGAGGGAAGTTTTTAAATTGCGCTGGGAAACCGTGACAGGGGAGCGGCTGACATGAGGGCTTTGCCAGTGGCTTGGGTGCTGAGTGTATGAAGAACATATTGGGATACTC
>Ga0255052_10002646_pt1 | contig 12809 bp, 10 predicted proteins | sample JV7_2_21_MG_FD_188632 | JGI IMG/M metagenome (GOLD analysis project Ga0255052, IMG submission 188632) | Seawater microbial communities from Jervis Inlet, British Columbia, Canada - JV7_2_21 | ecosystem: Environmental > Aquatic > Marine > Inlet | place: Canada: British Columbia | collected... | reverse complement strand
CGCGCTCGGGACTTGGCTCAACGTGTGGCAGTTTCCCAAAGAAGTTGTCCTCATCGGCGGTCGCCAACGCGGTATGCGAGTCAGTTGAGCCGACTACGCCGAACTTGTACGGATTGGTGCCCAGTCGATCCTCAAGTTGCAGTCCTTTCTTGAAAGCTTCGCGGGCATACTCGCGCTGCAGCATTTCCTGTTCTTTCGGATACGGGCCGAGATTGTTTTTGTCCCAGGTCCCGTAGTCGGCGAATTCGTCGTTTGGCGACAGGAAGGGGTGGGCTTCGCCGTCGCCTTTTATCTGCGTAATCTCGTACAGTGGCTCCCACTGAATGCGGTTCCTCGCATAGTCGCCAGTCAGGCGTTTGCCGGTCGCTGGATTCCTCTCATCCGGAAACATGGTGCCATTGGAAAGATTGCCGTTGTGCGCGATTGCGAGCACTCGGCCCCCGGTTGTCCTCTCGTACGTCTCCATCCAGCGCCACAAATCTTCGGGATTGAAGCTCTCAGCGGTCGTGTAGGGGTTCATGCGGCGCGCCAGGTCCGCGCCATCGCGATAGAGTACGTTGCGGTGCAGGTTGTTGCCGTTTTCGGTTGAGGTCCATTCGTAGCCGATGAGTGCGGTGAAGCGGCCTGGGTCGTTATACTGCTCAGCCGTTTCCAGGTAGCGCTGCCAGATTGTTGCAGCGAACGTCGGATCCAGTACTTCCTCGGGAATCGGTGGCCCAGCGACGCCGGTAAACGAGTAGACGACTTCAAGCGCGGCATCCACGGCCGTCTTGCCGCCCTTGTTTATGCGGTTGTGCCAGTCCTTGAGCGTGGCGTTTCGCATCAGATCCGGATTACCGGCGACAATCTCATTCATGGCGCCCATGGCATCGGAATGATCCGATACGACAAGAAAATCCAGTGGCCGGGAGAGTTTTACCCGCTCGCCATGTGATGAAGTGACCTCATCGCCTCGGGCGAATCGAAACGCTGCTTCAGGGCCAATTGTGGCGCCCGTGGCTCTTGCGTCCAGCGAGTTTGACGTATGCAGGTGCGTGTCGCCCCACAACACCAGTGTTGGAAACGCGCGCCCAGCATAGGGAGAGTATGGCTTGTCGGCTAGCACAACGTTGTCGTGGCTGGGAACAATATCCTGTGCGGTCGCTGACGTGGCGATCACGGTGCTGCCCAATACAGTCGCAAAGAAAAGAACGGAAATCTTGTTCGTCGTAGCGTTGATCATTTTACTCTTCCTCATTACTAAAGACGGTCTTCCAGTCGTTTCGCATATCAATGACTGTCCAGCCGTCTGCTTTCGCCTGGTCGAGGCCCTTGTCGAGCCTGCCGATGTGAGACTCACGGTCGTAAGCCCACTCGCGTTCGTCGTCGTTGTGATGTACATAGGCGCAGAGTCGTGCACCGTCGCCCGCGCAGGTCCACTGTAGCATCTGCAGGTCGCCGTCGGAATTACCGAACGCGGCGATCGGCCTGCGTCCGATGTGCTGGTTTATCGCGACCGGTTTGCCATCTTTGTCGTCGATAAAGTCAATTTCCGGTAGCCGCACTAATGCCGGGTTTCCATCGCGGTACTCGTATTGAATCTTGAGGCTGCTGCCGATGACTTGCTCTGGCGGCACGCCGTAGACAGCTTCAGCAAATGTGCGAATCATGCCAATGCCGCCACCGGATGTGATGTAGGTCCTGAAGTCGTTGGCGCGTAAATAGGTTAATAGTTCCAGCATCGGCTGGTAAACCATTTCTGTGTACGGGCGCCCGGTCGTTGGGTGCCTGGCTGATTTCAACCAGTCCCTAACAATCGACGAGAACTCGCTGGCAGTGACGCTCGCATGCGTCGCCATGATGATTTCAATCAAAGCGTGGTCGCCGCCCGACATTACTGCGTTGAAGTCGCCTTCGAGTACGGATTTGAACGGTTCTGTGTCCGCCCATTCGGGATGATCTGGTGAGAGTGCCCTGACACGATCGAATGCAAACAACACCTGGAAGTAGAGCGGTTGCTCTGCCCACAGCGTGCCGTCATTATCGAACACGGCGATGCGTTCAGCTGGTGGGACGTAGTCCGGGTTTTCGGTTGAGCTGACCTCGGCGACAAAGTCAATGATTGCCTGCTTGCTGGGCCCGTCATTCCAGGACGGCAACGGATCGTCGGCCGCAACGTTGCTTGCAAATACAAGCAACGCTGCGATCGAAATCGATCTTATCGACACGGTCTGAGTTCGATCAGTAGTAGTTCGCCGGCAGATCACGTGGCGGTACGGTGTTGTCATCCGACACCGTGATGATCACCCGGTCGAGATTGCCATTGAACTTGAAAATACCGGTGTACAAATCAGAAACCTGTGTGCCGGTATCCCTGCCAATATCGAAGGTCTCAGCGAGCGAGTAAGTTGCTACATGCATTTGCGGCATTTCGACTTCGTCGACTTTCTCGCCATTCACATACAGCTCGCCATCGCCACCAAATTCCCGGGTCTTGATGAAATTAAACTTGAGTTCCGTCTTGCCCTTGGGCAAAGGCGATGACTTCAAGACGTAGTGCACACCGTCGAGGAAGTTGTAGTCGTAGTAGAGGCGATGGTCCTTGATGAACATCGTATAGCCACCAGTCATGCCACCAACTGCCGCGATGACACCTTCCTCATCGCCTTGCAGATCAATCTGCGTCTCGATGGTATGAGCCCGGTTCTTAACCGGTGCCGACGATTTCTCAGCAATTCGAACGGCACCAGGTGCGAAGTAGATGAATTCTTTTTGGTCGCCGAACAAGCGATCCTGCTGTGCGCCCAGGCGTTGGATCATGTCGTCGTACAGCGGATAGACATTGTACTTCCAGGCTTCCTCATCAAAGATCTTGATCAACTCCGCGAGTTTCTCGGGGTTCTCTTCCGCAAGATTTGTGCTTTCCGAGAAATCCTCAGCAACGTTGTAAAGCTCCCACTCGTCATTCTCAAACGGCAACACGACGTTGACGTCCCATGGCATACGCTTGGCGTGCAAGGTGACGGCCTTCCAACCATCAACCCAGATCGCCCGGTTGCCGAACATCTCGTAGTACTGGCGTTCTTTCACGTTCGGTGCGTCTGCGTTGTTGAACGAATAAATCAACGAGTCGCCGTCCATCGGTTGTTGTTCGACGCCGTGATACTCCGCCGGTACTTCCACGCCTGCGGCTTCAAGGATCGTGGGTGCAATATCACTAATGTGGTGGTATTGGCTGCGAATCTCACCCTTTGCCTCGATACCGTCCGGCCAGTGAACCACCAGGTGGTCGGCCTGTCCGCCACGGTGTTCACTTTGTTTGAAGTAGCGGAAAGGCGTGTTGCCTGCCATGGCCCAGCCGGCGTGATAATGCGGATAGGTATTCTCACGGCCCCAATCTTCCTGGGCGCGCAAGTTGGCTTCAAGCGAGGTTTGCAGGCCGTTGAGAACATACGTTTCATTGAACGTACCGGCGAGACCACCCTCACCACTCGCGCCATTGTCAGCCGTGACAAAGATTAGTGTGTTGTCGAGTTCACCAATGCGCTCCAGTTCCGAGACTACTCGACCAATCTGCAAGTCGACCCATTCCATTTGGCCGGCGAACACTTCCATCTGCCGTGCGTACAAAGACTGTTCTTCGGCTGACAGCGAGTCCCAGGCCGGAATCGCGTCGATGCGTTCTGTCAGTTTGGTGTCTTGTGGAACGACGCCGAGCGCTTTTTGGCGTTCGAGTATTTGCACGCGCGCTTCGTCCCAGCCCATGTCGAATTTGCCTTTGTATTTGTCGATGTGGCTGTCGGGAGCATGGTGCGGCGAATGCATCGATCCTGAAGCCCACAGCATCATGAAAGGCAGGTCTGGTTGGAGCGACTTGTGACCGGTAATCCACTCGATGGCGCGGTTGGCCAGATCCTGGTCGAGATGCACCGATTTGCGGTACGGCTCGGGCGAGTGATCGTTCCACATGACCGGTACGAACTGGTGCACATCGGCTGCCATGAAGGTGTAGGCGTGGTGGAAGCCTTCGCCACTCGGCCAGCGATCGAACGGGCCTGTCTGTGAGACTTCGTAAAGCGGAGTATGGTCCCACTTGCCGAGCGCGTAATTAATGTAGCCGTCTTCTCCGAGGTAGTTGGCTACCGATTTTGCCGACTCGGGCATGATCGCGTTGTATCCGGGGAAGCCCATCGCTGTCAGCGCATGGCTACCGAGGCCAATAGAATGTGGATTACGACCGGCCATGAGCGTTGCACGCGACGGTGAACAGAGTGCGGTCGTGTGAAAATTGTTGTATCGCAGGCCATTGTCGGCCAGCGCGTCGATGTTCGGCGTGTTTATCAGTGCGCCGAAACTGCCGACCTGGGCGAATCCTACGTCGTCGAGCAGGAAGATAATGACATTGGGCGCGTCTTCTTTTGGTACTTTGTAGTCCGCCCACCATTCCTGGGAGTCCGAATAGCTTTCGGCTATGACTCCACCAAAGCCCTCGACGTTCTTGGTCTTTACACCAGATTCGGAAACTGAAAACCCTTCGGTTGCCGACGAGTCGCCTGTTGCTGTTTCTGTAGCAGTTTCGCCGCCGCAAGCTGACAAGGTCAGTGCGAGAATAAGAGTTGTAATGGTTTTCATATCTTTCCCCAAATATTGGTTCTAGAAATTAAAGATGACCCCGACGATCGGTCCATGCGTCACCGTGTCGTATTTGAAATAGCCGGGGTCTCCGCTAGAACCTGATTCAAAATCGACCCAGGTCGCTTTGTATTGCAAATCAATGTCGATTTTTTCGCTAATGTCGTAGTGAAATCCGGCAGAGACGGCTGATGTGAAGTCCGACTCAAGTCCAAAGCCCCCGATGTCGCCTCGTAGTTTGAACGTCCATTTGTCGTTTACGGGATTCGACCAGCGGATACCGAGTACCAGGTCGACCCAGTCCTCTTTGATGTCAAAGCTCGTCGTGCCAGGCAGGATGGCAGGGTCGATGTCGACATCGATATCGTTATCCCACCAGCGAACGCCCGCGAGGAATTCGAGATTGCTATTTCCTGATCGACTTTGACGAATAAGCAGGGCCTCGAGCACACCCTGGTGAACCTCTGTGTCCACGACACCACCGCGGGCGCCAGAGATATCGGCGCTGAGGTTCATGAAACCGTAGTCGAGGGCGACGCCCCAGCCGTTGCTATGGTGTGCTTCAAAATGACCCATGAAGCCGATATCGAGAACCTCGAGGATATCGCTCATATCAACGGAAACATCTACACCTACGGCGCGACCGATACCGGCGTCACCTTCGATGCTGGAAGCAAGGATGTATGGCTCGAATGAATAGGACCAGCTTTGTCCGTTTGCCGTTACAGATAGCATCAGCAACACGGCAGTCGAAATTACAGCGGCATGTAATCTAAACATCTTTAACACATTGGGTTTGGGTAGTTGAGTCGACATATCTCGCCCTTAGAATGATTCTAACAATAACACGCCTACTGGTTAGAAATATCCCTTCTATCCCAAGACCGAGGCCATAGATTATCCGCTTATGCCACCAAGTTTCATAGAGTAAGTGGCGATAAATACAACTAGCAGCAGCCAGTTAAGAACGGCAAAAAGCCCCTGAATTTTCTGTCGCGCCACGAGTCTCTGAATCAGCGCGCTAACAAGAAAGAGAGCGAATAACGGTACCGTCGGCGCGAATTCGCCGCGCAGCACGGGTGACAAGCATATGGCCCAAATCCAGAGCAACCCCAGCGCGCTTGAATAGGTCGGTCGAGCCGCGAAGTAATGTGTCTTCATATCGACCGAATCCTGCCCGATATTCGGCACCAACGTGCTGGTGCCGAAAAAGAGCAAAACGGGCCCGGTCAGTACGTACACGTATATCAGGAAATTTATTTCCTCTGCGCTGCGTACTCCCCAAAGCGACCACCACATTAGAATATGCAACAGGAACTGAAAGCCCGCGAACAGGCTGAATACCCAATAGCGTTGGATGCCCGGCGATCCAGTGTGCTTTAGCTGTTCTGAAAAGGAAGTCAGCCAACGAACGATACCGAGGCCGTTGACCACTGCGGCCAAAGTGACGAGGAACGCGAAGGAGGCATACTCGAGCGGCATCGTCAGCTAGAAATTAAATTTGAGAAATACGAGGGCACCTGAGTACTGCCAGTCGAGAGTACCTTTGAACTTACTTTTGGTCGCGTCGACTGCCATGGTCACACTGTTGAAGCCGATGCCGAGCGAGAGGTTGTCGAGTACGCTGTAATCGAAACCTGCGTACAGGTCGACCAGCGAGCCGTCAATATTGTCGTACTCGACAAAAAAGAACTCTCCGCTGGCACGAAAAGCCCACCGATCCGAGAGCGCATACTCGCCTCGGAGGCCTATCACGGGAAGCGGGGCCGTTAGTTGGCCTATCTCAGCCTGCCCGAGAGTTTGTTCCGCCAGGCTTGTTTTTGTATCGGTGATATGGAGGCCGATAGTTGCACCAAGGTAGCCCTTATCCTGTTGTATGAGCGAGTAAGTGTACGCTAGCTTATAGATACCCAGATCGACCTTGCTTTCGATGACCGTATCGATGCTGTAGAGGGTGTCACCCCATTGAATGTCTCTTTCGATTGGTTTGGAGGCTTTTCGCGACAAGTCGAACACGCTGAAGTCTATGCGGTGCTTCTCGGTCAAGCGGAAGTAGCCGTCAGCCCGGAATACGGTATCAGAGGCATCCATTCCGAGATCTCTTTCGAAGTCCGTATCAGTGCCCTCACCCACCGACGAGTCGAACCGCGTCTTGGTATCACGGTCGGTAATGAAGACCCCAAGGCTCAGGCTGAAACGGTCCCCGTCGAGTGATTGGGCGATTGCTGCCGGCATGAAGAGACACGAGATAACCGGAATCAAAATTACCCTGATATTCATTTGCTCTGGCTCTCCTACGAATAAGGAATAGACGGTGTATGCTGGAAATCATGATATACCCATGGCGCAGTGGTTTGTTGCAAATTGCGGTGGCGGCTTTGTTGGCGACGTCTGCAGCATTGGCGGACAATCATACGAAAATCGGTGATTCCGACGATTCGGTGCCAGGTTCCATTCCAGACATTCGTGGCGAAGATCTCAAGCTCAAGCTGGAAAAAAGAAACTGGGTGATCGTGCCCATTCCGGTATCGAACCCGACGCTCGATACCGGCCTGGTTGTGGGTGGCGCCTACTTCTACCCGCAGACAGAGGCCCAAAAGAAAGCACAGCCGGCGTCCGTGACGGGGGCGGCAGGTTTTCGCTCGAGTAACGATAGCAGCGCATTTGGAGTCGCTCACCAGAGCTACTTGAGAGAGGACAAATGGCGCATCGGCGGTATCGTTGGACATGCAGACGTCAAGCTGGACCTGTCGACACCGGGAGCAGGCGCAGGCCCTTCAGTTGACTGGCTCGTCAAAGGAGATTTTTTCGCCGCAAGCGTATCGAGAAAGATCGCGGGAAAATGGTACGCCGGTGTTGTTGCCCGTTACGCAGACATGGACCAGACCTTCGGCGTTGACACGCCCAGTGCCGAGTTCAATACGAGTGCGAAGACGGTCTCCGCAGGGTTTGGCATTAGCGTGGAGTACGATGATCGGGACATGCCATTCAATAGCTACGCAGGTCGCAAATTCAAGTTCAGCATTCTTACCAACAGCGAGGGAATGGGCGGCGACGATTCATACAAATCCTACAAACTAAGCTATGCCTCGTATCATTTAATTCGGCCGTCGCTTGTGTTGGCCTGGGAAGTCCAGGGGTGCAGCAAATCTGATCAGGCGCCGCTTTGGGATGCCTGTGGTGTGGATCTGCGTGGGTTCTCGGCAACGGATTATCTCGGCAAGTCATCAGCATCTGGCCAGATTGAGGTACGATGGAAATTCCACCGTAAATGGGGAGCCGTTGCGTTCGCGGGCAACGGATACTACAGAGACGCCTTTAGCGAATACCGCGAACGTGAGCCCATTCCGAGTTACGGGCTCGGACTGCGATTCATGGTGCTTGAGTCACAGCGCATCAATATGCGGCTCGACTACGGAAAATCAAACGATAGTGACGCTGTCTACCTGTCGGTCGGCGAGGCTTTCTGAATATGTGTGAGGAGAACAAGAAATGAAAACGCTAATTGCGACTGCATCCATTTGCCTGCTCGGTATGTCCGTAGCATCGGCACAAGGAGGCAGCAAATCTCTTGCTGCGACCATGGATGTCTACGTATTTCCAAAAGAAGGTCAGCAAGCCGATCAACAGTCTAAAGACGAAGCGTCCTGCTACGCCTGGGCCGGAAATAATACGGGCAATGATCCGTTCGACCTGCAAAAGCAAAGTGCCGCACAAGCTGAGCAGACAGAGAAGGAAAAAGCTGCTGCACAGCAAGCTGGCCAAGGCGCGGGAGCGGCAGGAGCAGTACGCGGCGCCGCCATGGGTGCGCTAATCGGCGAAATAGCTAACGATGATGCGAGCGAGGGCGCGGCCTGGGGCGCTGCAGCGGGAGTCATGAGAGGACGTCGCATGAAGCGCGCGGCAAGGGCACAGGCAGAGGGGCAGGCCGAACAAAAGGGTCAAGCGAAGCAAGAAGCTACCGCCGAACAGATCGAGAACTTCAAGAAGGCGTTTTCGGTATGTCTCGAAGCCAAGGAATACATGGTCAAGTACTAGGCGACCAGCAGGTTCCTGAAGGGATAACACAGAATATTGGAGAATTAGTAATGAAGAATCTGATTATTTTTGGCGCCGGAATGTTGGCTGTCAGCGCAGTCACCGCAGAGAATCTCGACGGGGTTGACGAAATGATCTGTTCCGCGGCCCAGGCACAAATATGTTACGAGAACGGTGAGTGCTACTCCGCAGTTCCATGGGAGCTGGCCATTCCTGACTTTGTCGTCATCGACACGAAGAAAAAGACGATCTCAACGACAAGAGCTAGCGAATCAAGTCGTTCAACAACATTTGGCAAGGTCGAAAAAATAGATGGCCTTATCTATCTGCAGGGCATTGAGAATGGTCGTGCCTTCAGCTTCGTTATTGATGAGGCGACCGGGCGGATGACTGTCGCCGTTTCTCGAGACGGACTGTCCGTTACAGTATTCGGAGCATGTACGGATACTGACATTTGAATTTCCAACAGGACGAATAAAATGAAAGCACGAACGAAAATTCTTGGCATGGTTTCGGTCTTTGCACTGCTGGGCGCATGTGCATCGACATTCGAGGCAACGTACGACCACGATGCAAATAATGATTTTTCCAATTATCACACTTTCGCTTGGCTCTCCAAGAGTCCAATGAAGGTCTCGCAGAGCATCGCTACACTCAATCCACTGCTCGAACCGCGTATCATGTCAGCTCTGGAGTTTGCGTTGGTGGCAAAGGGCTATAAATGGGTTGCCGAACCCGCATCGGCGGATTTCGTAATTTCGTTTACGGTCGGGTCACGAGATGAGATCAAGGTCGATTCATATCCGAGTATGTCGGCAGGTTACGGCATGGGATACCCGCGCCACTGGGGCTGGGGAGGCGCTTACTACGGCTATGCGACTACCGAGACGTCGGTTCGGCAATATACAAAAGGCATGCTTGCAGTCGATATCTTCGACGTGAAAGAACGTCGTCCGGTGTGGCACGGCGTTGCCGAGAAGACGATCAACGAGTCAGACCGAGAAAATTTGGAAGCAACGATCAAGGCCGCTGTCGATGCCATCCTCGCCGGCTTTCCGCCTTCGTAGTCGCCAACACAACTGGGATATTCAAATATGAACTTGTTCTCACGAGCAGCCGTGGCTGCGATGGCTTTGACTTTGGCCGTTACTGTGTTGCCGACGGCCGCACAGGATACGGAGTCGGCTGAGGCGGTCGCCCAGCCGGAGCCGCTTACGTTTCCCCGCACGCTTACGAGCGATGCGGGCACGGTAGTCATACATACACCGCAGATCGATTCCTGGAAGGACTTCGCAAAGCTCGAAGCGCGAGTCGCGGTCGAGGTTACGCCGGCTGGAGAAGAAGAGCCGGTGTATGGCGTTGCCGAGTTCACAGCTGATACCGACCCGAACCTCGAATTACGGGTTGTTGCCGTCGAGAATATGAAAATTACCGTTACGAGCTTTCCAGTGGCTGATGCGGCGAGGCGTGAGCAGCTGGATGCGATAGTGCGGTCGGCCGCGCAACAACGCACACAATACGTGCCGCTGGACGTTATCCTGACGTACATCGCCGCAAATGCTTCCGTGCCTGCAGAAGAAGGCCTGTCGTTTGAGCCGCCACAGATTTTCTATTCCAGCACATCGGCGATCCTGGTCATGACCGATGGTGAGCCGCTGTTGGCGCCACTTCCCGATACGAGGCTCCAATACGTCGTCAATACCAACTGGGACCTGTTTCGCTACAAGGACAAGGAGTGGTATCTGCGCAATGATGATCGTTGGCTCAAGAACAGCGAGCTCAGTGGCAATTGGCGCTACGACAGCCGGTTGCCAGGTGATTTCAAGAAACTGCCTGATGATGGCAACTGGGCAGAGGTGAAGGCCGCGAATCCGCCAGGCAAAGGTGACAGTACCGTTCCGACCGTGTTTGTCAGTGACCATCCCGCCGAACTCATCCTGGTTGATGGTCACCTCGACTATCGGACGGCTGTTAGCCCCAGTCTCGAGTACGTGTCCAATACCGAAAGCGACGTGTTTCGTTATCAGGCTAAGTTCTATTATCTCGTATCGGGTCGCTGGTTTCGGGCGGATCAATTGCGCGGGCCTTGGGAGCATGTGAAAGAGTTACCGGAGGTTTTTGCAGCCATCGACCCGAACCACGAGAAAGGTCATGTGCTGGCGGCGGTACCGAATACCGACGAAGCGCGTCTCGCTGTCTTGGAGGCATCAATACCGCGCAAGGCAACGGTGAGCCGGGACGCCGGGGACAAGGTCAATGTCTTCTTCCAGGGTGAACCGGTGTTTGAAGACATTCCGGGAACCAGCGTGCAACGGGCGGTCAATAGCGCCAACGACATCCTCAAGGTGGGCGAGGAGTATTACCTCTGCGACAACGCGGTCTGGTATGTAGCGATGAGCGTTGATGGTCCCTGGGTTGTCGCTGACGCAATTCCTGTGGCCATCTATTCCATCCCACCTTCATCGCCGTCATACCACGTGACTCACGTACACGTGTATGAGAGTAACGATAATTCGGTGTCCACAGGTTATACGAGCGGCTACTTTGGCGTGCACGTAGCCTTCGGTGTCGCGATGTACGGCAGCGGCTGGTACTACCCGTCGTACTACGGTTACTACCCCTACGGTGGTTACCCTTATTACCCGTACTACTACCCCTACCCCTACAGCTATGGAGGTGCGGCCTGGTACAACCCGAACACCGGCATGTATGGGCGCTCCGCCAGTGTCTACGGACCCTACGGCGGTTACGGACGTGCGGCGTCCTATAACCCGCGGACCGGGACCTATGCGCGTGGCGAAGCCGTTTGGGACAGCAACGAAATTGCCGGCAGAGGCGTTGCTTATAATCCGCGCACGGGCAATGGTATTGCCACTAATCGTTATGCAAACGAGAAGGGCGGCTGGGGCGAATCGCTAGTCACGCACAACGACAAGTGGATGCAGACGCAAAGCGAGTGGGACAAGAACTCGCGATCAACGAGATTTCAAACTTCAGAAGGCGGCGCAGGCGCCGTTCGTCGGCAGGGCTCGGGTGAGGATGCCACCCGCGGCGGCATAGTCAGAAGCGGAGACGGCGACTTGTATGCGGGCAAGGACGGCAACGTCTATCGGCGAACCGAGGATGGTTGGTCGCAGCGCGGAGACGGTGATTGGAACTCGGTAACCGTTCCCGACGAACGGGCAGCACAGATCGATCAGGCACGGAGTAACGCCTCAAGCAAGAGAGAGGGCCTGTCGAAGTCGATCCCGGCTGACCGGCAAGCGCAGATTCAGGATCGTGCGGGACAAGCGCGATCGCAATTGGGCACGGGTGGATTCGCCGACAGTTATGGGTCGGCTCGGTCTGCAGACAGTTGGTCGAATCGAACATACGACAGCACGCGGAATCGCAGTTCGTATGATGGCAGCCGTCGCAATGAACTCGATCGGAGCTACAAAGCGAGGTCGGGCGGCTATGAGCGCTTCAACAACCGCAGCAGTGCCGGCGCGGGCAGCGTCAATCGCACGCGGGGCAATCGCCCAGCCGCAGGGCGCCGCCGTCGCTGATAACTGTTCCTGCGCGGACTTGTTGTCTTAGCAGTCTGGAATTGTTACTCGTGTGTTGCCGTCTTGCAGGATGGTGGTCACTAGCGCGAGCGTGCATGGATTGCTGACCACACCCTTGTGATTGTCGGCGATGCCGTAAATTGCAGTTGCATTTCGCTGCGATGACTTCTCCAGTTGGCTGGTCAAAGTAACAACGCCGTCATCGCCCTCGCTCTTGCCGCCAGCTTCGTGGCTATACGTAAAAATCAGGTGGTGGCTGGGTCCATCTGATAAATCTACGTTAGCGATTTTCTGTAAATACGGACTGTCGGGAACCAAAGCCCACCATACGGGCGCTACTATCGGCGACCATTTGGTCCATACCGCCGAGGCGTCTCCGCCGAACGGTGATGCGATACTGATGAACAGCCGAAGTCGCTGCCTTAGCGCGTCATCCGCGATAGCCAATAAGCCTTTGCTGACAAGACCGCCCATACTGTGCGCAAGGATGTCCAGTTGCGGTATTTTATTTCGACGAACTAACTCATCGAGTGCCTCATTAAGTGTGTAGGCCGTATATTCGAGTGGAAATCCACTTGGATAATGAAACAACAAGAGCTGATATTCGTCAGG
>Ga0255052_10002645_pt1 | contig 12811 bp, 12 predicted proteins | sample JV7_2_21_MG_FD_188632 | JGI IMG/M metagenome (GOLD analysis project Ga0255052, IMG submission 188632) | Seawater microbial communities from Jervis Inlet, British Columbia, Canada - JV7_2_21 | ecosystem: Environmental > Aquatic > Marine > Inlet | place: Canada: British Columbia | collected... | reverse complement strand
ACTGTTACGATCTGCCACTCCAGGACACCTGATCTGCCGGGTGTGGCACGTGAAGCGGACATACTTATAGCTGCCGTTGGCCGTCCCCTGATGGTTCGCAGAGACTGGATCAAGGAGGGAGCGGTCGTGATCGATGTGGGAACCAACCAGCTCACAGAGGAAAATGCTCCTGAGGAGATACTAAACATTCCGGGAAAGAGGGCTGATTTCGAGAAGAAGGGTTATACACTTGTTGGGGATGTTGCTCTGGATGCCGACCAGGTAGCGGGTATGTTAACCCTTTCTCCGGGAGGGGTGGGACCTATGACTATCGCCTCTTTGATGAGTAATACCGTTAAAGCCGCCTTATGGCGGAAGGCCTAAGGGGGCCCGCGACCAATTTTCAAGGTCGTATTTTCAACGTGCTCTTTAAATTATTAAGGGAATTCAGGAGTCAGGAGTCAGAAGTCAGAATTTAGCAGGATTTGTATTTAAGGGTATGTTGCTAGTTATTCTGAATTCCGGATTCTGTATTCTGTATTCTTTTTACAAGGCAAAAAAACATGAATAAAAACAACATACAGGACATCCTGGAAAAAATTGCAGCCGGGAAGCTTTCCGTTGAAGAGGCTCTGGAAAAGCTGGGAGACTTTCCGTCGGCTCTCATGGATTTTGCGCATATCGATACCCACCGGTTCCTGCGGCGCGGGATACCTGAAACCGTTTTCGGAGAGGGCAAGACACCTGAACAGATAGAACAGATAGTGGAAAGGATGCTCTCGACCGAATCCCCGGTGTTGATCACGAGGATTTCTCCGGTAGCGGCTGAAGGTTTGGCAGGGCGCTTCCCCGATGCTGATTACGATCCGGTATCTTCAACTGTTTTAGTGGGCAGGTTGCCCTCTGCGGGAGGCAGGTCCGTACTTGTGATGGCGGCGGGCACATCAGATCTTCCAGTTGCTGAGGAAGCTTGCCGAACGGCTGCCTTTCTCGGGCGGGATGTGGTCAGGGCGTACGATGTTGGAGTCGCGGGTATTCACAGGCTCGCATCATATCGTAATGAAATGGCGAGTTCAGGTGTGATAATCGCTGTGGCCGGCATGGAGGGGGCTCTTCCCGGTGTTATAGCCGGTCTCGTTTCAAAACCGGTTATTGGAGTTCCAACAAGCATAGGTTATGGTGCTTCCTTTTCGGGGATCACACCTCTTTTAACTATGCTCTCTTCCTGCGCGGGCGGCCTCACGGTGGTAAATATTGATAATGGATATGGGGCGGCCGTGGCTGCGCATTTAATGTTGGGCGGGAGTGAGGGTAAAAGCTCTGGAGAGTAATTATGGAGCTTTTACCGTCCAAGGTCCAACGTCCAATGTCCAAGGTCAAAATAAGAAAATGATTTTGGATCTGGGATTTGGGATTTTGGATCTTTCCGAATATCAGGTTGAAGGCTTTAATTAAATGAGGAAAATTCTACACATAGATCCCTTCAGCGGTGCTTCCGGAGATATGTTTCTGGGAGCCTTGCTCTCTCTTGGAGTGCCACTGGACCTTATTTCGGAAACAGTTGAGAAAGTGGTACCGGGAGAGGTCACTCTGAAGGCTGAGGAGGTAAAGAGAGGGGGGCTTGCCTGTACCCGGTGTAAAGTCAGTGTGTCCGATCAGTCAGCTAGAAGATCAATGCCCCAGATGCTCGAGGTCCTGGAAAAATCAGGTCTCCCGGGAGAATTTGTCGACAGCTGTGTCGGGGTCCTGAAAATCCTGGGGGTTGCCGAGGGCAGAGCTCACGGGGAAAAGCAGGCCGTACATCTTCACGAACTGGGCGGTCAGGACACTATTGCCGATATAGTAGGAACTCTGGTGGCTGTTGAGCATCTGGAAGTGGGAAGAATCGTTTGCGGTCCAGTAAATCTTGGACGGGGATTCGTGGAGACTGAACACGGTACTCTGCCGATACCTGCGCCAGCCACAGCATATATCCTTGAAGGCGTACCGGTATTCTCGGAGGGACCGGAAGCTGAACTGACGACCCCGACAGGTGCAGCTTTGATCAAACATCTTGTATCGGATTTCAGACCATTTTCATCGATGGATATAGAATCGGTGGGGATGGGAGCCGGAGGACGGGAAAACCCGGATCTTCCCAACATTCTGCGGATGTTTCTTGGAAGTGAAGGTGAGACAGGTCAGCGGAAGAGCGTGATGATCGAATGCGGTATTGATGATATAAGCCCGGAGTATATGGCGCCACTTTACAGCTCTCTGCATGAAAAGGGTGCTCAGGAGGTGCATATGATACCGGCCCATACAAAGAAGGGAAGAGTAGGCGTCCTGCTCAGGGTCCTTGTTCCCGCTGATCTGGAAGATACCCTGATAGACGCGATCCTGGAAGAGTCAGGCAGCGCAGGGCTCAGATTCTGGAAGGTTGACAGAGCAGTTCTTCCCAGGGAAGTTGTTAAGGTCGAGACAAGCTGCGGTCTGGTAAGCGTAAAAAGGTGGCGTATGCCGTCAGGGAACTGGCGGATAAAAGTGGAGTTCGATGAGGTTATGAAGTTATCGAAGCGTGCGGGCATCCGGGCGGAACGACTCAGGGATGAGGCCGTGGCTGCTTATTACTCGGAGTATGGAGATGGACCGAAAAAAGATTGAAAAAGGGATGAAGTTGATCCTCGAGGGAATTGGAGAAGCTCCGGACAGGCCGGGGCTTGTGGAAACTCCCCGCAGGGTCGCGGATCTGTACGAGGAGATCTTTTCAGGTATTGGCGATGATCCCATGAAATACCTGGTTCCTGTGAAGGGTGAAGCACACGATGAAATGGTGCTGGTCAGGGATCTGCCACTTCACTCCATGTGTGAACATCACCTTTTGCCCTTCGTTGGGGTTTCCCATATAGCCTATATTCCGGAGGGTGGGAATATAACCGGTCTGTCCAAGATCGCCAGGGTTCTTGACAGCTTTGCCCGCCGGCCGCAGGTTCAGGAGCGGCTGACGACCCAGGTGGCTGAGGCGATCATGGAGGGTCTTTCCCCAAAAGGCGTAATGGTAGTTATTGAAGCAGAACACCTGTGCATGTCCATGCGTGGTGTGAAAAAGCCGAATGCCATGACAGTGACTTCGGCGGTCAGAGGTTCCTTCAGAAGGGACGAGAGAACCAGGAGCGAAACCCTGGCGCTGATATATGGTTCTAAAAGATAGGTTTCACGTTCCAGGTTAATGGTTCTGAATACAGAATCCTGAATCCAGAATAACTTGTGAGTGAAAAGCTTAACATTACCATGTATACCTAACATTCTGACTCCTGAGTTCTGAATTCTGACTACTGTTTGCTATTTTTGGTCAACAAAAACAGCAAACTTACTTGCTACCAAACCCCCTTTTTTGATACCGTAACGCCAGTATTGGACAAGCAGATTATTTTTGCCGCCGACTTTATAGTTGATGACTTCGCAAGAAGTCATCAACGCGCCCATTCAAGGGCGCCCAAATCAACGACTTGCACCGCATTACAATCGCGCCCGAGCATGGGCGCCCGAATCCATAACCTTTATATAATTATGGATTCGTGAGGGAAGGGAAAACGACGCTTTTCACTTCCCGAGGAGCAAAAAGCCGCTCACGGACTTTTTGCGACAATAACAAAATCCTGTGAGGAAAGTGAAAATGACACTTTTCGCTTTCCGCGGAGTAAAAAGCCATGGATGGACTTTTTGCGATCCTATCAAAGGCGGCCCCTACGGACTCTGTGTGGGCGGCGGTAATCTTGATACCAGGTGGCTGATCACTGTGCGAGCTATTTTACTGCTGATTTTTTTCTCCACCCTGATATGGGCATTAAAGGGTCTGTTCTCATCAGGAAAGGCCAGAAAATTCGCCAGGGGCGCGTCGTCTGCAGGAGAGGAGATGGTGAAAGATCCGGTGTGCGGTGTATATGTGCCGCTGAGCTCCTCCGTCAGGAAAATTGCGGACGGCAGAACTGTCTACTTCTGCTCGGAGAAGTGTAAGGATTCTTATAAATAGAAATTGGAAATTGGATTGAGATGATCCAAAATCCAAAATCCAAGGTCCAAGATCAACGTTGAGCGATAGGAGAGCCCTGATTCTATAACTTGGTTTTACTAATCACCAATAACTAATCACCCATCACGGTCCTGGGTTTTGGATCTTGGATCTACATAATTGATAATTATTGGTCTACTAGAAACTAGAAACCAGAAACACTAATTACCAGGAGGATAGAGTGAAAAAGGAAATAGTACTGATCATGGTTGCTGCTCTGCTGCTGATCACCCCCACGTCGGCAAGTGCCTTGAATGTCGGGGCTCCGAGTAAGCCTGTGGATGATGGTGGATCGGCGCTTTCGGGTTCTATTGGTTTATTTTCGGTAGATGTGGAAAATGTGAAAGTTGACAGCAAGTCCTTTATCCTCAAGGGCATATTCGGGATCTCCGATACGGTATCACCCTATATTAAGCTGGGGTTTGCCGATATTTCAGTAGATACGGACAGTTTCGAGGGCAACCTGGGGTTTTCGTACGGTGGTGGTATGCTTCTGGATATAATAAGCCCTGGCGAGGAGGAGGGGCTTTCTGTGAGCGTGGACACCCAGGTACTCTGGATCGGAAGCAGCTCGGATTATAAACTCTTCGAGTGCCAGCTGGCTGTTGTAGGGTCACTAAAATCCAGCGGCACTACAGGATATGGAGGGTTCGCTATCTCATTTCTGAATCTTGATGGAGGGGGCGCGAGCAGGGATGAGAGTGCTCAGGGTCACCTGTTCTTCGGATTCGACTACTTCATGGATTACAATTATTACTTCAATGTCGAAGCCCACCTTTTCGGCGAGGACATGATTTCCGCGGGTGTGGGGTACGTGTTTTAGTAAGGGTCGTAAAAAGTCCATCCGTGGCTTTTTACTTTCCTCACAAATCAACGCCTTGCTTTGCAAGTCATTGATTCGGGCGTCTTTCAATGGGTGGGTTATTCAGAATCATTCAGCGAGCCGGGAGTTTTGTAAATGAAATTTTTTCTCGATACAGCAAACCTTGAGGACATCAGAAACGCTACCGAAATGGGCCTTATCGACGGGGTCACAACAAATCCTACCCTGGTGGCAAAAGAGGGTAAAGAGTTCCTGCCTCTTGTCACTGAGATCTGCGGGATGGTAGAAGGCCCCGTTTCTCTGGAGACGGTGAGCCCCGAAGCCGATGGGATGCTGAAGGAGGCCAGGGATCTGGCTGAAATTTCTGAAAACGTTGTCGTAAAGATCCCCATGACGCCGGAGGGGCTAAAAGCCGTGAGGTTATGCGGCTCGGAGGGTATAAAAACCAACGTTACACTTGTTTTTTCTCCTGTACAGGCACTGCTTGCCTCCAAGGCCGGGGCGACCTATATAAGTCCCTTCGTGGGGCGCGTTGACGACATGGGCAGGTCGGGGATGGACCTTGTTGCCGAGATAATCCAGATAAAAGAGAATTACGGTTTTACCAGCGAGATAATCGTTGCCAGCGTGCGCCACACAAGCCACGTTCTGGAGTCAGCCCTCATGGGAGCTGATATCGCCACGGTTCCCCACAGCGTGATCATGCAGCTGTTTTCCCATCCACTTACCGAAGCGGGGATCGAGAAGTTCCTCGCTGATTGGGAGAAGGTGCCCAGGTAGACAGGCCATTAATAATGAGTGATCATCTTCAAATTAGTTGGTGGTCAATATATAATAGACAGGTTCCGGTAAAAGCCCCTTCGCCTTCGCAACCCCTTTTGAGCTTCGCTTCAGGGCCTTTTTACCGGAACCCTGGCCAGAACACTGAATGAAAAATATATATCAGCCGGGGCTTTGGTGGATCACGAAGCGAAGCTAGCTTCACGCGAAGCCGAGTGATCACACCCAAAAACCCGGCCTTATAAATACTCTTTACTCAACTCCTGCCAGCTAATTGGGAGATGAACCATAGTGAGCACTGTCCTTATAATAGATGATTCAGAAACTGCCCGCCGGCAGATCATAAAGATCCTGGAGGAGACGAATATCTTCGACCTGCACCTGGAGGCAGAAGATGGAGCCCAGGGGCTCAAAACCCTGACGGAGATCGGCAGCGGGATAGATGTTGTTGCCTGTGATGTGAGTATGCCCGTCATGGACGGCTACGATTTTCTGAGGATGGTGAAAGCCAGGGAGGAGCTCAAACACATACCCGTGATAATGGTCACCGCAGAGACCGACGTTGAAGAGATCGTCAGGGCCTTTGACCTTGGAGCCAGTGACTATATTACCAAGCCGATAACCCCCTCAATTCTCAAAGTCCGCCTCCAAAATATGCTTCGCATCAAGCAGCTCCAGGACCAGCTGATGATGCAGAAGGACCTCATGGAGGTTATGGCGACGACGGATCCTCTCACGCAGATCCCCAACATAAGGTATTTTCGACAGTGGCTGGACAATGAATTTGCGAGATCAACAAGATACGGCAACGATCTTACTTTGATAATGATCGATATAGATCACTTCAAGAATATCAACGATACATACGGTCATCCACAGGGCGACAGGGTGCTCAAGGAGATGGCAGAGCTCTTCAAAGAGGACATGAGAAAGATCGATATCGTAGCGAGGTACGGCGGCGAAGAGTTCGTTATCGCACTTCCACAGACCGGCTGTGATGGGGGTGTGATCGCCGCAATGCGTGTAAAGGAGAGAGTTGAAAACCACCGATTTGGTGGTTTCCAGGATCCGGTTACAATTACAGTAAGCCTGGGTGTATGCTGTCTGTTGGACAACGCCGAAGCTGACCCACAGAAACTGATCGATGAGGCCGACCAGGCACTTTATCTGGCAAAACGGTCCGGCAGGAACCGTGTGGAAGCGGCAAGCAACTGCAAAAGGGCCGCAAAAACAGGCTAGCCGGGCTGTTTAAAACTGGCCATCCGGCTGTGATCACTGAGAGGGATCGGGTATGGACATTCCAAAAAATTGCCTCTATTCCCGGGATCATTTCTGGACCAGGCCTGAAGGAAATGAAGCTGTGATAGGAGTCACGGACTGGGCTCAGCGGGAGCTTGGGGAGATCGAATTTGTGGATCTTCCTGATCTGGAAGAAGAGGTGGATGCTTTTGTATCCTGTGGAGTTCTCGAGTCGGATAAGGCTGTTTCCGATCTCACCGTGCCTCTGTCTGGAGACGTGATAGAAGTGAATTTCGACGTGGAGAGCAGTCCTGAACTGGTAAACGAAGATCCCTATGGCGAGGGATGGTTATTCCGTATTGTGATCGCTGATTCCGAGCAGTTGTCCGCCCTGATGACACCGGAGGAATACGAAGACTATGTAATTGACCTGGAAGTGGAGGAGGAATGAAGTTATGGGGTCGTTATTACCGGAAAATAATAAAGTACAGGAAAATTCGCATTTGGATACCCTGATTAAAATGGTGGATGATCGTGCCGCCCGTTACGGTGACAAGGCTGTGCTGGAGCGAAAAAGGGACGGCGGATGGGAATCCATGTCATGGAATGACCTCTCAAGCCTGTACAAAGAGGTAGCCAGGGGACTAATGAGGTTTGGTATCGGCAAGGGAGATCGGGTTGCCATACTCTCGGAGAACCGGCCGGAATGGGTATCTGCTGACCTCGGGACTCTCGCCATACATGGTGTGACAGTCCCCCTTTACTGGACTCTTACGCCGGCCCAACTGGAGTACATCCTGAAGGACGCCAATGCGAGAATTATCTTCGTCTCCACTACCGAATATCTGGATAAGATACTCAAGATAAGATCTTCATTGCCGGAGCTGCAGACAATAGTGTGTTTCGATCCCTATCCCCGGGACAGGGATGCGGAAGGGATCTTTGCCTTTGACGAGCTACTTGAGATGGGCAGAGAAGCTGATCCTGAGTTATGGGAACACCTGGGAAGAACCATAGCTTCAGGAAAGGGCAGCGACCTTGCGACAATAATCTATACATCAGGAACAACCGGAGAGCCGAAGGGAGTGCTGCTGACCCACAATAACTTCCTGTCCAACGTGAAAGCGGTTCTTAATGCGATCGGTGTTTACGATACGGATACATGCCTTTCCTTCCTGCCCCTTTCCCACGTTTTTGAAAGAATTGCTTACTATCTTTTCCTCTATGTGGGGGGGAAGATAATCTACGCTGAGAGCATCGAAAAGATAGTGGATAACATGCAGGAGGTCAGTCCAACAATACTCATCAGCGTCCCGCGGATCTACGAAAAGGCTTACGGTCGTATCCTTGACCGGGTCCATGATGCATCCGCCCTCAGGAAGATGATCTTCGGATTCTGTCTGAGGGTAGGTCAGGAGGTTAGTCAGAAGCTGCAGCGGGGCGAGGAACTGGGTTTTGCCCTTTCCCAGAAAAAGAAGATCGCCGACAAGCTTGTTTTCGGAAAGATAAGGGAAACCTTCGGTGGGGAAATAAGGCTGATGGTATCGGGCGGGGCCGCCCTTTCGAAGGATATCGCCGAGTTCTTCCATGCCGCGGGACTTCTTATACTGGAAGGATATGGACTATCAGAGACTTCACCGGTTATATCTGCAAACGATCCTGATAATATCCGCTTCGGTTCAGTTGGCAAGGTTATGCAGGGTGTAGAAGTACGCATTGAGGATGATGGCGAAATATCCACCAGAGGACCCAACGTTATGCGGGGCTATTATAATCGCCCTGAAGAAACCGCCGAAGTGCTGGACCAGGACGGATGGTTCTATACTGGTGATATCGGTCATTTTGATCCGGATGGCTTCCTCTGGATCACCGACCGGAAAAAGGCCATCATTGTCACGGCAGGCGGGAAAAATGTGGCCCCGATGGCCCTTGAGAACGCGCTTTCCACGGACCAGTTCATCGCACAGGCCTTCGTTTACGGCGACGGCAGAAAATTCATTTCGGCGCTGATCGTACCCGACTGGGAGAGGATGGAAAATTACGCCAGGGAAAAAAATATAGACTACTCATCCATAAGGGACCTGATCGATGAACCGGTTATCCTCGATTTTCTGCAAAAGAGGGTCGACGGGGCTATGAAGGATTTCTCCAGTGCCGAACAGGTGAAGAAATTCAAGGTTATGGAGCGTGAATTCAGCCAGGACGACGGGGAGGTCACGCCCACGCTCAAGCTGAAAAGAAAGGAGATTACCCAGCGGTACTGGGATGATCTGGAATCGCTTTATAAGTAAAACAGGTTCCTCACCCGATTAATTGGTATTCAATAAATAATGAATGGGTTCCGGTAAAAGCCCCTTCGCCTTCGCAACCCCCTTTGAGCTTCGCTTCAGGGGCTTTTTACCGGAACCCTGGATGGATAGATATATTGGAGGCCGGGGTTTTGGTGAATCACGACGCGAAGCTCAAAGGGGGTTGCGAAGGCGAGTGATTACACCCAAAAACCCGGCCTCCTGAGTACATAACTGATTTTCCACCAACCAGTTTGGAGATGAATCTAAATATCAAATTATGGGCTCCCGCCCATAATTTGATATTGTAGGTTGAATAAAACGGCATTTTAATATATAAGCAAACCTTCGAGGGCTTGGGGTGCTATAAGCTTGACCCAGGTCCTTTTTGTTATAGAGCGCATAAAAATTGCAATTTAACGGGTGCGTAACAGATGATATTGGGGGGTAGAGGAGGAGAATTGATATGAAAAGATGTTTTATTATTCTGACAGTATTTACATTGGCTCTTATCCTGGCCGCGGGAACGGCTTTCGCCGGCTCCTTCCGCATACCCGAGTCGGGAGCGGCAGCCATGGCGCAGGGTAACGCCTTCGTGGGCCAGGCCGATGATCCATCCGCCGTTCACCACAACGTTGGGGCCATAACAGGCCTCGAGGGAAACCAGCTCATGTCCGGTATTACATTCATAACACCGGAAAGCGAGTTTGAGGGAGTGAGCGCGAAGAAGACAACTTTTTCCGTACCATATATGTTCTACACAAACCACCTGGGCGAGAGCGACTGGTGGCTGGGCCTCGGGGTCAACGCACCCTTCGGTCTTGGTACGGAGTGGGGTAATTCAGTTTATTTTAACGACTTCTTCATCAACACCGCTGGGTACGGGATTCCAATTACCACAAAGACCGTACTGGAGATCATCAAGATAGAGCCGGCATTTGCCTATCAGGTAAACGACAAGCTCTCAGTGGGATTCGGCCCGGAATATTACTATGTCAAGGATGTGGAGTACAACGGTGGTGGGGTTACTGTTAGTGGTCCTTTGGCATTCACGATGAAGGGGGATGGTAACGGCCTCGGTTTTACCCTGGGCGGTCTCTACCAGGCCAGTGACGACCTCAGGATCGGCCTTGCCTACCACAGCGGCGTTACGGCGGAACTGGAGGGAGATGCGGTTAATCTGCCATACAATTCGCTCGCGGTTGCTCCTTATACCGGAAAAGCCACCCTCGACCTGAGTATTCCCGATACCTTTGCCGTTGGTATCAACTACCGCGCCAGCGAGAAATTATCCATCAATGTCGACCTTGATTTCACCCAGTGGTCCGATTACTCTAAACTGGTTTTCAAAGAGTCCGATGGGACTGAAATAGTAACGGTTGACAAGAACTACGAGAACGTTATGGCTACAAGGCTGGGTGGAAGCTACTCTGTCGACGATAACTGGACGATCAGGTTCGGTTATCTGACGGAGCCTACACCCGTAATTGAGAGCACCTATGATCCCAGACTCCCCGATGCCGACGCGACTGCCATATCGGTTGGAGGGGGTTACGACGCCGGAAAGTGGGCGACTAACTTTGCCTACATGGCTGTTTCCAAGGAAGATCGCACTGTGGATAGCGATGTTCCTGCAAGTATACCTACCCTGTATGACGGTACTTATAAAACCACAATAAGCCTCATCAGCGCTGACTTTACATACAGGTTCTAGTAGATACAGTATTAACAACAAAAGAGGGCAGGAGAGATCCTGCCCTCTTTTTGTTTCTGGTTTCCAATTTCTGGTTTCTAGTTTCTTGTCAACTAACAACTAACAACCAACAACTTACAACTGTCTCATTTAATATCCATAAATTCACATACTTCCTCATAAAGCGCCCCCTGCCTCAGGATCCTCGGCGGGTCAACAGTCAGGTCAAGAAGCGTCGATGGCTGCCCTCCCGGTGAGGGGCCTCCGTCAACTACCAGGTCGACCATCCTGACGAGTTCCGGGTCTATCTGATCGACAGATAATGGCGGGGGATCGCCGGCCCTGTTGGCGCTGGTGGCAGTCAGGAGTCCCATATGGGCTCTGACAAGATCCAGGGCGAAGGATGGTCCTGGTACCCTGATACCAACTGTTCCGGTACCCGCTGTAACGGCCTCGGGAATTTCGGGTTTTGCTTCCAGTATAAGTGTGAGGGGCCCCGGCCAGAATTTCCCGGCAATACTATGGAATTGAGGGTGAACTGTCCGGCAGGCGGACAGCGCTGTTTCGGGAGTGTCGGCAATGAGGGGAACCGGTTTCCCTGGTTCCCTGCCCTTTACCCTGAGCAGCTTGGTAATAGTATCGGGGGTATAGGGGGTATAGGGGGTATTGGGGGTATCAGGGGTATCAGGGGTATCAGGGGTATCAGCATAAAATGGGTCGGCGGCAATACCGTAAAAGGTCTCTGTGGGGACTATAACCAGCCCCCCCGAGTTAATTACAGTTAAAGCATCCCTGATCGCTTCTACGCCCAATGGAATGATCATGCTCATGGCGCAGGGTCAAAAGGTGTTATTGGCCATGTTTTCCCTGAATTTCTTGAGTTTTCCGACAAGATCATCGTTGGTAAGCGCAAGGATGGAAACGGCAAGTAGAGCCGCATTTTTCGCCCCTCCCTCGCCAATGGCCACGGTGGCTACGGGTACACCCGCTGGCATCTGTGCCGTGGAGAGGAGTGAATCAAGACCATCGAGGGGGGAAGAGGGGAGGGGAACACCTATAACCGGTTTCAATGTCAGGGATGCCACAACACCGGCAAGGTGAGCCGCCCATCCAGCCCCTGCAATGAAAACCTTGCACCCGGATTCCTCTGCTTCCTTTACCAGATCCCTGACCCTGTCAGGTGATCTGTGGGCCGAGGCCACCTCTAAACGATGAGAAACTCCGAATTCTGAAAGTAGCGTGGATGTTTCATCCATCACTTTTTTATCAGATCCGCTACCAACCAGGACAAGAACATCTAAAGAATTCATATTTCTCCTTTATCTCGCTTATAGTAAAAAATATGAGCATCGTCAAATCAGTCAGCATAATACCAGCATAGAGTATTCATAAGGCCGGGTTTTTGGGTGTGATCACTCGGCTGCGCGTGGGGCCAGCTTCGCTTCGTGATCCACCAAAACCCCGGCTTGAAACATATGTGTCGATTCAGGGTTCCGGTTAAAGGCCCTGAAGCGAAGCTCAAGGGGGTTGCGAAGGCGAAGGGGCTTTTACCGGAACCCGCTAATTTTGCATTTGCCACCAACTGATTGGGTGACAAATTACTATTGTATGCCGTAATCAGACAAACTCTTCAAGGAGCCTGGTGAGTTTCACCGACAGGCTCTTGGTATTATTTGAGGAATTTCATAGCCTTTGCCCCGATATCGCGGCGGTAGTAGGCTCCGTCCCATTTAATAACATCGCAGGCCCTGTACGCCCTCTCGATGGCATCGGGTATGTCGTCACCAAGGGCGGTCACTCCAAGGACCCTGCCCCCCGCGGTGACTATCTTCCCGTCCTTGAGAGCTGTTCCCGCATGAAAGACCTTCACTCCATCCATGGCGTCAGCTTCATCGATACCCGTAATTACCTTGCCGGTTTCATAAGAGCCCGGATAGCCTTCCGAAGCCATAACCACA
>Ga0255052_10002644_pt1 | contig 12812 bp, 11 predicted proteins | sample JV7_2_21_MG_FD_188632 | JGI IMG/M metagenome (GOLD analysis project Ga0255052, IMG submission 188632) | Seawater microbial communities from Jervis Inlet, British Columbia, Canada - JV7_2_21 | ecosystem: Environmental > Aquatic > Marine > Inlet | place: Canada: British Columbia | collected... | reverse complement strand
CTCAGCAAATCGTTCTTTTTTCCATAACTTTTGCAATCTGCTTGCCCCCGGATGAAGACCAACCAGGACATCATTTGTCGAAATACCATATTCCTCAAGGAATCTTTCTGCTTTTGCCTCAGATTCCTGATCCGTGTAAATATAAGGGGCTTTAGATTTTGTTACCGCTCCAAGTGTTTCGACAAGGTTCAGATTGTGCTGCACAATATGAATATTCTGGCACGTGTCCCAGGAAAAGTTGACCGGATGTGTCAGAAGGAATGCTGCATAATTGTTGCGTGTCCTATTACTGTACGCAATCCTCAAAGGCGCACCAGTAAAAAATGATAATGTTATGGTTTTAGGGTCTCCCCTCAGGTCTATCACAAGATCGTATCTCTCTTTTATAAGAGTATTCATGGTCTTCAGGTTTTTAAAAAGATTCGAGATTAAGCTTATAATTCCCCTGTTACCCTGCATATCTCCAAACCATGAGATATTAAATTCTATGAGTTTTTCTATATAAGGGTTGTTCTTTACTATGTCGTGGCACCAGGAGCCGATCATAAAATCTATGTGTGCATCAGCATATCTTTCCCTGAGAGCCCGAAGTACCGGTGTTGCCCACACTACATCCCCTATGAGGTCGATCTCTATAACCAGAATTTTTGCTACAGGATATCTCCCCTCAATAAATGTTCGCCGGCGGGGATTGATAGTGTCAAAAACGGCATCCCACAGCCTGTGAGTTGCCCTGATAAAAAGCATCCATATTAAAATATTTAACTGGTTGATAAAAGCGCTTTTAAGATCCCTCTTGTACTTGAAGATATCAAGGAATATCTTCCTTCGCGCACCGGACAGCATAGCAATTACAAGCAGGACCAGTATGGCAAGGATTAGTGTTGGTGTAGCAGAAGTGAAGGATACCGCCAGTACGAAAATGTCGTACCGTTTATTTCTAATCTTAGAGTAAACATTAAGAAACTCCTTTATGCCGGCAAATTCGATTTTATTGTCACAGAGGTCAGAAAATTCCTCAGCACCTTTTCTTTTTCTTACGAGAATGTCAACTTCGGGCCCCTCGGGAGAATTCTGCTTTATAAGGGAAACAACTTGTTTCATACGTGCTGCACTTAAAAATGGATATATTATGGCCTTCTTAATCGGTCTTGAGTCTCTCAGTTTTTTTACAAACTCTTCTTTATCAGTACAATAGAGAATCATTTTAGAAATAAAATCATTTTTTACATTTTTTAACAACAATCTCGAATGAGTAAACTTCCACGTGGGGGTTCTCATGTATTATCACTACGTTGTCAAACTTATTGAGTATGTCTTTTAAGTAGTTGAGGCTAAAATCAGAAATCTTATGGGCTGCGTTATACTCCTGTCCCGTCTCTTTACAATGTTTTCTATAAGCCTGTTCATCAGGTAAATATAGAATCAAATGACCACCAATTTTTAAAACCCTGAGCCACTCCAATAGTACGGATTTTGTTTTGTTTTTTTCAAAATCCTCTAACAAATGTGAGGAATAGACGTAGTCCATAGCCTCATCTTTAAACCAAAACAGGTTGGAAGCATCACCTTTTAAGTTTAGGGGGACTGCCCCGACAGCATAGTTCGTCTCAGGTACATCAACAGTTATAGCATTTGGCACTATTGGATCTCCGCCGTATCCAAGATCCAGGCCATTTCCTTTGCAATAACCTTTTAACCTCTCTCTGCAAAAAGATGTTTCGGATCTATTATATTTTTTCTGAAGTTCCGGGTTTTTTAATGACTTTTTGTTTTTTTTAAACATATCGTAAATGAATTTCATTTTTTAAATTTATTTAATAAGGCCTCATTCTATAATACTTCAAATCTCAACCTGCATTATTTATTGTTTTTCGCAACTACATAGGTAAAATCACTTGGGAGAATTTTTTCCTCGATCAGTTTCTTTTCTGTATAAATCAGCAGATCCATAATTGCCTTATCCTTTGGATCGGTAATGTTAAAGTTAGGAATTAAGCCGTGCAATAACCAGAATAGTATAGTACCCCCATAATCTTTTCTCTCTATAATCTTAAACCTTTCCTCAACAAGTGGCATAATTTCTTCAGAACGGATCGCTTCAGAAGGATCCATTTGTGTCATCTCATCAATAGTCATTTTTCTTACAGTTTCCTTGATAGTTTTAAATTTAAAATGGTCTTTCCTCAGGCTTTCAGGTAATATTTTTAGTAGGTTGTTCATAATTTCCAGTTGCTTACCTGTCCATTGAAATTGAGAAGGCCCAATATATTCGTTAAATATAAAAAAAGAGTCTTTTTTCAAAGCCATTTTTACCTTATCAAAAACTTCTTCAAGATTACTAAAATGATGAAGTGACATGGCGGCGAAAACAACGTCATACTTGTCTCTCTTTAATTTTAGATCTTTTGTGTCACAAACAAGGTAATTCACACCCATAATCCCTTCTTTTTCGGTTCTTTCTTTAGCTACTCTCAATGCCTCAGGTGAAATATCTAAAGAATCAAAATTTCTGCAAATTTTTAGTTTAATAGCGTGTCTTTCCAAACATCCATCTCCACATCCTAAATTAAGACCCCGGTCTAATTCATCTTTTATAAAGGAGTTTTTAAAATCTATCAACCAGTTAACATCGGGTTTCCCTGAAATGGTTTTATTTATATAATATTTACTGACATACGTTGAATCCGTCCAGCTAAGCTCTTTGTTTTTATCTCTTGACTTTGCAAACTTCCCCCATATATCTTCTACTTTTCCTGGACTATCTGATATAGCAGCGGTTTTTTTTAATAGTTCATAAAACATTTTTAATACATTATTTCTTAGCACGATATTCTCCTAAGCAGACAGTCAAATTTTGTTCTGCTTTTAAGTACTGTATAATATCTATACTCCTAACAGGTTTTTACGATTGTCTCCATTATCCCAATCAGCTTATCTATATGAAGCTCTTTAGTAAAATTCTTCTCATAAATTTCTCTTCCTTTTGTTCCCATTTCCTCCCTCAACTTCCTATCACTCAATAACAGATCAATTTTCTTAGATAATTGTTCGTAAAACCCCCTGGGTACCAGAAAGCCGTTTACCTTATCCTTTAGCCATTCGTATATTCCGCCGGTATCAAAAGCTATGACTGGCCTGGCACAAGACATGGCTTCTATGCCCACAATGCCAAAGGCCTCCACCCAAAAAGAAGGGACTATTACAATATCGGCCTTTCTGTGGTATACCATCAGGTCCTTATTTGAAACCCACCCTAAAAACTTTACCTTTTCTCCCAGCTTCAGATCCTTAGCCAGCTGCTGGTATTCTTCAAGATATTCCCCATCCCCTGCGAATACAGCCGTAAAATCATTCTTAACCATAGCTAATGCCTTAAGCATCAGGTCCACGCCTTTTATCTTATGTATTAGACCAGCAAAGAAAATTATATATGGCCTTTCGCTCTTATCAAAATTGAGAGAGGTTGCAGATGGCGGATTCGTAACGAAATAAGATATGACTATAATGTTTAGTGGGTCAAATCCATTTTGCACCAATAGGTCTTTCATATAATGGCTAGCCACAATTATCTTCTTAAGCTTTTTATGTAAACTCATTTCCCTTAGTCTGCCAAAATACCTTAAAAAGTTTTTTAAATTTAATCCAATACATTTATTTTTGAAACAAGCACGCCCTAAAGGGTAGCTGCATATATCTAAAAAATGGGGAGGAAGAAGCTTCCAATGGGTAAAGCAGCAAAGGGTAGGATCATGAACATAGCGTATGGTGGGTTTTAGTTTGATGCACTTTTCTACAGCATACAAATTATGTACATTGTGCAGATATATAATATCCGGCGATTCCTGAATTATTATATCCTCGAGTTCCTTTACGTGAGATTTCCTGAATTCAGAAGTAATTCCAGGCAAATGATATTCATGTCTACATTTTTTCTTAATCGTTTTATCGCTCTTATCCGAATAAACTACTACCTGGTTATGCCCTCTTTTTTCCAGTAAATCCATAATAGATAACACATAATTCTCTGTACCGCCGCTAAAATGATAATGTTGATCTATGTGCATTATCTTCATTTAAATCCCCTAAAAAAGCCTTTAAAATTCTGTATTGGGGTCGTAATAAAAGAAGTCCTGTCGTACTTCCAAATAAACCGAACAGTCCTTTTTACTCTTTCCCGGTCGGTGATATCCTCTGGCATGAGAAATACAAAATACCTCAGCTTGGTGTAGAGTCTTTCATAGGTTTCTACCATCTCACTTGCGGGAAATTCTTTTGTTTCAAAGACAGGCGTGAGGTTATCGGAAAAGTGGATACCTTCCTTGTAGTCCTTTAAGAACGTACCCTTTTCTACCAGCAAATCATATGCTTTTGTTTTAGGATATGGTAAAAGAATGCCGAACCGTGCTGAATCAAGGCGTGATTTTTTGATAAATTCCAGGGCCATTTCAGAGGATTTCCTGCTGTCTCCCGGCAATCCTATAATAAAAAAGCCCACCACTTCTATTCCGGCATCCTTTAAAATACTTGTACCTCTTTTTATATCCTCTATGGACTCCCCTTTTTTTATAGTGTCAAATACTATTGGATCTGCGTTCTCAACACCGACACATACCAGTTGGCATTGAGCCTTTTTCATTTTCTCTGCAAGTTCCTCATCAATTTTGTCAGCTCTTATACCGTTACCGCACAACCATTCAAGACCTAGATTCTCCTTAATAAGCCTATCGCAAAAATGTTTCGCCCGTTTAATATCCTGTGTAAAATTGTCATCTACGATATTAAATCTTTTGATATTCAATTTCTCCTTTGCCCATTTCAATTCATCTATTACCTTCTCAACATCCCTGAACCTGATCTTCTTTCCGCTTATCAGACCCACACTACAATAGGTACACGAGTAAGGACAACCCCTGCTTGTGACAATGGGATACTCGAAGTTAGTAAAGTCAAAGCCTTTAAAGACATCCAGGTCAGGGAAAGGCAATTCGTCCAAATCCTTAACAAAATTAGTTGTTAAATTATCCTCATTATCTTTTCTCCCTATTATTCCGTTGATTTGGTATTTCTTGCCGGAATCTAGCATCTTGCAAAAATCTATGAAACTATACTCTCCTTCCCCTGCAAGGACATAGTCAAATTGTTCGTTTTCCTTTATAAATTCATTATAATTAAGCGTGATATGTGGCCCTCCGGCAATATGAACTGCTTTGGGAAAATGTTTTTTAGTCAGCATAGAAAGCTCTACAGCAGCATTATAAGTAGGGGTTTTAATCGAATATCCGATAAGATCATAATCCTTCTTTTTTAATAATTGGATCAGTCTTTCAAATGGAACTTCTGAAAAAACATTGTTTAAATCCAGCACATCTATATTGTGAAAGTTGTTTTTCTTCAACGAGCCGGCAATGTAAGCCAATCCAACATTCAGCCCTTTCTGATAAGCGGGAGGATCGATTAAAAGAATCTTAATGCCTTTTTTTGCATCGAATCCATCTTTATCTAAAAGTCTTTCAAATTTTACTTCGGGGGTTTCTTTATTTGCAGCAATATAAAATATCCTTTTGTCCGAGAGCCTGGTATATTTAGAATTCTTTACCCGGAAATGCAATACCTTTGGCAGCCTTTTGAGAGCCATTAAAAAACATAACAGCAGATACCTTTCTCCTTTTTTACCCGGCAACACTGCAAAAAATAGCATTTTTACCAAACGCCGGATGTGGTTAAATAAAAATTGAGGGTCGGACAAGTTTTTCCAGGAAAAAAGAAACTTGTTTCGTTGCTCTATTCTATGAATAAAAGTGTCCGTTGCAACCTTCCTGGTAGTACCATGAGATCTGTGATAAACAATACTTTTTGGCTCGTACAAAACCTGCCACCCTCTCTTCCATGCCTGGTAAGACAGGTCTATATCCTCATAGTAGAAAGGATGATATATCTCATCGAACCCTCCCAGCGTAAGGAATTTTTTTTTGTCAAAAGCGGCAAAACCACCCGAGGCATGCAGATTAGTACATGTTTCTTCTATCTTGAGACCCGGATCATGTACCAGGGGTTGGTGGGATAAAAAAAATCCATCGTCAAAAACTGGGACTGTAACACTTTCGTTTAATATTCTGCCCCCAACGTTAACAAGGCTTTTGGAGACAACTGCAAAGACAGAAGGGTCATGAAAGTGCCTTGTCAGAGGCGCGATGAAATCCTTTTCAACCTTTATATCATTGTTTAAGGTTATTACTATATTGTGCTTTGCCTCCCTGACACCTCTGTTGACAGCTGGGCCAAAACCTTCGTTGTTGCGATTTTTTAAGACCCTAATATCAGGATATTCCTGAGTCAGAAATTTTTCTGTATCGTCTAAACTTCCGTTATCCACAATCAATACCTCAGAATCATAAGGATAGATCTTTAATGGTTCTCTTAAAGAAGGCAAGTTTTCCTGCAGAAGGTCTTTACCATTAAATGTTGGAATGACAATAGAAACTTTCATATATTAAAAATCCATAATCAAATTATCTTGATCCTTTGAAATGTATGAGACTTCAGGGTATAGCGATATCTTATGGGCGTCAATTTTATAGCAATAGTCGCGAGAGAATTATTCTTACAACCATCGTTTTCATCACGAACATATGCCATCGAAGTAGACTGGATAAGTTCTATTCATTAGCCGCTTTTTTTATTACAATGTCATAGATCTTTCTCAAAGGTGCTGTTATCTTCCAGCTCCAGGAGTTAAGTAAACCCTGAATATGTGTTTCACTTCCTGCCAGTTTTTGTTCTGCCTCTGCCAGTTTTTGTTCTGCCCTTGTTTTGAAAATATCATGTTTACCTGTCAATTTAATAAAATCAATATATCTAAACCCATATTTTTTTTCTATCTTCTCAGCAGTATTTTTATTACCAAGCAAATCAAACAATAGATTGATTGCAAAATAATGATGCATAGAGATTTCAGAATCAAGAGCAAGCCTTGCAATAAAAAACGGGATCATATCTTTTTCAATTTGCTCATCATACTTTGAAGCTTCAGGAAATATCTGTAGAAATTCATCTCTTGTTTTTATTTCTAAGAAATTTTTGAGAACCTGTGCACCTTCGAAATACGCTCTTATTGAGCCCTCGGGTCTGCTTCCACTTACATTTGCCTCCTCCGACCTGACTCTGAATTTGATTAAATTTTCCGGGATAACATAAATCTCGTGTTCCAGGCAAACCCTTATCCATCTATAAAAGTCTCCTGTCTGAGCGTATCGAAGGTCAGGCGGTCCTATTGTCGTATAACAATCTCTACGAGCCAGCACACTCGGATGACATAGACAATTCCATTTATAAAAGAAAAAATTTAACCATTCAAAACGAGTTCTGTTAGGTTGTTTAAAAATGTTGTAATAAAAGTGGTTTGTATCAGTAAAATCATTTCCATCTTCATCTATAATCTGAGCATATCCGAATACTGCCCAGATATGAGGGTGTTCATCAAGAAATTTGACCTGTTTTCCAAGTTTGTGAGGTAAAAACATATCATCAGAACTCAACATAGCAATGTATTCACCTTTTGATTCAGAAACACACTTTGTACAGGCAACTGCAGCTCCCTGGTTTTCTTCTAAGGTAAAGAGCCTTATCCTCGTGTCCGAAAATTTTTTTATTTCGCTAACTGTTCCATCAGGAGAACCATCGTCAGTGATTACAATTTCAAAATCCTGATATGTCTGATCCAACACGCTTTGTATCGCTTTAGCAATATATTTTTCGTGGTTGAAGGAGGGGATTATAACGCTGACTCTCGGCATGTTTTAAAGGCTCCTGATTTTTTTTAAGATATTACAGATTTTTTCCACATCATCCGTTGAAAGCCCTCCATAAAAAGGCATAGTCAAAACCTCTCTGGCAACCTTCTGTGCTACAGGCAAATTAGAGGGGTCAGAAGACGGCAACTCCCTATAGCAAGCATAATCACTGCACAAAGGATAAAAATATTTTCTAGTAAAGACATTGTATTCTTTAAATTTGGCATAGACATAATCACGAGATTTTCCGAAAATTTCTTCATCTATCCTTATTACAAAATACTGGTAATTATCTTTAACATCCGGAACGTTATCTAAAAATGTAATACCATCAATACCTTTTAAACACTGCTTATATATATCAAATAAAATTTTTCTTTTATTTCTTTCTTCTTCAAGATATTCTAATATTGTAAGGCCCAGAACAGCCTGAATTTCATTCATCTTGCCATTAATTCCGGGCATTATTACTTCTTCCTCGTTTTTAATACCAAAATTCTTAAGTAAATCAATCAATGACTTAAGGTTTTTGTCGTTAAAAGTAAGTGCCCCGCCCTCAGCTGTATGGAATAATTTTGTTCCGTGAAAACTGAACATTGAAATGTCGCCAAAAGTCCCTATACCAACTCCATTAACCTCAACACCAAAGGCATGTGCAGCATCATAAACAACTTTTAATGCATGACAATCAGCTATTTCCTGAATCTTTACCACATCGCACGGCCTGCCAAAAACATGGACTGGTAAAATCCCTTTTGTCTGAGGAGTAATCATAGATTCTAATTTTTCAGCATCAATATTCATTGTTACTGGGTCAATATCGCAAAAAACAGGTTTAATATTATTCCATGTCAGAACATGGGGGGTAGCTGGAAAGGTAAAAGGAGTCGTAATCACCTCTCCAGAAAGGCGCAAGGCCTGGAATGCCACGATAAGTGCAACTGTTCCATTGTTAAATAATGATAGATAAGGAACTTTTAAAATATTAAGCAGTTCTCTTTCCAATAGCTCATGCTTAGGTCCTTTGTTTGTAAGCCTTTGGGAGTCCCAGACCTCTTTGAGTTTTTTAGACAATTCGTTTAATTCGGGTAAGATTGGACGTGTAATGTAGATAGCTTCTGGGAATGGTGTTATCACCTCAACCATAATATTAGTACTTTATCCTCAATGTTTTTACTAATTAATATAGAAAACTTTTTTCAAATAAGAATTAAATATACTATTTAATGCATAGAGTCATCACAGAAACTTTGCTAATTTTGTATCTCTTAAATCTTGTATAATTTCATTTAAAATATAAGAATCAAGCTCTTTTTTCCAGCTGTCTTTAACAGACTTATTTTTAAAAACAGAAAAAGGGCTTTCTTTATTGACTGAGTGGCAGTTAACCAAAAATGAATTAGTCTGCTCTGTGAATTCTAAACCTATAAAATCAAATATGTTTTTCGATACCGAAATAGACCTGTTAACCAGCTCCTCATACGTTAAAATATAGACCCTATCGGGAAATTTATCTTTCAAATCAAGATAAAGATGGGCTACCTCCTTCCATTTATAAAAACCGAAAAACTCTTCTTCGCGCCCCTCGTTCCTGCACGAGCCAAACCTCCATTCTTTCCACGAGTCCGCATCTTGTGGAAATTCCTGTGGATTTTTTAGCCAAGAGTTAATAGTGCCACATGGATGCCTTATAATACCGATAAGTTTCAGGTTTTTAAAATAATGCAACATCTTGATTAATAAATATTGATACCTACATGTCTTAAATGCAAGATACTCCGGATTAACCTTCTTTTTTTTAAAAACAGGATACAATCCTGCTTTTCTTTTATCTGTTTGAAGTAAAAATTCATCTGTACTTTCATATATTCCATTAAAAAAACGCTTATAGTCCTCTTTTGGAGAGTCGATATTAACAGCATTTTTAAAGGCATATGAAAATATAGGCTGAAAACGGTATGCCACTTCTGGTGAGCTATCGATTATCTGTCCTAGCCAGCTTGTACCACTTCTTGGAACACCCGCAATTACCACTATATGTTTGAACATCATAAATATATTTTCTTCCTAATAATATTTAACTTAATGCCAGCTTATGATTTCTTCAATATCATGTCAAAACGATAGTGTGAATAAGGAAATCCCTGAGGCTGTTTAAGGATTTTAATCTCTTTAAAACCAACGTACTTTCCCAATCTCAACAGCCAGCTTTTATCAAACCAAGTCCCAATTATAGGTTTTTCGTTTTTCAATGAATCGAAATATATATATTCTCTTTCTTCAGTGTTAAAAAAATCCCACATCTTTGCCTTATCCGGAATATCCCCAATAAAAAAAAGTCCTTTGCTCCTAAGCCATCGTATAGCAGCTTCAAAAAGATAAACAGTCTCTTTATAAGTTAAATATTGAAGCCCTGCGTAAACGAAGACTTTATCAAAGGTCTTTTCTTTAAAATTGACCTTTCTTACATCCTCCACTTTAACTAAAATGTTCTTATATTTTTTGGGATCAATCTGAGCAATTAATTCCCGTGCAAAATCGACTCCCACCACCTTTTTACATTTAGACGCAAAAAAAACAGTAAACAAACCATTACCGCAACAAAGATCTAATATCACATCGTCATGGGTCATGTTCATTTTTTTTTCTATATGCTTCAACATCATAAGAAATTGTTCATCAGTAACCGGTTTTTTACCTAATGTCCTTAAAACCTGATGTTGCTGTTGTTTAGATATAGAAGATTTGGCATGCTCATTCCAAAATTTCTTCCAATAACTATCCATTGCCTCTATCCCTTTTGCCACTGTTGGATACATTCGGCAATATATTCCATATCATTTAAGTTATAATCGTGAGACACCGGTATTGAGATAATATGGGACTCAAGCCAAAGTGTATCACTAATATCTGTATCACTGTTTATGACATTTCTATGTGTAGGCCAATGTATCGAAGTAAAAACGCCTTTTTTGGCAAGGAATTCCCTTAACGAATCCCTTTCCTCTTTAGTTTCAAATAACCTATTGTGCAGCAGAGGACATTCGTTGGATCTATAGGTCAATAAGGGTTTGCCTGCAAAGATATTTTCCATCAAAAATCTATCGTTAGCCTTTCTTTTATTCATTATTAGGTCATGGTTTTTGGTCAGCAGGATAGCCAGAGACTGTCCAGAGATATCTGTAATCTTCCAATCTCTGTCAATCATGTTCTCAGCCTCCCTTATATCTCTCCAGTCTTTCGCTTCATATCTCAACCATGTATCCAGTTTTTTACTCTCTTCATAGATAGGGTTGAAGTATGTGTTGATGAATCCACCATCTCCCACTTTAAGTATTTTTCTGTAACTCCCAAAAATGTAATCACCCACATGATTTATTTTTGAAATATATGAGTGTGAAATATCTTCTAAAATAGTACCCTCTGATTCTGGCAGCCGATTTATATTTTCATGACCAAAGTAGTGAATAAAAACCAGCAGCTCATTTTTATCAACAAACTTTGGATAATAGCAGGTAAGATCTCGGCCTACTGGATAATACTCTACTTCAATGTTTGCAAATCTTTTTTCCATTGTTGACACAAGAGACCAACATGTGAACGTGGGTAGATATACTTTTTTTGGTTTTACTACTTGACCAACTAAAAAGGCAAAAGCAGCTCTCCCCGAATTAAAGAAAGTCTTGTTAATATGTTCAGGCGGTAATTTACTCCCGATTAGCATCCTTATCCCCCTGTAGTTTTTTTAGCATTTTTTTTGCCTCATCTACTAAGCTTCCCTTTTTAATATCTAAAAAGTTACCTCTGTACTTCTTTAACAGTCTATCTTTATGGAAAATTTTGTAATGAAAACCCCACTCGGAGTAATAAGATTTCTGAGGCTCTGACACTATCTCAAATTCTTCTGGCAGGTGCACCTTCAGATAGCAGTAGAACTCATAATCTGATTTAATTGCAAAAAAGGGCGATAGTTTTTTAACCATAGATTTACTCCTTTTTTAATAATTCAAAACTTACATTTAAAAGGGTTCGGACAGTTCATACTCGCCGAGCATAGTTTTTATTTCTTTTTTTGAATTCCACATCATAACGTCAACTATAGATAAATTGGGGATAAACTCATGACCCTTTTGCTTATAACTAATTGGTTTTGGAGTTAAAAATTTTAATTTTATTCCCTTCTCTTCAAACTTTGAAGGAACAAAAATTTCTCTACCACCAGATGGGTTTATATATTCTTTTGCTCCGAGTTGATCTGATATCATCAATGCCCAATCGCCTGGATGCGTTATCCCTCCTAATTGTAGGTTCAAATCAGAACAAATAGTATGTTTAAATTTTATATTTAATCTATTACAAACTTTTTTCAGAATAATTGTGTTTAATTTTGATAGATTCCTCACATTCGACTCTTCTGAAAAAAAACATTCTTTAAGGAAATCTATTGTTTCTTTAAAAAATGGCGCTTTCTTTTTATAGTGGGCTAATTGTGCAATTATTCTGTTTTTCCAATTCTGTCTATTATCGATTACGATATCCTTTATAAATATTTCTCTGGAGTGCTTTCTTGCAGGAACGATAATATACTGAAAACCTGATTTAGGGTGCAAGATCCTGTTACGGTTAATCCATTGATGACGCATGTATTGAACAATATCAAATACAACCCATTTATCAACAGCATTTATTAATTGAAAATATCCAATATAAGGGAAAAAATATGGCTGCATAATAGCTAATTTCATTATTTTTTAGTCCTTCTTTAGTCTGTAATAAGATATTTAGTCAAATCGTATTTTTGACTCTCTGAACTTTAATTCATAATTTTAAGCAATTTTCACATGTAGTTCAGTATATTATCGTGTTTTTTTGAAGATAAACGAATGTCCCTCAAAATTCTTCAATTCGCCCCACTGTCCATGATTTTTATGGTACACTTTATCAAAACCCTGCTTCTTCATTACATTAATCAGATCATTATTTACAATTCCCCATTGCCAAATGTTATGAATATCTCTA
>Ga0255052_10002642_pt1 | contig 12819 bp, 7 predicted proteins | sample JV7_2_21_MG_FD_188632 | JGI IMG/M metagenome (GOLD analysis project Ga0255052, IMG submission 188632) | Seawater microbial communities from Jervis Inlet, British Columbia, Canada - JV7_2_21 | ecosystem: Environmental > Aquatic > Marine > Inlet | place: Canada: British Columbia | collected... | reverse complement strand
AAGATCAGCAGGGAAGGCTCAGGGCTGATCTTGACAAACTGGCTACGGGTGAAATAACCGCCCCTCCTTCCTTTGCCGATGTTCTGTATGGCGAGAGTTGGCAGACCGAGTTGAGCGAATACGACAAACGCAAGGAGCGACAGGCGTTTGTCTTTACCGGTTCGATAGTGTGTACATCCGCGGGAGGGCTGATCTATGCCTGGTGGCTGTTGCTGTGGGCGGGTCGTCTTGTTGTTAAAGCTGCATCCGGTTTGAAGCGATCATTCAGACGCCTGCGCTGCACTGCCGAGCAAAATGATCAAGAGAAGCCGGAGCTGACAGATGCTGAAGAAGTGCCGGAGCTGGCAGACGCTGAAGAAGTGCCGGAGCTGGCAGATGCTCAAGAAGTGCCGCCGGAACCGAAGAGAGGCGAACGAGAAGACCGGCCTGTGCGGCTTGCGAGAATCTCTGTAAAACCGGTAACTCCACCAGCCGCCGAACGGCAGCGCAGGCCCATGGGAAGCATGACTCAAAGGCCCAGAACTACCAGAGAAAGAGAGATTACTGTGTTGATGTCGGATGAGAAATCCAGCGATGCTAAAACGCCCACGGGAGGCCCAGGGGAGTGTCAAGCCGTCCGTGAGCAGTCGAAGCCGATCGATAGCACACTCACCGATCTGACTCAACAGGTTTCGGCGATTCGCGAGTATGCCGCACACCAGCAGGACCGACTGGAAAAACTCCAGGACGGATACGACTGGAATATAATCAGAACCTTTTGTCTGCGAGTAATCCGTGCCGTTGACAATCTTGAGAGTCGGATTGCCCAGCTCAAAGACGATGACGTCGAGACGACACATCTCGAGGAAGTAAAGGACGAATTGATTTTTGCCCTGGAGTCCAGCGGCATCGAGCAATTCGAGCCGGAGACGGACAGTGAATATCGCGGGCAGGAAAAGTCAGCGGAAGCCGTTAAAGAAAAGCAGGGCTGTGATGATCCCGAGCAGACGGGCAGGATTGCGAATGTCATTCGGCCGGGTTATCAGTATTTTATTAACGAGGGAAACGTCAAGATAGTGCGTCCGGCTCAGGTCAGACTATATGCTTGACTGTTGAATGGTAAAACGAGCCACAAAACAGGGGGTGCAAAATGGCTAGTATAGTGGGAATAGATCTCGGTACAACTTTTTCAGCGTTGGCGATCTTAAATGCTATCGGCAAGCCGGAGATAATCCCAAATGCGGATGGTGAGAGACTGACGCCATCCGCCATCTTCTTCGATGAAGAAAATTCTGACATAGTTCGAGTAGGCATTGAAGCGATCAATTCACGGCATCTGAATGCCGAGAGATCCGTTCGCTGGATAAAGCGCCACATGGGAGATGCGAGCTATCACAAGAACGTTGACTCGAAGGACTGGGATCCCGTGGAATTGTCCTCTTTGATCTTGAAGAAGCTCAAGCAGGACTGCTCTGTCGACAATAACGAGATTCACGATGCCGTCATTTCCGTCCCGGCGCACTTTGACGAGGCTCGCAGGAAAGCGACCATGGATGCCGGCACTATGGCGGGTCTCAACGTGATTGGGATTGTCAACGAACCTGTGGCGGCGGCGCTGTATTACGCCACCACGCGCGAAGTTTCCGGAAAGGTGCTGGTGTACGACCTTGGCGGCGGTACGTTTGATGTGACCATGTTGGACGTCAAGGGACATAAAGTGGATATCGTCTGCTCACAAGGTGACCATGCGCTCGGCGGTATCGACTTTGACCGCAAAGTGCTGGAGTTGCTGGAGAAGAGCTATCGGGACAAATTCGGTGCCGAGCTGATCGGCTCCGACGAGGACAGGGCGAAGTACGAGGATGAGGCCGAGGATATCAAAAGGACATTGTCGCGGCGAAACGTTGCCAAGATCATGCTCTACGGCCCGGCGGGCAACATGCGTGTGGAAATAACGCGAGAGATGCTTGAGCAGGCCATTTCCGATTTGATGAATCGTGCCGACATTCTGGTCGAAGTGGCCCTCGAAGAGGCGGGGGTCGAACCAAGCGCGATAGACGAGGTTCTGTTGGTCGGCGGCAGCACGCGGATACCGTTGGTCCGGCAGCATCTGGAGAAGATGTTCGGATTTGCTCCTGAGACGGCGGTCAATGTCGACGAATGTGTCGGGCTCGGCGCAGCCCTGCACGCCGGTCTGACGATGTTGAGAGAAAAACCCGAAGCCGTGCCGCCGGGCATTTCCAACGGGCTCAGGGACATCAATCTTACTGATGTTTGCAATCACAGCTACGGCACCGTCTGTGCTCCTCTCGACAAAGAGACCGGCCGTCGCGTGATTGCCAATCGCATCATTCTGAACAAGAACACGCCTTTGCCCTGTGAAGCATCGCAGACATTCTACACGCTTACCGAGGGTCAGTCGGAACTTGAGGTAACCGTTACCCAGGGCGAAGACGCCGACGTCGAGTACATAAAGAAGATCGCGACGCACAAGTTTGAGCTGCCTTCTGACAGGCCGGCAGGGTGTCCCATCAAAGTCACTTATGGCTACGACGTGAACCAGAGGATGCACTGCAAGTTCGAAGACGTCCAATCGAGCAAAGTTCTTGAGGTCGATCTCAGTCTGGACCGGGACGGAAGTGTATCCCAGAGCGATACAACGGAGGAGAGCCAAGAGCGGCTGTCTGCCGTCGGCAGGTCAAAAGTCGAGTAACAACATGTGCGGGTATCTGGATGAGCGAAGTTCTAATTTCACTTTCGATACTGCTGGCGGCGTCCGTGGCTGCGATTTCTTCCGGTTTGATCAGCCGCTCCGGAATTGCCGAATTGGCGAGCCGTCTCAAGCTCAAAGGGTCGACTTGCCTTTCCGTACTCGCAAGATTGGCCAATGGTGTTAAGTCGAAAGACCTGGTCGGTCAATTGAAACAGGCCGGCTCGATCGGCGATTTCACATCCCGGATCTTGTGTGATGCCAAACCTGAGGCCGCTCAAAATCTATATGCGCCGCCGGATATGAGCATCCTCAATTGTCGCGTCCGCATGATAGAGCTGAAGGACGGCAATACGGTCATTGACGCCTTTGCCGTGGAAATCTGCGGTTTGATTCACGCACCCGAAGACATACGCAGAGCGACTTTGAGAATTTCGATCCTGGACATTACCGACGGATCTTCCGAGGCCAAAGCGGTGCGGGCCAGGAACCCGCAGGGCGCACCGTCGGGCGAATCCAACGGCTCGGAGTTCTGCTACGTGGCCAAACTCGGCAGACTCCCGCGCCAGACCACCACTCTGGATGATTGGACTTGTGTTGCGCGGTTGCGCAGCGACGGACAGGAATTCTGCCGCAGAGGAAGAAGAACGTTGCGCTTCGACACGTCAATACTATCGGCGGACGGGGGCCTGGAGTTTGCTCATGCCTGGTGTACGTTCGTCTATGACAATCCCTTGCCGGGCTACGTCGATTTGCAGGAAAACGACGAGAGGACAAAGGTCCTTACCGTTGCCCTGGCCTTCGCCGTCAGTGCCGCCGACGGCAAGCTGTATGACTGCGAGGTTGCACTCATAAAGGACTGGGCAAGAGACAACGTTCTGGAAAGTCGGGCGCAAACGTCCGATCAGGCCCGCGGTAAGCTTGAGAAGGCTTTGAGCACTACCGTTGCATTCTTCAGCGAAGGCAACAAACTCGACACACGCAGACTTTGTGAGGAAGTCGTTGAAATTGCACCGGCCGGGCATCGTTATGAGATCCTGGACCTTTGCCTGCGCGTAACACAAGCTAACGGCTCGGTTGCCGTCGAGGAAATGGCTATCTTGAAGGACTTGGCGAGCCGGCTTGAAATCGACCCGGAGAAGTTCCGCACCATGGCCGAGAAGATCCTGCCGCTCGACATGCACGAGGTCATGGATATCAATGACCTTCTCGGAATCACTTCGGATATGAGTAAGGAGAAGACTCGCAAACACCTCAACAGAGAATACAGTAAATGGAATTCGAGAGTGACAAGCGCCAACCCTGAGATTCAGACCCAGGCCGACCAGATGCTCAAGATCATCGCAGAGGCCAGAGGCCAATACATATCCGCCGGCCGGTAATTCCAAAGTACGCCCTCATCTACTTGTGAATCTCTCCACGAAACTTTTCCGCTTCACGAGCCAGTTGTTCGGCCAGTTCATGCATGTCGGCCTCGTGCAGTTTTTGGACTGCCTCGAACATATGATCGACCGCCTCGCTCAAGATACGAGTGCGGTGCTCAGAACTGTGCGAAGGCTCCTGATGTGACTGTTCGTGGCTGTCTCCACGTTGCATTTCCTCGATGTTTCGCTGGATCTCCTCTGCTTCACGCTCCAGTCCGTCAGCTTCTTCGTGTCGTCCTTCCCGGCGGAGCTGATCGATCTTCTCCTTCAAATGACCGATGCGCTGGTGCTTTTCTTCGATTGCCTGCTGGTCATGACGGGGCGGTTCGTGGTCGTGACCGTGATCCTTCTCCTTGATCTTAGCCAAAAACAACTGCCGGATCATGTCCAATGCTGTTGCACTTACCTGATAGTGGCTATCATCAAGAAAGAACAAAGGCTTTTAGCGCCAATGTCCGAAATTCCACAAGTTTTGACTATCCTACAATTTGAGAGAAGGACCGTTTCGGAGCTGTTTACGGCATCTCCCTTCGATACCAGAGATAGTGACTTTTGTAACCAGTTGCCTTCATTTGACTTATAGCCGGACACTAATGACACGTGCTACAAACCAGAAATGACACCAAAATCTTCATCGAGTCGCAACGACTCGTTCCGGCAAGTTTCTTGCGTAGCCAAGAACCCAAAAGGACGTGTACAAGAAGACATTTAGCTGCTATGGTAACTCATTTGGCGGCTCACGGCCAGAGGCTCTATAAGTTAAGGGAAATAGCGGATATAGTCATATAGGAACTAATCTGATCCAACTATGAAATGAGGCAGGTCATGCTGTTGTTGAGAGCACAATTATGAATCAAATTCGAGACAACAAATTTGGTGGTCCTGGCCACTTGATGGTTTCCGATTTACTCGAACGACTCGGGCAGCTTGATGAAGACCCTTTAAAGTTCTTGGGAAACCTATTGGCTGTTAACTGTTTTCTGGGCAAAGCCGACGAGGGAGCAATCCTCTGTAGCAACCGGGAGGGCCGAGTCGATGTTGCAGCCGCATATCCGCAGGCTGAAAGAAAAACCACCGCTCCGACATGGATTATGAAAACTGCAGAACTGGTACAAGAAGTACTTACCAAAGGTACTCCTGTCGTAAAGCTATTAGAGCAATCATCAGCAGATAGGCAATCTGTCAAGAATCATGTTGTTATGATTCCATTGAAAATGTCTGAGATCAAGAATGCCGTTTCAGTTTTTCGCATTGAGACTGATGACCAGAATAGTCTTGAAGAGAGATCGCAGACGCTGCAACTTGCAGTCAGCATGTTGCGCTACTCGGAGGCAAGGCTTGTTCAAATGACTGGGCGGAGTCGCTTGACACGACTTCGTCAGTCAATGGAAATACTCTCAGCAATCAATCAACAAGAACGGTTCGCCAGTGCAGCTATGGCTTTCTGCAATGAAGTGGCTTCTCAATGGCAATGTGAGCGAGTGAGCCTGGGTTTTCTGAAAGGCAGATATGTCCAGCTTAAAACAATGAGTCATACTGAAGATTTCAGCCGAAAAATGAGAGTCGTGCAGGATATAGAATCTGCGATGGAAGAATGTTTGGACCAGGACATCGAGGTTCTCAGCCCTACTCTTAACGATGCCATTTATGTCACTCGCGCTACAGATGAACTATCACAAAAATACGGGCGGCAGACAGTCCTTAGCTTGCCGTTGCGCCAACGCGGTGACGTTATTGGAGTTCTGACCCTTGAACGTCCGGTAGATAAAACGTTCGGTTCCGATGATATCGAGACAATCCGATTGACCTGTGAATTATGCACTGCCAGGCTAAAGAATTTATATGATCATAACCGATGGATTGGTGCAACAGTTGCCGTAAAGATGCGCAATCTTCTGGCAGGATTTCTGGGCCCAAAGCATACTTGGGCAAAACTTCTGACGGTTTTGTCCTTCATGGCAATACTATTCATAGTCTTTGCCAAAGGACATTTTCGAGCCGAAGCTCCCTTTGTACTGGAAGCAGTAAAGCAGCAGGTGATCCCAGCTCCTTTTGATGGATATATCAAAAGCGTCGAAGTCGAGGTAGGTGAGAATGTTGAAGGAAATGATTCAATTTTGGCCACCCTCGACACCTCTGAACTGAGGCTTCAGTTAGCGGCCGCCAAAGCCGAAAACGCCGGTTATCTAAAACAGGTTTCGGCGGCAATGCGCGACGATGAAACTGCTCAAGCTCAGATTGCACAAGCCAATGCCGACAAAGTACAAGCTCAGATTGATTTATTGAACTACGAAATTGGCCAGGCAAATCTTGTTTCGCCGATAGGCGGCATTGTTGTGAAAGGCGACTTGAAGCGTCAAATAGGCGCACCTGTCAAGACAGGCGACGTACTTTTTGAAGTGTGTCCGCTTGAATCTCTGCGTGCACTGCTGATGGTTTCGGAAGATTTGATTTTCCATATTGAAGACGGGCAGGAAGGAAAACTGGCCACAGCTTCTTATCCCGGCCAACCGATAAAGTTTGTCGTTGAGCGAATTAATCCTATGGCTGAGGTAGTAAACCAGCGTAATGTTTTCAAAGTTCGTGTTCGTCTGTCAGAGACATATCCCTGGATGCGCCCAGGGATGGAAGGAGTGGCTAAAATATCGGTCGGCAAACGCCGGTATATTTGGATATGGACACGAAAGATTACAAATTGGATACGAATGAAGTTATGGCTCTAGGTTTTGGGGTACTAGATGACAAGTGAACGCCCAACTTTTCATGAGTCCTGGTATCGAGTTGCCGATCTGAGACCGCGATTATCATCGAGTGTACACGTTTACAGACAGCATTTTCGAGGACGCATGTGGTATGTTCTGGAAAACTCATCCAATAACACATTTTCTCGCATAAGCGACCATGCTTATCACTTCTTAGCCTTGCTTGATGGCAAACGTACAGTTGCCGAGGTCTGGCAGATATGCAGCGATCAACGCGGAGACAACGCGCCAACTCAGGGAGAGGCAATACAACTCCTCGGCCAGTTGTATTGTTCAAACCTTTTATACGCGGATATTGCCCCCGACACTGCCAGTCTATTTAGCCGTCACCAAATGAAAACTAAACGTGAGATTAAAGGACTTCTAACAAATCTGCTCTTCATAAGGATTCCATTGTTTGACCCCGATCACTTTCTGGAACGATGGATTACGATCTTTGGTAGAGTTTTTGGCTTGGTTGGTTTGTTGTTGTGGCTAATAGTCATATTCACTGGTTTGTATTTCATTGTTGGTAATTTGGGAGAATTGATCTATCAGAGTGCTGATGTTCTGGCGCCAGGTAACCTGATCCTACTGTATTTCAGTATGGTAGTAATCAAGGTTCTTCATGAGTTTGGTCATGCCTTTGCGTGCAAGAAGTTCGGCAGGGATAACGGCACAGGGGGACAAGTACATGTAATGGGGGTGATGTTCCTGGTGTTTGTTCCGTTGCCATATGTAGATGCATCTACTGCATGGTCTTTTCGTAAGAAATCGCACAGAGCAATCGTTGGCATGTCTGGAGTTATGGTTGAGCTTTTTGTTGCCTCTATTGCAGCGGTTATCTGGGCTCATACGTCTACAGGGACACTGCATATAATTGCTTACAATATCATCTTTATTGCGAGTGTTTCGACCCTCGTCTTTAACGGAAACCCGCTTTTGAGATTTGACGCTTATTATGTTTTGTCGGACATATTGGAGATTCCAAATCTCAGCCAGCGCAGCCGAGAGTACCTTTATTATCTCGTCAGAAGGCACTGTTGGAAAGTCAGAGTCACACATAATCCAGCTCAGACTTTTGCAGAGATAGGTTGGTTTGTGTTTTACGGAACTGCCTCGACAGCCTATCGTGTCTTCATCTGTATTCGGATCCTTCTATACCTAAATGACAGGCTGCCTGAGGAATTATTCATACTCGTGCCATTCTTTGCGCTCTCGGCAATTATCGCGTGGGTGTTGGTTCCACTTGGCAGGTTTATGCGTTACCTTGCAACAAGCGGAGAATTAGCCAGAACGCGCCCCCGCGCTGTCGGCTCAACACTCGGCGTCTTGCTTCTAACAATAATATGTACTGGTGTTATACGAGTTCCGGATTACTGCCGAGTCGAGGGCATTGTTGAGCCGGCTGAGATGGCTGTAGTTCACGCGGAAAGCGACGGATTTGTCGCCGACTTTTTGCCTTCGGGTCAAAACGTATCACCGGGGGGCAATCCTCTTATCACGGCGATAAATCCTAAACTGGAGGCTGAAAAGAAGGGTCTTCAAGCTGAACTCGTCACTCTTGAGACAAAGCATCGTGTTGCAATCACCCGGGATATGGCTGCTGCCCAAATACTGGCAGAACAGATTGACGCTCTGAAAGGAAAAATAGCCAGGGTCCATCTTGAGTTAACATCGTTGCATTTACAGCCTCCCTTGTCTGGAACATGGGTTTCCCCCGAGATTGATCAAACAGAAGGTATTTATCTTCATCGTGGTGAGCAGGTCGGCTTTGTTGCCAACCTGGATGATGTGGTCATCCGGGCTACAGCCAGACAGGCACTTGCCGCGATGTTAGTGGAACAGGCTCAAGAGCAACTGGAAATCAGAGTCAAAGGGCTACCAGGTGTCATGCTCACCGGAGTAATAGAGAAGATTTTCCCCGCTGGTCAAGAAGTGTTACCATCTGAAGCATTAGGATATGCCGTCGGTGGAGCTATGCCTACACAACCGCAGGATCCTCGCGGCACAAAAGCAGCTGAGCAGTTTTTCGAAATTCGAATAGAACCGGATTCTGACGATTCGATCAGTTTGCTTACCGGCCAGCGAGTAGTAGCAAGAATTCAATTGCGGCCCAAACCGCTTATATTTCAGTGGTGGCTGTCTCTGAGACAGTTATTTCAGCGAAGGTTCCACATTTAAGATGGCTACGATGCCGAGTTAAACATGGCGGATGCTTGAGAAGCGAATGTCCATTGAACCTTTGCCAAAAGGACTCGACTCGACCTGGGATGTCGGTGTGGGACTAGCCGGTAGACTTGTTCCGCGGCGAAAGAAGTTCCTTCGACAAGCCGAGAGAATACTGGCTATTGGAGAAGATCTCTCTGAATCTACAGATGCCAAGCTTCGTCGAGTTGCCGCAGATCTGCGTGAAGTTTTCCGCTGTGACCGCGACAAACCCAAGGATATTGAACGTGCCTGCGCACTGGTGAGAGAAGTAGCTTTCCGACAGATCGGCGAAAAACCTTTCCTCGTTCAAGTTGCAGGGGCTTTGGCCCTAAATGCTGGATGTGTCACTGAAATGGCTACCGGCGAGGGCAAAACACTCGCAGCAACCATGCCGGTAACGATTGCGGGATGGCGGGGACATGGTTGTCACGTCATTACTGTCAATGACTATCTGGCAAGACGAGATGCTGAATGGATGGGACGGATCTATCGTTTTTGTGGATTGACTGTTTCATTTATTGAACAACAGATGTCTCATGAAGAACGAAGAAGAGCCTACATGGCTGACATTACCTATTGTACCAATAAGGAAGTCGCCGCGGATTTTCTTCGTGACCGCCTTGTGTTGGGCAATTCAAAAAGTCTGTGTTCGTTTCTGCTCGACAAAACTGCTACTGGCGGCAGCGTCGCGGATAGGCTTGTCCAGAGGGGATTGCATTATGCCGTGGTGGATGAAGCTGACTCGATTCTTGTCGATGAGGCGGTTACGGCGCTTATAATCTCCGGGCAGGCTCCAAATCCACAGCAGATAGAATATTTTCGTCAGGCAGCGGATATCGCAAGCCGATTGAATCGGGAAGAGGACTATCAGATCAATCATCAATACAGAGAGATCGAGTTAACCGATCAAGGTAGAACTCATTTAACAGAACTAACTGATTGTATGGGAGACTTTTGGAGGGGGAATCGTCGGTGCCTGGAACTGATAAACCAGGCATTAACAGCAAAAGAATCGTATCTTCGTGACAAGCATTACGTCATCGACGATAATAAAGTTGTTATCGTCGATGAATTTACTGGCCGAATGATGCCGGATCGTACCTGGCGTGATGGTTTGCATCAGGCTATTGAAGCCAAAGAAATGGTCGAAATAAACCCGCCTAAAGACACTTATGCCCGTATAAGCTTCCAGCGTTTCTTTCGGATGTATAACAGGTTGTCAGGAATGACTGGAACTGCGTCTGAAGCAAGTAGTGAGTTTTGGCAAATCTATCATCTACCAGTCGTATCAATTCCAACAAATCGCCCGTGTATAAGGAAACACTCTCCAAATATAGTATTGTCGAGGGAATCGGAAAAATGGGCGAAAATTGTTCAGGAAATCCATCGTATTCATAATTTCGGCAGGCCAATTCTGGTGGGAATGCGCAGTGTTAAGGCTAGTGAACAACTTAGTGAACTGCTTAAAGCTGAAAGACTGGACCATCAGGTCCTTAACGCGGTCTATCATAGACAGGAGGCCCAAATCGTTGCAGAAGCCGGCCAAAGTGGAAGAATTACTGTGGCAACCAATATGGCTGGGCGAGGCACCGACATCAAGCTTGGCAGGGGAGTAGCTGAGGTGGGAGGATTGCATGTCATTGCCGCTGAGCCTAATGAATCAGCCAGGATAGACAGGCAGTTGTATGGACGGGGTGCTCGCCAGGGCGATCCCGGAAGCGCTCAAGGCATATTCAGCCTTGAAGACGAGATTGTATCACGCTATGCCAAGAGTTCTGCAGCCTATCTTAAGAGAAAACATGCTAATACGAAAGACGACATATCGTCACCGCTCGTTCGCCGCTTATTTCAACTGGCACAAAAGCGAGCTGAAAGGCTGGCCTTGCGTCAAAGAAAGACAGTCTTGACAACTGACCACTGGCTTGATGAACAGCTTGGTTTTGCAGGCGCTGAATGACAGCGTTCTCAGTCTTTCTTCATTTGTGTGAGTTGATTTTGATTATTCTACAGGATTATTCTTGGTCACGATCTTCTGTAATTTGTTTATCCACCCCGGGTAATCCATTCCGGACATACCGCAGGTCCAGCACCGTACCCGTAGACTGGGCAAATCGTACCAGTGAGGTACTGTAATCAGTGATGGCTTTTATTTCAGCCCTCTGTGCATTTGACAAGGTTTCCTGGGCTTGGAGCTTAACAAGAAGAAACTCAGGGGTTAATTTGTCCCTTATTGCCTCAGTGTCTTCGATCGCCTGTAAATATATTGTTGCTGCTTCAACAGCTTCATTTTGGATCGGTATTTCTTCATAGGATGTCTCGGCAAGCCTGATCTTCTCCTTGACTTGTACTGCCAGTTGATCTGAAGTGTTCTGCAATACTGAAACTGCCTTGCGCCGTTCAATTCTCCGTTTACGAAATTCAGCCTCACGTTGGCGGTTTCCGAACGGGATCTCGGCAGTTATGCCAATAGCATAGCTGAAATAGTCAAAGTTGCCAAATCTGTCGTGCGCGCTTCCCCGAGCACCTGAAAGAGCTTGTGTTCTTGTGGAGGCAACGAGATCAACTCGTGGCATCTTTTGTCTCTTTGCGACGTCGACATTAATCTGGGCTATTTCCACGGCGAGTCTTGCCTGCTGAATCTCAGGATTGTTTGCCAGAGCCAATCCTAAAGCTTCTGATTGGTCAAATCTCGCCTCTGTCTGCCTGAGAGCAGTAACCGGGTTAATCTCAAAGTCGTCGAGTAAATTTATCTTGCTATCAGACAGTAGTCTCACCAACGCATCTTGCACATCCATGACTTGTTTTTTAGCTTGAAGCAATACAGCCTGACGCGATTTTACTGCAGTCTCGGCTTGTTTGATCTGCACTCTGGTCGCATCGATGCCTTCTCTGTCTTTTACCTTAGCCAATGTTTTGCGGGTGCTCTCCAGTAACCCTTGTTGAATTTCCCGGTCACGATGTGCTCGCGACAAAGCCCAGTATAAAGAGATAACTTCAGCCGAAACATCCTCGGTTCCCTGGCGAAAGGCAGCAAGGGCAACTCTGTAATTTAGCTTTGAGATATTCACCCCTGCAAGGTTGAGTTCTTGCCCTGCATCGCGTAGTAATGGTTGTTTTACTTGAAAAGACAACATCGGTTCGTATCTGGTGGAAAGAGTCCTGGTAGTCAAATCATCCCACGTACGTGTTAGACCATAGGCAAGAGACCATTCTGCACCAGTCACCCCCTTTTGCTTGACGCCTGTTTCCCATAATAGCGTATCAGATTGTCCTCCTTGAAAAATACTGTCTGTGGGATTGTCTTGTTTCTCCTGATCCACTCGTCCAAAAAGGGCAACATCAAAGTCAGAAACTGCTTTGATAATGTCCTCCTTGGCAATTGACGGGTCGTAACTCACCACGCTGATCTGCGGGCTGCTAAGAAGTGCTCGTTTTACGGCATCGTCGAGAGTAAGATTGACAATGCTCTTGCCTGTAGTTTCGTCCTCTGTTACATCCAGTTTAAGGGGATCTGGCTCAGGGCTGGGGCGAAGAGAATCCAGTCCTTCTTCTCCAACGCGCTGTTGAGGACTTGTGGCGACAACAGTTTTCTGATAAGCGGTGATCATTCCCTGGTCTTTAACTTTTTCGGCCTGGTTCAAAAATAGCCATTTTAGGGTAACAGTTGAAAGACGGAGGGCGTTGTTTCTGAGTTCTGGTAATAGGTACAGTGGCAGCGATATGGGTTCTCAATTTCGCTGGAAACGTTGGAATC
>Ga0255052_10002641_pt1 | contig 12827 bp, 12 predicted proteins | sample JV7_2_21_MG_FD_188632 | JGI IMG/M metagenome (GOLD analysis project Ga0255052, IMG submission 188632) | Seawater microbial communities from Jervis Inlet, British Columbia, Canada - JV7_2_21 | ecosystem: Environmental > Aquatic > Marine > Inlet | place: Canada: British Columbia | collected... | reverse complement strand
ATAAACGGCTGCCCGATCAGGCTGTCTTCCAGCATCTCAAATAATGACTGATCCGGTTTCTTACGGGTAGCTGCTCTTTTCTTCGCAACCTTCTTCGCTGTCATTTCCTTACTCCTTGCTCTCTAATTTTACTATCACTTTCTCTGGCTCTATCTTCGCCACTTTCTTTACAACTTTCTTTGGCGCTGTCCTGGCCGGCTTCGCCACGGACTTGCGCTTGGCAGTCGCACGAGGTTTCTTGCTTGCCGCCTTCGCTTTACCGTCAAGCTCCTTCAAGATCTTATTCAGCTTCCTGTTGATCGCGTCGAAATCTTTCTTGCTCGGCACGTTCAAACGGTCCAATGCACCTTGCACCCGTGAGTCAAAAACATCGTGCAGCTTGTCGAGATTGGATACATCGCGCACCTGATCAAGGAGGCCGGTCGCCTTCGACTGCGCATCGCTGGTCATACCGCGAATCGCATCCTGAACATCATCGATCAGAGACTCGGTTTTCTTCGACGTTTCGTCACGAAAGTCTTCGCCCTGTTTGACCAGCGCATCGAAAGTCTTCACGCCCGCTTTCTGAGCATTTGAAAGCGCGCCAAGTCCAGCCAGAAACACATGTTCGAGCTGTTCTGCGATCTCACCGGCTTTCGAGCCGTTGTCCTGTTTTCTTGTCTGATGTGCTGTAGCCATTGTCTATCTCCTCTGGATTCGCACTCCTGCCATGCATAGAATCGTAGCTGCCAGGATTAGGGTGGTCACACTAGAATTCGACCAGGTCGAGATACACTTATGAGGATCAGACGCAGCCACGAACTGGGGCTGGAAGAAGCGAAATCGAGGATTGACCACGTTGCCGAGACGCTCGGAAATCAGTACTCACTGACGTCGAGTTGGAACGGGGACCACGTGCTGGTGCGAGGTAATGGCGTCAATGGCCGGATCAATGTTTCCCATGAGCACGTCGAGGCGGAGATCCACCTCGGCATCCCATTAGTACTCATGCACCATCAAATCCGATCTCGAATCGAGGAAGTGATGGACGACCATTTTGGGCAATCGGGAGAGTGAGTCGCCCGGTCTAAACCCGCTCGAACTCGGCTGTGAAATGACGCAGAAACTTCGGTGCTTTCGCGATGCGCATTCCCCGGACTTCGCGGCGTCGCTCCCAGACGAGGCCGATGGCTTCAAGCACGTAGTCCATATGGCTCTGCGTATAGACGCGACGCGGAATAGCGAGGCGTAACAATTCCAGACGGGCGGGGTGTTCTTCCCCTGTGTGAGGATCCAGCCCGAACATCACCGTACCGATTTCGACACCACGGATGCCTGCCTCGATGTAGAGCTCTACGGCTAATGACTGGCCCGGGTACTGCAGCGGTTCGATGTGTGGCAGAAAACGGCGGGCATCCAGATAAACAGCATGGCCACCTGCGGGTGCGACAACCGGGATGCCGGCGTCAAGCAAGTGATTGACGACGTAGCGCGTGGAAAGCAGTCGGTAGTCGAGATAATGCTCGTCCAGCACTTCACGAAGTCCTACCGCGATTGCGTCGAGATCACGCCCCGCAAGTCCGCCGTAAGTCGGAAACCCTTCGGTGAGAATCAGGATATTGCGTTCACGGTGTGCCAGTTCGGCGTCGTTCGTGCACAGGAAGCCACCGATATTCGCGAACGCATCCTTCTTGGCCGACATCGTACAGCCGTCGGCGTAACTGAATATTTCACGAGCGATATCGATGGTTGCGGTGTTCTCATAACCCGGTTCGCGGCGCTTGATGAAGTGCGCGTTCTCGGCAAAACGGCATGCGTCGATATAAAAAGGAATACCGGCACTCCGGGCAATCCGGCTAATCTCACGAATATTGGCCATGGAAACCGGCTGGCCACCGCCGGAGTTGTTAGTAACGGTAACCATGATCAGTGGAATCTGCTCCGGTCCGTTTTCGGCGACGACTTTTTCCAGGGCTGCGGTATCCATGTTGCCTTTAAATGGGAAGTCGGAATCGAGGTCTTCGGCCTCCGCACAAGGCAAGTCCAGCGCCTCTCCGCCATTAAACTCAATGTTCGCTCTCGTCGTATCGAAGTGCGTGTTGTTCGGAACGATGTGACCCGGCAGGACCATGACGCCGAACAGGATATGCTCAGCCGCACGCCCCTGGTGGGTTGGTATAACCTGTTCGAAGCCGAAAATGTCCTTCACTGCGTCGCGAAAGCGATACCAGCTTCGAGCGCCAGCGTAAGACTCATCACCGCGCATCATCGCGGCCCAGGCCTCGGATGACATTGCGCTGGTACCCGAATCTGTTAGCAAGTCGATAATGACGTCCTCGGCGCGCAACAAAAACGGATTGAATTTGGCCGTTTCAATCAGTCCTTCGCGCTCCTCGCGAGTCGTCAACTTGATGGGTTCCACCATCTTTATTTTGTGCGGTTCGATAATGGTCTTCATGAGATTTATCCGCCTCGTTAATCGATCTGCTCGAATCTCGCCTGAAAGAAGCGCAACACTTCGGGTTCGTAGGTGAAGCGCAGCCCTTTGATTTCATTCCGGCGTTCCATTGCCTCCTGAACCGCCCCGGCTGTGACGTCCATGTGTGCTTGAGTGTAGACCCTTCTCGGAATCGTCAGTCGAACAAGCTCGAGTTTCGGTTTGTGATTCTCACCGGTGACCTTGTCGCGGCCGGCGGAGACAATACCGCGTTCCATGGAGCGTACACCTGACTCGACATACAGTGCCGCGGCTAATGCCTGTGCAGGGAAATGTTCCTGCGGAATGTGCGGCAGCATTTTGCTCGCATTCAAAAAGACCGCATGGCCGCCAATCGGATTGACAACGGGAATGCCTGAATCGCGCAGTTTGCGACCGAGGTACTGCACCTGGCCAACCCGGGCGTGGATGTGATCGTCCTGGACACTCTCAGTGATACCGATAGCGAGTGCTTCCATATCGCGGCCGGCCATTCCGCCGTAGGTATGCAGACCCTCATAGACGACTACCAAACCGCAGGCTTTCTCATAGAATTTTGCGTCGTTCATCGCGAGGAAACCGCCGATGTTGACCATCGCATCTTTTTTCGACGACATCGTGGCGGCATCGGTGAGCGCGCAAATCTCGTAGACGATCTCTCGTATCGTCTTGTCTTTGTAGCCTTCTTCGCGCCGCTGAATAAAGTGGGCGTTCTCGGCAACCCGGGTCATGTCGTGCACGAGCATGACGTCGTGTTTGTCGCACCAGGCGCGCAGCTGCTTCAAGTTTTCGAGCGAGATTGGCTGGCCGCCCGCCATGTTGACGCAGGTCGCCATGCAAACGTACGGAATATGTTCGGCACCGACTTCACTGACCAGCGCATCGAGCTTGTCGAAGTCGAAGTTACCCTTGAATGGGTGTTCCGATTCGGCATCGTGTGCTTCATCGATGATGGCGTCTACGAACGTGGCTCCTGCCAGTTCCTGATGCAGGCGAGTTGTAGTGAAGTACATGTTGCCCGGCACGTAGTCGCCGTCCGAAATTAACAGCTGGCTGAGGATGTTTTCTGCACCACGACCCTGGTGACAGGGAACCGTATAACTGTAGCTGTAGTATTCTTCGACCGTGTCCCGCAGGTGATAGAAGTTCCGGCTGCCGGCATAGGCCTCGTCGCCCATCATGATTCCTGACCATTGCCGGTCGCTCATCGCGCCGACGCCGGAGTCGGTCAGCAGATCGATATAGACGTCCTCGGAACGAAGCAGAAATGTGTTGTAGCCAGCCTCGCGGATGGCTTTGAGACGGTCCTCTCTGCTGGTCATCTTGATCAGCTCGACCATTTTGATTTTGTAGGGTTCAGCCCAGGCTTGATTGGTCACAACAGCACCTCCAGATTGATGTATATATCCGGGATCAATCAGCGGTGTGTGGTTTTCAAACGAACAACACCACTATGACGATCACAGTGGCATTTCATCCCTCGCCGGCAAAAGGCCCGGCAAGTGGCCGTGAGTAAATAATACGGCTTCGCGCCCCGTTTTACCTATACGTAAAAATACGGCGCTATTGCTCAGAATCGCCATCGAAGTCAAAATCTGAAGGGGATGTCTGAAAAATCGCTTAGAGCGGACGCAAGCGAACGTGCAATTCGGGCGACACTGTAACCAGATGATTTCGCGGTACCAGCTCCCAGTCTTCTTTAACATCTGTGAGCGGTTCCGACGCTACGATAACGGCTTCGTTGCGGCTGTTGCCCTTGACCATTCGATAGCACCCGTCGTGGACTTCAAACCGCATGCCTTGTGCCACGTAGAGCGTGAGGGGATCTTCTTCTTCCGTGCTGACGTAGCGGCTGGCAACGATGTTATGGCCATCCGTCACTGCGAAATTGCAATACGAAGGCGAAGCTTGTGAACCCGCACCCCAATGGGCCAATTTCGTGATTGTCTTGGATAGGGTCCTGGCCAGGCGATCAAGATCGTAATCGTCACGATAACGCTGCAGATATTGCAGGAACAAAGCGAATGCGTGCTCCGAATCTGTCGTGCCCTCAACGTCCTGGTAGATCGAGTCATTCAATTTGTTGCGCAACCTGCGCTTAATTGCGACGAAATCGCCAACGATACCGTTGTGCATCCACAAGAACTCATCAGATTGAAACGGGTGGCAATTGAGTTCGGTGACTGCGGATCCCCCCGTAGCTGCGCGAACGTGGGCAAATACGCAGGTCGATCGGATTTTCTCAGAGAGCCGTCTTAGATTGCGGTTCGCCCATGCCGGCCGCATGCTGGTAATCACACACGGTGTCGGATCCACTTCATGTGCGTACCACCCAACGCCGAAGCCATCGCCATTTAACGGCTCCGCGCGCTCGCGGGCCTGATAGCTTTGATGAATGAGGGACTGGGGCGAGCGAGTCAGCAAATCCGCCAGCAATAGTTCATGCCCCTTATAAGCAACAAAGCGACACATACAATTTGCTCCTTTGAGCTAGATGTTCCATTTTTCGCAAGAACGATACGATCATCATTTACGAATTGTCGATGAATGCCTGTTGGCGAAAAATAGGTATTAGTCGCTAGCGATCAAACAGCACAGCTGTTCAGGACTGACCGGGAACCTGGTAGATCCGCGGAGTCTTCTTGTCGAGGCGCACCGCCGTGAGCTGCCGTCCCCACACGCAACCCGTATCGAGGCTGATCAGATCGGGCAATACGATCAATCCGAGTGCAGACCAGTGGCCGAAGACAATACGGGTGCCAGACCAGGCGGGGTCGTCGACGTCATACCACGGCTTGAGATTGTCGCGAGTCCGAAAGGGTGAGCCACTATGTGAGAAATTTAGTCGCATTTTCTTCGAGAGCATGCGCATGCGCGTCAGGCAATTGATAATAAAACGCAACCGTTTGTGGCCAGAAAGGTCACCCGACCACTCTGACGGTGTATTGCCGTACATCTTGCCGAGTACCGACTTGTATTTATCACTTTGCAACGCTGCCTCGACTTCAGTTGCTCGGGCAAGCGTCTTTTCGGCGTTCCACGTCGGATAAGTGCCGGCGTGAACAAGCAAAGTGTTGAGTGACTTGTCGTAATGCGCGAGCGGCCGATGCCGTAGCCAGTCAATCAATTCGTCGCAGTCGCTGGCCTTGAAAATCTTTTTTAGCGTCTCAAAGCGATTGCGGTAGCGAACTTTTCCTGCCGCGAGCGCCAACAGATGCAAGTCATGATTGCCTAGCACCGTGATAGCAGAGTCACCAAGTGACTTCACAAACCGAAGTGTTTTTAGCGATTTGGGGCCACGATTCACGAGATCACCGGTCAGCCAAAGCGTGTCCTTGTCAGGATTAAACTTGACCGCGTCGAGCAAACTGCGGAAAGGGTCGTAGCAGCCCTGGATATCTCCGATCGCGTAAATCGCCACGGGCGGCCCGGATAACTAGTGCAGGACGCCCGGTACTGCGAGCGTAAAGGGCGCGATTGGTGCGTCGAAGTTGACGCCGTTGTCAGCTTCCATTCGATACAGGCCCTGCATGGCTCCGACGGGTGTTTCGAGAACAGCGCCCGAGGAATAGCGGAACTCCTCGCCCGGATTCAGGTGTGGTTGTTCGCCGACAACGCCATCACCGCTGACTTCCTGCACCTTGCCGTTGGCATCGGTGATTACCCAGTGGCGACTGATCAGCCGCGCCGGGACATCGCCGTTGTTCGTGATCGTTATCGTATAAGCAAATACGTAGCGATCCGAATCCGGCTCGGATTGCTCGTCAACGTAGTCGGTGGCGACCTGGATGTGGATTTCGCAGCTGTTGTCTTCCATCAGGCTATTCTAACGTATTCGCCAGCCGGACATAGTCGGCGATCGAAATGGCTTCCGGGCGTAATCCCGGATCGATCCCTGCAGATTTGAGCATGGCTTCGTCCGCGACCTGTCGCAAAGAGTTTCGAATCGTCTTGCGCCGCTGACTAAAAGCCTGCACGACGAGTCTCGAAAGGCGTTCCTCGTCGTTAATGACATAGGTCCCCTTTGGCAAAGGCACGAGTCTCACGACTGCGGACGTAACATCGGGCGGGGGTTCAAAAGCCTGTCTATCGACATCGAACAAGGCATCAATCTGAAAGTGGCAGCCAAGCATGATGCTGAGCCGGCCATAGGTTTTGCTTCCGGGTCCAGCCGCCATGCGGTCGACGACTTCTTTTTGCAGCATGAAATGCATGTCGACAATGTGGCTACGAACGCCGAGCAGATGAAACAACAAGGGCGTCGATATGTTGTAGGGCAGATTGCCGACGATACGCAAGGATTCGCCGAGTGCACCGAAATCGAACTTGAGTGCATCCGCCTCGTGAATTGTGACCTTGCTTGAAGCGGCGTATTCTTTTCTGAGCCTGGCGGCAAGATCACGATCCAGCTCTACTGCGTGCAATGTGCCAGCGCGAGCGGCGAGCGAGCGCGTAATGGCACCTTGTCCTGGCCCGATTTCTACAAGGACATCGACATCAGACGGCGCGATTGCGTTGACGATCGCGTCAATAACCCCCGGGTCCATTAGAAAATGTTGCCCGAACCGTTTGCGGGGGCGATGCGGACTCATCGCGACGTAAGTTCTGCAGCCAATGTCACTGCTTGCAGCAGGCTGCCGTTGTCGGCATTGCCGGTGCCCGCAATGTCGAGTGCCGTGCCGTGGTCGACCGATGTGCGCACGATTGGCAGCCCCAAAGTAACGTTAACCGCATGCCCGAAACCGGCATACTTGAGTACGGGCAGGCCCTGGTCGTGGTACATCGCAAGTACCGCGTCTTTGTGTCCGGCAGCCGGCGTGAATGCCGTGTCCGCCGGCAGGGGGCCGCGAATGTTGTGCCCCAGGCCGATGAATTCGTCGATGACGGGGGCAATCAGATCCGCATCCTCAGAACCCAGATGGCCGCCTTCCCCTGCGTGCGGATTCAGGCCGCAGACGACGATTTCAGGTTCAGCGATGCCGAACTTCGATTGCAGGTCGTCAACCAGAATCTGCAGGACAGCGCTCAGACGATCCTTCGTCAGGTATTCAGGCACATCGCGTAACGGCAGATGTGTGCTGGCGAGCGCGACACGTAAATCGCCAGCCACCAGCAACATGACAGGAAGTTCGCTGTTGGTTTGTTCCGCCAGGAACTCGGTATGCCCTGTGAATGCGATTCCCGCATCATTGATCACGCTTTTCTGCACCGGGGCGGTAACAAGCCCGGCAAATCGTCCGTCAACACAAGCACTAACGGCGAGTCGCAAGCCATCAAGCAAACTTGTGGCATTCGCGGGATTCAGGCGGCCGCATTCGGGTGTCTCAGGGAAGCGTTGTGCGATGACTAGTAATTCCCCCGGACGCGCACGCACTTCGCCAACGTCGTCAACACCGACTTCGGTGATCGTCACCTCAATGCCCATCATTTCGGCTCGCGACTGCAATAAATCGGGATCGGAAACAACGACGATATCGTGCGGCAGGCTTTTCTGCGCCAACGTGAGACAAAGCTCGGGGCCAATACCAGCCGGTTCTCCGGCCGTGACGATGAGTGGTTTATTCAGAGTCACGACAGATTGTCCTGTCGTTGCCGCACATGCTCAGAGGCGTGTATCGACGAACGCTTCGTCTCGCAAGCGGCGCATCCACAGTTGTGTTTCTTCTTCCAGTTTGCCGTTCTGGATACGAACAACGCAGTTGCTTTCTTTCAGGTCCTCGGTGTTATCGTAAACACGACGTTCGAGAACTTCGATAATGTGCCAACCAAAGCGAGAACGAAACGGCTCGGAGACCACACCGACTTCTGCTGCATTGACGATTTCCTCGAATTCCGGCACGAATGTGCCTGGACCCGCCCAACCCATGTCACCACCCGAATTCGATGAGCCCGGGTCATCAGACAACAGCTTGGCAATCTCGGCAAACTCCTCGCCCTCGCCAATACGCTTGACGGCGTCTTCCAGGCGCTGTTTCGCGGTCTCGTCGTCGATGATCTCATTTGGTGTCACGAGAATATGACGGACCTTGACCTGATCGATTTCACTGCGCTGATCGGCACTGCGTAAATCGTTAACTCGGACGATGTGAAAACTGCTCGACGCACGGAAAGGTTCGGAGAAATCGCCACTCTGCATTGTCGATACGACATCGGTGTACAGAGTGGGCAACTGGCTGCCCTTCAACCAGCCGAGCGCTCCGCCCTCGAGTGCCGTCTGCGCTTCAGAGTAACGAACAGCCATTTCACCGAAGTCAGCACCACCTTGCAGTTGCGCATAAATGTCAGCTACTTTGGCCTCAGCATCCGCAACCTGATCCGCCGTCGCGGATTCCGGCATTGAGATCAATATGTGCGACAAGTTGTAATCAGAATTGACGACGACGTTACCTTCGAGGTCTGCAACGCATTGCTCAACTTCGCGGGGCGAAACCTGGATACGCTGGCCAACGTCGATCTGCCGAAGTTGTTCAAGTGTCATCTCGTCACGAAACTCACGACGAAAATCCGCGTAGTCGACACCGTCCTCGGCCAGCATGACCGGCATGTCTTCGAACGCGACGCCGTTGCTTGCGGCGATTCGTCCGATCGCCTCATTGAGCATCTGATCCGATATCTGCAGACCGATGCGTTGTGCGCGTTGTAATTGAATCTCCTGCATAATCAGGCGCTCAAGCAGCTGCTCGCGTAGCACATCAGGGGGCGGCAACTGCATCGGCGGATCAGCCTTGCCTGCGCGATCGATGATCAATGCCGTCTGGTCGCGGACTTGGCTCTTGAGAACAACGCCCTCGTTGACGATGGCGGCGATACCGTCGAGAAATTCGCCGGATTCCGACAGCTCGGCGGATGTCGCAACGGATGCGACAGTCAATGTGGCGATTGCGCACGCACAAGCTCGTAACTTGTTGATTATTAACACTATTTCTTACCGGAGGTTCGCGGAGTAGCCAAGAATACCACGTTCCAACATTTTGTCAGCAGCCGTGCCTACACTCGACAATCCCTTCAATACAAGTTGCAGACCGATCGACGAATCACGAGTTCCATCGCGGGTCGATATGTGTCGTCGCGATACGAGCCGCAGGCCCCAGCAGCAGCTCTCGTACTCGAGACCAAAAACCTCTTCGAGCGCCTCGTCGTCGCGAAACGAGAACTTGTAGCGACCGACAAAATTCCACTGCGTCGCGATTGGCCAGGACCAGGACAAATCGCCTTGCTCCAGTGAGTCGCGGCGGAATCGATAGGCGAGATTCAGAATTTTGTTGCCGGCAGGACGATACTGCATGCGTGCCTGCGACTGCGTGGTACCACGCTCCTTATCGCCCCATTGGTGACCAATATCGAAATTGAGGCTCTCGAACAACAAGAAGCGCAATTCCGCAATGTAGTCTGACGTCTGATCCGTAACGACTGGCTCGCCCGGTAAGAAGATGGTGCTTTCGCTCAGGTATCGAGTCTGGCCAATCGTCGCCGACACGAGTTCGCGGCCTGACGACACGTCCAGAATACGAGACGTGACTCCGACACTGATCTGATCGGTGTTAGCGATTCGGTCGACGCCAAGAAAGCGATTCGTGCGAAACAAGGATATGAGATTGAAATCGGGTGTGATCGTATCGAATACGGGCAAATCGTCCTGATCGCGATGAGGAACATGCACGTACAACATACGCGGCTCGAGTGTCATGATCCGATCGCTCGACGACTCACCCATTGATCGCTCAAGCACCATTCCGAGGTCGAGGCTGGCGACAGGTACAGTCCGGCGCGGATCCGTTGTCTGGCCAGGGAGGGTATCGCTTAGCTCGTATTGCGTGTGGTCGACCGTAACAGCAGGGGTAACAAACCACCCGGGACTTCGCGATATAGGCAATGCCAGACTAGGCGCCATGTTCAGGCGCCATCCCGTGACGCCAATATCCCGATCGAAGTTTACGAGTTCACCGTCGAGCCCGAAGCGCATCCCGAGCCACTTGTCGGGCCAGTTGCCTCTTACGAGCAGCTGCGGAACGCGGCGATACGGTTCATCCTCCGGCAAGATCGCTTCGTCGATTGTCTGGAAGCCCTGCACCTGGCCGAAAAACGACAAGCTGTCGGTGTGATAGTCGAAAGTCATATGACGATCAAGGTGCGTGATACTCGAGACGCTCAGGCTGCCGCCGAGATCTTCGAAGTACTGGCTATCTGACACTTCGCGAAAGTTGATGCGGTTACGCCAGCCGTTGACGAACATCGTACGATGCTCGAGCTGCAGCATCGTGCGCGAGTCGTTAAACATGTTATCGCTCGCCAGGTGTTCGGCGATGGCCTGACCATTCATCGTTTCAGTCAGGTAGCGGAATTGCGCGCCCATCTGCAGACCGCGGTCTGTCAATAATCGTGGCGTGATCGTGGCGTCGTATTTAGGCGCGATGTTCCAGTAGTACGGAACACGAATCTCATTGCCGCTACGGTTGCTGCTGCCGATTACCGGAGCCAGTACACCTGTCTTGCGCGCATCGCCAATCGGAAATGACAAGTACGGTGCCCATAGAATTGGCACGCCCTGAAAACGTAACTTGACACCTCTCGCTGTACCTACGCCATTGCGTGTGTCGAGGTCGATGTCTTTTGCCTGCAAAAGCCAGTCGTTCGATTCGGGCGGGCACGTTGTATAACTCACCCCATCGAGTTCGAGATTTCCTTGCTGGGATATTTCGAGCGCATCAGCGGCACCACGTGCCATATTGCCGTCGAGCGTGAAACTGGCTCCCTCAAATCTAACGAGACCGAGCGCGTAGGAGAACTGCGCGCTGTCTGACTGAACATTAGATCGCGGGCCCTCGTAACGCACATTGCCGTCGAGCAAGAGGGTTTGCTGACTCGGTTCGTATCGCGCGCTGTCCGCGCCGGCGAGCCTGTTACCCTGACGTAATAAAACGCCTCCTGTCATCGATGCCGTAGGCTCGTCCCCCAGTTGCGCGTCGAGTTCGCCGACTTCAAAGACTACTGTTTCCGGACTCGACAGGTCGATCGCGGACATCGGCTTGTCCACCGAGATGCGCTCGACGGGTGCGTAGCACGAGTCTGGATCTGCGGCGTGCGCATACGGCAAAATCAGTAAGGCGCCGGCGATGATCAGAAATTTCAAAGACAAGATGGTTGTCGGCTTCCAGGGGTATGTTACCTTCGCATAGTTTTGCAGGTGCTTCAACGCGTTACGGAGATCTCCGATCAACTCTTCGAGTACTCAAACTGACAATCGATTAGCCGCATTAATCGATTGGTTGCATGCTATTGATGGGCTTGGCGGCTCCAGCCCGCAACCCGCGTCCGGTGACGCGAGCTTCCGACGATATTTTCGAGTGCACTCTGCGGACGAAAGTTTCATTGTAATGGACGCTCCGCCGGAGCAAGAGGATAGCAAGTCGTTTGTCCGTGTCGCCGGATATCTGGAGACGATGAAACTGAATGCGCCGCGAATTCTCGAAGCGAATCTCGGCGACGGCTTCTTGCTTCTGACCGACTTGGGTTGCCGTCCATACCTGGAAACGTTGTTGAACGACAACAGTTTGGCAGAGTCGCTTTACGACGACGCGATACTTGCGTTGCAAACCATGCAGAAGCAAGGTGCCGCATTTCAATCGCTACTACCTCAATATGACGCAAAATTGCTGAGCTTTGAGTTGTCGTTATTTCATGATTGGCTGTGCCAGAAACACATCGGTATTGAGTTCAGCGATGATGATGAAGCGAGCTGGCGATCCTTGTGCGATCTGCTCATCAATAGCGCACTCGACCAACCGCAGGTCTTCGTGCATCGTGATTATCATTCGCGCAACCTTATGGTTACCGACAACGATAACCCTGGCATTCTCGATTTTCAGGATGCTGTTGAAGGTCCGCTAAGCTACGATCTCGTCTCGTTGTTGAAAGACTGCTACGTAAAGTGGCCACAACATCAGGTGGCCGATTGGGCGATTTCGTACTACCGCAACATCGACGCCTCAATGCAGCGGCAGGTGAACGAAAATCAATTCATGCGTTACTTCGATCTCATGGGTGTCCAACGGCATCTCAAGGCATCCGGAATATTCGCGCGGCTAAATCATCGGGATGGCAAGCCCGGGTATATGGCTGACGTGCCGCGTACTCTGAGTTACATCGTTGAACTGGGTCCCCAATACGACGAGCTTGGGTTTCTCATTGAATTGATCAACAAGCGATGTCTGCCCGCGCTGCAGGAGTCATCGTGATTGCGATGATACTTGCAGCTGGGCGCGGCGAACGACTGCGACCCCTGACTGACAACTTACCGAAGGCGCTGGTCGAAGTGCACGGTGAGTCGCTCCTCGAACGACACCTTCGGTCCGTAAGGGCGGTCGGCGTGGAA
>Ga0255052_10002640_pt1 | contig 12827 bp, 11 predicted proteins | sample JV7_2_21_MG_FD_188632 | JGI IMG/M metagenome (GOLD analysis project Ga0255052, IMG submission 188632) | Seawater microbial communities from Jervis Inlet, British Columbia, Canada - JV7_2_21 | ecosystem: Environmental > Aquatic > Marine > Inlet | place: Canada: British Columbia | collected... | reverse complement strand
CGCGAACTGGTCTTTGAATACGGTTTTGAAATCGTAAACATCGTTGAAGTCGTCTATCGAATCGTTGGGCTGTGCGCTCATCCATTCGTGCTTTATCATGAGATAGACGATCTCGCCGAAATCGTTTGTGGTCTTGAGGCCCCAGGTACTCAGGACCAGCATCGCCAATCTGCCCCACTTCTCGATGGCCAGTTCTCTCAGTCCCTCGCAGAGTGTCTGGCCGCTGACGTGCTTAGGTTCGGTGGCGACGTTCTTCGCCGTGTAGCCAAGCCCCTCATAAACAAACCTTATCGCCGCAATGCCGTATCGGCTGTCTTCCTTGGCAATCTGTTCCAGATTCTTCTTCATTATCGAAACTCAGCCAAATCTTTTGCTTAAATCCTACGACTGTCCAACGCCCCTATTCTAAGACTTTTGCAATTCCCAGTCAATGATCTATCAATATATACGTCCCTGCCCGACCAGGGACCGCCTCGTGCAGATATGCCGTAGAACCAGAGCCAGGGCAAGCCAGCCCAGGATCAACAGGCTTGTGAGCGAGGTTGGGTTGATTAGCGTCCCGAATCTTCCGGACGAGCTAATGCCGAAAACGAACATCATCGCGACCACCAGCGACATTGATGCAATCGCCGAAAGAGGTTTCCTGAAAATCATTAGCCGAAGGGCAAGAGCGATCGGCATTATTAGCGACGGAACAATGAGAAGCCTCAGACTCATGGCATGAAAGGGTAGATCCGTACCCCGGAATGTGATCTCCGGCATGATCGGCGCCAATCCCACAGACACAACCGCCATGACCGCCAGCACCGCCGTAACAAGCACGACGATTGAGCCGGCCAGAATAATTGCAGTGAAGAATCTCTCATTTCTGCCGCCGGGGATTGCCATACCCGAGTAAACCGGCAATCGCATGTTGACCACCATTGCCCCTACCATAAGAAAGAGTATATTTGTCCCCTCGGACCCCAAGTAAGACAGGCAAAGCACGAACACCAAGGCCACCAGGCAGCCTGGCAGAGTTCCTTTCCACCGCGACAGTGTCACTCCGTAAGTGGTGTATAATCCGCCCCAAATGTGTCGTCCCGGTCCCAGGTGGTCGCAGTCGTTCATGTGGCCCAGAAAGAATCGTTCCACCCATGGATCGGGGTGATTCTTGAGTTTGTCCCACTTGGAGGCGGCCTGCTTTCGCGCGTACTGCCTCATCTTGTTTGGATCCCAGACGTCAAGCAAACCAAGCCTGGAGATAGCGCAAAACCGTCGCGCCCAGTTAGAGTCGCCCAGCCAAATCCACACTGCGGCACTACCAACCAATCCCACCAAAACGATCACGAATGGGTGGTCGACGATAGCCCGCTCTGCGACTATGTGCAGATCAAGAAACGCCACCCCCACGAGAAGCCAAAATGCAAGTCCCAGAATCGGGCCGGAATTCCGGACACGAAAGACAAGGCCGACACCGATCAAATACATGATCAAGCCGGCGCAGAATAGCGAGCAGGTCGCGAGCACCCACTGCCACCGCGACAGGTTGGCACATGCGAGAAAGGCGAGTGAACCCACGAGGTTCGTCATTAATCCTACCGAAAATATGAACTTCCTCGGCACTCTTCGGTGGCCGGGCAGGCAGTAGGAAAGGGGCTTGGTCAATATCTCTACAGACATTGACGCCGTGTAGACCCCGATTAGGAATTCCAGTGCCACAAGCAAGATAAAATGGCCTTTCCCGACCGAAGATCCTGGCAAATCGCCCACAAAACCTAATGCAAGGAGCCCGATAAACAGATACACCAGCCACATACTGCGACGCTGGTAAAGATGCTTGAGATTAACGCTTAGGACGCTCATTGTTCTCTCTCCTACTCATATATATGCATCCTCGCTGTGTTTTAGCTCACGACTATTTTGTATATGTCTTCCAGTGGCAATGTCTGAATCTCGACCTGGCACTTCAAGCCTTCGGCTGTTTGCTCGATTTGCTCTGGTGACGAGTTCTTCACCGTTATTACCGCCTGGCCGTTGCTTTGCTGACGCTCGACTACATTTTCGAAAGGCAGCTCGGCCGGCAGTTCCCCGCTTAGTGCGCTGATGCGCACACGGCAGAATTCTTCCTTCAACTCGTCGAAACTGCAATCGCGCAATATTCTCCCGGCTCTCATGATTATCGCGTGATCGATCACCTTTTCCACGTCGCTTAGAATGTGTGATGAGATGACAATTGTTCGGTTCTCGTTCTGTATGATTTGCAGCAGCAGGTCCAGGAACTGCCCGCGCGCCACCGGGTCGAGCGTCGAGGCCGGCTCGTCGAGTATCAGCAGCTCGGGCTCGAAGCCTATCGCCAACAATATGGCCAGCTTCTGCCGCTGGCCGGGCGACAGGGACCCGACCCGCGATTTCGTTGAAATGTCGTAATCGGCGATGTATTTCTCTTCGAGGCTGTGATTCCAGTTCGGATAATACGTGCTGACATAGCGGACGAGCTGGCCGACCTTCATCCATTCGAGCAGTTCGCCTTCCTGGTGAACGTATCCGATCCGTCCGAGCTGGGCCGGCCCGAGCCTGCCCGCCTTGCAGCCGAACGTGACGCACCGGCCCTTATGCGGCAGATAAAGCCCGATGACGTGGCGTAGCAGCGTGCTCTTGCCCGCCCCGTTGGCGCCCAGCAGGCCGGTTATGCTGCCGGTGTGGATATCGAGGCTAACATCCCGCAGGGCCTCTGTCGCTCCGAAATGCTTGCTGAGCCCCTGAATCTGCACTATCGGATTTGTCCTATTCATTGGAATAGCTCCTCGTTTTCGAATCGTGTTTTCTGTACAAGTCCACCAGCATCCGGGCGGCCTCCTCCTCCGGCATCTCGAACTGCACCGCCGTAACTGCCGCTTTCTTTAGAATCTCTTCCAGGAGCCTGGCCTTGGTCTGCTCTTTCTGGCTCGTTTGTACCCTGGCGACGAAAAGCCCGATGCCCCGGCGTCTTTCGGCCAATCCTTCCACTTCGAGAAGGGCGTATGCCTTGCTGATCGTCATGGGATTGACCCGCAGCCGCCCGGCAAGCTCGCGCACCGAGTCAAGCTGCTGGCCTTCGCTCAACTGCCCGGCCATTATTTGCCGCCTCACCTGCTCGATAACCTGCCGATATATGGGCACTCCACTGTGATGGTCGATTTCCAGTAGCATATTACGTCATCCCGACTATCCGTTAGTGTATTATAGTCTTAATACACTATACACAGCCGGTCGATGCCGTACAAGGAAAAAATGAAAAATTTGTTAAAAAAAAAGACCCGGCCGTTGGCGGGTGCTTGAAAAGCTCTTCAGACAGGATTTACACAGGTTTTGTCAGGTCAATTTCTGTCTTCTAATTTCCCTAAGAAGGACTCTCATATATCTCACACTCGACAGTATTAGCGCCAAACCAACACCTATATACAAGATCGCTAAATATTGCTTCGGGATTGCTGAATGACGCAGTATCGTTCCCACTGCAATCATGACCGCGATAATCAGATAACTTTTCCAAGGAATAAAAGAGAACAAGCATTTCTTCTCACCCATAGGAAGAATTCTTTTCAAATTCTTATCTACTATTTTCAAGAATCCAAAATGGTGAGCAAATAAAGCCAACACTACGCCGGCACTCACGACCAGATTCCTATTCACTTTTGAGGCCTTTGATAACCATGAAAATGCCAAAAACAAAAGCATTGTACCTACACATATCCAAACAAACCCTGCAAGGAATAGCAGGACATTCTTGGTGACGGCAGGTCTATATTTGTCTTTGTTTCTCATGATGTATTCTATATGCCAGCCTTTCGGTCTCAGGCAGTTTCTCGATCGCGTAGCGTAGCATGGTGCGCGGCATCTGTTTGTAGTGTTTTGCCAGGAATTTCTCTTCTGCCTTCCGGTCTCGATTGCCCACTTCGCGCAGCATCCACCCCACGGCCTTGTGGATCAAGTCCTCGGAGTCACCCAGCAGCAACTCGGCAATTGCCAGAGTATCCGAGAAGTCCTCTCTCTTGACGAAGTGGAAAGTGGACATTACGCCGATCCTTCGCTCCCACAGACCACCCGAACGGACAAGCCGATAGATCGGTCTTCTATCTTTGGAAAACAGGTGAACCCCCACAATGTGTTCCGCTGAGGAGTCAACGAGATCCCAATTGTTGATGAATTCCGTGTGTTTCAGATAAGTTCGGTAGATAGGCTCTCGTTCGGCATCTTCCTTTGCCGCCGAGTACTTCGCCACGAGCACCAGCACAGCGAGCAGCCGTGCTTCGTGGAAAGGGTTCTGCAAAAGCTCGATGGCATCTTCCAGTGAAATCTCGCGATATTCCCTGACGCATTTTCTGATGACCGGGACACGAATCCCGAGGAACCTGTCACCCTCGCCGTATTCTCCGGGTCCGGTCTTAAAGAATCGCTGCGAATGAGCCGCGATATCGCTATCGCCCAGCTCGCGCAGCTTATTCACAATCTGCCTAGTCTGAGTGCTCATGTTGGTAGTCCACCAGGAAGATACGGACACATCCGCCATTTGTCCACGGGGCTCCTGCCATCCACCTCGCTTGCTCCGCCTGCTCGGCGGCTGCCACGCGACCGGGTCGTCCTGATTAGCTCACTCTTCGTGATCCTCGCTTTCTTTCACGTCATCCTTTTGTTCTTCTTCGCCAAAGCCATGCGCAACCCACATGCATGTGGGGCACGCGAACCATCTGCTTATTGTATGGACTGCGCAGATCAAGAAGAGCAAGAAGATGACCACGCAAGTAACGCACAGAGAAACCCACGTCCCATACCACAGTTTCAAAAACATCACCAGGAATGTGGCACTTTCCATAGATTTACCAGCCATTCCCACGACACACGTTGCGACAAAGAAGGTGCCAGTACATACAAAAAGAAAAGACAACATCCTTCTGAGTACTTCCATCAAGCCTGGAAGTAGTTCCAGTACATCTTCTCTACTCGTCCGTCCGATCCACTTGGCCGCTGATCGGAGGACCAAAAAGCCGATCAAACAAACCAGTGCCCAGAATTCCCAGGGGGTTGTTAGAATGAGCCCACCATACACCATGCCAGGAAGCCCGTTGCCCCAATTCATGCTTCTGTCCTCGAAAGGTCGCCGCCTTTTCCCCATTCTAACAATCAGCAGTCTCAATTCCAAGGACAAACCCGGCGGAAATTGGCACCCGCGTCTTTTCCAGCCGCAAGAAGCTCTTGACGCGGTGCGTTCTGTAGTGGAGAATTTCTTAGGTAATCGACGAGTGTGGTCGACGAGAAGGCAATTCGCTTGAAAGGTGGTGTCTCATGCTGAGAAAAACGCTCTGTTTACTGGTTGTGCTGGCGGGCCAGATTGCCTCGGCCCAAGGCAGCGATTACTTTCGTGCTCCCTACGGCGAGCTGCTCGCCGGCTCCGGTGAGAAGGCCGATTTGTGGTGGGCCTCTTCCGGATGGAAGATCAGCCGGGATAAACCGGCGCCCGATGCTCAAGGCTGGGCGGTTGAAATACGCGCCGCTCGCAATGAGGCCGAGGCTGCGCAGTTGGTGATAAGGCCGAGAGTCACTTTGAGCAATTTCAGCATCTACGCCGGGCAACTGGAAGGCCCCGGCGGGGCGGTCATCGGTGCCGAGAACCTCGAAGTGCTCGAAGTCAGATATGTCAAGGTCGAGCTGCCGACCGACACCAGTTCGGTGGCCGGTCTTTGGCCCGATCCCCTGCCGCCTTTCAGAGGTCCTATCGACCTGGAGGCGAACAAGAACCAGCCGCTCTGGGTCCGCGTCAGTGTGCCGCGAAATATTCCGGCGGGAATCTATACCGGTCGCATCAACCTCGCGGCGCGAAACTACAAGGCCGAGGTGGCGCTGCGCGTCGAGGTCTACGATTTCGATCTCCCGGACAAAATGACCTGCAAGACCGCCTTCGGTTTTTCAGCGGGCAATGTATACAAGTATCACAGGCTTTCCGACGACAGGCAGAAGAGGCAGGTTATCGACAAGTACTGGGCCAACTTTAGCGCCCATCACATATCTCCGTACCGCCCGGCTCCGCTGGATCCGATCGAAGTTGCCTGGCCCGAAACTACCGAATCGACCCGATCGTGGGAGATCAAGCCACAGTTCGACTGGACCGCCTGGGACGCGGCGATGGCCCGGGCGATCGATCACTACAACTTCAACTCCTTTCGCCTGAGCATCCCTGGTCTCGGCGGCGGGACATTTCACTCGCGGCGCGAGCCCGAGCTACTGGGTTTCAGTGAGGACACGTCCGAATATAAAGCGGCCTTCAGCGCTTACTGTTACGCAGTCCAGGAGCATCTGCGCGAGAAAGGCTGGCTCGACGAGGCCTTTGTCTATTGGTTCGATGAGCCTGCGCCGAAGGATTACGAGTTTGTCATGAACGGTTTTGCCAAGCTAAAAGCTGCCGCTCCAGACATCACTCGCATGTTGACCGAGCAGGTCGAGCCTAATCTCATCGGCGGCCCTGATATCTGGTGCTCTATCTCCAACAATTTCAAAGCCGAGGCGGCCAAAGAGCGACGCAAGCACGACGAGAAATTCTGGTGGTATGTTTGCACCGGGCCCAAGGCGCCGTACTGCACGTTGTTCATCGACCACCCGGGCACCGAGCTGCGAGTTTGGCTCTGGCAGACATGGCAGCGAAGAATCGACGGAATCCTCGTCTGGCAAAGCAACTACTGGACAAGTCCGACCGCGTATCCCAATTCCGAACGGCCACAGAATCCTTACAAAGATCCGATGGGCTGGCGCACCGGCTACAGCACGCCCGAGGGCGCCAAGAGACCCTGGGGAAACGGCGACGGCCGGTTCATTTATCCGCCCGAAGCCGCTTCCGATGCACGTTCGGCGGGACCTGTTCTCGACGGGCCTGTTGACAGCATCCGCTGGGAAATGCTCCGTGACGGCATCGAGGACTATGAGTATCTGGCTGTCCTGGAGAAACTGCTGATGGTAAATGAGGATGTGCTTGATGAGGGACAATTACTGAAGTACGCCATACTGCTCGATGTCCCCGGTGACATAACGAGTGACATGACCACCTTCACGAAGGACCCCGCGCCCATCGAGGAACATCGGGACCTGGTTGCGCGGGCAATTGTCACCCTGAGCAAGCTTTGAGTTATTGCTGCGGCACGGGTTTCTTTATGGCCCAGAATACTGCATTGATCAGAAGGGTGTGAAAATACTCGTTCTTGAAGTCGTCCGGGTGACCTAGCGACGTGTAGAAGACGCGAGACTTGCCGTACTTGTTGGTCCAGGCCACCGGCTCGGGCTCCTTGTCGGCGATTGTGCCGATCAACAGTTGCCTGGTTGACTTGCCCAGCGGGCGCACCTCGTACAGCGAGCCATTGCTCGTGAACGGCAAGCTGACGCTGGCGAGGATCGGATGCCGTTTCGCCCCATCGGCGAGCGTGACAGTGCAGGTTGGTCCGTTGCCGTGATGACCGTGGTAGCTTCCGCCGAGAACGGTGTTGTCGAGATCTCGCCACTCGCTGCAGCCTTGAGGCGTATTGCCTCGCGTGTCGAACGCATGGCTGGCGGTGCGCAAGCCTATCAACGGTTTGCCACTGTCCATATAGTCGCGGAAGTATTTCATGTCGGCAGCCGGCAGCGCCCTGCGCCGTACGAACAGGACGGCCAGATCTGCGCCGGTCAATACTTCCATGCCGCCGATGTAGTTGCGGTCTTCGGCCTTCTTCCGCGTGCTGCCCTGAAGGACCTCACAGCAAAGGCCATACTTCGTTTCCAGCTCGTGTGCGAAGCCGGGCAGCGACTCGGCGGATCCGTATTCGCTCTCGGCGGAGATAAAGACAACGCGCGGGCGACGATCGTTTTTGAAGGTGAATTGCGGCTTGCCCGTCAACGCGGTCGATGTCACCGTGGGGCAAACGAATTTCTCCACGTGCTCGACTACCAGGTCTGTGCCGGTAAAGTGGCTGACGAGAGGGCGCATCCGTGGATTGTACATCGTGTCGGTCAGGTCACGCATGAGCACGACGTTCTTGCCGTATCGCGCCATGTTGCGCAGGCCGAAAGGTCTGCCGAGCACGCACATGTTGGTGTGCACGCCCATGATGATGACATTGTCGATGCCGCGATGCTCGAGCAGGTTCCATATCTCGACGCCCGAATCGCTGATGGCGTCTTTATCGCTGATCTCGATAGTATCTATCTGTCCGCGCCAGGGACTGGCCTGCTTGCACGTGGGCTCACAGTCGCAGCCGCCGTCGGAGTGGTCGATGGGGTAGCCGGTGGCTTGTTCGTTCTCATCGATCCACCTGCACCATTTGGCGATGTCTTTGGGCAGGTTCGCCGCCTCAGGTGCGCTGCGGGCGATCTTACGCCCCGAGTGGTCTTGGTACGAATCCATTGTGCCGCTGGGTGAGTGTATTATCAGCACGCCTCTATCACGTGCCTTCGAGACGACCTCGTTTATTCGCGGCGCAAGCTCTCCGCCTCTTCGGGTGGCTCCCTTGCACCAGTGCTGGTCCCATACGTCGCAAACAATGATGGCGGTCTGCGAGGGCGCCCAGTTCAGTTTGATGCTGAGCACTCTGAATTCGCCTTCTGCTGACGGTATCTCCTGTCTGCTTCGAGCGAGAAGCGTCAACTTGTCCTTGTTCGTCTGAGATCCTGTCTCTTCTGATGTTGCCAGCAGCAGGCTTGCCGCCAGGAGAAACGCTATGCTCGAAACTCTGACCTTACTGATACACATGTGAATTGCCTCCAAACAGAGTAAGTCTAAGTGTGTCGTGAAATCTCAGCCTTTATAACAGGGCGAGCCAGCCGCCGTCGACGTAGATGATTTGACCGGTAATGAAATCGCCCCCCTTCGAGGCGAGCAAGACCGCCGTACCCACGAGGTCGTCGGGCCGGCCCCACCTGCCGAGCGGAGTCTTCAAAAGGACCCACCGGTCAAACTCTTCGTCGGTCCACAGCGGTTCGGTCAGTTCGGTGGCGATGTAGCCCGGCCCGATTGCGTTTACGTTGATATTGTACTTGGCCCATTCGACGGCCAGCGTTTTTGTGAGCATGAGCAAGCCGCCTTTGCTGCTCGCGTACGCCGCCGTTGTGGGGCGGGCGCCGTGACATGTCAACGAGCCGATGTTGATAATCTTGCCCGCCTTGTTGGTGTTTCTTCGATGCCGGCAAAACGCCTGCGACAAAACGAACGCTGAAGTGAGGTTCACCTCAATGACTTTGTTCCAGGTGACAAGGTCGACATCTTCGGCAGACCCGCGGATGGTTGTCCCGGCGCAATTGACGAGAATGTCGACGCCCTTTGTTTTGGCGACTACACTGGCGAAAAGATCCTCTATCGATTCGGTATTTGCCAGATCGAAAGTGAAAGTCCACACGTTGCTGTGAGTCTCGGCTTGAATTTGCCTGCCGGCTGTTTCGAGCTGCTCTTCGGTGCGAGAGACAATTGCAACGTTGGCTCCCTGATTAGCCAAACCCTTTGCGAGTGCCAGGCCTATGCCTCTGCTGCCGCCGGTAACCAATGCTGTCTTTGCCGATAAGCCAAAAAGTCTGCTTTCCATATCTACCTAATAATACAGAAAAGCGGATAGATAGCAAGATGTAATGCAATGCCTGTCGTGAGTAGTGCAGGGTAATTTGCCGGAACCCTCGACTTGGCAGTATTTTAACCATATAGCCCACAGTGACATATGCGGCATGGGGGGCAATTCCTATGTTAACATGTAGTCCCGCTAAAAAAGCCAGACTCTAATAAAGACAGAATCTGGCTTCGGAGGAGGGTGATGAAAAGCTGATAATAGCGGGTCCCAAAACTCCTTTTCTTCTCAGATATTAATCATCCTTAATTAATAATCGTGCAGATACCCAAAATCCCTTTAGGGAAAAAATGCTAAAGTCAAAGAAAACTACACTTTTTTCCCATATGCGTCAAGGCTTTAATGATAAAAATCAAAAAAATGTTTCAGTTTTATTCTCAGGCGGTCAAATACCGTCGAGAAATCATATTACTTTACTCTTGAAAAAGGAACTTTGTTCCAATAACTTAACGATCGCGCTGTTATTTCTTTCGACGTCAGTTTTTCAGAGGGTCTGAATTATGGACAATCGGGTCACTATAGCAGAGTTGCTCGCGGCCAAGCGTCAGGGGCGCAAGATCGTCGCGATTAGCTGCTACGATCACGGAACAGCCAGGCTCGTCTCGCAGACGGATGTGCAGGTGATATTGGTGGGCGATTCGGCTGCGCAGATTGTGCTCGGATTCGATTCGACTCTGCCGGCGACGATGGATTTTATGGTCGCCATAACCGCTGCGGTAAGGCGGGGGGCCCAAGATGTATTTCTCATTGCCGACATGCCGTTTCTTTCTTATCAGGTTGGAAAAGCCGAAGCGTTGAAAAATGCCGGTCGATTCATGAGCGAGGCTGGGGCGCAAATGGTCAAGATCGAAGCTACGAGCGCTCAGTTGGAGACAATCAAGACCGTTAGTGACGCCGGGATAGCGGTAATGGCGCACATCGGAATAAGACCGCAGAGCATAAGCAAGATCGGGCGATACAGGGCCGAGGCGACCACCGCCGAGATGGCTGTCGGGCTGATTAGTCTTGCCGAGCAGATGGTCGACAGCGGTGCGAGTATGCTGCTTATCGAAGGAACCGCTGCGGAGGTGACGCAGGTCATCGCTAGTCGCAGCGAAGTACCCGTGATCGGCATTGGGGCCGGGCCGAACTGTGACGGGCAAATACTGATCGCCCCCGATGTTCTGGGGCTGATTCAAGGGCCTTGTCCGAAGTTCTCGAAGAGTTACGATAATTTGGCCGAGCGTACTATTAAGGCTTTCACAGCCTACAACAGCGAGGTCGAGAATCAGCAGTATCCCGACGCCGAGCACAGTTACCACATGAAATCCGGCGAGCTCGAAAGACTCCGAGACCTGCTCGAATAGGGTGCGATACTTCGCACCACAGGTTGGAAACCACGGATTAACACAAACAAACACGAAATAGAAACCGCGGATTTCGCGGATTAACGCCGATTTTGGTTCACCACGAAGGCTTCGTAGTAAGAAATTCTTGTGGTCGACCCCGAAATCAGCCCAAGAACGCCGATCTACAGGGAAATCTGCACTTTCATCGCATTTCCCAGATTTTTGTCGTCTACATTTACCAGTCGGCAATCGCCTTTATTAATAGTCGCTCTCCAGATATGGCAAAGCAATAGTGTTCTCGTTTGTTCTTGACACGAAACGAAGCTCACCGTATTATTCGGCGCTGAGAAGGATATTGTGGGGTGTGGGTCCCGGCAAGCCGGGATTGCGCACCGAAAAGCAATATGCTGTCAGCCGAAATCGCAGGAGTTCGGATGAAGCTATTTGTTCCCAAGGAAGCGGATGCCGCGGAAACCAGGGTTCCGTTACTTCCGACAGATACCGGAAAATTGGTGCAACTGGGTGCAAACGTCGAGGTGCAAGGTGGGATTGGCGAATCCATAAACATTCCGGACGAAGCCTACGAAAGAGCAGGAGCGAAGATTGCCCGCGACCGCGCAGCGTCACTCTGGGGCGCCGATATAGTGTTACGGATAAGCATATCCGCCGGCGAGGACATCCAAGACCTTGGCGAAGGGTGCATCCACATTAGCTACATGAACCCTTTCAACAATTTTGACGCAGTCAGGGAGTTTGCCGCTCAGAGAATTAGTGGGATCAGCCTGGAGATGATTCCCCGTACGACCATCGCGCAGAAGATGGACGTCTTGAGTTCACAGGCCAACCTGGCGGGTTACGTTGCCGTTGTTCTGGCAGCCGAACGCCAGCAGAAGATCTTCCCTATGATGATGACGGCGGCCGGCACTATTGCCCCGGCCCGTGTCTTTGTCATCGGCGCCGGCGTAGCGGGCCTGCAGGCAATCGCAACGGCCAGGCGTTTGGGCGCACGAGTCGACGCGTTCGACGTTCGCCCGGAGGCCCACGAGCAAATCTTGTCATTGGGGGCTAAGCCCTTGAACGTGGATCTTGGCCAGACAGGCAAAACCAAAGACGGTTATGCCAGGCAACTCACGGACGAACAGCTCGACAAACAACGCCGCGCGATGGCAAAGCAGTGCGCCCAGTCGGACGTCGTTATCACCACGGCGAAGGTCTTCGGCAGAAAAGCACCGCTGATTGTCACCAATGAAATGCTGGACCAGATGAAACCGGGCAGCCTTGTGGTCGATCTCGCGGCCGAGACCGGGGGCAACGCCGAAGCGTCAGAGCTTGGCAAAGAGGTCGAACGCAAAGGTGTGAGGATCATTGGATTTGCCCAACTCGAACGCATGGTTCCGGTGCCCGCCAGCCAGATGTTTTCGAGCAACCTGTACAACTTCCTTGAACACTTCTGGGACAAAGAAGCGCCGAGCTTTAAGCTCGATAGAGATGATGAAATCATCCGGGGCTGCCTGTTCACCCACGAAGGTGAAATTGTCAACCCGGCAATCAAAGCAGCCACCGAATGAGGGAGATTGGTTATGGATTTAGATCCTACGACTATACCGTTATTGTTCTTTATTTTCGTGCTGGCGATGCTGCTGGGTATCGAGCTGATCAGAAAAGTCCCCTCTCAACTGCACACGCCGCTGATGTCGGGCTCGAACGCCATTTCAGGCATCACTATCGTCGGTGCGCTCATCGCCGCGGGCCGCCAGGATAGCCCAACCGCCGTGACAGTGCTCGCAACTCTGGCTGTAACGTTCGCCATGATCAACGTCGTGGGCGGGTACCTTGTCACGGATCGCATGCTCAAGATGTTCAAGGGCAAAGACAAGCAGGGAGGCGAGCGGTGAATCTCGAACTC
>Ga0255052_10002638_pt1 | contig 12831 bp, 9 predicted proteins | sample JV7_2_21_MG_FD_188632 | JGI IMG/M metagenome (GOLD analysis project Ga0255052, IMG submission 188632) | Seawater microbial communities from Jervis Inlet, British Columbia, Canada - JV7_2_21 | ecosystem: Environmental > Aquatic > Marine > Inlet | place: Canada: British Columbia | collected... | reverse complement strand
AGGAGTTGCAACGAATCGGCGAGGAATACCTGACCAGGGTCCGCGAGCTGTTTCCCGAATACGACATAATTACCGACAAACGACCGGACAACTTTCTGCACCTGGGCTTGATAAAAGTACTGTTTCCGGAGGCGAAAATTATCCACACGCGCCGAAACGGGTCGGACAATTGTTTGTCCCTGTACTTCCAGAAACTCGGCCGCAACCTAAGTTACGCGACGGATTTGGCGAATATCGCCCATTACCGTCAACAGCATGACCGACTCATGGCACATTGGACGACCTGTTTCGGTGCCGATATCTTCGCGGTCGATTACGAGGAGCTCGTCGAAGCGCCGGAACCGTTGCTGCGCAGGTTGGTCGATTTTCTTGGATTCGAGTGGGATGCCGGAATTCTCGAGTTCCATGAATCCAAAAGTCTCGTGAAAACGGCCAGCATATGGCAGGTGCGCGAAAAACTGCATACGCGCTCCAGCGGCCGATGGCGTAACTACGAAATGCTCCTCCGGAACGTGCAGTCGAAGTTACCGCAGGACTAGGTACACGCCCTGACTGGACAAAAGTCGCCGTCAATCAGCAAAAAAACGCACAAAAGCGTTGCAATTTTGCAACAAGATGATCCAATCCGACATTTTTTCGGTCAATTTGGCCTCTCATTGGGTCACAGCGGTGCTGACCTGGATACCAAGTCACTTCGCTAAATATAAAAAAAACAATAACTTGTAGTGATACACCATAATCTGGCATCGTTGATGCAGCGATTATGAAGCACCAGCCTCGCTAATAACCAATTTGTTGGTGATTTGCATCAGTTTTCTGCTACACTCCTTCTCCTGTTGACAAAAGCGTCAGTAATTTTACGTATGTCAATACGGGATTACCGCAAAGCAATAAAATAAATGGTGGTCTTAAATTCACGCTACTTTTCCTTAAACTATCTAAGGGGACAAACATGCATAAGGGTAAAATACGGCCGGCCAAAGTTGATGCTTTGTCCGTTGCCATTAAAAGCGCTTTGTGTCTCAGCCTCGCTCCGGGGTTGGTCATGGCGCAAAATGACGACGCAACGGACGCGGTCATGGAGACAATCACTGTAACGGGTTCGAGAATTCCACGTCTTGATCCGCAACTGGTCACACCGGTCCAGGTCTACGATGCAGATTTCATCGCGGCCACAGGCGCGGGCAATATTCAGGACTTCCTGTTTACCTCGAGTTTTGCGGGACCGGCTCTGTTCAACGAGAATCAGACCTTGTCGCAGACGGCCGGTACAGCAAACTTTGACAGCCGTGGTTTCGGCGATGACTATGTGGTCATCCTGCTGAACGGTCGCCGCCTGCCGGCTGATCCGCTGGGCGGAGATAGTGCCACCAACCTGAATCTTATCCCGATCGGTTCCGTTGACAGAATCGAGTACCTGTCGACCGGTGCTTCGGCGATTTACGGCGCTGACGCTATTCAGGGCGTTCTCAATGTCATCACCAAGCAGAACTACGAAGGTCTCGACATGAGCGTGCGCTACGATGACACAGCGGACGGCGATGGCCATCGAATCGGACTTGCGGTCACTGGCGGTATTGCCAGCGACCAGGGTTTTGCCACGGTCTCGTTTGAATTTCAGAACCAGATGGACGTGAGTGCTGAAGGCCTGCCGTTGATCGGCTCGGCCAGTGCTCCTGGCGCCGACGGCCGCAGCCCCACCGGATTACCGGGTACCTGGATCGACTTCGGTCCGGACGCGGTCTCGCTGCCTGCACCGGGTTGCCCGGCGGAAAGCCTGCGCCCTTCGGCCTTCGGGCTTCCCGGGCAGGAATGTGCCTTCGACTTTGCGCCGCTGTATGACGCAGTCCCGGCGCAGCAACGCTATAACTTCCTGGCGAATGCTGAGTACAATTTTGCAGATACCGTTACGGCTTACGGCGAATTCCGCTTCAGCCGCAACGTCACCAAGGTCCGCAATGGTGCTGCCCCGGCATTTTTCTTTGTCCCGCCTGGCTCACCGATTCTGGCCGAAGTTGATGCGGAGTTTGGCACCAACATGTTTAATTCGCCCTCTGTCTACATGGTGCGTCGTTCGGTTGATGCCGGTCCGCGTGCGACCGATAACACCAACACGGCTTTTTCGACGGTCCTGGGTACTCGCATCGAGCTTGGTTCGAACGCCGAACTCGACATCAGTGTGCAGACCGTCGAGTCTGAGATGAATCGTATCGGCGTCGGTGGTCAGGTATCGGTATCCGGTCTTAGTAATGCGGTTGCCACCGGCATTATGGATCCGAGGCTGACTTATGACAGGCAGTTCTATGCTGATAATGGCCTCACGCTCTCGACACAGCGTCAGGCAACGGGCAGCGAAAATTCGTTCAACGTTCAGGTGACGGGTGAATTCGGTAACTCGGGAATCGGCTACGCTTTCGGTGGTCAATACAAAGATCGGACGTTTGACGATCTCGCAGATGTAGCTTCGACAACAGGCGACGTCGCGGGTGGTGCGAGCTCGAATGGTAATGGTGAGAACGATAGCACCGCAGTCTTTGCCGAGCTGGCTTACAGCCCGACCGACAAGATCGAGTTGTCACTGGCGGGACGCTTTGACGACTACAACTGGGAAGGTCTTGACAGCAAAGGTGACGATAGCGCAGGAACTTACATGGCCGGTGTTTCTTTCCGCCCAATTGACAGCCTGTTGCTTCGCGCATCGATTGGCACGGGTTTCAAGGCGCCGACCCTTGGCGAATTGTTCCTCGGTCGGTCATTCGGTGTAAACCGCGCGGTTGACACGACGACCTGTAATGCCGTCACGGCGGATCCGGGTTCGACGCAAGCTGACATCGACAACGCCTGTCGTATTCTTGAGGTTCGTTCGGTGTCTGGTGGTAACCCGGAGCTCGAAACGGAATCTTCGGAAAACTGGGGTGTGGGTTTGGTCTTCGAGCCGACCGACAACTGGTCGATTGCTGTTGACTACTACAACATCGAGGTTACGGACAAGATCGGTTCGCTATCGACGCAGGAAATCCTCAACAATGAAGCGGATTTCCCGGAACTGGTAACTCGCATAGCCGGTTCGGTAACGTGCAGAAATGGTTGTGAGGTTCGTTCGAACAACCAGAACCTGTTTGAGGAAAACGGTTCCGGCATCGACTTGTCGACGCGGTTTGATTGGGAGCTTGGTTCCGGTGCAGTCGTCGCTGATATACGTCTTGCCTATCTGCTTGAGCACGAGCGTCAAACCTCGGCCGTACAGCCGCTGTGTGATGACACGGGCACGACGAGTGAGCCAGAGTGGCGCGCCAACGGCCAGCTTGGTTATCAGGCGGCTGACTGGTCTACCACGGTGTTGTTCCGCTACATCGGCGACACGGAGGATCTCCCGGGTGGCCGCGACTCGGCGAACTTCAGCTGTGATGTCAATCCGGCTTCGCCGATCCAGAAAGTCGATAGCTACCTGGAGATAGGTCTGCGTGGTACCTACAACTTTGGCGACAGCGCGGAGTTGTCGGCGGGTATCATTAACCTGACGGACGAAGAGCCGCCGTTCTCTGAGGTTGCTTCGGGAGCCTGGCCGTGGTTCGATCAGTCGTTGTACGATGCACGCGGTACACGTTACTACGTGACCATGACGTACGACTTCTTCTGATAGTAAGCAGCAAAATTCAGCAGTGCTGAATGGGCGGCTAGTCGCGTGATGCGACTAGCCGCTTTTTTTATGCTATGCATCTGGCAACAGAAGCGATCAAGCAGGTCTGGCAGGTGAAAACAGGCAAATGGAAGACTTCATCAAGATCTACGACAATGCCGTGAGTGACGATCAATGCGAGCAGATCGTCCGGCAGTTCAACGCGAGCCAAAGCACTTATCAGGGCCACTCGGGGCCGGACGTTGACCTTAAGATCAAGGACAGCATGGACCTGAACATAACTAGTCTGGGTGACTGGTCAGCGACACATAGTTTGATTACCGATGCGGTATTCAAGTGTCTGATTGATTACATGAATCAATACACATTTATGTTGGTGGGCGCCAACATACCATTATTCAAGCATCCGGAGACCGGCGAAGCCTGTAAATTGACACATGAGAATTTTGATGAATTCGGCAGACCGTATATCGATACCTTGATCGCCCAGACCTATCGTTTGGGTCAAATGAATATTCAGAAATACGCCAGAAATCAAGGCGGTTATCATCACTGGCATTCGGAGATCTGCGCTGATGGGCAAGATTGCGAAACCTTGCATCGAGCATTGTTTTTCATATTGTATTTGAATGATGTTGATGAAGGCGGGGAAACGGAATTCTTCTATCAAGGTAAAAAAGTGTGCCCGAAGAAGGGCCGCATCATAATATCGCCCGCTGGTTTTACGCATACTCACAAAGGACATGTCCCTGTCTCGAATGAGAAACTGATTGCAACGTCCTGGGTGATGTTCAATCGCTTCGAGTAAACCTCTTACCGCAATGCCCGGTGGGCTGAAGCCACATGACGATCTCTTTAAAAGCACTGACTGACCAGGCCGGGGAGCAGAAGCTTCAGGGAAAATTCGATGCGGCGATTGAGCTCTATGCAAAGGCCGCGGCGATGTACCCCAAGAGTGCGGTCGCGGAGCACAACCTGGCTGGCGTCCTGGGTGATGCAGGCCGGGTGAACGAGGCGGAGACACACATTCGGCGCGCCTTTGCCAAAGGACTCAATGCACCTGAAAGTTGGCTGGTGCTGGCTCGAGCACTACTGGCGCAGGGCAAGCTTGACGAGGCTCACCAGGCGTTCGCGAAAACCGTCGAGTTGAATCCCGGCATGCTCGATGCGCACTACGAACTCGCCCAACTGATCTGGATGACCACCGCAGACAGCGCTGCTGCGATCGCGCCACTGAATGCAATGATCAGCTCATATGCTGATACGGCGGATCTGTATTCCACCAAAGCCCGTGTCATGATGTACACCGTCGGCGCGGAGGAGACGTACGGTTTCGTCACCAAGTCGCTGGAGCGATGGCCGAACGATGCGAAGCTACTGGTAATGGGTATCGACTCGGCAACGCTTGTCGGAGAGCAGGATGCCGCTCTGTTGATGAGCGATCGCCTGATGACGTTGCGGCCCAACTCACGTTCCGCAGAGGTCATGCGCATCCATGCACTGCTCGCCGCAGGACGTGCGGATGAAGTGTTGCCAGTGGCAGAGGCGATGAGCAAGGCTGACCCCAACGATCAGCTTGCACTGGGCTTGCTTGCGACGGCCTGCCGGCTCGTCGGCGATACACGCCATCAGGCGCTGTACGACTATGAGCAACTGGTTCGGGCCTATGAATTGACCGCGCCGGAAGGCTGGGCCACCCTTGCCGAGTACTTGGTGGATCTGGGCGCTGCGCTGCGTAGACGACACCCGTTCAAGACCCATCCGTTTTCGAATTCCGAAGAACACGGCAGCAAGATTGCAGACCTGCTCGAAATGGATGATCCGGCGATCAGGGCGCTCTCACAGGCTCTCGGACCGGCCGTGGAGGCACACCTCGAATACCTGGGCACAGGGCCCGATCCCGTGCGGTCGCGGAACACAGGACGCTGGAGGATAGACGGTATCTGGTCGGTCTGGCTCAAGCCTGGCGGTTTTCATCACGATCACGTGCACCCGGCGGGCTGGTTATCATCGGCGTGCTACATCGAGCTGCCCGGCCCGGTTGAAGCGGGCGGGCAGGAAGGCTGGATCAAGTTCGGCGAGCCCGGACCGGTCACCAGCCCGAAATTATCGTTTGAGCACGCGGTCAAGCCGGAGCCCGGGATGCTGGTCCTTTTCCCATCCTATATGTGGCATGGAACGATTCCATTCGGCGGCGACGAGCCGAGACTCACCGTAGCGCTCGATATTGTTCCCGGTTGATAGGCGAGCTCAAGCTAATGGATGAAAAGTCGACGCCAGATTATCAATTTGATCGCCCGATCATTATTGTTTCCGCACCGCGTTCAGGTAGCACGTTGTTATTTGAAACGATTTGCCGCGCACAATCCTTGTGGACCATCGGCGATGAAAGCCACATGGTCTTTGAGGACATAAAAAAGCTCAATCCTCACTATGGCAGTTGCACATCAAATCGCCTGCTTGCCGAGGATGCGGATAGCACAACGGTGGAGCGAATTCGCCGTGCTTTTTTTGAACACCTGCGTAATTCAGAAGGCAGTCTGTATCGCGACATCCAAATCGGCGCAACCGGGAAACCGCGCTTCCTCGAAAAGACACCAAAGAATTCCTTACGTATACCGTTCCTTAATGAAGTGTTTCCTGATGCGCTTTATATCTATTTGTTTCGGGATCCTCGAGAAAACCTGAGCAGCATTATCGAAGCCTGGCGCTCCTCAGACTTCGTCACCTATGCCGGGCTGCCTGAATGGCCTGGCAAGTGGTCATTATTGTTGCCGCCACACTATCAACAGATGAAGGGCAAGCCGTTGGAGGAAATAGTGGCCTTTCAGTGGCAAGCGGCGAATCAATTCATCTTGAAGGATCTGGGCGAACTACCCAAGGGCCGTTGGACCGCCTTGAGCTACGCGGAGCTCGTGGCTGACGCGCCCGCGGTCATTGAGCGCCTTTGTCTGTTTGCCGATATCCCTTTTGATGAGAGCCTGCAAGCGCACTGTGGAAAATCGCTGCCACTTTCTCGCTATACAAGAACCGCGCCAAAAGCCGGGAAATGGCGAATGAACGAGGCGATGATTGAACGAGTGATGGAAAGTTTGCAGCCTTTAGTCGGGAGCATTGAAGCAGCGGTTGCGCCACACAGTTCTTCTGCTGTACTTACTTCCGGGCCCATTTCAATGCGACTCGGACGAAATGAACCCTGTCATTGCGGTTCGGGGCTGCGTTTCAAGCATTGCCATGGGAAAATACTGGCAACGCACAATAGAACAACCGGTGCCGAGGGATGAAACTAGAAACAGAATTCGTCAAATTGCCGTTGCTGTTCGATGTCGAGCGGTTAAGAAAAGAGATCGCGCAATTCTCTGAAGACGAATGGATGGCACACACGACCGGATATGCCGGCAATTTGTCTATTCCGTTAATCTCGCTGGATGGCGAATTTAACGACGCTATGCATGGCCCGATGAAATCTACTTCAGCGCTGCGGCGTTGTGAGTATATTCGGCAAATCATGACGACGTTTGGCGAAGTGTTCGGTCGTTCTCGATTGATGCGCCTGGAACCGGGTCACGAAGTGCCCGCGCACGTCGACATCAATTATCACTGGTTTAACCGTGTTCGAATTCATATCCCGATTGTCACGACAGAGGACGTATTGTTTTATTGCGGTGATAAGCACATTCATATGGCTGCTGGCGAAACGTGGATTTTTAATTCCTGGTCAGAGCACAGCGTCAAGAACAACGGTGACAAGACACGAGTTCATCTCGTGCTGGATACCACGGGCTCGACACGATTTTGGGAGTTGGTGGAGCGAGGAGACTGGCCCTTTCAGGACAGGCAGCAACCGGCTTCGAAACCCGATGTCATTCAGTACGAGCCCGACAAGCCAACTCGCGTCAGAACTGAAACTTACAATGTGCCGTTAGTGCAAAGTCCGGGCGAGCTCGAGATATTGATCAGACGCCTGGCTGATGATATTGAATGCTCCGACGAGACTGACGAAAAAGGCAAACAGATTTTTGTAGACCTAAGTATTAACTTTGTTCGAGCATGGCGTGAAGTGTGGTCAGAGCATGGCATGAAGCCGGCCGGTTGGCCGTTGTATCACGGTCTTGTGAAGCAGGTCGACAAAGCTGTTTTTTCGATTACTCCGCAGTTGATACTTGGGAGCGGAATCGAACTTGCCCAGGCATTTCGAAGCCTGGTGCTGTCCTCTGCCGTCAATGAGGAGTTCGCTCCCCAATACCTTGACAAAGATGAGGTGCCGAACACGTTGCAAAAGGTAATTCGCAGCTACAACTCAGAACAGCCGAAACCGAAAGACAGCGGCGAACGAGTGGAACAAGTGGCGAGAAATGCACCCTGTCCTTGTGGGTCGGGCGAACGCTACAAACATTGTCATGGTCGAACATAAAAGGGAAGTGGGCGATCCCTTCTGCACCTTGCTATCGCCTTGCTACTGAGACACTATGAGCGGCTAGCTGTAAGAAGGTCTGTGGGGGGGTTCGTGTTGTCTCGGTCAAATCGCAAGGATGTCCTGCATCCGCTTGCTGTCGTTGCTGTGTTCACATTGGTGACTGCTTGTGGTGGCGGTGGTAGTGGTGGCAATAACAGCAGTGGCCCAGCACCACCTGTCCAAATCCCGTTCGCGGACGCGACGGCTGGCAGCGGAATAAATTATGTCAACGGATTCGTCACTGGCACCAGCAACCAGATGATTCCACGCATTGCGCCGTCCGGCGTCGCCTCCGGAGATTATGACCGCGACGGTGACATTGATCTTTTCATCGTGCGTGGAGATATCGGCCCCAATCTGCTCTATCGCAACCTCGGCAATATGGTCTTCGAAGAGGTAGCCGCTGAAGCCGGACTTGCCTTTACGAAATCCGCAACAGAAAACTTTCGTCACAGTGGACCCATGTTTGCCGACATGGACGGAGACCGTGACCTGGATCTGTTTCTGGGGGGGTTGGATGGCAATCCTTCACTCCTGTTCGAAAATAACGGCGATGGCACATTTTCGAATGTAACCGCCGGATCCGGCATCGATCAAATGATGGCGATCGAAACCATCTCAGCTGCGTTCGGTGACTATGATCTGGATGGAGATTTGGATTTGTTTGCGTCGCACTGGGGTACGCCGCGTGATTTTTCAGCGCCGGGAGACACAGAAAATCTGTGGCGCAACGATACCGACGCCGCCGGCATAAAGTTTCAAAGTGTCAGTGAATCGGCCAACATATCGCCGACAATACTGACATTGCCGGATGATCTGACTACGGGGACGGGCAAGGATTTTGCGTTCAGCCCCACTTTTGCGCGCATTAACGATGACCTTTACCCTGACATCCTGAGTGTCGCCGACTTCAACTATTCTCAGTATTTCATAAACAATCAGGACGGCACTTTTTCCAATGCCACAGACACAGACGTAATCATTGACGGTAATGGCATGGGATCAGCGGTAGCCGATTACGATAATGACGGTGACCTCGACTGGTTTGTGACCAGCATCAAATGTCGTGTGGACCCCAATTCCGATGATCCGGCATCTGAATGTGAATTCGGAATTCTGTCTCAAATCGGGAACCGGCTTTACAACAACCGCGACGGAGCGTTCGCCGACGTCACGGACCAGGCCGGAGTGGCAACCGGGGGCTGGGGTTGGGGTGCCTGTTTCATCGATTTTGAGAACGACGGCGATCTCGATATCTATCACACCAACGGTTGGCCGTTGACTAATGTTGCCAATGATTTTGAGTTCGATGCCAGTCGTGCGTTCGTCTCTGACGGCGCAGGAGGATTCGCCGAGCGGTCAGTAGAGCTTGGACTTGTTGATACCGAACAAGGACGAGGCGTCGTCTGCGCTGATTTCGACAACGACGGCGATGTCGATATTTTGCAGTTGCATCGTTCCGCCAATGTCGCTGCTACGCTCTGGCGCAACAGCACCGACAATAACAATTTCCTGAGCGTGAAACTCAACGGGGCAGCGCCAAATACGGAGGCCGCCGGCGCCCGAATCACGATTGCTTATAGCGGCATCGAACAAATGCGCGAGATAAGCATTGCCAGTAATTTCGTATCGCAAAATCCGACCGTGCAATCCTTTGGTATTGGTAGCGCAGCTCAGGTAGATCAAGTGACGATTCAATGGCCTGATGGCCGTGAAACCGTCCTAACAAACATTCAAGCGGGCCAGTTCATTACGGTGGATCACCCGGACCTGCTTAATTAGCTCCGGCACTTTTTAACCAAGTACCTGTCCACGGATTTCGTACGAGCGGTGGTCCTATAGAAGTCGTTGATGAATCCAAGCATTTCTTTACGTTTTGACCGGGAGAGTTCGGCCTGGCCGCGGATCAAAGTTTCGATGTCTTCGCGCTTCGCCTGAAATTCCTCCAGCGTGGCGGGCAATAGCTCATTGTTCACGCAAAATCCGCGGTAGAGGCGTTCTTGCACCGACGACAATCGCAGTTTGGGGTTTGGCGACGCATAAGGTGCGGCGACGAGTCCTGACATATCGAAGTCATACGGGATCGAATAGTAGGGTTTGTCCTCACCTCCAAACGGTGTGTGGTTGTGACAACAGTCCTGGTCGGGCGCGCTGGTAAAAAGTGAATAGTCCGTATTTCCAATCAAGTAGTGAAAAACAGATATGAGATTCACATAGTCTGCTGGTAAATCCGCAACGCTCATTTCGGCAACGGCGAGAACCGGACTCCCTAAGCGTTTTGCAAGGCGGTCTTTATGCTCGATGAATAGCGCATAACCGGTAACGCCGGGGTCATCGTTCGCGCTCACGTAGGTGATTCGCATTAGCTTCACACGAAAGCTCGTGTCCGTTAGCAAATTCAGAATCCGGTAGGCGAGGTATTCGGCAATAACGGCTTGCTCGAGATGATAGGACCCCGTGCGGCAATGCGTCACAAGCTTAAGCTTGTCCTGGCCCGCAAACAAGGAATTTTTAACCTGCGACTTTTTGAAGTTCAGGCGTATTGGCGGGAACGGGCATACATCGGTTCGACGACGGTACAGACCTCGCGTGCGAACACCGACGTCAAGCTCGACAGACTTGCCGTCACCGGCGGTGTAAATGAATGATCCTGCAACCTCTTCCTCGATTGGCCGGTCTTTCGTAATGATGTCGATGGGAGCGACGATACGCGCTTCGAGAATATCATCACTTGCGAACAGCGGATCGACAGTTTCATCCTGCTGTGCTTTCGCGGCACCCGTGGATAGTGTGCAGGTCAAGCACGATAGCACCAATGTCCAATGGAGTCGGCGCATCTATTTTACTCGTGCGACGCGCACTGAACGTGTCTCTCCGTCCAACTGCAGCTCAAAACCGAAGCGATCCTCCTTGATCTCGGCCTCACCACTGCAGTCCCTGTATTTCAATTGTTTTCTGCCAATATATTTCCAGATCTGCCCATTTTCGAAATAGAAGTAAAAAATGCGGTTGCTCGCCAGTTCGCAACGGGAAATGGTCGCTAGAACAGTATTATAGTCATCTGCCGGCTGCGCCTTCTTTGGCAGGCCGATGTCGTCAGTAAGCTCGACATATTGAGAATCTTGTTCCTGCACATCTATGGCGGCAGTCGTGTCAACGACAGGCGACGTTTCGGTCTTCACGGTCGTCGCCGCAACGACAGACGGCGTTTCGCCGATACGGTCATAACAGCTCAGTCGCTGATCGTCACCGTCGAGTTCCCGGCACTGCTCGAGTTCCCGCATTGGACCGTCGTCGTGTTGCGCAGTGATTGGCATGGCGAACACCAGTAGCATCGCGCCAAGACCAGCCCCAAAAAACACTCTCTTCATTCGTACTCTCCCCCACATGATCGAGCAAATGAAAGTTAGATATACTGTCACAAATACTCAGGTCCAGTCCTATGAGCCAGCCCGGTCAACTAAGTACATTGTTCCCCACCTGCCTTTATCAGGCCGACATTGAGAATTCCGCGCAGATGAATGCAGCTATCTTACCGCACATATATCGGCTGCGGGAGCAGGACAAAGCCAACATCACGGACCCGGAATTATTGAGCACGTTCGAGAATGAAGTTTGGTCCACCTATTTCTCTCATCCGGGAAGCGGGCTCATCGACGAACCGTGGACGCAAAATCTGCAACGCACAGTCCTTGAGCACGTGGAGCACTTCGCGACCCTGTTGCAGCTGGATTTCGGTAACCGCAAGCCACGAGTCACAACACTGTTCGCCAATATTCATGAGGAGTTGTACCATCGCCACGACGCCCATACGCATCCCGGTTCCATGTTCAGTGGGTCGTACTACGTAAAGACCTATCCCGGCGCGGGGAGATTTCGCCTCGTCGATCCTAGCCGCGCCGTACAATTTCATGAATTTTCGTTCCGCGAACAAACCGAGCTTAACATCACCGAAGTCTCTCTGGACCCGGTCGCCGGGCGCATGGTGATGTTTCAAAGTTTCGTACCGCATAGTGTCGACCGCCCGACCGCCCGGGGAGAACGAATCGCCGTAGCTTTCAACGTGAATTACGACTGAAGCGATTCGATACAAAAGCGCCTAGCCTTCGTCAGTCGTAGCCGCCGTCGTTGTCTGCGAGACCATAATTCGGACATCAGCACCTTCCCTGAGGTTCTCAGCGCCGCGAACGGCAACACGGTCGCCTTCCTGCAATAAGCCATCAACGCCGATCAGATCTCCTGACGAGTCACCGATGCTGACCTCGACCCGCTCAGCCTTGTTCTCGCTGTTTATGCGAAAAACGTAAGAGCCGTTCTGGCGAAGAATCAGGGCATCACGGGGAATCGCCAGCGTTTCTCCTGCCGGCCGAATTGGAATGCCCACGCTGACCAGTTGACCCACGGTCCAGCTGTCACTGGCTTCCAGCGGCAGGTCAATACGTGCCTCGAAGGTCTGCGAGCGAATGTCGCCGGTTGGAACCAGTGAACGAATACTGCCTTCGTATTGGGTGTTGGTGGCGAATACAGTTATTGAACCGCCGACAACCGTGCGCTGCAGGTGCTTGAGCGGTACAAACGCCCGAACCTCCATGTTGTAAATGTCGGTCATTTGCGCGAGCACTTCGCCTCTTGCGACGTCTTCACCGGCGCGATGTGCGCGACTGATCACGATGCCGGTGAAAGGCGCTCGAATATCAGCGCGTCGAATCTGATCGTCTATCTGGCGTTTGTACCG
>Ga0255052_10002637_pt1 | contig 12833 bp, 11 predicted proteins | sample JV7_2_21_MG_FD_188632 | JGI IMG/M metagenome (GOLD analysis project Ga0255052, IMG submission 188632) | Seawater microbial communities from Jervis Inlet, British Columbia, Canada - JV7_2_21 | ecosystem: Environmental > Aquatic > Marine > Inlet | place: Canada: British Columbia | collected... | reverse complement strand
GCACCGTTCGCTTGATGTCTTCCGTGCTCGCCTGAAATTCCATCGCAAGGACCACTTCCGAAATAAGCTCTCCCGCCATCGGTCCGATAATGTGCACACCCAGAATCTCATCGTCATCCTGAGCTGAAACGATCTTCACCATGCCATCAGTTTGCTCCATTGCCTTGGCACGACCGCTCGCCGCAAATGGAAATGACCCCGTCTTATAGGCGCGACCGCTTGCCTTCACCTCTTCTTCCGTCTTGCCAACCCATGCGATCTCGGGCGCGGTATAGATCACTGAAGGAATAACTGAATAATTAACCTCAGCCACCTCACCTGCAATCAGGTCAGCAGCCATGACGCCTTCTTCGGAGCCTTTGTGCGCAAGCATCGGTCCGCGAACGCAGTCACCAATAGCGAAGACATTTTTGACACCGGTGCGGCACTCATCATCGACGACGATGAAACCGTGTTCATCCATTTGGACGCCGCTATCATCAGCAAATAAGCCGTCAGTAAATGGCCGGCGACCGACTGCGACGACAAGTTTGTCAACTTCAATATTCTTCTCACCGTCCTTGTCTTTGTACGCGACCTGCACTTTGTCTCCACTGACTCTCGCATCAGTGACAGCAGCGCCGAGGCGTATATCCAGCCCCTGTCCTTTCAGGTGCCGATGCGCGTCCTTCGCCAATTGGCGGTCCGCCATAAACAGAAAATCGTCCATCGCCTCAAGGATCACGACCTCTGAGCCCAGGCGATTCCAGACACTACCAAGCTCCAGGCCGATGGCGCCGGCACCAACAACGCCAAGTGACTTTGGCGCCTCATCAAATTCGAGCGCACCCCAGGAGTCGACGATTCTCTCACCATCAAATCGGGCAGTTTTTAATTCAATCGGCGTGGAGCCGGTCGCGAGGATGACGAAACGTGCATCCAACACTTCGACATCGCCGTTAGTCGGAGTGAATTCCACCTTGCGATCGCCAAGTAACTTGCCGTGACCTATAAGCCCCTCGACTTTCGCCGCTTTTAGGAGGCCTGCAACTCCACCGGTTAATTGACGAACAATCGAAGCTTTTCGCTTCTGCATTTTGGCGACATCAATCGATACGTCGTTTGCAGAAATCCCGTGTTTCTTGAACTCATGATTCGCACGGTGAAATAATTCCGAAGATTCAAGCAATGCTTTCGATGGAATACACCCGGCGTTCAGGCACGTTCCACCAAACGCATTCTTCCCGTCCCGGTTCTGCCATTCATCGATGCAAGCGACGGTCATTCCGTGTTGCGCTGCCCGAATCGCCGCAATATATCCGGCCGGACCCGCACCTATGACCACTACGTCAAACGATCTGCTCATTAGTTATTCCGCTTCTCTCTCTCAGACCTGCAGTAAAAGCCGGCCCGGGTCTTCCAGTGAATTTTTGATGCTAACAAGAAATTGCACCGCTTCTTTACCATCGATAATACGATGATCATAAGTCAGCGCCAGGTACATCATCGGTCGCACGACGATTTCACCTTCGACGACAACCGGACGCTCCTGAATGTTATGCATACCAAGGATTGCGCTCTGCGGCGGGTTCAGAATCGGTGTTGAAAGCATTGAGCCAAACACACCGCCGTTGGTAATCGTAAATGTTCCGCCGGTCAGATCCTCCATGCTCATGGAGCCATCACGCGCTTTCCCGGCATAGATGTTGATGTCTGATTCAATCTTCGCGAAAGTCGAGTGATCAACGTTCCGCAAGACCGGGACCATCAATCCGCGCTCGGATGAAACGGCAATGCCGATATCGACGTAGTCATGATAAATGATGTCATTGCCTTCAATGGATGCATTCACCGCCGGGTACCTCTTCAGTGCCTCGACGGATGCTTTCGCAAAAAACGACATGAAACCGAGACGTACACCGTGCTCCTTCTCGAACGCTTCCTTGTGTCGTTTACGCAGGGACATCACTTTCGTCAGGTCGACTTCGTTGAAGGTGGTAAGCATCGCGGCGGTGTGCTGTGCCTCGACCATCCGTTCTGCAACGCGCGTGCGAAGGCGAGTCATCGGAACCCGCTGTTCGGTTCGCGATGGGCCGGATGAGACGGCACCAAGTTCAAGTTCCGGTGCCGGATCGCCTGGCGTTACGTTTTCATCGCTGTGACTTTTCAGGTATGCCATGACATCGGACTTGGTAATTCGACCTTCCTTGCCGGATCCAATGACAACAGTCGCGTCGAGATCATGCTCGTCCAGCAATCGTCGTACGGCAGGACTCATTTTCGCGGCAGCTGCAGCCACGCTTACCTCTGCGACAGGGGCTGCAGTTTTTTTCGCAACGGCAGGTGCAGCCGTTGCAGCGCCTTCGCCCTCTTCGAGAATGGCAAGCACATCACCGGCGACTACAGTCGCGCCATCTTCTACCCTGATTTCAGCAATGACACCCGAAGCGGGTGCCGGGACTTCCAGCACAACCTTGTCAGTTTCAAGATCAACAAGATTCTCATCGCGTGAGACGGCCTCCCCCAGCTTCTTGTGCCAGGCCACCAGGGTCGCATCCGTTACGGACTCCGGTAATGGAGGAACTTTGATTTCAATTGTCATTTACGTTTCCGTTTCTTTGCAGGCGGCTTTACCGACTTGCTGGCTGTCATCTGAATATCCAGTGCAGCCTCAACCAGCGCCTGCTGTTGTTGAAGATGTAATTTGAAAACACCGGATGCCGGCGCTGCCGCGCCTGGCCGACCGGCATAGAAAAGATGCTGTTTCTCCTTCAGCGCTTCCTGAAGTCGGTGCCTTATCTGATACCAGGCTCCCTGGTTCTGTGGTTCCTCCTGACACCAGACGATGTCGTCGGCATTCGGATAAGAAGCGAGCAGCTCGGCGTATTGCTCAACCGGGAACGGATACAGCTGCTCGATTCGAACAATCGCCACATTCGTCACATCGTGCACCTGGCGGGCCTCGACCAGATCAAAGTAAACCTTGCCACTGCAAAAGACGACTCGCTCAACCTTCTCCGCCGGAAGCTCAGATGAATCCGGAATGATCAGTTCGAAACTGCCGTTCGAAAGCGCACTCAACGGCGATACCGAGAACTTGTGACGGAGGAGACTCTTCGGTGTCATAACGACGAGGGGCTTGCGATAGGACCGCATCATCTGGCGTCGAATCATGTGAAACATCTGTGCCGGTGTCGAAGGGACACAAACCTGGATATTGTGCTCTGCGCATAGTTGCAGGAATCGCTCCAGTCTCGCCGACGAGTGCTCTGGTCCCTGGCCTTCATATCCGTGCGGCAGGAACAACGTCAGTGCACAAAGGCGACCCCATTTTGCCTCGCCGGAACTGATGAACTGATCAATCACTACTTGCGCGCCGTTGGCAAAGTCGCCGAACTGTCCTTCCCAGACCACCAGGGTATTCGGGTCAGTCGTCGCGTAACCATATTCAAAGGCCATGACAGCCTCTTCCGACAACAGTGAGTCGATCACCCGAAACGCGCCTGGCTTGTCCGATATACGCTGCAGCGGGATATATTCCTGACGGTTGCTCTGATTGTGAAGTACCGCGTGGCGGTGAAAAAAAGTGCCACGGCCACTGTCCTGCCCGGTGACCCGGCATTCAAAACCATCATCGAGAAGGCCGGCATAAGCCATCGTCTCGGCGAAGCCCCAATCCATGTCAATTTCACCGGATGCCATTCGCTGCCGATCATCCATAATTCTCTGGACGCGCCCGTGCAGCACAAGACCTGGAGGAATCTCGGTTACCTTTTGCGAAAGTTCAGCGACCGTGACCGGGCTGAGCGTCGTGTCCACGTCCTCATCCCACGCTGCGTCGAGATAAGGGCTCCAGTCAACAGTGAATTCATTACCAATCATGCCGAGTGTTGAAGCCGGCACCGGCTCGCCCCGATCGAGTCGATCTCTGTAGGCTTCCTGAAGTGCACTGACACCGGCAGCGTCGACGACGCCGGCTGCGGATAAACGCTTCGCGTATATCGCCCGCGTTGTGTCCTGCTTTTTGATCCGTGAATACATGACTGGCTGCGTTGCGCTCGGCTCATCAGCCTCGTTGTGTCCATGACGGCGATAGCAGACCAGGTCGATAACGACGTCTTTCTTATATTTCTGGCGATACGCCAACGCCATACGCATGACGAATATCGCACCCTCCGGGTCGTCACCGTTCACATGGAACACTGGCGCCTCAATCATCTTTGCGACGTCGCTGCAGTAGGTGGTCGAACGTGCATCAGAGGGCCTGCTCGTCGTAAACCCGATCTGATTGTTGACGACAATGTGTATCGTACCGCCCGTACGGAATCCGTTGGTCTGCGACATCTGAAATGTCTCTGTGACCACGCCCTGTGCAGAGAATGCGGCGTCGCCATGCACGAGCACTGGCAGTACTTCCTGCCGCGCCTTGTCTCCGCGACGTTGCTGTCGGGCCCTGACCGACCCCTCGACCACCGGATTGACAATCTCCAGGTGCGACGGATTGAATGCCAGCGCGATGTGTACATTGCCACCGGGTGTTTTCATATCAGCAGAGAAGCCCTTGTGATACTTGACATCACCCGAGCCCTTCATGTCGGCAGGGTCGACATTGCCCTCAAATTCGTCGAACAGCTCATCCGGCGACTTGCCGAGCACGTTGACGAGTACGTTAATTCTGCCGCGATGCGCCATCCCAATGACTAATTCTTTTATCCCGGACTTACCGCCCTGCTGGATCAGGTCATCGAGCATAGGTATCAGGCTCTCGCCACCTTCCAGGGAGAAACGCTTTTGCCCGACAAAACGTGTGTGCAGGTAGCGCTCAATGCCCTCGGCACAGGTCAACTGTTCCAACAGCCAGCGACGATCGTCCTCATCAAGCCCACCTGAAACCATGCCCTGCTCGAAGTACTTCCGTAGCCAAAGTCGTTCGCGAGCACGGGACACGTGCGCGAATTCGGCGCCAACGGTGCCGCAGTAAATCTTTCTGAGCAGATCAATAATGTCGCGAAGCTTCATACGACGATCGGCGGTGCCGGCAAGCCCGCCAGAGACGAACTCGGTATCCATATCCGCTTCGGTCAGGCCGAGATAATCGAGCTTCAGAACACCCGGTACATGCCGCTCGGTGAGGCCCAAAGGATCCAGATCGGCGATCTGATGCCCACGCAGGCAATACACCTGGATCATGCGCGAGACGGCGGCTTGTTTTTCATTAGCAACGACGCCGCCAGAGGCCTTTCGCGTGACAATTACACCGTTCTTCCGCTCGGCACGAGCCGACTCGACCAGCTTTTCGCGAATGGGCGCGTGCAAAACTTCGGTCTGATCACCACCGAGCGATCGAAAGTAACGCCGCCAACCCTCAGGAACGGCGTCCGGATCGGTTATGAACTCCTCATATAACGCCTCTACCGCAGCCGCATTGCTGCCGTATAAAGGAGATGAGGCATATTGTTCTTCTAGAGAATTGCTCATTGCGCCGCGCCTGAAACCCACAGAAATGAGGTCTTTTGGCCGCTGCTTAAAAAAAGGGGCGCTAGTTTAGCTCAAGCCTACGGCAGAGGGAATGAATCAGACGGCCCAGCGATTGCGCTCAGAGCCGGTTCACGAGGTTGACGAATTCGTAACAGATCAGCACCGCGTAGATACTGAAGAAGAAAGTCAGGATCAATCCCGTGCGCAGCCGATTGAAGAATTTGGACTTTGCAAGGAAAACCAGCGCCAGAATGCCAAATCCGGTGAGCGCCATCTTGCTAATCGCAAAACGCAGCGCGCTATGGCCGATCACGGACGCCATCACAGGATTGATTTCGATTGCGCCACGATCGAGCAGCTGAAGCGTAAAGAAGGCATCGAGGCAACTCATTAGCATGATCCCGGTCGCGAGAAAGAACAGCCAGGGATGATGCCAGTCAGTGAAGATCGGCTCGACCTCATCATCGCGCCTGGTCGCGCGTCGCCGCGACCGCAGAAAACCGAACAAAACAGTACGCCACGAAAAAGATCGGCGATCCCCTGTTGTTCGACCGACGGGCGATGTTTCCAGTTGTTCGAGACTACTCAATGTACTTCCCTGCTTTCCTGATTTCCGGCTCGATCAGCATGCAAATGTGCAGCCCTGCCCATGGATTCGGCCTGCACGCTGCGTATTTCCCGCAGCGTCACATTTGCAGTGTTACCAAGCTTAAAACGGCTGAATCGCTGAGTCTGTATAAGTTTCCGACACTGAAGGTACTGACCGACCGCTAAAATTCGTAATTTACACGCAAAAGCGCATTGCAACGGCACTGGAATCGACCATAATTTGGCCATCGTCACAATGCTCAGGTAGCTGCTTATGAAGGGTTACACCGCAACACTGCCAAGCGGTGAAGCGATCTACTATGTGGATCGAAAACGATGGCTGTGGACGCTGTCAGTCCTGTACCCATTGCAGCCCCTGCTAGGCATCTGGCTTCATTCCGTAACGGCTGTCGAGGCCTGGTTGTTATTACCCATTTTCATGGGTTATGTCGTCATACCAATGGCTGACTGGATACTCGGCGAAGACAAGAACAACCCGCCTGAAGAAGTTATCCTGCAGCTGGACCGGGATCGGTTTTATCGCGTACTGACATTCCTGGTGGTCCCGCTACATTTCGTCGCGTTGATCGGTTCAGCATGGTGGGCTGGTACGCAAGCGTTAAGCTGGTGGGCGCTGCTCGGCCTGGCAGTTGTTGCCGGCATAACCAGCGGGCTGGGTATCAACACCGGTCATGAACTGGGCCATAAGAAAGGCAAGCTGGAGCGAACGCTTGCCAAGATCGTGCTCGCCGTGCCTGTTTATGGACACTTTTGGATCGAACACAATCGCGGCCATCACCGTGATGTATCGACTCCCGATGATCCGGCAAGTGCGCGCATGGGAGAGAACATCTACAAGTTTGCCTTGCGCGAGATTCCGGGTGCCTTTATGCGTGCGTGGGCTATCGAGAAAGACCGCCTGGAGCGTCGCGAAAAGTCCGTTTGGCACGCGGACAATCAAATTCTTCAGTCCATGTCCCTTTCGGTAGTACTTCAACTGGGTTTATTGATCACGTTTGGTTGGAAGATGATTCCTTTCCTTCTCGTTCACAATTTCTTCGCCTGGTGGCAACTGACGAGTGCCAACTACGTTGAGCACTACGGCTTGTTGCGCCTCAGAGACGAGAATGGGCGCTTCGAACGCTGTCAGCCACATCATTCCTGGAACAGCAATCACATCTACAGCAACCTGGTGCTGTTTCACCTGCAAAGACATTCGGACCATCACGCACATCCATTGCGACGTTACCAGTCGCTACGACACTTCAAGGAATTGCCGACCTTGCCGAGCGGTTACTTCGGCGTATATCTGATCGCCTATGTGCCGTGGCTCTGGTTTCGCGTAATGGATCATCGTCTGCTCGCACTACCGCACATCGACGGCGACCTGTCCAAAATCAATATTGATCCGGACAGAAGCGAAGCGATTTACCGTAAGTACGGCAAAACAGCGGACGCAAAGACATGAGTGAGTACAAATGTCCGGAATGCGGCTACACCTATAATGAAGAGTCCGGCGATGCCCACGAGGGTTATGCACCCGGCACGCGTTTTGAGGCGTTGCCGGATGATTTCGCCTGCCCCGACTGTTCAGTCAGATTCAAAGAAGACTTCGAGAAAGTCTGAGCCGGCGATTGCCGATCAGAATTAGGCAAAACCCGGTGAACTGACCGGAAACGTCGGTATGGCGATGTTAAATATGCCAGTACCTTTCCACCATGCCTGCTTCAGGAAACACAACGGCAGATCGGGCGTCGCCGGAGATTCGGGTATCGATTACCGTGGTCATGCTGTTCCAGGTCTCTGCACTGATAATCCGCAGTTTCGTCCAGGTGCAGATGGTCGAAGCGGGATTTGACACAGTAAGCGCAAAACACCTGAGCGCCCTGGTCGGATTTGTAGTCTTGTCAGTGCTGATGTGGCCAATCATGATCAAGGTATGGTCCGTAATTCGCGAGCAATTTCGACGGCCGGCATCCTGGACTCGAATGTTCCTGGCTTCCGTCACTCTCGGAGTTGTCCTTTGGTTGGGACAAATGCTGGCACTTCTCGGTTACAGCACCGTGCAGTGGGAAGATGAGCAACATTTCAGCCAATTGACCTCGCCGATCTACATATTTGCCTGCGACAATCCGATGATTCTCGTGCTCGCATTCCCGGTGATGTCATTGCTAACACCTGTCGTCGAAGAGGTGATCAACAGGGGGCTTATTCTTCAAACCCTGCTACGAAGGGGAAGGACAGTCGCCATAATGGCTTCGGCCTTTCTTTTTGCCGTGCTGCATAGATTCGAAACAATTCCGTTCGCACTCGTGTTCGGCATCTTCACTGCGACTCAAATGCTTCACTATCGTACGCTTTGGGCTGTCACCATTACGCATGGAACGGCGAACCTCCTGATCGAAACAAGTCGCAATTGCGTTGACGGGTTCTGGCTGCCGGGAGAAATAACCTGGGGCATCGGGAGTCCTGCCTCGATGATTGCCCTGTCATTGGCTGCATGTACGATCATCGCCTGGTGGTTAGCCACTCGCGTAAAAGCCGGGGCGGAACCAGAGATGGACCACCCCGGCCGCCGGTGACAGACCTAGTCAAATACCGACGCGACTCGCTCTATGACATGGGACATACCTGCGACTGCCCCTTCGTAAAGAGCGATAAAGTCATCCCCAATACCGCCGGGGTTGGTGATCCCGCCATAGTTATTGCCAGAGTCAGCCGGGGTGCACACACCCTCACCGCCGGCCACAAACATCAGTTCTTCCGTTTTTAGTTCACGCATAGCATCAACCTCCATGTTGATTTGCCTGATTGGGACGGATGCACTCTGCATTCCGCCTGATTGAGACGGGTGCATTTTGCATTCCGCCTGATATCGCCCCTGTTTTTGCTAACGGCGAGTCTTGACAATATTCCCCAAAAACGACCCTGACACGTCTAAAAACCGGTCAAAACGCCCAAAAAAGGCACTTTTTTGACCTCGCAGGGCTTACCGATCCCACGCCTGTGATGCAACGCACAGTCCCCGGATACCACTGTCATTACCCTTTGAATGGAGCGAACTGTCGCCCGATTGGGCTAATCTGGAGTATCACCATGAATTACCTGCGTACGAAGACCATCGTATTGCTGGCCGCATTGGCACTAAGCTCTAGTGCATCCGCGAATGACGATTTCTGGTTTGGCGTAAAGGCCGGCACGTTGGGCTTCGGTGTTGAAGGCAGTTGGCGTCCGATCGAATGGCTTGACGTTCGCGCCGGTGCAAATTTCTTTGACTACGACGACACCGGTTCACAAGCAGGCATCAACTACGACGCCACGCTTGCGTTGGACTCGTATTATCTTACCGGTAATTTTCGTTTTCCGTTGAGCCCGTTTCGCATGACGGTCGGCGCTTTTTCAAACGGCAATGAAGTTCGCATGGTCAGCAATGCAATGCCGTCGTATGAATTGGGCAACAACGTAATACCGTATTCCCCATCTGACGTCGGCACGCTAACGAGTGTCACCGGCTTCGACGACGTCTCGCCGTATGTCGGCGCTGGATTCGATTTCAGTGTCATGGATCGCCTCGGCCTGTCACTCGACTTTGGTGTTTTGTTGCAGGGTGAGCCCCAGGTCAGTTTGACCTCTGACGGTGCCCTCGCACTGATCAACGATCCAGGCTTCCTTGCTGATCTGGAAACCGAACGGATGCAGCTTGAAAATGAATTTGAAGACCTAAAGGCCTACCCGGTCATCAGCATCGGATTCAACTTCAACTTCTAGGGTAAAAAAAGCATGTACCGGCCGGGGCCAGAAATGTCCCCGGTCTTTTTTTGTCTAACGAAACCGCTGAGCTAGTCGAAGCGCACCGATCATCGCCTGCAGATAAACCAGCCGTAACGACGACAGTGGAAATCGATCCGGCATTCCCAGCACCATCCCCGGTAACCACTCGGGCATCTTTTGCTCAACGCTCCCGCTTGAACCAAGCCACTTCGCTACCTGCTCGCCGGACCATGTTGCGGTATTCACGCCGTTGCCGTGATAGCCAAAGGCAAAAAACACTGACGGATCGTCCTGAAGGCGCCCAATGGCAGGCGTCATTCGCCTGGTCATGCAAACAAGTCCGTGCCATCGATAGTCAATGTCGATACCACGCCAATTGGGAAATATTTCGTGCATGCGAGCGATCAACGCCGTGTAATTTTTCGCCGCACCTTTTTCACTGCCGTTTGCACTGCCCCTTCCACCGAACATGAACCGTCCATCCGGCAGCAAGCGGTAATAGTTCAACAGCTTGACGGCTGTAATAGACGGTGACTCCGTCTGCCATCGCTGTAATGCAAGTTCATCTGTCGTCATTGGCCGAGTTACCACAATCGAACTAATCACCGGCAACGAACGCCCTCTCAGCTGGTGATGAAGATGTTCCGGCGAAAAACCGTTCGTTGCGAGGATCACCCGCTTCGCACGTACTGTGCCGGCGCCGGTTTTCAATACATGTGTAGGACCATCTCGTGTCCACTCAATGACTTCGCTGGTCGAGTGCAACTTTGCGCCCTGACGTTCGGCAGCGCTTCCGAGGCCCTGTACGAAGCGCAGGGGGTGTAAGCCGAAAGTTGGACGTAGAACTACGCCGCCATGTTGCAGTGGGGAATCAAAATAAAGCTCCTTAAACGCATCACGCTTGACAACAGTAGTGTCCAGCCCCAGAACACGAAATTGAAATTCCGCGTGAGTCTTCAGGTCCTCAAATGCTCGCTGGGAACATGCAATCGCGACCTCGCCGTCCCCCTGCCGCGGACTGTCGATGTCTTCATCTACAATCAGGTCCCGAACCAGGCCAATTGCGTCGACCTGGCTGCGATAGTATGCGTGGGTCTCGTCGAGGCCGTAGCGTTTGACCATGGCTTCGGCGCCCAATGCTTCCCCGCCGATACTGCAAAAGCCACCGTTTCTGCCTGACGCACCCCAGCCGATGTGACCAGCCTCGAGAACCCGTACATCGAGTTGGTAGTCGCGACACAAATGATAAGCGGCCGATAGCCCTGTATATCCGCCGCCAATTACCGCGACGTCGCACTGCTCGCTGGTTGTTAAAGGCGCCGCGACTGGCGCCTGGCTTCCGGGACTCGCTTCCCAGTACGATGGTTCCCGCTTGTCAAAACGATACATCGCGTTGTCGTAGAGCCACTTAGACACTGGATGCTAACTCCGGGATTCAAGGGTGACGCATAGTATGCCTTGTAATAATTGCGCTGGAACAGCTGTCTCAATAATAGTGAACACTTTCCGACATCAGCTACGACAGCATTCCGTCGCGCTGGTCAGTCTCGCCATCGCCCTGACCGGTCTTGCTTACAACACATGGCGAAATGAGCAAACTGAAGCCAACCGAAACGTTCGGACTGCAGGCGTCGAACTTTTGCTGAAACTTGGCGAGCTCGACAGGGTCGTCTTCTTCAGTCATTACGATCACGATCAGATTCGTGGCAATCCCCGACTGGACTGGGCGTATGTGCTAACAATTCGTGACCTGGGCTCACTCGCTGGTGTGACGGCCGGAGATGCGTCGAGCAACCTCGTAACCACTTGGGAACAGCACTGGTCTCGCCTTGGCAAGAGTGATGAATCGGCAGACAGGATTTCCGCAGCGATCGACGATGTTCGAAACAACGTCCTGGATGTCCTTGTCGCCCTCGACTAAGGAAATGCCCGGTTAAGACAGACTGTCGAATCGATTACACAGCCTCTGACCTGAGCGTCCCTAAAAGCGGATCTCGTCTTACATAAAAAAGCCCGATCAGGATCACCGCCAGAAGCGGGAACGGAACAACGATCAAAGTGAACCAGCCGTACATATGAATGATCGTGCCGGCCAGCAACGAACCAAGCGCCGAGGTGCCAAAAACACAGAACTCGTTTACGGCCTGCGCGCGGAATCGCTCGGACAATTCGTAGGTGCGAGTAACCAGAGTTGTGCCACCTACATAAAGAAAATTCCAGCCGATGCCAAGCAAAATCAGCGCATAGAGATAGTGCATATATGACTGCCCCTGCAGCCCGATAATACAGGCACCCATCAGACCGAATGCGCCGAGAGACATTAAACGCGCGACACCGATTCGCTCGATCAGAATGCCGGAGAAAAGCGACGGCACATACATGCCCAAGACATGACTTCGAATAACTTGCGAGGTCTCTTCCAACGAAAACCCATCATGTACATGCATGCTGAGCGGCGTTGCAGTCATGACAAAAGTCATCACGCCGTAGGCAACCACTCCGCCAAGAACGGCAACCATGAACGCTGGCTGCGAAACAATTTCACGCAGTGGGCGCTGTGGCTGGTGACTGTCGGATTCATCTTCGCCACGCAGTGGACCCAGTGTCAGAAACAGGACTCCTTGCACCAGAAACAGACCGGACAACGCAAGCAATGACCCCAGGTACTGTACTTCCGGAATCGCAAACTGCCCGTACTTAACAATCTCCGGTCCGACAATAGCGCCACCAATTGCGCCAAGAAGGACGAATGAAATAGCACGGGGTGCGTGGTCAGGGTCAACACTCTCTGCAGCGGCATATCGATATTGTTGGGTGAATGCCATGTTGATGCCGAATACCGCAGCGGCGCAGATGAAGATTGAGAAACTGTGTTGGTAGAGCGCCAGCCCCGCAAGTATTGAAGAACATACCGCACTCATCGAGGCCAGCGCGAAACCCAACTTTCGGCCGATCTTCCGCATTAGCATTGTTGCGGGAATTGTGGTGGCTGCTACACATAGCACCATAATTGACAC
>Ga0255052_10002636_pt1 | contig 12833 bp, 17 predicted proteins | sample JV7_2_21_MG_FD_188632 | JGI IMG/M metagenome (GOLD analysis project Ga0255052, IMG submission 188632) | Seawater microbial communities from Jervis Inlet, British Columbia, Canada - JV7_2_21 | ecosystem: Environmental > Aquatic > Marine > Inlet | place: Canada: British Columbia | collected... | reverse complement strand
GTTGTTGGTGGTCAAAGGGCAGCTTACGTACATTCAATGTCGACGACAGCGAGACGGCAGGCATTGGTCGGGGAGGTCGTTGCTGCGGCAGACCCAATCAACGATGCGGCCGTCCTTGATTTCTGGAATGAAGGACATGCTGTGACCAGACAATTTCCTAGCCTTGTCGCCGAAGATCGCTCGGATGGTTCCATCGGACTCGAGCACAAGCCGGTCCACGTATTTGCCCGAGACCTCGCCCGTCACCTCCTCGATTCGGGCAGGCAGACGTTGGTGCTCGTTCAGGTACTCCTGCAAATGCACCTTCGGGCCCGCCGCCAGCGAGACGCTTTCATCGGCCATGATGCGATAGCCATACATCGCGGAATTCGGGACGATGACGGCAGCGCCGATCAGTACCAGAGCCTGCAGCGCCAGCGCGCCGATGTATCCGCCGGTACCCGTGGCTCTTTTCGTCTTCCCGATCAGAGTCCGCACGTGATTGAAGTACAGGGAATCAGCAACAAGCGGTGGAAGAACCCACTGCAGGAAGATCAATGCCAGGACCGTGACCGTCAGGCCAGCAACTGAGCTTGGGGCAGGGTCAAGTGCTCGCTCGCAGTCATCGCCACCGAGGACCACCATTAGAGAGACAGCCAGCAGGAACGGTGTTGAAACGAAGAAATAGGCCCATGACCACGCATACAGCTTCCGGTAGCGCAGCCAGGCTAGCGTCGCGACGAAGGCTGCCCAGTTCCAGGATAGCCACTCGCCGCGCGCGAACCTCTCAAAACGCGGGGCATAGTATTGCCAGCGCTTCGCTACGACAGCTTCATACTTCGACCAATCGTCCACGCGCAAGCCTACCCCCGGTACGCGATCCGCTTATCGGTGTTCCCTCGGACCAGATCAAACCGCTGGTTAGAACGCCCTACGGTGCCCCCGTTGGCACGATGGCTTCGATGTCTCGAAGGCCCCCATGCTTCATCATGCCGAAATGACCAGTCTCTCCTGTGTCGAACACACCTATGACCTCAACCCAACGGTCCTGCAACCCGGCGCGTCGCCACTTCTCGATCCGAGCCCAGTCCTCCCCAATTTTTTTCTCGTCCCAATCCCCCGTTTCAGGGTCGGGAGGACGAAATAAATCCAACGATAGATGGAGTTCTCCGTGGCGAATGCCGTGGACTTCAAACCGCAGATTCAGAACACCCTCAACTCTGACGCGCCTCCCTTGGAATGACCCGGGCTGTTCGACGAGGTCTCGTATGGTAGCCCGGCACGGCTCGATGGCGCAGTTCGGCGCGGCCAATGCATCAGCGACGACCAAGAACATTCCACAAACAGCGACGAGAGCCTCGCGCAGCACGTGTGTGCCTCCTAACGATGATTGAACGTCTCAATTGCAGTATCGGCCCGCCCAGAGCCCGTTTCCGGTGGAAAAGCTCCTTGTTATCAGGACTCTACCATCCCGATGGCCGTTTTCGGGTGTATTCAGTTGAAAAACTCTGTTTTGAAAAGAGACGTGATTTCATTTGCGTTTTACGCCCACTTTCTTACTCTAGATACGGGGGTGTGGTAGATGGCACATGAAAATCCACTCTGGAGCGCCTCACAAGCTGAAAACGCAACTGTGACTTGCGCGCCCCAGGAGCAAAAAATTCGCGCGAATTTTCCGGTCATCGTCAAACAGGTCTCTAACAGAATCTGACTCGTCAGTTTCATGCAGTATGATCTCGGCTAGTTCGATCACCAGACCTGCAGGCTCGAGCCTATCGAAAACCCATTTAAGGCAAAAGTGTTGCCTATGTCTCCGGTATAAAAAAGTGTTACCTATGTCTCCGATATAATCTGTTACCCATGTCTTCGGCATGGACTTCTATTTAGTGGCGCGCCCGGAGAGATTGATTCCTCGCTTCGCTCGTCACCCCTTCGGGGCGCACTTCGTGCGTCTGTCCTCGCGCTTCGCGCTCGTCGGTTCGAACTCCCGACCACCTGGTTCGAAGTTAGGCCATTTGACCGTAACTTGTTGTAATTATTGAAATGTCATTGGGGCGCTCGTTGCATGAATTGCCCTACTGCGCACAACAGTGCACAACCGAATCACGCAAAAGTCCCGCATCTCAACATGCAAGATTTAGTAATAGGGTCGACTCGCATTTCGCGATTTTGTAATTCGGTCCGACCCCAACTAATTCTCTCGGACTTCCTGCATTAACCAATCACGGAGGGCCGTAATGTTCGACCTGAGGGAGTGCGCTTCTGGATAAACCAGGTAGAAGCTGGACCCGAGAGACAGGGTGAGATCGAAAGGTTCTACAACGCGTCCAGCCGCGACGTCTTTCGCCGCGAGAGAACGCCAACCCAATACGACGCCCGCACCATCAATGCTGGCCTGCAGACCGTGGTCGGGCAAGCTGAAATGCGTGCCTCGCGAAGCATCCACACCGCTCGCCCCCGCTGCTTCCAGCCATGTCTCCCAAGTAGGCGCATCAGGGTCGTAATCCATAGAATGATTGTGCAGTAGCACATGCTTGCAGAGATCGTCCGGGCTCTTTAGCGCATCCGGCCCCTCAAGCAGACGAGGGCTACACATGGGTGTAACCGATTCGTCGAACAGCTTAATCGCTTCCAGACCGAACCAATGTCCGCTGCCTAGTCTAATCGCCGCGTCAAAGTCATCGCGCTGAAAGTCGACTAGACCGAGGCTAGTTGAGATTCGCACGTCGATATCCGGATGTAGCGTATAGAATTTCTGCAGGCGCGGGATCAGCCACATGACAGCGAAAGTGGGGGCAACACTTAAGGTGATTGTTCCACGGGAGCCGCTGTCGATCACTCGCTCCATTGCCTTGTCCAAACTCAGAAATACCTCGCGTAACTCGGACAACAGCGACTGTCCGGATTCCGTCAGCAACAAACCACGCCGCAAACGCCGGAATAGCGGCAGGCCCAGGTACTCCTCCAGCCTTTTTACCTGATGACTAACTGCCGCCGGCGTTACCGATAACTCTTCACACGCTTTCACAAAGCTGAGATGGCGCGCAGAGGCTTCGAACGCACGCAGCGCATTCAGTGGATACATTCGCCGGGGCATGGATTTACCTTAGTTTTTCTAAGTCTGCGCGAGAAATCGTCGTTTGTCTAGGACCTGAATAGAGTCTAAAACGTTACACAGACCGTCGTTTTCCATGACTTTGGCCTAGATTTACTAGCTCATTAGACCGGAGAAACAACGTGAGAAACACAACAGAAATGTAGGAAGTATCTATATGCAACGACATCCCATTCCGCCGTTTACACGCGACACGGCGCTGGCAAAAGTTCAAGCCACTGAGAAAGCGTGGAACACGCAAAACGCTAAGAAAGTCGCACAAACGTATTCACCGGACTGCGTTTGGCAAAACCGAGAGGAGCTATTTCAGGGTCGAGCGGCGATTGAATACTTCCTCAAGCGCAAATGGGCGGTTGAATTGCACTACCGACCGACGAGAGAGCTTTGGGCCTTTACCGATAATCGAATTTCTGTGCGCTTTGAGTACGAATGGCAACACGCCGAATCCGGCCAGTGGTATCGAAGTCACGGCATTGAACACTGGGAATTCGATACGGACGGTTACATGACAATTTGCGACATGACTGACCACTGCAGTAACACGTTGGCCGTGAACTAGAGCCACCCATTGTGCGGCCGTATCTTTTCAGGAAGAGAAAGTAATCATGACTCATCGATTCGCAGACATCGCATTCACTGACAGCGTAAAGGCCGCTCAGGAACATTTTGGGTCGCGCGTGCATAACCAACGTTTACAGGAAAACTTTGGCCCGAATGACCAGCTCACTCCGCGAGAAACCGAATTTATTACGCAGCGCGACACTTTTTACCTGGCTACGGTTAGTGAGACGGACTGGCCATACGTGCAGCACCGCGGTGGCCCACCTGGGTTCTTGAAGGTCCTCGGGCCGAATCAGCTTGCCTACGCGGATTTCCGCGGCAATACACAGTTAATCAGTGCCGGAAATGTCTCGAAGAACGATCGCTGCTCGTTGATCCTGATGGACTATCCCAATCGCCGCCGACTGAAAATTCTCGGCCACATGCGTATAGAAGACGGCCGCTCGGCTGAAGTCACCGATCTGGCGAGGGTGGAGTTACCGAGCTACAGGGCGCAGGTAGAGCGTGTCGTATTTATTGATGTAGTTGCGTTTGACTGGAATTGCCCTCAGCACATCACACAAAGGTATACGGAATCCGAATTTGAAGCGCGGACCGATCGCTCGCGCGGAGATTAGAAAGAGTGCCGGAAATTAGAGCTGCGCTATTTCTATTATTAGTAGATCGAGCATTAAGTAAATTAATCAAAACTAGAACTGGAGAGTAATCATGAAAATCAAGCACATTATTGCTACATCGCTTTGCGCACTATTGCCGCTCTTTGCTGGAAACGCCTCTGCAGAGACTACCTTGTGGGGAATCTACGGCGCACATAACAGGCACGACTGTCCTGTTAACAATCGCGAAACCGCGAAAGAGGTCATCACAATCAGCAAAACAGATCTTGCACCGCTGATGGAGAAGTACGGAGTCACTGACATAGTAGATATGTACCACTCCGGGCTCGAGCACACACTCGTTTGGGTTGTCGAGACATCGAGGCCGCATGACCTGGAAGAATTTACGATCGAGCTTGGTGTTGCCCGCTGGAATGACCTCAAATTTGTTCCGGAGCGCACATTTGCTGATGTCATTCGCGACGTTACGGCAATCCACGGCTTGCAAGAGTGGGAACCCGGCGACGAATAATGGGCGCGCAAAAACTGTTGCCGGGCCGCCAGGCCCGGCGACGAAACCGCACGAATTCAGGAGAAGACCAATGGCTCGCATCACCGCAACACTGACAACGGGCATGGCCGTGCAACTGTCGAACGGACGACACGAGTAGCAGGCTGACGAGCCTATCGACGCCGGGGGCACTGATACCGGACCGAATCCCTATGAACTGCTGCTCGGTTCTCTTGCCGCCTGCACCTGCGTCACAATTGCCTGGTATTGCCAGTTCAAGAAATTGCCCTTGGAGTCCGTAAGCACCAGCTACGATTTTTCGCGCGTACACGCTGATGACTGCAAAGACTGCGATATTCCCGTCAAGGGTTTCATCGAGAAAATCACGACCAACGTTCATATAGAACGTAACTTCGATGACGCGCAACGTAAACGACTTGCTCAGATCGCCGAACGCTGCCCGGTCCACAAAACACTTGCCCATGGTGTTGAATTTGAAGACAACGCAACATTTGGACCAGGCGGTGAAGAATGAACGCCGTGAATATCGCACCGCGATCAGCCGACGCCGCAGACGAGTATCGCTATAAGCACTTTACAACAAGTTAGGTTGCTAATTGTTAACTTGTTGTATTTAAAGAAGTGTCGTGAGGGCGCTCGTTGCATGAATATCACCACGGTGCATAACCTTGCACAACGCAATCACGCAAAACTCCCGCACTGTTCGTTTTGAAGAAAAAAGCGGCGAGTGCATAATGCACTAACCGCTTGATCTAATTTCGAATTTGTGGCGCGCCCGGAGAGATTCGAACTCCCGACCACCTGGTTCGAAGCCAGGTACTCTATCCAGCTGAGCTACGGGCGCGTATTGATGCGGACGCGCATTGTACCCTATGACGGCCTTACCGAAAGGTCGTCGGCATCAACAGTGAATCTATAGGGTCGTCCTGCATCTTTCTCGGCGTAGTCAATCCCGACCCTGGGCCCTGTCGCAATTGCTTTGCCGTCAATGTGGATGTCCTGGTCCTCGAGCCAGATGCGGTTTCCAAGGAGGTTGGTCCCCGTGAGCTCTGTTGTAATTCCAAGTCCTTGTCCAAGAGATCCCGGGCCCGCAAGAAGCATCTTGTCTAATTGGGGATTTTTTCGCCTCTTCTGCATCAGGTCAATACCTTCAAGGGGTGTGCCGGCTCTTATCAGTACGGCATGTGGTGTATCTACTTCGTTAGTAACGACATTGAACAAATGATGGATGCCGTAGCATAAGTAAACATATGCCGTGCCGCCGTGTGCGTATAGTGGCTCGGTTCTCTTCGTTCTTTTGCCCCCATAGGCATGGCTGGCCTTATCTTTGACGCCGGCGTAGGCCTCTGTCTCTGTAATGACGGCCTTGGTAATTTGATTGTCGATATTCGTGCACAGCACTTTGCCGAGCAGATCCCGGCCGATCTGTACGACATCTTCGCGAATGTAGAATTCGAGCGGGACTTTCATCGTGTTTGAATAAGCTCTTGGTCCTGCTGCCGACACCTTACGGTTTTCGAGACCGATAAGCACGCCAACCTTGCGGCCTATCTGTAATTCACAAGAATTGACCATGCAAACATCATACAAAAACCGCGATACTATCCGAGTCATTAAGCAAGAGAATTAGACTACTGTGACTCAACACATCGGTATCGTTGGCTGTTCGTCCGAAGGTGCAGCACTTTGTTATCGCACTATCTGTACGGAAGGAGCGCAGTTGCTCGGGCCGCATGCGCATCCCGAGGTTTCCATGCATACACCTTCGCTGGCGGAGTACGCGGCATGTCTGGATCGAGGTGACTGGCCAGGTGTCGGAGAATTGATGCTTGCTTCAGCGAACAAGCTGGCGACTGCCGGAGCTGACTTCCTGATCTGCCCTGATAATACGATCCATCAGGCACTCCCGGACCTGGAGCCTCGCTCACCGCTACCCTGGATACATATTGCAGAGGTCGTTGCAGCCGAGGCTGTTGATAGAAAATTCCGGCGATTGCTTTTGACGGGAACGCGATGGCTCGTCGACAGCGAGGTCTACCCGGAAAAACTTGCCGCTCAAGGCCTGGAGTTCATTCGTCCGGATGTGGATGAACGCAACGAAATGAGTCGCATCATAATGGATGAACTGGTTTGCGGAATATTCAAGCCAGAGGCGACTGCGTATTTCCAGCGCGTCATCGAAAGATCGAAGGAATCCGGTTGCGACGCCGCGATCCTCGGTTGCACTGAGATTCCGTTGATCATCGATGAAACGAACTCTGCGCTACCTACACTGGATTCCACGCGACTCCTCGCTCGAGCGGCGCTTCGCCGAGCCGTTGATGCTGGCGCGGTTATGAACGGATCTTGATCATGATTCTGGCGAAGCAATGATCGAAGAGACCGAGACAGAGCGTATCTGCCGGCATAGAAAATGCATCCCTTGGTTTTTTGATTGTTTAGTTAGATACTTGCCTTCGGGCTGGCAATGAAAAGGAGGTGATCCAATGTCTAGTGAGTGTATAACGATATTTGCGAAAGCTTTGGGTCTTGCGAGGATAATGGAGTCATATTCTTGGTTATCATAAGGTTCAACTTTTGAGATATCGATCTCACGGGAGGCCGCAGCAATGCGGCCTTTCTTGTTTTTGTGTAAAGAAAACGGCGGGCTAATGCCCGCCGTTTTGACTATATAGTTGTTATTACCTTAATCGTCGTCACTCTCGCCCATGCGCCTGGTGGTCGCGATGTACACGCGGGATGAGTCGCAACTGAGCAGCCCTGCCGGGAATATCTCTCTGGCTTTACCAGGTTCGTAGTTATCGAAGTCCACGCCTTGTTCTTCGAAATTCCCATGACTGGCAACGAACTTGAAATCGAACTCTTCGCCACCACCGCCATAAACCGGGAAGAACACCCAGTGGCCTGCAGTTGACCCTTGTGACGTACGATATTCAGCCCAGGCAGTCAGTGCCGGTGCGACGTCGTTCGTAAAGCTCTTGCCTTCACCAACTTTACAATCCGAGAATGCGATAACGACATTTGACGGATCTTCACGCTCGGGTGGATCTTTGAATTGCACTGCCGCGAACATCGAGTGCGAATCACAAGGAGTAACGCCATCAAAGGCCGCCGCCAACTTGCCGCCATTTGCAATCCAGTCATCCTGTACGGCACCCATGCCCTTGCCCGTCGGTACAACACCCATCCAGGCTACGTCGAAATCCTGCTCAGGACTTGAATAAAATGGCACCAATGTCCATGCCGAGTAGTCATTCATTTCACGTTCATCGGCCCAGGCATTCCAGTCTGCGACGACAGCGTCCAGGTCCGAAGGTCCCTTTCCCTCGGCATATTTGCAGGTGTAAAGCTCTACCGGTACTGCACCATCATCGTCGTCATCTTGTGCGAAAAGATTGCTGAAGCCGGTTGCAAGGATCAGCCCGCCGGCTGCCAGCGTTAACATGGTCTTCTTCATTTTTGTCCCCTTTATTGTTATCGAAAACGCCGGGAACGGCGTCGATAATGTGAATTATAGCCGAAGAATTCGGGGTTTCGTGTTGAGAATCGGAATTCAGGAAGCTTGTCTCACGTGGGACCGGAGTAACACAGCCCGTCTTCGATTCTAAAAAAACGGCGGGCCAATGCCCGCCGTATCGTGCTTACAACAAATCTAATACTTATTATTCTGGCATTGTGCCTCTGCGCCTGTTCGTCGAGTTATATACGCGTGAGGAATCGCAATCGAGTACGCCTGAGAAAAGCTCTCTGGCTTTGTCAGGATCGTAGTTATCGTAGTCGATGCCTTGTTCTTCATGATTTGCATGACTGGTGATGTACTTGAAATCGAATTCTTCACCACCACCGCCATAAGCCGGGAAGAGCACGTAGTGACCGGCCTTTGAGCCTTGTCCTGTTCGGTGCTCTGTCCAGGCAGCTATTGCCGGCGCAACATCATCGGCAAAGCTTTTGCCTTCCGCGATATTGCAATCCGAGAAAGAAACCACAGAGCTTGACATGTCTTCGCGCTCGCCCGGCTCCTTGAACTGTATAGATGCGAAATTGCTGTGGGCACCGCAGGTAGAGATCCTTGCAAAATCCGCGGCCACGTCGCCACCATTGGCGAGCCAATCATCCTGGGCGGCTCCCATGGCTTGCGCACTTGGCGATACGCCAATCCAGATAAAATCAAATTCCTGATTTGGGCTTGTATAGAACTTTGTCAGAGTCCACGCTGTGTAGTCGCTTAACCCTTGTCCATCGGCCCAGGCATTCCATTTGGCCGCGACAGTATCGAGATCGGTGGGCCCGAAACCATCGTTGTAATTGCAGGCGTATAACTCAACAGGCACTGCCCTGTCGTCGTCTTGCGCAACACTGATGCTGAAAGCGGCCGCAAGAATCAGCCCGCTGGCAGCCAGCGCTATTATGATATTCTTCATTGATATCCCCTTCTTTTTCTTTTGACTTGGCGCCTGAACCGGCGCCGATACTCGCAAGTATAGTCGATGAAACCGGGATTTCCTTATTTATGCGACGTTTACCCGGGGCAGAATTTCGTCCAGTGCGATCAATAATTCGTCCAGCTCTGCGATTGTGTTGTAGTGAACCGGACCAACGCGAATCGCACCGCCAGCGTCGTATATGCCGAGCGCCATCGCGGGCTCAACCGCATAGTTGTGGCCGCTCCAAACAAATATGTTCTTTTTCGCCAGGCCTTCTGCAATTGTTGCCGGAGTGACGCCGTCGACGGTGAACGACACCGCTGGGACCCGCCTGGCCATGGCGTCCTTTGCGGTGATGCCCTGTATCCGGACGCCCGGCAATTTTTTTAGCCCATCGATCAGATGCGCTGCGAGGCCTGTCTCGTAACTGAACAGGCAATCCATGGCAGCATGCACATTTCGGCGGCGACCTTCAAATTTAGGGTACTTGTCCATGAAATCGCCGGCAAATGTCTCACCGATCGAAGCAAAATAGTCAACGGCCGCCAGGGTTCCGGCCATCCCTTCATGGCTCTGCGTGCCGGTCTCAAAACAACCCGGCAGTTCTTCCGGTGCAGGGCGTACCTTGTAAGCCTCAAGCGACTCCAGCACCTCGCGCCGGCCCCACAAGATGCCCTGGTGAGGCCCGAAGAACTTGTACGCTGAACACACGAGGAAATCACAACCGAGGTCTTGCACGTCAGTGGATACGTGTGGCACAGACTGTACCGCGTCGACGTAGGTCCACGCACCGGCATCGTGAGCCATACCACTGATTGTCTTGATGTCGTTGATGGTTCCGGTGAGGTTACTGGCGCCACCGACACATACGAGTTTGGTTTTGTCGGTCAACAGCTCGTCAATTAAAGAAAGGTCGAACTCGAACGTATCCAGGTCGAACTCCAGCCACTTAATCTCCAGCCCCAGGTCGCGCGCCAGAAGCAACCACGGTTGAACATTGGCATCGTGGTCCATGCGCGTCAGGATGATTTCATCGCCGGGCTTCATTTGACGACCGATGGATCGTGACATGTAAAGAGTCAGCGTCGTCATGTTCTGGCCGAAAATTATCTCGTCGGCAGAGGCGGTATTGAGAAGATCGGCCATCGCCGTGTGCGCTTCATCGACGAGTTCGGTGACTCGCTCGGACGTCGGGAAGTAACCGCCCAGATTTGCGTTGGACTCGAGCAAGCATTCAGTCATCTTGTCCACGACGGATTGCGGTACCTGGGTGCCGGCAGGATTATCGAGGTAGATTCTCGGTGCACCGTGGTCGCGAACGGACAGCGCAGGGAACTCCGAGCGGATTACTTTAGCGTTGAACTGCATGGATTGGCCCCGGGGTTTTTGTTCTACTGGCGAGGGTACTGCTTATTCCTGCGCACGCCCACCCCATTTCTCGCGGTGTGCATCTTCGGCTCGTTGCCGAACCCGTGCGTGCCGGTTCGAAAGCAGCAGTGAGTTCGGGTCGCAGACCTGCGGCTTGATCAATCCCAGGTCGCTTGCGGCATCGAAAAGACTGGGGTACCAACGTTCCCAGTTGGGTAGAAGCTCTTCGACATGCTCGCGTAAATTCATGCCCCGAATGTATATGAGGTGATCGGCCGTGACAACGACTGCGTCGGAATATATGAAACACGTCTCGTGCATCGTTCCGGCCGGCCATGTAAGTTGGCGAAGTGGACCTTCACGTACTCGCCCTGGTGCTATTGGCGGCAGCCGCGCATGCGGCCTGGAATGCGTGGCTAAAAGACTCCGGCGACAGAGTCTCGAGTATGGCCGCCATCGCGGTGGGCTGGTTTATCGTCGGCTGCGTGAGTGTCCCGGTTGTCGGCTTTCCGAGCATTGCCTCCTGGCCGTACTTGTTGGCAACCACCCTGGTCCACACTGCCTACGCGATGTTGCTTATCACCGCATACAAACATGCGGAATTCAATCTGGCCTACCCGATCGCCAGAGGAACCGGTCCGTTGCTGGTCGCTCTCGTGGCACCGCTCCTTGTCAGTGAATATCTTGAAGGCCCGAGCTTCTTCGCAGTAACTCTGATTGTCATTGGCATTTTTCTGATCGGTGCGTTCGGCAATGAACGCAGCCTTGGGGGCAGCCGCGCCATTCTTTTTAGTCTGGCGACCGGTGTGCTGATCGCGGCTTACACGATGATTGACGGCCAGGGTGCACGGGTCGGCCAGACGCCGCACGCGTATGCTGCCTGGCTTTTCATTCTCATTGCCGCGCCGATCGTGTTGCTGGCTAATACGAGACTCAAAAAGAACACCAGGGAATTGCTTGCCGGTCACTGGAAAACCGGAGTTCCGATCGGTGTTGTGTCTGCGCTGGCGTATTGGGTAATCGTCTGGGCGATGACGGTTGCGCCGATGGCGCTTGTTGCCGCGACACGTGAGACCAGCATATTATTTGCAGCGCTTGTGAGCTGGGGCGTGCTTGGAGAGAAATTACGTCCGATGCGCTGGGCGGGCATCGCGGTAACGCTGATCGGCTTGATATTGGCGAAATTCTGATTGGTCTGGATGAACTGACGGCCAATCGTTACTCTTCGAGCATCTTCGTAATCATCATCATTGCAGCAAGCAGCAAACCGCCGAGCACGATCGTCGACGCCTGGGGTATCGATTCCAGTGTCAGGCCACCAAAATTGCTCGGAACAAACACCAGAAACTTGCTGAATGTCACCGCCAACTGACTTAGCGGTTTCATGGCAATAATGCCACCGACTACAAATGCTGCCGGCAGAGCGAGACGCCTGACCCAGATTCGGCGATTCACACGCGTCATGACCCTGGCGCTGAAGCCATTGTCCGGAACAGGATCCGACCTGAACAAGGCTTCAAGCATTTTGTCTTCTCTGTCTTTACGCCTGTCAACCATATTGATGATCTTCGATTTCAAAACTTTCCCTGATTCTTTCCTTGCTGCGAAATATGATCGATTTCACCGTTCCGACCGGTAGTTCCGCAGCATCGCCTATTTCCCTGTGCGACAGCCCGCAAGCGTAAGAAAGAATCAATACTCCGCGTTCTTCCTCGGTCAATACTGCCAGAAATTTGTCCAAATCGCTGAGCTCGACTGACTCCTGTGTATGCGTGCTGCCGCCAACCTCTGCTGCATGGCCCACCTTCTCCAGTACCTGATCGTAACGTGACGATTTTCGCTTCGATTGAAGAAATGTCGTGTACGCGACTTTCAACATCCAGCCGATGAACGAGCCACTTCCGGAGTAGGTATGCAGCTTCTCCCATGCATGAATAAAGCATTCCTGTGCGAGATCATCGGCCAGTTCATTATCTCGACAGAGTTTTCGCAGAAAGTTTCTGATCTGCGACTGATGGCGGCGCACCAACTCCCCGTAAGCAGCGGTATCCTGCTGCGCCACCACCCTTGAGACAAGCTCGATGTCCTCACTGCCCTGCACACTCGTCGTATCCGTGCCTATGCTGAGTCGCTTCGCGTGCCGTATCGCCACATGATCATGTAGGCGAGGCCGATCGCGAACGGAAATCCCGAAATTCCCAGGAGAGCCATCTTGGCGTGATCGCTGGGATCAGGCACAGCCAAGCCAAATAATGCGG
>Ga0255052_10002635_pt1 | contig 12833 bp, 9 predicted proteins | sample JV7_2_21_MG_FD_188632 | JGI IMG/M metagenome (GOLD analysis project Ga0255052, IMG submission 188632) | Seawater microbial communities from Jervis Inlet, British Columbia, Canada - JV7_2_21 | ecosystem: Environmental > Aquatic > Marine > Inlet | place: Canada: British Columbia | collected... | reverse complement strand
AAACGTTACGGCGCTTGAGCTCGCTGAATAATGACATTGTTTTTGTCATGCCCCCGGTGGCTGGCCAGATAATGGAGGAAGCCGAGAATATTGTCGAGTGTACAAAGGATGCGGAATGTCGGATTTGCGTCGTTCGCTGCCCCTCAGAACTCTACCATCTCAAGGACTGCTATTGAGTGTAATGCCGGCATTCAACAAGAATTTTCAGCAACCAAAATCTGAACGGCGGCTATTGCGATGAAGCAGTCAGGCGGGAGACACGAAAACTTACGAATTAAATGATAGAAAATGGCTGCAAGCGGATGTGCGACTACCGCAACACATCAAGTAAACGTCATTTTTCAGCTTGTACCAGGTGTAATCCGTCAAGTGCGGATTGCGTATCAACAATCAGGGTGTGCTCTCCTCGCGAGTCGACATAGGTCAACTCGAGCTGTCCGGGAGACGGTGCTAAGGGATAGAAGATAACGAGATTTTTTTTCTCTTCTTCCTGCAGCACTACTGGCAGCAGCGTCTGCCGGGACTCAATCTGATTATTGACCTTACTGTTATTGACTCCGCGAACGATGCCGCCAACTGCAAGGACAGGTACCAGCAAAACCACACCCGCGGCCCCCGCCGCCGCGCCGCTGCCAGCCGTTGCTGCGGCTCCGAGACCCGAAGTGCCGGCAGCAACGACGACCCCGGTACCAACCAGTACTCCCCCACTTACGCCCGCCTTGACCTTCAATCCTTCACCCTTGTAGCGTCGCTTGGTCTCCTTGGTGCCTTTGACCAGCTGCTTGCGATTTTGACGGGGTTCAATCTGAGTACCGAGTGAGTCCACGACAACGATATTCGTAAGCTGCAATGCATCACCGCTAAGGGTCTGGACGCCTATCATGTACTCGTCCCAGTCCACGTTTTTCGCCCACGTGCCCGGACCGTCTCGAAAGATGACCCAGTCCAGCGTCGCGGAGAGATGCTGATCCGAGGCTGTTGCAAGTGACTTCGTGACTACAAGTGGTTCGGGCTCCTTGAGCACCTTGGTGCCGCCGCAGCCAGATAGCCCGAGCAGAAGTAAAAGGAAACCGGATTGAACCAGCAGGTTTTTCATCGTTTAGCTTGCTTTGGCTGGGCTTGCCGCAGCCGTGAAATAATAAATCAAAGGTCCCCTAAGCAAGATCAGTCGTCCGCGGACAGGCGCTTTCTTATTTCGTCCGGGATAGGTACTGCGCGAATGCCCTGGGAGCCATCTTTCAGGAGTTCTGCGCAGACACGTATTTCCAGCCCCTCGGCACACACTTCGCCTTCTTTGCGTACTTCATGCACGAGCTTAAAAGTCTTTCGTTTCCATGATGCCACGTAACTCGTTATCTCGATCGAGTCTTCGAAACGTAAAGGTTTGATAAATTTCGATCTCGCCTCGACTATTGGTGCACCTATTAGCCCGAACTCTTCCCGAAAAACATCGAATGTCAACCCTGCTTTGGCAAACAGGCGCCATGCACTTGCATCAAACCAACGGAAAAAATTCGGATAAAAGGCAATAGCGGCGGGATCGGTGTCGCCAAATTCCACTGCAACTACGAGTTTACTTTTCATACTGTGTCATCCGCCTGTGAGCAGTTGACGTGTGTGGTTTTTTCTTGTGACGTAGACCTCATTGATCTCCACCCTCCGGATAGCCCGGATCCCCCGGGATTAAGAACCGCGTCTTGCCGTTGTTTCGAAGGATAACCGGCCGAATTTTTGCGATACCTTCCGCTGCCTGGACGCTTGCCCAGCGCAGCAATTCATCGACGGTTCCGAACTCCGAAATTATCTTTAGATTGGTTAGCGTCGGGAATGGCAGTTTCATTCCACCCTCTTTACCAACGGACAATACCTCCGCCGCCGTCATCCAGCAGCTGTCCGTTACTTCGCTGCCATCGTGTTGTGCATCCTGACCGGGCGGCATCTCCGCGAGGAAAAAGCGCGCTGCCCATCGTTTGGGCAGCCGTACCGGCGTCTCCCAGAAGCTGAAGTAATGCAGAGCATCGCAGGCGATGCAAAGATCGTGTGTCCGCAATATCTCTGCCCACGGGAGGACACCTTCGTCGAGCTGCCCGCGCAGTTCACGCAGCAATGATGCGGCATCCGGATTGCCCGAAAAAGCCCAGTCACCTTGCGAATCGCGTGCCAGCAGAACACCGGTTTCCTCAAACAACTCTCTGACGGCAGCGCTGTAGAAATCCAGCCCACCGCTCGGCAGCCCGAGCTCGGCGTCTGCCTGCTCCGCCGTTGTGCCCCGGCAAAAGGCCTGCGCCTGAGACTCGTCATCGTCTACGACGCCGCCCGGAAACGCGTAACTGTCCCCGAACGCATCCCCGGCCTTGCGCCTGACCATCAGGATCTCGGGATCAGACTCCCCTTCGCGCACCAGAACGACGGTTGCCGACGGCCGCGCCTCTACCGAATCAGAATTGTCTTGGTCCATGCCTATGAGAATTGTGAAAACACAAGAAATCAATGATAGCCCGGAAACCGCACTAATATCGGTTCAAGGCTGTTCAGCTACCTGGAGCCCGACTTCTTGTAGGGATTAAACATTGTGATGTCCGTCTGCGATAATTCGGAGTCAGAGATCGGCGGCGTCGGCACATAGTGTTTCGGCATCGGCCCGCCGGCTTTCACGCGGGCCAGTGCCTCCGCCGGTGTTTCGAGCAAAGCCCCGGCGGCGACCGCGTCCTTGCGCATAGGTATATAAGGTATGCCGTGACTGTTGGGTGGCGGCATGACGTCTGCGTTGTAGTAGGCGATTTTCTGTTTTTCAGGATCTATAGTCCGCTTCAGATCCAGGTCCCGCTTGTTCACGCCCTTCCGGGGCTCGACACACACGCCGTCCACGATTTCGAGATCGAGCCACCATTTCTTGGCAGGATTGCGCACACCATGCCCGAGCCAGTCGTCAAGCCGGGTAGCAATTGGCACCAGCACCGGTTTCAACCATCGGGCATTGATACCAAGCCAGCTCGCAACCTGGGTCGCGATCGGTCCGTCCCAGGCGACGACCTTGTTCAACGGACAGGTCTTCATGCAGCGACCACAGGCAAGACCGCGCTGATTTGTAAGCCTGTAGCGCGCGCACCTTTCGGCGTCGATTTTCCACATCTCGTAGCCATTGAACATGACTTTGTCGCCCCAGGTGATCGCATCGGACGGGCATTCCCGCGCGCACTTCAAGCAATTCGAGCAGAAATACTGCAGTCCGAAATCGATCGGCTTGTCCGCCACCAGCGGCATATCGGTCGTCATGACAACAGACTTGAAGCGCGGACCGACGAAAGGATTCAGCACCAGTTCACCGATACGACTGAGTTCGCCGAGTCCGGCCAGGAGAATCAAAGGTAACTGCAGGACCTCGGAATCAGCGTTCGTCTGAGCCCGGGCGGAAAAGCCAAGCGCGCGCGAGTGATCGGACATGACACCGGCGATAACTGCGCCGCGCATGTATGCGCGCATGGACTGAGCGCCGGAAATGAAGTCGTCGCCCGATGCGCCTTCCATCGTGTCGTATTCCTGATCGATCAACATGACGACCGCGTACTTGTGATGACATTCGATCGGTACGCCGCCGTCGCCATGCGAGTACCAGGCGTAGTCCGGAATTTCACAAACGCCGGTAAGCTCCGCTCCCAGGAAATAAGACAGTGACTTCAGCGCTCTCGTGTTTTCCTCCGCGTCGCTGCAGGATGCGGCAGCGTCCTCCGCAACCGGTCCGTCCTGGTGCGGGACCATGGCCTGGATTTGATTCAGCATTGCGGTGGCCAGCGGATGCTTGAATGCAAAACGGCTGCGCTCGCGCTGTGTTTTCTCTCCAAGATCGCCATGAATTGCACGATCGAAAAATGACGCGCGCTTCGGCACGCGCGGGACCTCAGCGTCGATAATCAGCGTCGTTGGTCTGTCCACACGGTCCACTGTTTCCATGGCGAACTTGCTTAGGTGGGTCGGCCTGCTCGATTGTCGCCAGCGCTCCAGACCGGATGTTGCGCCACCGACGCCAAGCCAGTAAGAGATGCCCTTCGCCTTCAAGGCCGCATGTGGATCAAGCGGCTTATCCGTAGCAAGCTCGTAGTCTGTAGTCACCGCACAAATCGAATACCGGACGTCCAGAAACGGATTCAGTATTCTGTCGCCGGACCGTACGCCAAGGCCCGCCATGACAGTCAGGCGCTCGAGATCAACGTCACCGTGTTGGCTGTCGTGTGCGACGGCCGAATATCCCATCAGTTGTATATGGTTTGCGATGCTTATCGCGATTTCATACGCGCGGAACTCGGCAGCTTCGGCAACGGAGTCCGCTACCCAGGACTGTGCTAACGACCCGTTCTCGGGTACTCGGCTGTGTTCCACCAGCACGACAACCACAAAGCGGTGATCCTGCGGTGTCGCATCATCCAGCCAGCATGAATCTGCCAGCGAACAGATCGCCACCTGACTGGCATTGAGGAAATAGGCCGAACCCTTGATGTCGATCATGCGTCTGTGCAGATCGTCCGGAACAGGTGCTTTTGCCGCTACAGGTTCGTCGTCCCGCAGCGAATGAAAAATCTGGTGATACTTTGCAATTGATTCGCTGAATCCGTCCACTTGTTTCGTTTCAACAGTCGGCCGGTTTCTCTTCGGCAAATCGATTTCCTGGTCCAGGATGTCCGGATCCCGGACGAGACGTTCCAGCGGGTAGGGGCCAAGATTATAAGGCCTTGATTTATTAGAAAAAAATATCATCCATGGATGTGTAATTATCAGTACACTTTTATTCTAACATTGTCCGGCATCAGGGAGGGGTCGTGTTGTGGATAATTCGAGAAACGACCTTGCGATGGCTCGATAGACTTAAGGTATAAAACAGTTGGGGTTTGACAGCTTGCGCGCCAGCACGGAGTCGGTCGGCCTCGACGACGCTGCCCCTGACCGCCGCCGGCCCTGGGGAATCCCGGACGCAGTTTGCAAACACCATAATTGAATGACGACGGCAAGCGGGTGATACCATTTCGACTCGCTCGCTCCGGACCCCAGAATAATGTTCGAACAACTCGGTACGATTCACTCCCTTCTGCCGCTCGGCGTGGGTCTGCTGGCGCTGCTGGCGGGCGCGGTCATCATCGACTTGATCGCCAAGCGCATTTTAGTCCGCATAGTCCGCGCATTCGCCAGACGATCCAGATTCAGCTGGGACGACGCGCTGGTTGCACACAATGTCTTCGGCCGCCTCGCGCAGGTCGTGCCGGCGCTGATCGTATTCGTCGGCGTGCCGTTCGTGCCCGGTCTGCCGGAAGGCGGCACGCAGGTGCTGCGCAACGTCTCGATGGGCTACATGGTGTTGATGTTGACGCTGGCGCTGACCGCGATGCTGAGCGCGGCCAGCACGATCTACGCGGCCTCGCCAATCGCAAAGGGCCGTCCGCTAAAGGGATTTGTGCAACTCGTGCAGATCGTCGTCTGGGTTGTCGGCGGCGTGCTGATCGTAGCGACCGTACTGGACCGCTCACCGCTGTTGCTGCTCAGCGGTTTCGGCGCGATGACTGCTATCTTGCTGCTGGTGTTCAAGGACACGATCCTGTCACTGGTCGCCAGCGTGCAGCTCACGGCGCAGGACATGGTCCGGGTGGGCGACTGGATCGAGATGCCGCAGTTCGGCGCGGACGGCGACGTGATCGATGTGCAACTCCACACCGTCAAGGTGCAGAACTGGGACAAGACGATCACCACGATCCCGACGCACCGTTTAATTACGGACTCGTTCAAAAACTGGCGCGGCATGTCGCAGTCGGGTGCCCGGCGGATCAAGCGTGCGATTTTTGTCGACGTGTCGTCGATCCGCTTCCAGACGCAAGACGAAGTTGATCATTTCAAACGTTTCGCGCTATTGAACGACTACGTCAAGAACAAGGAACAAGAGCTGGCCGATTACAACGTGGGGCTCGCGACCGAGGTGGACGCGGACGTGAACAGGCGGAGGTTGACGAACGTCGGCACATTTCGTGCGTACGCGTATGACTACCTGAAGAATCATCCGCGGATCGACAAGAACATGACACTGATTGTGCGACAGCTCGCCCCGGGACCGGAGGGACTGCCGTTGGAGATTTACTGTTTCACGAACACAACGGAATGGGCGGCTTACGAAGATATCCAGTCGGACATCTTCGATCACCTTCTGGCAATCGTGCCGGAATTCGGATTGCGTCTATACCAGAAACCGGCGGGTTCAGATCTGGCGAACCTCAAATAGAAAAGCGTATCGGAAAAATAAACGCCGTGAACTATCGGCTCCCGGCGCAGCAGTAAAATAACAGAGAAGAGACTCCCTGGGCTCAGTCGGGAAAGAACTTGTCCAACAGCGCACTGTATCCTTGCACCGCTGTGCGCTGCATATAAAAGGACAGGCCCCTTAAACCACCGAGCTCCTCGCCACCACCGGCCCGGCCGGGCCCGCCGTGTACGAGCATTGGCATCACCGTGCCGGGTCCCGGCGAGATGCCGGCGACTTTGCTATTGCCGTGCGTCAGTCTGCCGTTGAACGGGGCGAGTCCGATCAGCAGGTCGCGGGTGAAATTGCGGTCGTCCGAGTACACCGATGAGACGAGTGAGCCACCGCCTGCAGCACAGCTATTAATAAGTGTCCCGGAGTCTTCGTAGGGCAAGACCGAGACGACGGGGCCGAAGATCTCTCGTTCATGGACGATTGGAGCCGATGCGACATCATCCACGCGGAACAGATGCGGTGTCAGAAAATATCCCTTGCCCTTTTGAGTACCGGGCAGCTCTTCCGGTTCCAGACTGCCCGTCACTTTGCTTGCCTGTCCCTGGAGCACCTCGATGCCTGCCCTGACATCGTCGAGCTGGTTCGCGCTGACGAGTGGCCCCATGCGAACGCTTGCCTCGGCCGGATTGCCGACCAAGATATCCTCCAGCCTTTCCTTGAGGGCATCGCTAAAGGACTCCAGTTTTTCCGGTGGCACGAACACGCGACGAATTGCCGTACATTTCTGTCCGGCTTTCTGTCGCACATCCGTTACGACTTCGTTGAGCATCATCTGCCATGTCTCGCTGCCGGCCTCGACGTCGGGACCCATCACGGCAGCGTTGAGGCTGTCAGCCTCGACATTGATTCGCACGGATTGTTTCGTATGCGCGTCGAGGCGCCGCAACACCGTGGCGGTGTCTCCCGAGCCCGTGAAAGCAAGCACGTCCTGAGGACCCAGATGTTCGAGTAAGTCACCAACGGATCCGGCTATGAAAGAGAACGCGCCCTCGGGGAGCACAGCAGAGTCGATAATGATCTCAGTCATCCGATGCGCCAGCAGCGCCGTACTGGTTGCCGGTTTGCTGACAACCGGCATCCCCGCGAGCAACGCGACCGCCGCTTTCTCGATCATCCCCCAGGCCGGAAAATTGAAAGCGTTTACATGTACAGCTGCACCGTGCAGCGGCGTATAGATATGTTTCCCCGCGTATCGGGGAGTCCGGCCGATCTGTGTGGACTCGCCGTCATTGATCAGGTGCCGGTCGCCGAGTTGTTTGCCAACATCGACATATGCCAGCAAGGTCGCAGTCGCCCCATCGACATCGAACTTGGCGTCGTTTCTCGTGTTGCCGCCGTTCTCGATCGACAGCTCGATGAACTCCTCCCTGTTCGCGAAAAGTACCTCATAGAGTCCTTGCAACTTTTCCGCCCGCTCGGCGAAAGTCATCGAGCGCAACGCCGGTCCACCGACGGTTCGGGCATGCGTGAGCGCCGCCTCAAAATCGATACCCTCGGTACTGGTCTCGGCCAACGGCTCTTCGGTCGCGGGGTTGAGTAAGGTGACCGTCTTGCCACTTCCCTCATGCCACCGGCCACTGATAAAGCTTTTTAATTTCACAGGCATCAACGACAACCTCAAACTATTTCACTTTTAGCCAATAGGAAATCATTCCGCCGAGGGCCATCGGCACCGCGAAGACATAATAGTTGGCTGACATGCTGAAGCCCGCGGCGATCAGGAAGCCGGCCGCGGCCGGACCGACCACTGCGCCAGATCTGCCCAGGCCAACCGCCCAGCCGATTCCGGTGCTGCGAATTTCTGTGGGATACACCTTCGCCGCGACCGCGTAAAGGCCCGTGAATCCGCCTTGCTGAAGAACGCCCGTGAGAAAAATGATTACCATTAGCAGAGTCAGTTGATTCGGCGCCGCCGCAAAAATCACCATGCAAACGGCCGACGAAAACAGAAAAACGAACACCAGGTTAGTCAGTCTCCACCGAGTCGCCAGCGTTCCGAGAGTGAATATGCCGATGACGCCGCCCGAGTTGAACAGAAAGAACGCCAGGTGGCCAATCTCAGCCGAATAGCCGGTCTGCTCCATCAGCTTCGGAATCCAGCTCATCAGAAAATAGAGCGTAGCGAAACAGAGAAAAAAGGTTGTCCACAAGGTCAGCGTCGCCAGCCGGTGCTCCGGGGCGAGGAGACTCATCATGTTGCCGAAGATTCCTTTTGCTCGTCGGCTTGTCTCCTTCGCGACCACCGGCAACTCGTCAAGCGTGTCCTTCTTCAGCTTGAGCAGAATCTTGTTGACGCGTTGCAAAGCATTTGCCGGCCGGCGCTCGAACAGATATTTGAGCGACTCCGGAATGAACTTCCAGGCAACGACGACCATTACAAGCGTGACGCCACCACCGAGCCAGAACATTCCGCGCCAGCCATATTCCGGCATGATGAATCCCGCAACAACCGACGTCATCACTGCACCGAGCGGATAACCTGCGGTCGTACTGGCGACAGACAAAGATCGATATTTTTCGGGACTGTATTCGGCAGCCAGCGTGGCCTGACACGCGAGCATCGCGCCCGCACCCAGACCGCTGACAAAGCGCAGGATAATGAACTCGGTAAGAGTGGCGGCATTCGCCGTGAACAGTATGGATACGCCAACCAATGTGATGCTCAGAATGATCAATTTACGGCGGCCGATGATGTCGGATACAGGCGCGAGGAACATCGCGCCGGTCATCATGCCGGCAAGCGCAAAACTGAAGATCAGGCCCAGCCTGTCAGCGGTAAGTTGCAACTCCTCTGACACGGCGCTGGCAACAATTGCCATCGCCGTGATGTCGAATCCATCGAGCATATTGAAGAACATGCAAAGCCCGACAACGAGGATTTGCTGGCCGCTGACCTGGCCATTGTCGATGACTTCGGCAACGACACTACTGCTTAGTGCCGGGGCCGCAGAATCAGACATATCTTTTCCTCCAGTAGCCGGTAGGCACTATATGCATGCAGAAGGGCGCGTGTGTCAAACAAGCGAGCGGAAATGGTGAGGTGACGTTTCCCTTTCAGACACATTCACGTTCCGTGCGACGGCAGTCAAGTGGAAATAAAATGCATATCGGTTTGTCTGGAGGTCTTCCGCAGGTAATGGCTGCGCATGAAAACATCGACCTCATGCTGTACCGTATCGACACAACAAAGGCTGGAGTATCGATATGGCTGGCAAAGATTCAACGGTTAGGACGGAGCTCTTTATTGATGGCGAAGATCGGCCACCAGCTGACAAGGAATATTATCAATTACACAATCCTGCGCGCCCTGACGAGTTAGTAGGAGAAGCTGCCAGCGCCACGGCTGACGACATCGATGTTGCTTGTAAAGCAGCGCATGCGGCGTTTCCGGCATGGGCGGCATTGTCGTATGCAGAGCGCGCTGATTATCTGGTGAAGATTGCCAAACATCTCACTGCAGACGAAGCAGAACTGAATTCCAGAATCAAACTGTTTACACGCGAGCACGGCAAGATTCTCAAGGAATCCACCATTGAGATGACGCGCCTCGGGGATCGCTTCACATTCTGTGCTGCCATGGCGGAACGACTTGCTGCCGATGACGAACTCAAAGGGCCGCCATTCGATACCATTATTACGCGTCAGCCGCGTGGTGTGGCTGCCTTGATCGTGCCGTGGAACTGGCCGCTCTCGATCCTCGGCGCGAAATTGCCGCAGGCACTCGTGGCCGGGAACACCTGTGTCGTCAAGCCGTCCCAGAACTCGGCGATGGCCCCGAGCATGACCATCAAGAAAATTGCCGAGATATTGCCGCCGGGCGTCCTGAATGTTGTAACCGGACCCGCATCCACAATCGGTGACGCGTTGTTGTCACATCCGCTGGTCAGGAAAATCAATTTCACCGGTAGCATTTCGGTCGGTAAACACGTCATGCGTGTCGCTGCCGATAACCTGACACCGGTGACGCTTGAGCTGGGTGGTAACGATGCCGGGTTAATCCTGGAGGATGTGGTTCTCGATGACGCGGCTTTCATGCGCATCTACCTGGCCGCGTTCATGACCTCGGGACAGATCTGCATGGCGCTGAAACGCCTGTATGTACACCGGTCCAGATATGACGAACTATGTACCGGCCTGATTGCGGCAGCATCACGCCAGGTGATCGGTGACCCGCTATTGCCCGAGACAACCATGGGTCCGGTCAATAACAAAAGTCAGCATGCCGTGGTAACCGGCATGCTCAGCCAGGCACGGGAGCAAGGCGCAGATGTGCAGGAGTATGGCCAGGTGCCGGATGAGGACTTGTACAAGGCGGGTTACTTCCAGAAACCAACGCTGGTATTCGACCCGGACCCTGCCCTCGATATTGTGAAGGAAGAGCAATTCGGTCCGGCGCTGCCGATAACCCCGTTCGATACCGAAGAAGATGCCATCAGCCTGGCCAACGATTCCCAATATGGCCTTTGTTCGTCGGTGTGGACACAAGACAAGGAAAGCGCCGTGCGGCTCGCGCGACAGCTCGAGGCCGGTTACACCTATCTGAACGGGCATGGGCCGCTGGCTCAGGACAACCGTGGACCTTTCGGCGGATTCAAGGCGAGTGGCATAGGCAGAAACCTGGGGTTCGAAGGCATCCTGGAATTTCAGGAATATCACAGTATCTCTGGTCCCGCTGGATGGTTGTTCTAACGTGAATGTACGCGGCTAATCGGGCAATACTCGGCTGTTGCCCGGCAAACTTGATTGTGATGATTAGATTCCTATTGTTGTCCGGAGTGATTACGTTCCTGATGTTTTTTGGGGCGCCGCCGGTACTCGGCGAAGAGACCGTGAATGACCCGGAGCTGGTCATGGACCTGAAGTGGGAAATCGGTTCATGGACGGATATCTGGCGCGTAGAGAAATTCAAGAGTGCCGCCGTCGACGGTGACGTCAGCTTCTATCTCTACTTGCCGCCTGGCTACCAGGCGGGCAACAAGCGCTACCCTGTCGTGTACTGGTTGCATGGCGCGTATGGTCGCCCGTATAGCGCCACCCCGATCGTGCAGCGCCTCGATACTGTCATTCGCGCCGGAAAAGCGCCGGAAATGATCGTTGTCAGTTGTCTGGATCCGACCGGCCTGAGCATGTGGACCAACTCGAAAGACGGTCGCTTGCCAATGGAAACGCTGATTATCGAGGAGCTGATTCCCCACGTCGATGCCAACTATCGCACGATCGCAGATCGGCGCGGTCGGGCTATCGAAGGCTTCTCCATGGGCGGATACGGCTCGGCCTACCTGGGAATAAAGTACAGGCACCTGTTCTCATCCGTGTCCGTCCTGGCCGGTGCCCTGCACACCCCTGAGACTTTTCGCGAACGGCGCCGTGCCATCTTCGACAACGTATTCTCCGGCGATGTCGACTATGCAGCGGAGCATTCACCCTGGAAAATCATGGAGAGAGACGCCAGCGAAGTCCGCGGCAATATCAAGATACGGATATTCGTGGGTGCCGATGACGGCCTCCTCGAGTGGAACAGAAATTTTCATACGCTGCTCGATGATCTTGGAATTGAACACGAGTGGGGTGTCGTGCCGAACAGCCCGCATGATCTGGAAATCCTGATGCAGAATTGGGAGGGCGATTTCTTCGACTACTACCGGGACGTATTCGCAGGTCCGGTCACGAGCGAAGAATAGGTCGGAGAACCACTACTAGCAACGCGTCTACTGGGGAAGGATTACGATATCCGGGCTATTTGACTTCGCGGACGAAAGCGAGACGCTGGGAGATAGCAAATCCATTGCGCTGCAGAAACCTGAGGACATCGATGTGCTCCGCGTCGGTCTCCGAGCGAATAATTTCTATTTGTAGCGCTGAAAGATTCGCCAGCAATTGAGACAACAATGCGGTACCGACCAGGTGGTGTGTGTAATCGGGATCTACTGCGATAGTGTCCAACACCGCGGCCGGCTCAATGCGGTCGAATTCTCCGAAGTCCACCCGGGCCATGGTAAAACCGACGACATGGTCGTCCTGCTCGGCAACGAGAGACACTCGGAGTCCGGATTCATCGAGCGCTTCCGCCAGTTTTTGCTCGTAGTAGGCCCGATGTTCTCTGCCCGATATCTTGCGGTCGATTTTCAGGATCGCGGCCAGGTCGGACTCACGCAGCGAGCGGCACGGTATGATGTCTCGCGCCAGTGCGCCACGATGATCGCCTTCGGCATCGCTGTAGTCATTTGCGTCACCCAGTCTGCGGGCTTCCTCGATCAGATCATCGACAAATTGTGAATCGTCCAGATAATCGGCGCTCCTCTCCAGAATATGCCGTGGCGCCAGCGAAAATCCGGTGCCCGCAAAGAACTGCAGCATCGACAAGTTACGCCAGTCGACCTGCGTATGAATCGCCTGGATGCCTTTGTGCAGCAGAATTCCATCGAGCGCCTCCAGGAGTGACCGGCCCATGCCTTTTGTGGCTGCACCGGAATCGACGCCAATCGCATCCAGCGATGCTGAAGGTTTCTCCGTCCCGTATTCACCTTCCTGCAAACGCGCC
>Ga0255052_10002633_pt1 | contig 12837 bp, 11 predicted proteins | sample JV7_2_21_MG_FD_188632 | JGI IMG/M metagenome (GOLD analysis project Ga0255052, IMG submission 188632) | Seawater microbial communities from Jervis Inlet, British Columbia, Canada - JV7_2_21 | ecosystem: Environmental > Aquatic > Marine > Inlet | place: Canada: British Columbia | collected... | reverse complement strand
TGCCACCGCCGAACAACCCAGGTGTCTGTTGAAAAGGCGTTCGAGCTTACGTTGCGACAAACCGAGCGCCGTTGCAATCTCCGGGATTCTTATTGTCCGCTCGACGTTCGCCTCCATGAGTTCAATTGCCTGCTTGAGGAGCTTCGGCACAGCGCCCTGATCGATGTGCACTGTGTCTCGTTGTGGGTGCGAGGCCTCACGCGGCGTCGGAAAAACGACCTGGTCGGTTACCTCGGCCGCCAGCGCATTACCAAAACGCTCTTTGATGTCATGCAACATCATGTCGAGGCAGGCTGCGCCGCCCGCGCAGGTCATGCGATTGCGATCGATAACGAAGAGCTGGTCGCGAAGATCCGTGTCCGGATAGCGCTCACGAAATGCATTGCGACAGTGCCAGTGAATGGTCGCCGCGTAACCAGCCAGGAGTCCGGCGCGGGCGAGCACATAGGAACCCATTTCCGCGGCGCCAATGATTACTTTTTGTCGCGACGCATATCGCAGCCATCGATCCAGCACGCCGCTCTCGTAGCGTTCAGCGTTCCAACCGCCACAAACGATAATCGCGTCTAGCGCATCGATGTCGTCACTCAATGCACTCGTGTCGATGCTGTAGCCACTGCAGCCCGGAACGGTCTCGCCCTCCGCCGAGACATAGGTCCAGTGATAAAACTCGCCACCGCCACAGTAATTGGCGATCCGCAGCGGCTCAACCAGCGCCGACAGCGTTAGTGAGCTGAACTTGGGGAGCAGCACAAAGGCGACGCGAAACGGTGTTGCCGGTTGCTCTTGTTTATTCTGTATTTCTGACATCATCTGGCAGAATAGCACTTTCGGTTCAGGCGCTACGGCATATGAAGCAAATTTACGTGATGCCGGGGTCGCGCTGATGCCCGGACGTGTGGGAATTTCGCTTTGCGATATTGCATGTGGCCTGTCCGCACACGCGGCGATTCTCGAGGCATTGATTGAGCGTGGCCGTACGGGTCTTGGCAAGTCGTTGCATGTCTCGTTATTCGATTCGATTGCAGAATGGATGACCGTGCCGTTACTGCACGAGGAGCACACCGGAATGCCACCTGCGCGCGTTGGCATCGCACATCCGTCGATCGCACCTTACGGCGCCTACGCGACCGGCGACGGAGGCGAAGTCGTTATCGCTATTCAGAACGATCGCGAGTGGCTGCGCTTTTGCGAAGATGTACTTCAGCGTCCTGAGCTCGGCACGCACGAATCTCTCCGTAACAATGAATCCCGCTGCGCGAATCGCGACGCAATGAACAGGGAGATCGCCACTGTGTTTTCGGCTAATAGCGAGGAAGAGATTCGTGAGCGCCTGATGGCTTCGGCAATCGCCTTTGCTTCGCTCAACGACTTGCGAGCCTTGTCCGAACACCCACAATTGCGTCGCTGCAGTGTTGCCACCCCATCGGGTTCGGCGCAGCTCGTCGCACCAGCGGCGCAGGAAGCCGACGTCGATTTTTCCGCCAGACCGGTGCCGTCGCTGGACGAACATGGCGCAGCGATCCGCGCCGAGTTCGCGACGGGCCGTCAAGCGCTTTCCGCACCTCGCCAAAGCGCCGAGTAGTCACGAGTTTGACGAATTTCTGCTATTTTTGTCGAAATCGGAGCCTTGGTGCCGAATCGAATCTCCGATCATTTGCCGTCTTGAACCCGCTGTTGAGGCACCGTCAATGAACTACGAACTCACCGACGAACAAACCATGTTGCTCGATTCGTTACGAGCCTTCCTGGACGAAGAGGTCTATCCGTATGAGGATGAAGCCGATCGCGCCGGCGAAGTCACCCTGGAGCGCGCCGAAAAGATCAAGCAAGGCGCCATCGAGATGGGCTTTTTTGCCGCCAATATGCCGGAGTCTGTTGGTGGTGGTGGTCTCGACTACACCACCCTCGCCCTGATGGAGCGCGAGCTCGGCAAGGTTAGCTACGGTCTGGGCGGCAACCTTGCCCGGCCAACCGAGCTGTTGCTCGCTTGCGAAGGCAAACAAATCGAAAACTATCTGGCGCCTTGTGTCAGCGGCGAAAAGCACGAGTGCTTTGCACTAACAGAGCCTGGTGCCGGGTCCGATATCATGTCCATGACGACCAAAGCCGTCGCCGACGGTGACGATTACGTTATCAATGGCAGCAAGCATTTCATCAGTTCATCGACCCTGCCGGACTTCGCGATTCTGTTCGCAGTGACCGGCGTCGATGAAACATCGCGTGGACCGCGCAAGCGAGTCACGGCGTTCCTGATCGACCGCGGTGAAAAGGGGTTCGACATGCAGCTTGGCCCGTTGTGCACCGCACAGCGCGCCTATCGAACCTACGATCTGGGCTTCAACGACTGCCGCGTTCACAAGTCAAGCATTCTCGGCGAAGAAGGCAAGGGCCTGGACCTTGCGAACAAGTGGCTTTACATGGGCCGCGTCTGGGTCGGCGCACAGTGCTGCGGTAAAATGGAACGGCTACTCGATCTAAGCAGCGAGTGGGCGACGACGCGCAAACAGTTCGGCAAGCCGATCGGCAAGTTTCAGGGTACATCGTTCAAGATTGCAGACATGGTCGCCGAATTGCTGGCATCCGACTTGCTAGTGATGCACGCCGCCCAGAAAGCAGATGCCGGCAAGATGTCCGATGATGACGCGGCGATTGCGAAGCTGTTCGCTTCCGAGGCGTTGGGTCGGGCGGCCGACAACGCGGTACAAATATTTGGTGGCATGGGGCTGATGGAAGACCTGCCGATAGAGCGGTTGTGGCGTGATGCCAGAATCGAACGCATCTGGGATGGCACTTCTGAAATTCAGCGACATATCATTTCGCGGTCACAGCTACGTAAATATGAAAACTAGCGGGGGTGCCGATGCGCGCTGCATGGTTTGACAATTTCGGCTCCGCGCAAGAGGTTCTGCAGGTCGGTAACCTCGAAACACCGACGGCCGGCCCCGGCGAGGTACTTGTGCGGCTCCACACGAGCGCGATAAACCCATCCGACGTAAAAAAACGCGCCGGTTCATTTCCTGATCTCCTGGACGGCGGCTACGTCATTCCGAATAGCGATGGCGCCGGTATTATCGAGGCCGTCGGCGAGGATGTCGACAGCAAGCGCATCGGCGAACGCGTGTGGGTTTATCAGGGGCAGTTTGCACGGCGATTCGGCACAGCCGCCGAATACGTCGCCATAGAGAGTGCACGCGCAGCGATTCTTCCGGACAACGTGGGTTTCGACATCGGCGCCTGTCTTGGTATTCCGGCTATGACCGCTCACCGCTGTGTGTTCGCCGACGGAGACGTCTCCGGACAGACTTTGCTGATTACCGGCGGTGCCGGTCGTGTCGGCCAGTATGCGGTGCAGTGGGCAAGCCAGGCTGGCGCGAACGTTATTGCGAGCGCCAGCAATGAAGAAGATGTCGCTGCGTGCAAACGAGCCGGCGCTCATCACGTCGTAAATCACCGTAGTGAGCGTTTCCTTGAAGCCACTCTCAACGCAACTGGCGGGCAGCCCGTTGACCGAATTGTCGATGTCGAGTTTGGCGCCAATTTGCCGATCACCACTGAGTTATTGCGCGTCGGCGGTGCGATTGCTACGTACTCATCAACGCAGGAGCCGGAGCCAAGGCTGCCCTTTTTCAAGATGATGTACAAAGACATCACCCTGCGCTTTGTCATTGTGTACGCAATGCCGGAATCGGCCAAGCAGCATGCCATAGCTGACATTGTCCGCGCGCTGCGCGCCGATCAGCTACAGCATCAAACTGCGGCTAGCATGCCTCTGGGCGAAATCGCAAGCGGCAATGAACTGGTCGAACAAGGTAGTATTCGAGGTGCCGTTATCCTGAATATCAACTAACAAAAAGGGCAGCAGATGGATCAGAGCAGAATCGACTGGCCCACCTTTGGCACTTGCGTTGCCGTCATCGCGCTCGTCTGTCTTCCGATCGCTTTCGCGCCGGACACGGCATCCTACTATCTACAAACCGCTTACGACTGGATTTCGAAAGAACTCGGCATTCTCTATTTGCTCGCAAGCGTTGCCGCAATTGGTTTTCTGGTCTGGCTTGCCGCAAGCCGCTTCGGCACGATTAAACTGGGACAGCAAGAGGATGAGCCGGAGTTCAGCCAGGTCAGCTGGGTCGCCATGCTCTTTTGTGCCGGCGTTGGTGCGGGTTTAATTTACTGGTGCGCCACGGAATGGGCGTATTACTACGACGCACCCCCGTTTGGCGCGGAACCGCGCAGCGCAGAGGCCGCCGAATGGGCCTCGACCTATGGCTTGTTCCACTGGGGCTTCACCGCATGGGCCTTTTATTGCCTGCCCGCAATTGCGATCGCCTACCCGTACTACGTCAAGAAAATGAACATCCTGCGTTTCAGCGTGAGCTGTAACTGGTTCCTAAAGGGTAAAGAGCAGGGACCCGTCGCCCGCGCGATCGACTTGTTCTTCATGGTCGCGTTGATCGGCGGCGCCGCATCTTCGCTGGGTTTCTCAACGCCGATGATCGCTGCATGCATTGCATGGCTGTTCGGCATAGAGCCAACCTTTAATCTCGAGATGGGCGTCGTCGTGCTCTGCGTACTGCTGTTCGCAGCGAGCGTCTGGTTAGGTTTGAGAAAAGGCATTAAGCGACTTAGCGACATCAACCTTGTGCTCGCTTTCGGTTTGCTACTCTTCATTCTGCTCGTCGGCCCGACGGCATTCTTGTTAAAGACCAGTCTTAATGGCGTCGGCCTGATGGCGCAAAACTTCCTGCGCATGAACTTCTGGACCGACCCTTTCAGTGACTCCGGCTTCGTCGAAAGCTGGACTGTCTTCTACTGGGCGTGGTGGATTGCCTACGCACCGTACATCGGTATATTCGTGACGCGTATTTCTCGCGGCCGCACCATCCGCCAGGTCATCACCGGCATGTTGTTGTATGGCTCCCTCGGTAGCTGGGTGTTCTACATGATCATCGGTAACTACGCGATGTATCTCGAACTGATGGGGACAATCGACTTCACCGGCATCATGAAATCGGTTGACGGCAGCGCGGCGATCGTCGCGATGCTGGAGCAATTACCGCTTACGGGCATTGTCATTAGCGTTTTCTCGGCAATTGCCATCATCTTTGCTGCAACGACTTACGATTCAGCTTCGTACACACTTGCATCCAGCGCCACGCTGAACCTTAAGGCCGGCGATGATCCCGCCCGTTGGCACCGCGCGTTCTGGGCGTTCGCCTTTGGCCTGATGCCTGTTGCTTTGATGTACATCGGCGGCCTGCGAGTCATGCAGGTTATCGTGCTCATCGCTTCGCTACCCATTTTGATTATTGGTGTATTCATGTCAATCGGTCTCGTAAAGACACTTAAGGCAGATACCGCCACTTAGATATGCGCAGACTGCTTCCCGCAATCGTGTTGCTTGTTGTTGGCGCTTGCGCCGACGAGGGTCTGCCGCGTTGGCCGAGCGTCAACGTCGACGACGAGCTACTCATCGGTAGTATTGTTGATAGCAGCCCGGTTATGGAATTTCTCGGCATACCCTTCGCAGAACCGCCCGTGGGAGACTTGCGCTGGCGCAAGCCGCAGCCACTACGGTCAAAACTGCAGCAGCGTGAAACCACCGAATTTGCCGCCGCATGTATGCAATCGATGCGCATCCTCGACTGGTACCGCTACATGGCTGAGACCTTCGGCGCATCGGCCGATTACTACGAAAACCTGGAGATCAGCGAGGACTGCCTGTACCTGAACTTGTGGACACCGACACTCGAAGACCATGCCAGGCTGCCGGTCATGGTCTGGATTCATGGCGGCAGCAATAGGAGTGGTTGGTCGTTCGAGAAGAATTACCGCGGCCACATGCTCGCGGGGCGCGATGTGGTTGTCGTTACAGTTGCGTATCGACAAGGCGTGTTCGGCTTCCTGTCGCATCCGGAGCTTGCCGGCGAGAACGCCGTTGCGAATTTCGGCTTATGGGATTTGATCGCCGCGCTGCAGTGGATTCAAGACAATATCGAGACATTTGGCGGCGATCCAGATCGAGTCACCTTATTCGGCGAGTCCTCGGGTGGCGAGAACATTCTTGCACTGATGTTTGCCGATGCTGCAGATGGCCTGTTTCATCGTGGCGTATTACAGAGCGCCGCCGGCTATGGCCTGTCGATGCCATCCCTGGAGGATGAGCAGCAACGTGGCAGCAAGCTCGCCGGGATTCTGGGTATTCACGGCGATGATGCTCTGGCGCAGCTGCGAGACATTCCGGCTGACAAACTGCTTGCTGTGTACGAGGAAAGCTTTGCAGATCACTATCACTCTCCCGCCGTTGACGGCCAGCTATTACAGACCACGACCTGGGATAGTGTGCAGTTACAGGATTTCTCGGCTCGCGACCTTATGATCGGCACAAACAAGGGCGAGTGGTTTGACTTTGTTACTAACGAGGCCACCGTTGACGATGTGTTGCTGACCGCTGCAAATCATCCGCGCATTGGCGGCGATAAAGCGGCCGCGTTGGTCGCGGGGGAGGCCGATCCACGTCGCGCAATGGACCGATTGATCACGGCAAATGCGTACGTGTGTCCATCGCAAAACGTCTTGGCAAATCGCAGCGCATCGGGCGGCAATGCCTGGATGTACTACTTCACCCGCACCCGCGAAGACCTCGGTGGGCAGACTGTGGGCGCCTTTCATGGCGCCGAGTACTCCTACGTCTTCGGCGTGCACGACAGCTACATGACAACCAACGAGACAGACCTGGCCCTCACGGCAACGATGCAAGATTACTGGATCAACTTTGCCACGACCGGCAATCCGAATGGCACGGGCCTGGCCGAATGGCCGCTGTTCGAGCGCCCCGACCCGTTGGTGCAGGAACTGGGCGATGACGTAAGAACTATCCCGGCAATCGAACCCGAGATGTGTGCATCGTTTGAGGCCTGGAACGAAAGCCGACCTGATCTTTCACGCTAGACCGTGATTCGCCGAGAGAAACATCAATCGCATCGAGAATCTCAATCATCTCCTGAATCGCGATGTCATACTCGAGTGCCGATTGAGCAATAGCAACAAGCCGAAACTCGACCAGCACTTCGAACTCCGGGTCGGACAATAGTCGCAACACACGGTCTGGATCCTCGGCGACCACTTCGGTCGATACCGGCCACTCGGCAGCTGATTTTTCAGGGACTCTCACACGCTCAGGTAATCTATGGAACCGTCTTCGTTATCATGTCAGACAAGATGCTTTCGGCACCGTCAGCATTGATCGCCGTTACTGCAAAATAGTAGGTTCCGGGCGAGAGGTCTTCGAACTTATAGCCCGTGGTTTTTGGGTCATCGAGATAGATCGTATATCTATATTGGCCGGCATCGGTCCCGTAATGAATGACATATCCAGCCAGATCAGTGAGCGGACTGTTATCCTCATTTTCTGTTGGCGCAGTCCACGAGAGCGTTACCGAACCATCAATTTCCGCTTGTCTTTGCGGCGACAGCACGATCTTGTCGAATGCGAAGTAGCCCAGCACCAGCGCCGGCAGCACAATTACTATCGCCTTTGACAGCTTCCCTAAACGAATCATGATTCCATCCCCCTTCTTCTTATGGCGGGTTTGGCTCTATCGTTCTTAATTGTGGTTTCTTTATACTCCCTTTCGGATGTCTACGGAATGCGACGCATGCATCTTCTGTTCTGTAGCGGCGTCAGAAGGAATAGATTGCAGGGACACCCAATTCGCAGAATTTGACGGGCTGATTGGCGATTCGTCTGTAATCAATCGTCGTCGATTATCGTGACGATGGCGGCGTAAGGTTGTGCCAGGCCCGTATTGTCGCCGGGCTGACGAAGAGCGATTCGGAAATATTCATTTCGCTCCACAAACGCGTCGGAAACGATGGGTATGAATATGGTCTTGTTCTCCTCACCGGCTGCGAAATGCAGCAGACGACGGCCGAGATTCGCGTAGTCTGCGCCGGGTTCGGCAGAGTCGGCGATGGTCCTCCACTCAACGCTTGCCGCGCTCGAAACATCGCCTTGCCGCGTGATTTGCACGGCCAGTGCCGTACCGCTCTCCGGGATAAAATACTCCGCTGCATCCAGCTCGAACGCCCTTGCCTTTGTGGATAGGCCGGCTGGCGTCAGCTCTTCGGGCAACACCGGCTGCGCCTCTGCATTGATCAAATCATGATCGTTATCTGACTCTGCGACGCGATCGTTCACATCCTCTGTCGGCTCCTCTGCTAAGGGCAGCGGCGACACGGGAGCGGCTGTAACGGTGTCAGGACGTATCTCAACGTCAGCGAATGACTGTGGCGACAATTGTTGCGCGATCACCACCGATTCATTCGCACGATCGAAGAGGGTCGACTGAAGTTTTTGTATTGGCTCTGAGTCGCGGATCGGGTCGACGTATTTCGCTGGTGCGAACTGAAAAAACAGCATCGCAGCCGCGGATACGAGCGTCACAGCGAACAGAAAGCGGACCACGCTCGAGCTTGACGCTCTCTCACCGCGCTTGTTTTGCGCCGCCGGAACTTTCAGGGCGCGCAAAGGTGACGTTGTGTTGAACGCCTCCTGAAGATCATTAACCTCTGCTGCACGATCTTCACGCGAGGGCCGAAGGCCCGCTGCCAGCGTGCGCCACTGAAGCTCTGTCAGGCCGTTGATCCGCTTTGGCTGCAGATTCAGCGCGCGTGCGACTAGCGCGGTTTTTCTATCGTAGGGATGACAGCCTGCCAGCAGCTCATAAATGACACAGGACAGCGAATAGACGTCATCGCTGAATTCCGGTGTACCGCCTTTCAGGCGGTTGCAGCTGGAATAGGCGAGAGTAACAGCCTGCAGCGGCTTGGCGGCTTTGCCGGTGGACGACACGATCTCTGGTCCGCCCTCGGTCGCGGCAGCGTGCGCCAGCCCAAAATCGAGAATCTTCGGCACGTCTCCTGCGGCCAGGATGACATTGCCCGGCTTGAAGTCGGCGTGCACCAAACCGCGTTCGTGCGCGTACCCAAGTCCGTGACACATGGCAGCAATAATTCGCATCGCCCGGCCCCTCGGCAGGGCCGCCGGCCGCAGCCGCGAAAACACCGCGCTCAACAACTCACCTTCGACGAGTTCCATCGTCAGAAATCGCGTCTCGCTATCCTCGTGAAAATCATGAACACGGACGATATTAGGGTGCGACAGTGCCTGCACCTGCAGCGCTTCTCGCTGCAGCGCGGCGCGCAGTGTGGAGTTCGCCTGGTATTCGTCGCGCAAAACCTTGACTGCAATCTTGCCGCGACCGTCGCCTGCTGGCCCACGTAAGCGATCCAGTGCCCTGAATACGATGCCGACGCCGCCTCGCCCGAGCTGCTCTTCGAGCACGAAACGCTCCTTCAGAATCTGGCCCGGCCTGAGTTCGCGCGGCGGCCTTACATGTGTCTTGCCTGCCTGCGTTGTGGCGACCCGCCGTACCGGCTCGGTCGTCGCGCTCGCTTCGAGCACGACCGTTGCATCGTCAGGGCCGCCTCGAAATGACGCCTCGATTACTCGCTTTAGCGCAAGCGCTCGGTCGTCCGTCAGGGTTTGGTTGGATGGCTGCTGGTAGAGGAGTCGTATCGCGTCACTGCAAATCTCGGGGTTCTCTGCGAGCGTCAGTATCCATTGCGTCCGAAGTTCGTCGAAGTTCAGTTGCTCGCTAAAGTACGCATCGAGACTGGCCTGCAGGTCACAAAATTCACGCTCTTCTTTTCTTATGGGCTGCACTGTCACCTAACGTTTCGCATCAAAGTCTTCAAGTCAGAGGCCGTTCGTAGTATGACACGGTTGACGTCGGATTCGGAGTCTGGATATCGCTCCAATTTTTTCGCGAATATCTCAACGGCTGAATTGGGGGGGTGTCTGCCGACCGCTCGGTGCCGGGCTTTTCGGGGGCCGAGATTTGAGCGGCGACTTTCAACCAATAGCCCACGCCAGGAAAAGCCCGCCACGAGCCCGAACCTATTGCAACACGGCTCTAAGAAACGCCGCCAAATCGTCTTTGGCTGGTCTGTACGACAATACGTATTCTTTAGGTGCAGAAGCGGTTGTGCGCAACTTGATGCCATCCGCTTCGGTCAGCAACCGAATCTGTTCGAGCGTGACCTGGTAGTAAGCGTCTACTGAATTCCGAAAGAGTTTTTTGTAGACCGGTTCGCTGGTGCCAATCGCCCCTGGCGTCCAACCATGAACATCGAGTTTAAATTCGTCGTCATCCGCGATAAAGACAATTGAATCGAAATCATTGGGACGCTTGTCTGCGCTTTCCGTGTACGTTGCGTCTGAGATTCCAAGCCAAAGATAATATTGCAGAGCTCCCATTCGATTGACTTCAATTGCGCCAATCTGTACGTAGTCTCTGCCGATCTGTATGTGGTCTCTCGCAGGCGCCAGATCAGTAGACGTATCAGTCGACAAAACAAGTGGCGCCCGACTGTAGGTAATGGTTACTGCGGTTAAATCATCCAGTTTTTCAACGACTGGTAATTGCCCGGCCGCGCAGGCAGATAAGACCGCAAGAACTGCTATCGAAATTGCCGTTAACCAATGTGGAAATCGCTCAGACATCGCACCTACAAGCATGCCTCATAAGCCACGCCTATTAAACCGTCCACTCGATTATCTGAGGAAAACGGTGGCTGAAGCCAGCCAGGAGCAGATATGGAAATCAGAGACACCAGCTTTGTTATGAGGTCGTGAGGATCAGGCTGCAACACGTGACCGCGCCTTCTGCCTTTTGCAGTTCGGATAGATCGAGGGGTATCACATCGATGCCGCGCGTCACGAGCCGGTCAATGGTGCGTGGAAACGAGGACGGATATATTACGCTTTCCCCCACCAGGAGTGCGTTGGCGGCATGCGTTTCTTCCTTGTCGATATCGATCAGCTCGTAATCGCCGAAAACGGCGCCGCTGATCCAGTCCGGATTAATCAATAGTGTGTCCGGTGCAACTGCCGAAACGGCAGACTTCAAATGCAGGCACTTCGTCGTTTTCACGGTCTTCACGGAAAATCCGTAGTCCATGACAATGTCACGAAGCTGTTCGATACCGCTTTGATTCGATCGCGTCGAGAGCCCGGCAAAGATGATATTGTCGATGCGGAGCAGATCGCCGCCATCCAGGGTGCCGGGCGGCTGGATTGAAGTAAGCGTTCGGTATTGTTGTAGAACACTCTCAACACCCACCACCTCAGGCTGTCTTGTTGCAGCGCCCGGCCGCAACAACACTGCGATCTCGTCCAGAACTATCGCGGTATCCTCGACAAAGACGGAATCCGCCAAACCTGGTTCTGTCGGTACGACGACAATCTCACAACCGAGGGAAGACAACACCGATTGATAATGTTCATGTTGTTGAAGTGCCAGGGCAATGTCGATACTGACTCTTGGCAAAAAAGACAATTCGCAATTGCCTATAGCAGTATTTACCTCGCGTGTAATGGCAACAAGCGCCACACGGTCTCCCTTGCGAATCCTAGGCATCACTGGAATTCACCATTTCCCAGTGAATTTTCCATGAGCCGTCGGCTTGCCGGCGAATGACCCACAATCCGTGACTACTAGTAGCACTTGGCTTGCCTCCTGTTACAGACGTTACTGTGTGTGTGAAAGAGAACCGAATAAACGCCCAGTCGCCAGCTACATTGATTTCCTCAATTGACCTGTCTGTGAACTGTTCAACGACACTTGTTTCCTGATTCCACGCTTCGCGGATCGCGTCTCTGCCGATGAGTGGTGGCGCCCCCGGAAAAATTTCCACAGCGTCGGCGGTACGGAGTTCCAAAAGTTTCTCCACGTCCCCCGCATTGCCCGCCACGAATTCATCTTCGATCATTTGCTCGATCAGGTTCATCGTGTCTCTCCCACGGCGACGACAAGTTTGGCGTCCCCAAATACCAGATGAATGTAGTTTCTGTAATGCTGCAGCTGATTGGGCAGAATACTCTTGTCATCAAGTACTTTCGACATGATGATACCGCCTTCGATGACCGAACTCAGCATGTCCGCCAATTCCTCGAGCGGTTTCTCGATCTTCATCGGCTACTTTTGCAGAACTGTCTCGAAGTGACCCAGAAAGATGCGGCGCCAGGACAGTCGACATGCTGTTGTGCCGGGACATTGCAGAAGAGCAACAACCATCTTTGGTCAGTGTAGAGCTTGCAGGTAATTGAAGAAGTGGCCAGCATATTTGCTCGCATGATATTTTGGTGCAATATGGTTAGGCCCTAACAAGGAACCGGCGCCGTGATTGAGATCCCCTGCCTGCAGATCGACGCATTCACCGATCGAGCGTTTGCGGGCAATCCCGCTGCAGTGTGTTTGCTCGACGATGAGCGGGAAGCCGAGTGGATGCAGGCAGTCGCTGCGGAGATGAATCTCTCCGAGACCGCCTTCATCCGTCCCGGCGACAACGGCTTTGAGCTGCGCTGGTTTACACCGACGACGGAAGTCGATCTGTGCGGTCATGCAACCCTGGCGTCGGCACATGCGCTGTGGGAAATGGATGTCGTCGCCATTGGCGAACCCATCCACTTTCGTACCAAGAGTGGTGAATTAATCTGTATGCGGCAGGGCGAATTGATTGAGCTGGACTTTCCGGCCACCCCGGTTACTGCGGCTGACGAATCAGAGGAACTGTGCGGGGCACTCGGCGTAACGGCATCCTTTGTTGGTGAGTCGAAGTTCGACAGCCTGGTTCTGGTCGAATCCGAGCAAGTCGTTCGCTCGCTCAAGCCTGACTTTTCGCGGCTGCGTGAACTGCCGGTGAGAGCCGTTATCGTGACAAGTGTGTCCGACGATCCCGGTTTTGACTTCGTGTCCCGCTGTTTCGCGC
>Ga0255052_10002632_pt1 | contig 12842 bp, 16 predicted proteins | sample JV7_2_21_MG_FD_188632 | JGI IMG/M metagenome (GOLD analysis project Ga0255052, IMG submission 188632) | Seawater microbial communities from Jervis Inlet, British Columbia, Canada - JV7_2_21 | ecosystem: Environmental > Aquatic > Marine > Inlet | place: Canada: British Columbia | collected... | reverse complement strand
CTGGCTGGCATGGCGAGCCCACTTGTTGAAGGGGGGTCAGACTGCAAATTGTGCACGCCGCTGTAACCGTTTATATTTTTCGGGGGAATTAAAGTCGATCGAGAATATTCTATTCCCCTAATAAAGACAATTCTGATATTCTAATATGCTAGCCAAAAGCCAGATCTCGTTGAAAGAGAGGTGTTAAGCAATGTCCAGTCAAGCTGAAGTCGTACCCGGCCAGACGCAAGACGCGCCGGGCGCGGCCCCCGTTGCCGTTCCCGAGACCAAGAGCATGTCCATCATCGTCACGAAAGGCAGCCTGGATTGGGCTTATCCCCCATTTATCCTGGCGACGACCGCGGCGGCAATGGGTCTGCCGGTCACGATGTTTTTTACGTTCTACGGCCTGCCCCTGCTGCTGAAAAAGCTCGACCTGCAATTGACCGCATCCGGTAATCCAGCCATGAAGATGCCGATGATGGGCGCACACATGGGGCTACCGAATATACTGACGGCGATTCCCGGTGTGGATGCCGCCTGTTCCAAGATGATGAAAAACCTGATGAACAAGAAGGGCATTGCATCCATCGAAGACCTGCGGGAGATGGCGCTCGATGCGGACGTGCGAATGATTGCCTGCCAGATGACGCTGGATCTGTTCGAGTATTCACTCGACGACATGATCGAGGGGCCGGAGCTGGGTGGCGCCGCGACTTATATAGAGTGCGCAACCCAATCTGACATCAACCTTTTCATTTGACCGGAGCACGACAGAGATGGCCGACCACACACTCGATGCGAAAGGGCTCAACTGCCCGTTACCCATTCTCAAAGCCAGGAAGGCACTGAAGGAAGTACCCGCCGGCGGAACACTTGAAATCCTTGCCACAGATCCCGGCTCTGTTGCGGATTTCCAGGCTTTCTGCCGCCAGACAGGCAATGAGTTGCTGGAATCGTCGAACGATGAGTCGGTATACCGATTTCTGATCAAGCATACGGCAGCCTGAGTGCGACCGTACGGGGCGCGAAGATCGAAACCTTCGCGCCCTTGTCAGCATGCGATCGCAATACCTGACCGATAATCTGTGGCCGTTCTTCCCGGACTAATCCTTGCGCTGTTGCTGGCCGTTGCCGGCCAGTTTCTGTCCGAGCTGATCGGCGTCACCTGGATGGGCCTGCCGAAGAGTCCGATCAGCGCCATCATGATGGCGATTTTGCTCGGTGTCCTGATCCGTAACACGGTCTCGCTGCCGCCATTATTTCAACCGGGCATCCGATTTGGACTGGTGCGTGTATTGAGATTCGGCATCGTGTTGCTCGGTATCCGACTGAGTCTCGGCGAGGTCGGCGCTATCGGGCTTAAAAGCCTGCCGGTGATTATCGGGGCCGTGGCGGCGGCGCTGCTGATCGTCACCTACTTCAGTCGCAAACTCGGCCTGAGCGGAAGACTCGGTACGCTGATTGCCGTGGGAACCAGCATCTGCGGTGCAACCGCTATCGTCGCAACGGCGCCCGCGATCGGGGCACGAGATGACGAGGTCAGCTATTCCGTCGCCTGCATCACCTTGTTCGGCGTCATTGCGATGCTCGTCTACCCGTTTGCGGCTCACTGGCTGTTCGCCGGCGACCCGTTTGCCAGCGGACTGTTTCTCGGTACTTCGGTACATGAAACTGCGCAGGTCGCCGGCGCGGGACTGGTGTACCAGCAGTACTACGATGATCCCCAGGCGCTGGATGTCGCGACCGTTACAAAACTCGTTCGAAACCTCGGCATGCTCGTTATCATTCCGCTGATGAGCATCCTCTATCATCGTAGCGCGGCAGACACCGGCGAAGTGCCGCGATGGTGGACGATGATTCCGCTGTTCGTCGTTGGTTTTGCCTGCATGAGCCTGATCCGCACGATCGGCGATTCGGGCGATCTCGCTTTCGGCATCCTGCATGCCGAGCAGTGGCAGGCGGTCGTCAGCTATACCAAGAAGACAGCGGAGATCTGCCTCGCGATTGCGATGGCCGCGGTCGGTCTTGGCACCAGCATCAGGGGGCTGAAAAACATCGGATTGAAGCCACTGGCGGCTGGACTGTTTTCTGCGCTGCTCGTCGGCGGCGTCAGCGTAACGTTGATCACACTGCTGTACTGAGGACCGGTCAGAGCGATTAGTAACCTGGACAAGCTGGAGCGAAACGGTGTCAGACAAGCAACATGGAATACATAGTTTATACGACGCGAATCCGCTGGCGGCGGACGATCTCGTCTGGGGCCGCAGAAGTGACCCGTTGACGAGACGCGGTTTCCTTGAAAGGAGCAGCCTGGTCGCGATGTCGACGGCAGTCGGTGCTGCCATTCCGTTCGCACAATTGATGCCCGGCGGCCTGATTCCCGCCGCACTGGCGCAGTCTGCAGAGCCGTTCGAAATTCCGGGCAAAGAAGGGTTGATCGTCCTGAACGACCGGCCCGTCAATGCCGAAACACCGGCGCATTTGCTCGACGACAGAATTACTCCGGCGAAACACCTGTTCGTTCGCAATAACGGCGTACCGCCGGTCACGGGCGATATCGACCCGGACTCGTGGACCCTCGAAGTTGGTGGCGAAGCGGCGGTTCGCACGATGTCATTCACGATCGCCGAGCTCAAACAGCAATTCGAACACTACACCTATCAGTTGCAGCTCGAGTGCGGCGGCAACGGCCGTATCGAATTCGTGCCACCTGCGTCAGGCAATCAATGGTCAACGGGCGCCGTCGGCTGCCCCGAGTGGACCGGAGTTCGCTTGCGCGACGTGCTCGAGCGCGTCGGGATCAGGGACGACGCCGTCTATGTGGCGTATTACGGGGCTGACGGGCACGCCAGCGGCGACCCGACCAAAGTGCCGATCTCGCGTGGCGCGCCCGTGGCCAAGGCGCTGGAAAACGAGACGCTGATCGCCTGGTCCATGAACGGCGCGGACATCCCCCCTATGAACGGCTATCCGCTGCGCCTCGTTTGTGCGGGCTGGCCCGGCTCGGTTTCCGGCAAGTGGCTTAAGCGGATCGTGATTCGCGATCAGGTGCACGACGGACCGAAAATGACGGGAACATCGTACCGGGTTCCCTGTCAGCGCGTGGCGCCGGGCAGCCAGGTACCGGACGAGCAGATGTGCATCATCGAGTCGATGCCGGTCAAATCGCTGATCACCTACCCCAGGTCCGGCATCGAACATGTCACGGGCAAAGAACTTGAGATCCGCGGGCATGCCTGGGCGGGTGATCTCGAAGTCAGGAAAGTGCATGTATCCATCGACTTCGGCGCCACCTGGCACAAGGCGACACTTGCAGCACCGGTAAACCGGCTGGCCTGGCAGCACTGGCATTCCACGGTCGAATTTCCCGCAGCCGGTTTCTACGAGGTCTGGGCGCGGGCCAGCGACAGTGCAGGCCGCGCACAACCGATGGTGGTGCCTGGCTGGAACCCCAAGGGATATCTGAATAACGCCTGTCACCGCATCGCAGTACAGGTTTCCTGATGCTCCGCTACCTCGGAGCCATGCTGACACTGCTGACTCTCGCCGCAGCAACGGCGGGGCAGGACATCCGGGCGCAGGAACCCGAAGTCGATCCGCTCACGGGGCTTAAAATGAGCGGTGACTGGCAACTGGTGCGCAGCAATTGCATTGCCTGCCATTCACCCAAACTCATAACACAACAGCGTGGCAGCGCCGCACATTGGCTCGGAATGATTCGCTGGATGCAGGCAAAGCAGAACCTGTGGCAATTCGATCCGGATACGGAGGCGAGAATCGTCGCGTACCTTGCGGAGAACTATCCACCAGAAGCGAACCGGCGCCGCGCCGCGATCGCGCCGGATCTCATGCCGCCGAATCCCTATTCGGCGGCATCGCAGTAGCGCGGTCAGGCGGCCTGCTGCGCCGAGTCGTCGATATGTTCGGCCAGGACCTCAACCAGGCTGTCGAGGCCCTTGTCCCAGTGCCAATGGTCCTTGCTCTCGTCCATCGTCAGCCGGCAATTCGCGCAGGATGAAATCATCGTGTCTGCACCGGTCTCCTCCACCTGGTCCATCTTGATCTTGAACACCTTGTGGCGCAGATCGGCTGCCCGGCTCATGGCCTGCACACCGCCGCCACCGCCGCAGCACCAGTTGTGATTACCGGTTGGTGACATCTCACGGAAATCCGTGGCAAATCCGTCCAGCAATTCGCGCGCCGCTTCCGCAGCACCGCCGCGCCGCGATACCTGGCAGGGATCATGGTAAGTGATCGAGTCGCCGAAGGGCCGGAAGCGGATCTTGCCGGCTTTTTTCAGGGCTGCGAGGAATTCGGAAATGTGCATGACCTCGAATGGCAGCTGACGGCCCAGGATGTTGGCGCCGGCCCAGCGCAGAACACCGAACGCGTGGCCGCATTCCGGAATGACTACGGTTTTCGCGCCGACAGCCTCAGCGGCGTCCGCAATTCGCTCGATCATCACCCTGGCAATGTCGGTTCTGCCGGCCAGGAATCCGAAATTAGTCGCCTCGTAGCCTTTGCTGCTCAGCGTCCAGTTAACGCCTGCATGATTCAGGAGCTTCGCCATGGCGACAACGGAGACCGGGTATTTGATGAGCTCGATCGACGATACCGTCAGCAAGACATCGGCCTGATCCTTGTCGAGCGGAATGTCGATCTCGTGATCGTCGGCGAGCCACTCGATGCGGTCGTCGAGGACTTCGCTGGTCACGCCAAGAGGACTGCCTTTGTCGCGCGTATTCTCCGCTGCTTCCAGCAAATCCGGAGGTCCCAGGCCCGCGGCGACGAAGGCCTGCCGCGACGCGGCGACGATAGACGCGATATCGATGCCCATCGGGCACACCATTGTGCAACGGGCGCACATGGTACAGCTGTCAAACAGCAACTCCTCCCATTCCCGCAGGTCTTCTTCGGTCACCTTGGGTGCACCGCCGAACCATGACAATGGCGGCTTGCTGCGTTTGTAGGTGCGCGCCATCGGGAGTAGTTTGTACGCCGGCGTATATTTCGGATCCTTAGTCACCTCGTAGAAATGGCAGGCTTCCGCGCACTGCCCGCAGCGCACGCAGGTTTCCAGGTAGACCCCGAGATTGCTGCTCATTTGCGCAAGGAACTTGTCTGTCGCAGCCGTAATATTGACTTCGCGCGTCATGACTTTTTCTCCCGCGCCCTGATACAGGCGATACCCGCAACGCACAGCCCGATCACCAACAGTCCGGGCACTGATACGACACCGGCGAAATGGGCCAGTGTGTGCAGGATGTTTACCAAGATCGACTTGTCGTCGACACCGCTATGCGCGAGTGCAACCTGTGGCGCCACTGCGGAGGCGGCCACCAGATACGCACTCGATAGATATTTGCGTTTCATTGCTTTACCGGCCTCCCAGCCCGCTCAACTTACCTTGATTTTCATCAGCTCGGCACCGTCTGGATCCAGCACGTGAACAGCACAGGCGATGCAGGGATCGAAGCTGTGAATCGTGCGTTGAATCTCCAGCGGCTGTTTCGGATCGAGCAGACTGTGCCGATCCATCAGTGCCGCTTCATAGGCGCCGGGCTGTCCCGTCGCGTCACGCGGACCTGCATTCCAGGTGCTGGGTACGACCGCCTGGTAGTTATCGATTTTGCCGTCCTTGATGACCACCCAATGTGCGAGTGCGCCACGCGGCGCTTCGGTAAAACCGACGCCGCGAGCTTCTCTCGGCAAGCTTGCCGGATCCCACAACTCATCGTTATGAACACTGAGATCGCCGGCTTTGATATTTGCTATCAGGTTGTCGAGCCAGGTCATCATCTGGTCACCGATGATCTTGGTCTCAAGCGTGCGCGCCGCCGTGCGGCCGAGCGTCGAGAACATGGCCTCGAGCGGTACGCCGAGTTGTTGCAGAACCGCCCCCGCCAGTTCGCGGGTTGGCTCATGCCCTGATGCATACAGCATCAGCACCCGGGCCAGCGGACCAACCTCCATCGCGTTACCGCGCCAGCGCGGTGCTTTGAGCCAGGAGTAGCTGTTGTCGACATCGAGTTGCTCGAACGGTGGCTTCGGCCCGGTGTAATTCAGGCTCGTTTCACCAGCATAAGGATGCAGACCACCGTCCTTGCCAGCGGAGTAGTCGTACCAGGAATGGGCGACGAATTCCTGAACATGCTGGGGATCGTTGAGATCGATCGGGTAGACCGTCGAGAGATCGCGGTTCAGTATCGCACCGCTCGGGATCATCCAGGTCGTGGGATCGTCGAGCCCCGTGGACGGGAAGTCGCCATAGGTCATGAAATTGCCGAGGCCCTCGCCGCGAGCGAACCAGTCTTTATAGAATGACGCGATCGCAACCGTGTCCGGCACATACACCTGATCGACGAACTGCATCATCCGCCGGATAATGTTGCGAATCTGATTCAGACTGACGATATTGACGGCGGTCGCCGCCGCCCCACCGGTCGCCGATGTCGGATCGTTGCTGATCGGTGACGGTGCGCCGCCCACGATAAAGTTCGGGTGTGGGTTCTTGCCGCCAAAGATCGTATGTATCTGCACCACCTCTCGCTGCCATACAAGCGCGTCCAGATAATGCGCGACCGCCATCAGATTGGCCTCGGGAGGCAGCCGGTACTCCGGATGGCCCCAGTATCCACCCGCAAAAATGCCGAGCTGTCCGGCTTCGACAAACTCCTTGACCTTCTTCTGCGTGTCGGCGAAGTATCCGGGGCTCGACCTGGCATAGCCGGAAATTGACTGCGCCAGCTCGGACGTGGCCTTCGGATCGGCCGACAATGCAGAAACCACATCCACCCAGTCGAGCGCGTGCAGGTGATAGAAGTGCATCACGTGATCGTGCACGTACTGTGCGCCGATCATCAGATTACGGATCAGCTGGGCGTTTGGCGGCACTTTGTAGTCCAGTGCGTTCTCTACCGCCCGCACTGACGCGATACCGTGGACCAGTGTGCAAACACCACAGATGCGCTGTGTGAATGCCCATGCGTCGCGCGGATCACGGCCTTTGAGGATAAGCTCGATCCCACGGACCATGGTGCCGGAGCTGTAGGCACTCGTAATCGTCCCGTCGTCGCCGGTTTCCGCTTCGATGCGCAGATGTCCTTCGATGCGGGTGATGGGATCTACGACCACTCGATCATTCATCGGTCGCTCCTCCTTGTTCGGTCATAATGATTGGATTCACAGCTGGGCTCCCCGGCGAGCGAGATGGGCGCCTGTCTGGCCACGGGCTATGAATACGTAGAATGTATGCATCAGCTTGCCGAAAGGCAGCCAGATCAGGAACGCCGCGACACATAATATGTGTATGGCAAGCAGCGTCTCGTAGCGCGCGACCAGGTGGCTGTTGGCCAGCAGGCCGGTGATGACCGGCAGGAAGGTCACGAGCCAGCTGAAATAGTCGTCCGCACCAGACAAGAGCCGCTGTACCGGATTGGCAAATCGCCTGATCAACGAAATCACCAGGGCGGCCACAGTCAGTGCGCCAACCGCGTAAATCGCGTTGTTCGGCAAAGCGGGCCAGCTGATGCCCAACAGGTCCCTGAAGAACGCGATGTGCGGCGCGAAAAACAGGATGACGATGGCCAGGCCGAAGTGGAATACGAAACCGTTGACGTGCCAGACCATGGTTTGTCTGGCGAACACCTTGTCCGGCCATGTGCGCCTTATGACTTCCCAGACCGCCGCTAACGGCGCTGCCAGCGTACCCTTCTTCGGTACCGATTTGTCCCTGAGACGCGGTAACAAAAGTAATGACATGAGGCGCCAGGTAACACCCAGAACGAATATGCCGAGCGCAACCTGGAGTGCGGGTCCTCTGGCAAAGTCCAAGAGATCCATTGTCTAGCCCTCCCTCATCGCTTTGTTCTTCCGCCGCCGCGCGATCGCGGCGCTGGCGGCACCGAGCGCAACACCGGCCGCTGCCGCCCCGGCTATGTACTGACCCACATCGCCGATGCCGGCGGATAGCGGCTTGTAGAAGCTGCCCTTGTCCCAGAAGCCGGGTTCGGAGCAGCCGAGACAACCATGACCCGACTGGATCGGGAATGAGGTCCCGCCATTCCACTTCTGGGTTGCGCAGGCGTTGTAGGTGATGGGCCCTTTGCAGCCAAGCTCGAACAGACACCAGCCTTTGCGGGCGCCCTCATCGTCGAATCCCTTGGCCAACATGCCGCGCTCGTAGAATGGCCGGCGGTAGCAGCGATCGTGGATCGTCTCACCGAAGAACGCCAGCGGGCGGCCCAGGTGATCGAGTTCCGGAATGGCGCCAAATGAAAGTACATACGAGATCGTGCCGGTCATCGCTTCCGCAATCGGCGGGCAGCCGGAGATGTTGATCACCGGCTTGTCGGTAACAATTTGGGAGATCGGCACGGCGCCGGTCGGGTTCGGATTCGCATACGGTATGCCGCCGAAGGCCGCGCAGGTTCCGACCGAGATGACGGCGAAAGCGTCGGCGACGGTCTCCTGCAGCATCTGCAGGTTGCTGATGCCGGCGATGGTCGAATAGATACCACCGTCCTTGATCGGCACCGAACCATCGACGACCACGATGTATTTACCTTTGTTCTCCGCCATCGCCGCCAGGCGGGCTTCTTCGGCAGCATGACCGGACGCCGCCTGCAAGGTGTGATGGTAGTCGAGCGAGATAAAGTCGAAGATCAGCTCTTCCAGGGTCGGGCTGAAGGACCGGGTAATCGACTCGGTGCATCCGGTGCATTCCTGGAACGACAGCCAGATGACGGACTGTCGTCTCGCATTTGCCAGACCCTGAGCCATAGCCGTCGTCATCGCTGGCGGCAGTGCCATCAGCGATGCCGTATATGCGGCGTATTTCATGAAGACACGGCGCGATACGCCGCGGCGCGCGAACAACTCGCCAAGTGTGTTGCTGTCAGACATGCGAGGCCTCCTCTTCGCTTGCGCTCGTTTCGGTCGAATACAATTCTGCGTTAATCCGCACCGCCGCCGCGCGTACGTCTTCTTCGGGCGAAACAAGAATGTCGGGAATTTGGGTTACAGCGATCTCTTCCGCTGCGATCTGGCCGTCGCCGCCGCGATGACGAATCCACCAGACGCCCGGATAGGAGGTCTCCCAGACTTCGCTCATCCCGGCCACGTCGAGTCGCGCCGACACCTCGCCGCGACCCAGGCGATCTTCCAGGCGAATCCGGTCTTCCTCGGTCATCGGCAGGCCGCGCAGATCGATCGCGCCTGACATGTTGTTGTCGGCTAATTGCTCCAGCAACTCCGCGATTTCCGTGAGTATGGCGCCGGCCATTCCGGTTGCGCTGCCGGTCACGTGTACTGGTATCGATTCGAGTTTCATTCGGACCACCTGTCGACGACCGACGCCACCGCATCGGCCGCCCCGGCAATGGCGGAGCGGATGTCCGCCGTTGGTTCGAGCCCCCATTCCGTTGACTCGGGCTGTATTGCGACCAGCGCCCGCTCCCGTGGCGCATGGCCGGTCATGGCGGCGGCTACCAGCAGGTCGGCGACCGCGACTTCGTGTACGGTTTTTTTCCGGCCGCTCAGGTGTCGGTCCATGGCATCGTCTTCGAAGACGCGGATCGCGCCGGGCTGCAGGCCAAGTTCCGCGGCATCGACGACGATCAGGCCCGCTGCATCCTCGACTTCGGGAAGCAGCGACAGGCCCAGCGTCCCGCCGTCGATGATTTTGATTCTCGAGGCGAGATCGGCACGGGATTTAAGGACCTGCGCAACGTGTACGCCGACGCCGTCATCGGAGAGGAGCGTATTGCCGACCCCAAGTACCAGGTATCTGCTGTCTGTGGTGTCTCGCCCGGTCAATGCGCCAATCCCCGCTGCCACTCGCCCGCCAGCATTTGCGTCGTCGACGAACCCACAAAGACCTGCGCCGAGCAGACTCTGTGGGCGCTCCTTTAGCGTTTTCTAATATGCATTATGGTTAGTTACCTACCGCAGCGGAATACGTTAAAACCGATATGCCTTGTCACCGAGCCGCGTTGCATCATGTAAACGGGTGAGCCGCGGGCGAAATGCCCGGACGGAGCGATTTATGTGTCTCGGTGTACCGATGCAGGTGATTGACGTAGACGGCTACCTGGCCCAGTGCGAGGCAAAGGGCATTCGTCGCAATGTCAGCCTGTTTCTGTTGCAGCATGAGAATGTCGGCATTGGCGACATGGTGCTGGTACACGTCGGCAACGCAATCCAGAAAATGACCGAGCAGGAGGCCCGATCGGCCTGGGAGCTGTACGACGAGATGCTGGATCTGGCCGGCGAGGCCTCTGCCAATGCATGAGCTCGCCATCTGTCAGGAGATGCTGTCGCTGGTCGAGAACGTTGCCATGGAACGCGGCGCAGCCCGGGTGGACCGGATCGTCGTCATCATCGGGCCGCTCTCCGGTGTTGAAATTCCTCTTCTGCAACGGGCGTTTAGCGTCGCACGTACCCGCACGCCGGCCGCCGACGCAACGCTGGAAGTCGAGACCAGTGACATTCGTATCAGCTGCCGCAGCTGTGGTGCAACATCCGGCGCCGTTGCCAACAAACTGACCTGTGGCCACTGCGGCGACTGGCGCGTTGACCTGCAACAGGGTGACGAAATGCTGCTCAAGACCGTCGAACTGTCGGGAATCGACCGGACCGGGGAGATCGCCGACCGCGATGGCGAACCGGCGCACGCGCCAATATCAGCAACGGTTCACTGAGACCGCTTAAGCCAGGACCAGAAAAAGGGAGTTCCAACCATGTGTGAAACCTGTGGCTGCACACTGACACCCGGTAACAAACACCTGGTTTCCGCGACCGGCACACTCCGTCATACGAACGACGGCAGAGTATCCGTAGAAGTACTTACAGGCCTGCTGCATGAGAACAATCGCCAGGCGGCGCATAACCGGGAGCATTTGGACCAGCACAAGGTTTTGGCGGTCAACCTGATGTCGTCGCCCGGGTCCGGCAAGACCCGTCTTCTGGAAGCCACGATCCGCGCCATCTGCCCGAAGCTGCGAATCGGCGTGGTCGAGGGCGACCTCGAAACCGAGAACGACGCCGAGAGGATTCGTGCACAGGGCGTACCCGCTGTACAGATTACGACGGGGCGCGCCTGCCACCTGGATGCCCATATGGTGCACGATGCCCTGCACGAGATGGATCTCGACGACCTGGACCTACTGTTCATCGAGAATGTCGGCAACCTGGTCTGCCCGGCGAGCTTCGACCTCGGGCATCACGTGAACGTTGCGCTACTCTCGGTGACCGAGGGCGACGATAAGCCGGCGAAGTATCCGGTCATGTTTCGCGCCGCCGACCTGGTACTGCTGTCGAAATGCGACCTGCTCGAGGTGCTTGACGATTTCGATACCGAGGCAGCGGCAGCGCACGTCCGGACGCTGGGAAACGGGGCAGACGTCCTGCCGCTATCGGCGCGCCAGGCGGATACATTGAAACCCTGGCTCGACTGGCTCGAAGCCACGCTCGCGACGATGCGTGGCGGTGCAAAGCTGGTGCCGCGGATGCAGGCTGACGGCACAGCGCTGTACGGGACGGAAGCAACCGGGTGAGCAACGCCGCAACATGGCTGGCGCGAATTCGCACTCTGGACCTGCCGGAGTCCGTCCGCATCATGAATGTCTGCGGCGGCCACGAGCGCTCCATTTCCATCGCGGGGCTGCGGGGCGCCCTGCCGCAGCAGATCCACCTCATACCGGGACCCGGCTGTCCCGTTTGCGTCTGTCCTGAGGAAGATATTTATGCGGCCATTCACCTTGCGGGTCGGGACGACGTCATACTGGTCGCATTCGGTGACATGCTGCGGGTGCCGGCAAACGTGCCGAAAAAAGAGCCCCGTTCGCTGGAGCAGGCACGAGCGGCTGGCGGTGATGTCAGGCCGGTCTCCTCGCCTGAGGAAGTCCTCGCTATCGCCGCCGCCCACCGGGACAAGCAAGTCGTTTTCTTTGCTGCCGGCTTCGAGACCACCACGGCTCCGGTAGCCGGCCTGATCGCACGGGGCCTGCCGGAGAACCTGTCGGTATTGCTGTCCGGTCGCCTGACCTGGCCAGCCGTTGCCATGCTGCTCGATAGCGACACGCCCAACTTCGATGCGTTGGTTGCTCCCGGTCATGTTGCTACGGTCATGGGTCCAGAGGAGTGGGAGTTCGTGGCCGGAAAGCACGGTATCCCGGTGGCCGTGGCAGGCTTCACGCCCGAGAGCCTGCTGGCTGCTTTGTACTCCGTGTTACGGCAGCATCTTGAAGGACGGCCATTCCTCGACAATTGCTATCCGCAGGTTGCAAAACCGGGCGGCAACCCGACCGCCCGATCTGTTTTATCCCGCACGATGGACGTCGTCGATGCAACCTGGCGCGGTATCGGGACGATTCCTGATTCGGGATTTCAGTTGCAGGAGTCGCTCGCCGCCTACGACGCACGCAAGCGATTCGAGATAGATCCGGTTGCGGACCGCAAACGTGCCGGTGAGATGCCCCCGGGATGTGACTGTGCCCGGGTTGTGCTCGGTAAAATATATCCCAACGAGTGCATTTTGTACGGCCGTGCGTGCACACCAAGAAAACCCATCGGTCCCTGCATGGTCTCCGACGAAGGGGCCTGCCGAATCTGGTGGTCATCCGGCATACGGGAGTCGGCCGCCGAAGCGCAGCCCAGAAAGGTGGGATAACGTGAACGTGACGGCAACACGGGACGTTCTTGCCGAGACCGCCGTCGCGAGGCACATCGTCGTTTGCGGGCGCGTACAGGGTGTTGGTTACCGACCATTTGTCTACCGTATCGCCAACGAGCTCGGCGTTGCCGGATCCGTACACAATGGGGCCGGCAAGGTTCATATTCGCGCCGAAGGAACGGAAACG
>Ga0255052_10002630_pt1 | contig 12845 bp, 16 predicted proteins | sample JV7_2_21_MG_FD_188632 | JGI IMG/M metagenome (GOLD analysis project Ga0255052, IMG submission 188632) | Seawater microbial communities from Jervis Inlet, British Columbia, Canada - JV7_2_21 | ecosystem: Environmental > Aquatic > Marine > Inlet | place: Canada: British Columbia | collected... | reverse complement strand
CGCGCGGGAACCGCCTCAGCATGGCGGCTATCTCTTGCTTGGTCATATCGTCCTCTGGCCTGTTGGTAGTTTCGGCATCATGTCCTCCCCGTCTGACAGTTGTCAGTGGCCGGCGATCATGTGCCCGACTTGAAACGCGAGCGAGATTGCGAAAGAGACAACGCACACGTAGATCGCAACTGCTTTGGTCATCGGCTCACTTCCTTTTCTTCCCCCTCGACCGGGCGCGCGGCATCGCGTCGCCGAGGAAGTCGTCCACGTCCCCCTCCTCGCCCGGCCTCATGTACTCGATCGTCTTGCCGTTCTCGATGACCCCGTACTCCGGGTCGTAGTCGTGCTCGACCGCCTGCGGCCACGGGCCATACCGCTGCTTCATCACGATGGTCTGCATCTTGTCGTCGGCGATCGACTTGAACAGCGCCGGCCGGTGGAACCCGAGGATCAGGTCCGGCACATCCACCCACGCGCTCGACCCCTTGATGCTCTCGCGGGTCGGCCGCTTGTCGTCGCGCGCCTCGACGTCCTTCAGCCGGAGCTGGTGAACCCAGATCATGTGGCACCGCTGCTGCTGCGCCATCGCCTGCAGCCGGTACAGCGCTTGCTCCTCGTCGTCGGGGTTCGTCTCCTTGAACGCGCGGCGCATCAGGTCGGCGACGAATATCTCGCTGCCGCTCAGCTCGATGTGCTCCTGGATCGTGTCCAGGTTCCGGTCGTTGAACTCGCGCTCGCCCCGCGCCTTGCCGAACGGCAGCTCGAAGAACCGAATGGTACGACCGAGCCGCCGCATCTCGTCCTCGAGTTCCGCCTGCTCCGCCTCGGTGTAGTCGCCCAACATCAGCGCCTCGCGCGACCACCCCAGGCTCATCGCCGCGACGATCTCCATCGTCATGCCCGACCCCTGCTCCCAAGCACCGAACAGGACCGACCGGCCCTGCCGCTCGAGCCCAAGGACGATCCGCGCCGCCATCGTAGTTTTGCCCGACCCACTGACCCCGGTCAGCACCGTGGTCTTACCCGGGGCGGCGCCGGGCACCAAGCGCGGGCGTCCAGCCAAGTCCTCGACCTGGTCGCCCCGCTCGCGCGTGTCGCCCTCGCAGTAGTAGTCGAGCGCCTCGATCCCCAACGGGTACGTCGCCAGCCCGACGCGCCGTTCCGTCAGCTCCTTGCTGTGCTCAGCGACGAGGTTCTCCGGGTCGCGCAGGTAGCGCCCGCTGCCGTGCCCTTCGAACGACCCGGCGACCTGGCGGGACAAGGCGCGCAGCCGGTCAGGCTCCGCGGTCGGGTCGCGCAGCGCCTCGATGAACGACGCGACCGGACCGCGCGCGGCCTCGACCCGGGCGCGGTCCCACCCCACGCACTCGACGTGGTGCCGGAGGTTCGGCGGCGCCGCCGGCCGGTCGCGCACGTATTGCTCGAGCAGCTCGACGTCTACCTTCCCCCCGCTCAGCTGCTGAACCGTCGCCGGGTCGTAGCTCAGCCCCCTCCGCTTGCACTCCTGCAGCGCGGCCCACGCCGCCGCGTGGCCCCGCCCGTAGAACGAGTCGGCCGGGATCGCGTCCAGGTACTTGCGCGCCCGCTCGTCCACGACGACGGCGGCGATGACGACCATCTCGTTCACCGGATCGTGCGGGACGACCAGCTCGCCGGCGGCCTTGCGCTTGCGGCGCGGCGCCGGCTTCTCGTCGGGCCGCTCGGCCTTGGCTTTGGCCTGGCTACGGGTTCGCACTCGGAACCCTCGGCAGGCGGACGCGGACCTCTTCGACAACTCGCACTTCCAGGTCACCATCAGCCAGGCTCAGAACCGACCTCCCGTGAACGCGCCTGACCCCGACGACGACCCACCACAGCCAGCGGTGCAGCTGCCACCAGCGCGGCTGGAACACCCGGTACAGCCGGCCGCACGCGAAACAAGGATCGCCCATCAGCATCCCGTCGTACCGCCAGGCCCTCACTTGCGCCTCCCGTTCATCCGGCGCGCGACGGCGACCTTGTAGTCCGTCAGCAGCGCCAGCGACTGGAACTGCAGGCGCCAGCCGATCCGGCCGCCGTCGCGCCCGTTCTCGGCCCTCCATTTCTCGCGGTCCTTCTCCCGCGTCCACGTCCACCGCAGGTACTTGACCATCCGGGGCGCGTCGTCGCTGAACTGCTGGTCGAGCATTCGCTTCGCAGCCGCGACCGCCTGCGTCCAGTCCTTCGCCAGATCGTCGGGCGCGACCCCGTACACCAACTCGTGCAGCGCGGAGTAGATCCCGACCATCAGCCGCGGGTCGGCGTCGTCGAAGATCGTCCGGTTGCCCTTCTCGTACTCGGCAACCCCCCACTCGGCCGCCGCCTGCGCCTTCGCCAGCGCGCCGGGGTTCGGCCTCCTCGACGGCCGCTTGCTGGCAGAGCTCCGGCGCGGCGGCGCGTCGCCGGGGTCGAGCGCGCCGAGGCCGAGCCCCGGGTTCTTGAGGTGCCGCGCCACGTCAGCCCCGCTTGATGCGCCGGCGGTCCACCTCGTCCCCCACCTTCGCGAACCGCTCGAAGTACTGCCGCATCTTCACGTCGAACTGCGCAGCGAACATGACCTCGGCAGCCGTCGCCGCCCGGAGGTACGCATCCTCGGGCGTCTCGCGGTCGCGGACCGTCGTCGTCGCCGACACCGGCCCGACGTCGAACCCGTTGAACTTGACCGGGAAGAACGTCTCCTTGCCGACGGTCACCGTGACCGGGTCTCCCCGCTCCAGATCCATCTTCAACTTCGGCGCGGGCGGCCGCGCCCCGTGCACCGCCGCCTGGGCTACCCCGGCCTCCGCCTCCCTACCGTCCGAGGACTTCCTCGAGCGTGGGGTCGTCGTCCCTTCCTTTCGGCTTCTCATCTCGCGTCTCCTTCAGGTACTGGCGCCCGTCTACCCACGAGCCGTCGCGCCGTACCACGACTCGCTTGCTCCACCGGCACAGGTGCCGGACCACCCGCGACCCGAACACCAGCGGGTCGTAGATGTAGTACAGGACCGCGTCGCGCTTGCCCTCGCACGTACGCGCGAACCTCCCCCTGAACTGTTTGAACTGCGGCCCGCCCTTCTGGTTGTTCGCGATCGGAGTCGCGATGACCCCGCGCGCGATCCTCGGCATGTCGACCCCGACCCCGATCGCCTGCAGCGTCCCGACGCCGACCCGGCACTCGCCCGACGCCATGCGCTCGAGCGTGTCGTCGAACTCACCCCGGTAGTCCTCGCCCCCGATCAGCAGCCCGGACCGGATCCCGTTTGCTACGCAGCGCCGGTCGACCTCGCTGCAGTAGTCGCGCCGGTTCGACATGACGATCGCCTGCTCGCCGTCGGCCAAACACTCGCCCACGCACCACATCGTGACCTCGTTCCGCGCCTCGTCCTGCTCCATCGCGAACAGAAGGTCGTCGTACCGCTCGACCTTCTGCTTCACCTTGTCGAGCGCGACGTACCAGTCCGCGCGGAACGTCGTCGGGACCACCCGGATCTCGACCTCGAGGATGAACCCGTCGTCCACCAGGTCGTCGTGCTTGACCTCGCACGCGACCTCCCCGAACTGGTCGTGGATCAAGAACTCCTTCCCGTCGCTCCGCCGCTCGTCGGCGGACACGCCGAGCCGGTAGCGGCAGTCGAGCTGGTCGATCACGTCCTGGAACGTCGACGCCGCGAACTGCTGGACCTCGTCGCACACGACCGTGCCGAACACTCCCCGCAGGCTGGCCGCCCGCTTGCGCAGCGTCTGCTGCATCGCGACCGTCACGTCGGCGAGCCGCTTCTTCTTGCCGCTCAAGACGCCCGGCTCCAGGTCCAGCTCCTTGCGGCAACGCCTCACCCACTGGTTCAGCAGCTCGCCGGACGAGACGACGAACAGCGCCGGCAGCCCGACCCGCGACGCGAACGCGATCGACGCCGTCGTCTTGCCGCCGCCCTGCGGGCACCGCCAGAGACAGTTCTCCCGCTCGACCGCGGCCCGGACCATCTTCTCCTGGAACGGGCGGAGCTTGACCAAGTGCCCGGGGACCGCCCTCGGTCCATGTGTCGTCGACGACACATGGGCTCGAGCGTCCTGGACCCGCCAGTTCAACCCGGCGTCCCGCAGAACGGCGCGGACCCGCGGCATCGCGCCCCGCGGGAACGACACCCAGCCCGGGCTCTCGCCCCACGTCCGGATCGTCTTCGGGACGCGCCGGCGGAACCCGAACGCCTTGAGCTTCTGCGCGTCCGGGTTCGCGTACGTGAACTCTGTGCACAGCGCCTCCCGCGCCTCCGGCGTCAGGTCCCCCGCTGGGATCCGCAGGCGGTTGTCGACGACGACGAGCACTGGCACCCCCTGATGATGCCGCCGTCCCCCGATCCAAGGATCGATCCCCCATACAGGCAGAGGGCGCTCCGCGCCCGCGGCGCGCGCAGCGCGCCTCGGCATATCGATCCCTATCTATAATAAGACAGTAGGGGGTGCGGCTAGAAGGGGGGGAGGATCGGCGGCGCCGTCAGCTTCCCGACGAGCTTCCCGACGTCGATCCATCCGTGCAGCTGCCGGTCGTTCAGCTTCGTGATGACCTTCCCTCGGCCGTACTGGCTGGCCACGACCTCGCCGTGAGCCCCGTGCTGGTCGAGCACGCCGCCGCCGCCCGCCTGCCACACGGTCCACGTCTCGGCCGTCCCGGGGCCTTGCGACTTGACGCCCTCGAAGACGCTGACGTGCTCCGTCCGCGGCGGCCCGTTCGACACGAACAGCACGTCGCCCTTACCCGGTGCGTTGTGGCCAGGCCGGCACTTGACCCACAGCCCCTCCTGCGCCGAGCGTCGCCCCTTCCCCGCGCCGTAGATGAAGGCCATGTTCTGGCCGTACCGGTAGGGGCGTTTCATCTCGTCCTGCAGCGGCGTCAGCTCCCAGTTCAGAACCTTCCCGCGGTAGCCCAAGCAGTACAGGACGCACATCGCCAGCTCGCCGCAGGTCGAGAAGTACTTCCTCACCCTCTTCGCGTTCAGGCTCCGGCCCTGCGTCATCCACTCGAACGCCTCGTCGCCGACCCCGGACGGGAGCAGCACCTTGCACACGGCCAGGGCGTGGTCTCGGATCTCCCCCTCCGTCTCGAGCGGCTGCCCCGACGGCGTCGGGTAGATGTGCCGCGCAGGCGGCGGCGTCGGCGGGTCGTCGGGGGGGAGTGGCGGCGGCGGCTCCGTGTCGTGGTGGCCGATCTCCTCCAGGTCGTCGTCCGTCGGCTCGCCAACTTCGAGGATGGGCGACGCCTCGATGTCGTCCGACTTCTTCTCGTCGTTGGCGATCTGCTTGCTCGGCGTCTTCTTCTTGCGGGCCATGGCCGGGAGCATAACACGGCAAATAGAGAACCCCCCGACGCCTGGTCACCACACCGTCGCGCCGGGGGGTCCGGATAACCTCGGGTTGGAGACGCGAGGTGCAAGGATTATGTAGCCGGGCGACCGCCCTGTCGAGATTCGCGCCGGGTGGTCCGCCTGGCCTCGGCCTTCAGGCGCCTCGTTTCCTTCCGGTTCGACGTCGAGATCCGCGAGTACCCCGCCTTCCGGAGGGCCTCGTGCCGCTGCCAGGCTGCCTCGCTGACCACCTGCTGGGCGGTAGTCCCGTCCGGGCTCTGAACGGTGACGTACCGCGTCGGCGCCGGCGAGGGGCCGTGGACCGCGCCGACCGTGACCTCGCCGTCCTCGCTGTCCTCGACCCACGGGATCGGCTGCTCGTCTGGTTCCCCCATCACTTCCTCGTGTCCACGAGCTCGGTCTCCTCGAGGAGAACCGGCATCTTGAAGTCGGGGCGCGGGTACGGCGCGCCCGGCATTACCGGCAGCACCCGCCCGTGCGCCTTGCGCTTCCTGACTGTGATCAGTTTCGCCGCCGCCTGCGCCCGTGCGCTTGGGTCGGACGCGACCAGGACCTCTGCCTCGAGCACTTCCTCCTGCGCCTCGACCGCCTTCTTCCTCGCGTCCTCTTCGGCGGCCGGGTGCATCGCCGTGTCCGCCTCGAGCTTCGCGCCGACCGCCTCAGCAACAGCCCGTACGGCGCTGAGGGTCAGCTCCGTGTCTTCCGCCGTCGCCGACTGGCTGGTCCGGACCTCGCGCAGCAGCGCGTTGTTGTCCTCGCTGTACCCGTACCCGACTGCGACCGCGCCGAGGACCGACGCGAGCATGACAACCCGCGTCACCGTGTTGTGCTTGCGCGTCGACCGGTTGTCCCCCTCGGTCTTCTGGCTCGCCCTCACGAGCTGCTTCTGCACGTCGGTCATCAGGACCCACGCCTTCAGCAGCTTGTCTTGGTCGATCCCGCTGTCCGCCGGCGGCGGGTGCGACGGGACGCCGACCGCCCCCTCGATCGCCTCGTCGTCGAGCTGGTCCACCAGCTTCCCCATGTCCGGCCGTGAGTCCCTGTCGCTCATACTTTTCCTCCGTCCAGCGCCTCCTTCATCATACCGTCGGCCGCGTCGATCTTCTCCTTCAACTCGTCGAGCGTCCGCGCCCGGTTGCCGTTGATGTGGGCAGTCGCCTCTCGCATCGACGCAACCGCCTGCCGGTGCTTGTACTCGAGCAGCGCATCCTCCTCGGTCGGCCTGCGCCTCGCGCGCCCTACGATCCTCCTCGCCAGGCTTTCCATCAGCTTCACGCCCCCTCCTTCCCGACGGCCCGCGTCAGGTCGTCCAGCGTGCGCCGCGTCGCCTCTCCCAGCTCGGCGAGGGCCTCGGTCCGATCCTTCATCTCGGCCGTCCGCTGGTCACGCTGCGTGTTCGCGTCGGCCTGCGCCGCGACCCGCTCGGCCCGCTCGAGCTTGAGCCAGAACGCGAGGATCCCCGCGACCGCATACGGCCCGAGCTTCGTCAGCCAGTCGATGAGCGTGACCGGGTCCACGCGCTACCTCATTTTCCAGGCTGTGATGAACATGGTGCCGCCGACCAGCGCCCCCACGTTCGCGGCAGCCAGCCTGACCGTGACCACGGGCGTCCCGGTAGCGCCTCCGCTGGGAGGAGGCGGCAGCGGGATCTCGTACGTGTCCCTGAAGTCGAGGGCGCCGCTGCCCGGGACCACGATCTCGGTCTGCATCTGGGATCGGAGTTCCTGCGTCGATCCGTTGGTGGTGTCTTGTACCTCGAGGGTGAAGGACGGGTTCAGACCGACTCCCGGCGTGGCGGTTGAATCCACGGTTATGACGGCCAATAGCCTGGTGGCGTTCGCCGGGTAGTCGACGTTGGGCACCAGGTCGAAGACGAGCTTCCCAGCCCCGATGCTGTCGTGGCTGTGCGCCACGAACTGTGTCTCGTGCCAGTCAGCGTTGGCCCAGAGCACCTGGGGTACGCTTGCGTCCACGGTCCCGACGGCGACAACCCGCGCCCACCCCGGGAACGTCCAGCCCAGCAGCGTCGGCGGGTTCACGTTCTGCTTTATCCCCCGCGCCTCGATGCCCGAGACGGACGTGAACACCAGGATCCCCCGCGCGCCAGTCGGGCGACGCCTCGTCGGGACGTCGGCCGCCGCCGTCTGCGAGTAGCGCACCCAGCGCGGCAGCTGGTGGTCGACGTTCAGCGAGTCGAGCGACGGGAACAGAGCGACGAGCGCGTACAGGTTCGCGCCCACGTAGGTGAACCCCGCCGCTTGGTCGACCGCCTCGTTCGGGAACAGCCCGTCGACCTCCCCCCCGAGCGGCGCGCTCGAGCTGCCGAAGTCGGCGACGGCGCTCGGTGTGTTGCGCCGGAGGTCGCCGCCGATGAGGTAGCCGTTGAACTGGCCGCGGTAGCTGCCGCGCATGAAGTCGTCAGCACCCGCGGTGTTGAACTGGATCTCCACGTCGTCGGTCGACGACCACACGGCACCGCCGAACTCGTCGGTTGGCCACTCGAACGTTGGGACCGGCGAGCGCTCCGCGATCAGCGGGCGAACGTCGTAGAAGTCGACCTCGGTCCAGTCGGCCGCGCCCTGCTGCACGATCGCGACGCAGAGCGGGAGCCACGCCGAGTCGTAGCCGGGCGGTCCGGCGCCGGGCGTACCGCTCCGGATCCTGTACTCGAGGTCGGTCTCCCTGACCTTCTCCACGACCGCCGGCGTGAACAGCCCGGTCACCTCGTCGTACTCGTCGCGGCTGTCGCTCTCGCGCAATAGGTCGATCGGGCGACACTCGACGACGTCGATCCGAACACCCGGGCCAGCGTTCGCCACGAACGTGAGGCCGGGCGTGAACACCCCGTTCAGGTCGGTCGCGATCACGTAGCCGCTGTCGTCGGTCGACGCGGGCGGCCCGGTGTACGCCATGAGGATGCCCGGCTGGACGTGGAGGTTCGCCGCGTCGTCCACGATGACCTCGAGCCCGCCGTACACATCGGCCGGCAGCGGCGCGTTAGGCGGCAGCGCCGTGTACCGATACGAGGTGCCGGGGCGCACGAAGAAGTTGCCGAGCACGTCGTTGTACAGACCCCGGAAGATCTCCGCGCGGGCGGCCGCGACGAAGTCCTGCAGCCTGACGATGTCGTCCGACACCGCACGTTCTCGCGTGTTGATGAGTTCCCGCTTCTGTCCGCTCGCCACAGCATTCCTCCTAGAAACAACCGATGTTTTCTTCGTACATCTCGAACCCGACGCCGCCCGCGCGCACGCGGTCGATCTCGTTGAACACCGCGCGGTTCACATCCGCGGCCCCGACCCCGATCGGCGGCACGCCAATCATGAAGAACGCACGGAACTCCGTGTAGTTCAGGTACACCTTGAACCGGTCCTCGGGGCGCACGCTCGGGTTCATGTCGTAGGCGTAGTTGTTCGCCGGGACCTGCGGCGAGTCCGCGCTCGAGCCGGCGTCGTAGTAGAACCCCGGCAGCAGCCGCGTCCCGACCTCGCGCAAACACACGGCCGAGCCGATGGGCGAGAGCACCGCGTTTGCAGCGCGGCGCAGTGCGCGCGGGCTGACCGTGTCGGCGGGCCTGCCGACCCGCTCGCGGTAGGGGTCGTCCTCCTCGCCCGGCGTCCGGCCGATGCCGCGCTCGCCGCCGAGTTCGTCGAGCATCGCACTGCGCCCGCCCGACGGGCTGGCGTCGTTCGTGACCACGATCCCGAACGAGACTGACCAGTCGAGAACCTGCCAGCTCGTGTCGGGGGGGCCGGGGCTCGGCGTCAGGAACGCCGCCTGCTCGACCACCACGATCGTCGCGGTGTCCCCGCTCACCGCGCCGGTCACGACGCCGGGCACGAACTCGGCCGACCCCTGCGCCTCGGTCACGAGCTTGTTGTTCGACAGCGAGACGAACGTGTGGGTGGTCCCGCCCTGCGTTACGTCCTCGCCCGGGATGAACGGCCCGCTGAAGCTGCTCACGTCGGCGATCGACGTCGGCGCCAGGTTCACCCTCGCGTCCCCAGCGACCTCCGCCCAATCGATGATCCTCCTACGCTGCCCGACGTTGGGGCCGAGTGTTAGCCAGATGTACTGGCCGATCTGGAAGTGGGTCAGGACGTCTGTCGTCACGTCCAACTCGAGCCAGTTCGCGCCGGCGATTGCGAGCTGGGTTGCGTTGGTGTTGTACAGGCCCGAGCCGGGCTGCTCGAGCCGCTTGAGCGTTCCATCTAGCGGCAGGTTGTAGTTGAACCCGGGCCGCTCGCTCAGCGCGTCGACCGTCTTCGGGCCGACCTCGCCGACGCCGAACACCAGGTCATCCTCGAACAGGTAGCGGCGCGACGTCACGACCTCGACCGCGCCCTCCTTCCCGTAGTCGTCGACCACATGCAGGACGACGATCCCCGCTTGCAGCGTCAGCGGCTGCTGCATTTGCAGATCCCGGGTCGCCGTGATCGTGACGCGAGCGAGAGCGGGGCCGCCCGCCGGCTCGTCCGACTGACCCGACCAGGGGAAGATGAACATCGCCTGAGTCGTCCGGTCCACCATCTCGCTCGCGCGGGCGAACTGCGCGTGCGCCTGCTCGACCCCCTCGACCCCCGAGTCTGGCTGCTCGAGCAGCGGCCGGTGGTAGACGGGGTCCGTGACGCTCTTCCAGAGCAGCGTGATCTCCTCCCGCGTCAGCGGCCCTACCTTGATCTCCGGCATCCTACACCACCGTCACGTTGCTGAGGTCCGTCCTGAGGGTCTTGCCCGTGTCGGGGACGAGGTCGCCCGCCGGGACCACGACCGTGGCCTGGTTCGGGACCAGCCCCGCGTTGCGGAACCGCGCAAGGACCGACGCGAGGTCGTTCCTGAGCAGAGACCCGTTGACCGGCAGCGAGTTGACGAACGTGACCACCGCGTTGCGTATCTCCTCGGAGATCGCCACGGTGTCGACGCCCGCGATGAACGTCAGCGCGAGCTGGACCACCACGATCTGCGGGATGCTGAGATGCGTCAGGACGTAGATCCCGCCGGCCCTCCATTCCTCCAGCTCCTCGTCGACGCGGCTGGCCAGGGCCTGCGACGCGATGCCGCTCGCGTCTGCGATGAACAGCTCGACGAGCCGCGCCGGCAGCCCGTCCACGTTCACGACCTCCCGGGCCGTCGCCGAGTCTACGCCCTCGACCCCACGTGCCCCGAACACGATCGCCGCCAGCGTCCCCCGCTGCGCCCGGCTCCAGAACTCCCGGATGCGCTCACGGAACACGTCGTCATCTTCGCGCGGGTTGCCCCCCGCGGTCGGGTCGTCGTTGTTGACCTGGAGCGTCGGGTCGAACAGGGCGGCGACGTTGTCGATCGTCCGGATCTGGTTCCGGCCGACCTGGTAGTCACGACCCGCCTGGACGGCGCGCACGAACGCGTTAGTCTCGAGCGCGCCGGCGCTGAACACGGCGCCCGTCGTCGTGATGTACTCGATGCCCGCGAGCGACCGGAGCTTCTGGCCGATCGGTATCTCGCCGGCGCCCAAGGCAGCACTGGTCCGGAAGAACCGAACCTGGCCGAGCGCGCTCGAGGCTCCCTTGCGCGTGAGCTGGTAGCGGTCGTAGGCGTACCGGTCGAGGTCCTCGCCCTCCGCCCCGTCGAGCAGCAGCGCGTTGATGCGGTCGCCGAGCTGCCGGCTGACGGCGTGCGCGCAATACGACTGCGACCCGATGAACAGGTTGATGTCGGACCCCTCGACGTCGACCTGCGCCGGCTCGATGCGCCGCGCCCGCGTGAGCACGTACCGGCGGCCGATCTGGTAGAAATCGAGTCTTGATAAAAGTTCAGGCACGTTTCACCGTCCGGCTTTCATGGTATGCTGCCCGGCATGTCTGAAAGAATCGACCTCACCAAACAACGGTACGGGCGACTCGTCGCACTCGAACCAGCCACCCCGAACAAGCACGGGCAGTCGCGCTGGCTCTGCCGGTGCGACTGCGGGAACGAGAAGATCATCGACGCGAACCCGATACGCCGCGGCCTCGTGAAGAGCTGCGGCTGCTACCGGCGCGAGCGCGGCAGCGAGCAAGGCAAGTCGATGCGCAAACACGGCATGTGGAACACACCCGAGTACCGCGTGTGGGTTTCGATGAAAGACCGCTGTACAAACCCGAACAACCGATCGTGGCCAGACTACGGCGGCCGAGGGATCAGGGTCTGCCGCCAGTGGATACGTAACTTCGAGAGCTTTATCGCCGACATGGGCCGCAGGCCGTCGCCCGAGCACACGCTTGAGCGCATCAAAAACGATGAGGGCTACCGTCCAGAGAACTGCTGCTGGGCGACCCGGACCGAGCAGCAGCGGAACACCCGGTGGAGCCGGATGCTGACCATCAACGGGCGCACGCAGAGCCTGTCGGCGTGGGCCGAGGAGAAGGGTCTGCCGTGGGGCACGCTGTCCGACCGGCTGCGCAGAGGCTGGCCGCTGGAACGGGCGTTCGACACGCCCCGGAGGGAGTACCGCCTCAGGCATTGCTTTCCTCGGTCGGGTTGAAGGCGACGGGCGCTGCGAAGTTGACGGACCGGCCGACGCTTGTCTTCGCCCGGATCCGGTAGAACCCTACCCCGGACGATGTTACCTCGACCGTCACCCGCACGGCGACCGTCTCTGGCTCCTGCCGGATCTGCTCCTCCGCGTCGGCGGCCAGCGCCTCTCGGACGGCAGGGCGGGCGAGCCGCTTGACGTGGTCGGGTGTGCCGACGCCGTACCCCGGCAGGTGGCCCGTCCGGTTCTTGCCGAAGGTCAGGCGCCGGTACACCCGCTTCTTGTACGACGTCAGCCCCTCGTCGAACGCGATGTCACCCAGGCTGTCCACGCGGAACGTCCCGAGCACGGCATCGTGGGAGGTGCTCGCCTCCGGCAGCGGGTCGAACAGAGCCGCGCGGGTCTGCGGGTTGGCGATGTCCCGCGTGGACACCGACAAGTCGGGGACCGCGCTCGGCAGCCCCCGCTGCAGGGCGACGAACACCACGGTGTTCTGGCCGGGGCCGAGCAGCTTCCCGGTCAGCGACACGATGTTGTTGACGGTCGCCCGGTACGTCGTGCCGTACGGCGAGAACGGGCGGTCCACCGTGACGTCGACCTGCGTGTTGCTCGAGCCCGCGACCAGCTCCACGGCGGCGACCTTGATCGGCCGTACCCCGAGCCCGTCGATCCCAACCCCTCCGTTGGCCACGACCTGGTAGTTCTTGAGGAGGGACCCGTCGCCCGGCTCGTTCGTGCGGGTGAACTTGATTGGCTCGCTGAAGTACAACCGGACGACGTTCTCCTTGTGCGCGAACGCGAACACGAGGCACAGGTTGACCGACCCCGTCGACGCCCCGCCCCACGGAGTCGAGCCCCACGGGCTGGCGCCCCAGCCCGCCGGCGCCGCGGGACACACGCCCGCGAAGGACTCGCCGAGCTGAAGCAGGATCGACTCCGCCGACATGCGCTACCCCTTCTCAGCGTCCGCGATTGCGTCGAGTAGCGGGAGCAGCTTGCCCGGC
>Ga0255052_10002629_pt1 | contig 12847 bp, 7 predicted proteins | sample JV7_2_21_MG_FD_188632 | JGI IMG/M metagenome (GOLD analysis project Ga0255052, IMG submission 188632) | Seawater microbial communities from Jervis Inlet, British Columbia, Canada - JV7_2_21 | ecosystem: Environmental > Aquatic > Marine > Inlet | place: Canada: British Columbia | collected... | reverse complement strand
GGCCCGTTCGACCTTGGCGTCGTTGCACGCGCCGATGATGCCGTCGTGACGACAACGCCACTGGCATCGAAGGAGACTTTGAGCGACGGCTTTGTGCGTCATGTGTTTGAAACGACGCGACCATTGCCGACCTATCTCCTCGCATTCGTAGTAGGTCCTTACGATGTTGTCGATTTCGGCACAATACCGCCGAACTCGATCCGCGATCGTGAGCTGCCGCTTCGGGGAATCGCTGCCCGAGGGCTTGGCGATCGCCTGGAGTATGCGCTCAAGAATACGGAAGGTTTGCTGACCGAGCTCGAGGAGTATTTCGGGACACCGTACCCTTACAGAAAACTCGACATCATTGCCGCGCCCGAAAGTTTCGGTGGTGCAATGGAAAACGTCGGCGCGATCGTTTACGACGAGTATCTGCTGCTCATGGATGAGGACTCGCCACTTGGCCAGCGCCGGTCTTACACCTCCGTACATTCACACGAGATGGCGCACATGTGGTTCGGCGACCTGGTGACGCCCGTGTGGTGGAATGATATCTGGTTAAACGAGTCGTTCGCGTCCTGGATGGAGTACAAGGCCGCGCATGGCTATTGGCCGGAGGGCGAGTTCGACCGGGAGCTATTAAAGGGCGCGCTCTTCGCGATGGCAAGTGACTCATTGGCGTCCGCGAGACAAATTCGGGAGCCGGTCGATCACAGCGACGAGATAAGCAGTGCATTCGACGGTATCACCTACGAAAAAGGCGCCGGTGTGCTTGCGATGCTCGAGCGATACGTTGGACAGGACAGGTTCCGGGACGGCGTCAGACTTCATATGGAGCGGCACTCGGACGGCTCGGCGACGGCGGAGGATTTCATTGCCTCGCTTGCAGAAGGTACCGAGCGGGTCGAGATTGAGGCCGCATTCAAATCGTTTATAGAACAACCGGGCGTTCCGTTGCTTTCCGTAAGTCTGGACTGTGAGGATGAGGGGCATCCGCGCCTTCATGTTTCTCAGGCCCGTTACGCACCGCTCGGCTCGTCGATCGAACCGGCCACAGATCCATGGCATATCCCGATGTGTGTGGCGTTCACGGTCGACGGCATGGACAAGAGCAGCTGCACCTTGCTGAGTGAGAAACAACAAACGATCAACCTCGATGCGGGCAGTTGTCCCACTCAGGTCTACCCGAACGCGGATGGCGCTGGTTATTTCCGCTTTTCACTCGATAAAGCCGCATGGGAGTCACTGATCTCGAACGCGGCAAGCCTCCCGCCCGCCGAGGCTTTGGTGCTCGCAGACAATCTGGATGCCGGTTTCCGGGCCGGCACCGTTGCCGCAAAGACCTATGCATCCGGCATGGCGGCGCTGATCAATCACGACGCCTGGGATGTCGCAGATTCGGCGACCGCATACCTCGAAGGTATTGCGGATATCGTGGAACAGGATGAACTCGGTCCCATGCTCGAGGCATTTCAGAGAATTAGCCTGCCGCGTTTCGCCAACCTTGAAGATGCGTCGGACTCCGGTTCCCAACTTTTGCGCCGACGGATGCAGCGATTCCTGATTATTATCGCGAGGGAACCTTCGATGCGCGCCGAACTTGCGGCGCAAGCCGCGGCCATCGTTGGCCTCAACGGTGATCCGGACCTATCGGCCGCGCCGGCAAGCCAGCACGAGACAGTTCTCAGTGTCGGCGTGCAGGATCTCGGCGCAGCATTTTTCGATTTGTTGCTCGAGCAGGCGCTTGCGTCCGAAGATCCCCAGTTCCGTGGCGCCGCGATCGGTGCATTGGCGCGCGTGGAGGATCCGGCACTTATCGCAAGACTCCAGTCTGCGTTGTTGTCCAAAAGCTTCAAGGCAATCGAATTCCGACGTATCGTTACGCGGCAGATGGTCCGGCAAGCCACGACCGAATCGACCTATGCCTGGTTGAAAGAGAACTTCGATGCTGTGCTGGAAAGAATGCCACAGGGTCTTAGCGGTAACAGGATCGCGACGCTGGGCAGTTCATTCTGTACGAACGATAAGGCCGACGCGTGGCAGGCATTCATCGTGGCAAATGCCGATAATATTCCGGGTTATGAAAGAAAGCTGTCACAGGCGACAGAAAGCGTTCGATTATGTGCCGCATTGAGAGATGCGAGCGCGGGCGAACTTGTCGCTGCGTTCCAGGTATTGCAGTAACCCCGAATCGGTATACAGTCCCCGGGGAGAGCGGGGCAATACGGGGAATTCTGATGCGATTTGCTGGAAATAGCACATGGACAATGTGCTACATCGCTTTGATGTTCTTGACGCTTTCGGCTTGCGGAAAGTCTGCGACGACTGTCGACAGCTTTCAGGCGATCCTGGATGACCATTGGGAAAACGCAATGGCCGAGCAGATTTTCTTTCGCTCGGATCCCGACGCCTGGCGCATGAACGGCAAGCTCGCGGAGTTCACCGCTGATGCGCGTGCGCGACGTCAGGCGTTCAACGAAGAAATCCTGGCCAGGCTGGACGAGATCGATATCGATTCACTGGACAGCAAAGACCGGGTCTCTTATCGCGTATTCGAGTACGAGCGGCTGACGGAGCGAGATTCATACGAGCAACCCGATCATCTCTTCCCGATCGCCAGCATGTTCGGTTATCACACCTACTTTGCCGAGGCGCCCGCCGCGATGTCTTTCCTCTCGTCTGCGGACTACGAGAAGTATCTCATCAGCTTGGATGATTTCCCCCGCTACAACAGCGAACATATCGAACTGCTTAGAGAAGCCGTCTCGGTCGGCTACACGCACTATTGCGAAAGCATGGCCGGATACGAGGGCACGATCAGCGCCCATATCGTCGACGACGTCCGGGAGAGTGGTCTTTATGCGCCGTTTCGGAAGTTTCCCTCGACGATGTCTGTCGGCAAGCAGGCGGAGTTCACGGCACGGGGTGCAGAGCTCATTGAAGCCAAGGTCATTCCCGGTTATCGGGCGTTGCTGGACTTTTTTGTGTCTGAATATCTACCCGCCTGTCGTCAGGCCGTAGGTATCTCGAGCCTGGAGGGCGGCCTCCCCTACTATGAGTATCTGATTCGCTACTTCACGACGACCAATTTGTCCCCCGAGGAAATTCACAAGCTGGGCTTGTACGAAGTCAAACGGATTCGCGGCGAGATGCAGAAAATTATCGACGAGCTGCCATTCGACGGTGACTTCAAGGCGTTTCTCGAGTACCTGCGGAACGAGCCGTCCTTCTATGCAACGAGCGAATCAGAGCTCCTCGGCAAAGTCGCGATGATCAGCAAGACCGCTGAGGGCGAGGCGCCCAGGTTTTTCGGCATGCTGCCGCGCGGCACCTACAACATCAAAGGAAACCCCAACCGGGGCACTTTTTATATGCCCTCTTCGGGAGACGGAACCACTTCTGGGACTTATTTTCTCGGCACGGACCCGTTAGACAGCCAGCCTTTCTACACACTCGAGGCCCTGAGCCTGCACGAGGCGGTGCCCGGTCATCATCTGCAGTCGGCCCTGGCCATGGAACTGGGATTGCCCGAGTTCAGGCGGCAGCTTTATCACTCAGGCTACGGCGAGGGATGGGGCCTTTATGCCGAATTTCTCGGCAAGGAGATGGGCTTTTATCAGGATCCCTACAGTGATTTTGGCAGGCTCACTTACGAGGCCTGGCGGGCCGGACGACTGGTCGTGGACACCGGAATGCATGCGTTCGGCTGGTCGAGACAGGAAGCCATTGACTACATGCTCTCGATTTCTGCCCTGAGCGAACACGAGGTTGGCCGGGAAATCGATCGCTACATTACCTGGCCAGGGCAGGCGCTCGCTTACAAAATCGGTGAACTCAAGATCAAGGAGCTGAGATCAAAAGCGGAACGGGCTCTCGGAGAATCATTCGACATTCGTGCCTTTCATGACACCGTAGTGAGTAATGGGTCACTCCCGATCGCGGTCCTGCAAGATATCGTCACCGAGTGGATTACGAGCCAACAATAAATTTCCTGATTCGATCAGGCGCCAGTCCCTGCCGGTGCAATCAATGAGCAGGAAAAACGCGTTTCTCATTCATATGGCGCTAAGTACTTTGGTACTTGGCGCCGTCTTTGCCCTGGTGTTATTTGTCTGGTACCCGCGGCCTTACTTTCGGATCGTCGATGCCTGGTACCTGATTCGAATACTCTTCTTTGTTGCCTTCGTTGCCGGTCCGCTACTGACCCTGATCGTTTTCAAACCCGGCAAGTGGGGCCTCAAGTTCGACCTGTGGTTCATCGCGATCGTGCAGGTCTCTTCCCTGGCTTACGGGGCAGTCACCTTATACCAGCAGCGGCCTTACTTTATGGTTTTCTCGGTGGATCGATTCGAACTCATACCTGCGAAAAACCTCGACATGTCACAGCTGCAGTACGAGTCCCTCAAAGAAAAACCATGGATCGGTACCGTGCCAGTATTTGCACAATTACCGGAAGACCCCGAGGAAGCCTCCCGATTTATGGACGAGGTTTTCTTTGACGGCAAACGGGATCTCGAGGGCCGGCCGGAATACTGGCATCCGTATGCCGATCACGCCCTCGATGTCGCCAGCAAGGCAAGAGACATTGAACAACTCCTGGGCGAGGGCGAGAAAATCGCCGATTTGGCAATGCAGGTCATCGAAAGGCACCAGGGGAGTCACCAACAGCTCGGCTTCGTCCCCCTCATCGGAAGGACGTCCTCCTTCTCGATGGTCCTGGACATGCAGACTGGCGAGCAACTGCAAATACTCGAGATCGACCCGTACAAGTTAAGCATCGATAAGCAGGCGCAGACAGATCCCTGACCGGCAACGCCCTTAAAAAAAGGGCGGCCGCCAATGCGTCCGCCCTCATAATCCTCAACAATCCCGTTGTCAGGCGTGAATGTCGTACCAGGTTGAATTGCTGACTTCAAACCCACGAACAATCGCTTGGCCGTCAATGGCCTCTTCCATTTTCTTGGATATCTTGGGATAGACATCGCGCTGGTATTTTTCGGCATCTTTTTTGGTGTCCCAGAAACTCATGGCAACGGCTTCATCTTTTTCTTTGTCAAAGAATGACAACTCATCCCGGAATCCCTCTTGTTTTTTCAGCATGGGGATTACGTCCTTTTCGAGCCGTTGGTTGAGCAGATCAAATTTGCCTGGTTTGTAATGTGCGGTTACCTGTCGAACAAACATGATTTACTCCTTCTCAATTAACTCAAGTCTCGCGTCTCTATATACTTGCGACAGGCCGACGCGGACGTCCTGCCGCGACGCATATATCAGCAGGCAACGGCAGCGATTGCATTGATATTTGTCAGCTCAGGCTAGGTAACATCCACGATATTCGGCCTGCCGGACCTCCGACTAAAATACCGCCATTGTTCGAGGACTGGCACTTGAGCGCACTTGCTGACACGAGCCCGATGGATCTCGGCGTGTTTCGCCGTGCATGCGGTTTCTGTTCACTTCGCGAATTGTGTTGGCCGATGGGCCTGGAGCCATCGGATCTCGAACGCCTGCAATCCGTGGTCAGGCATGCGCCCGCCGTGCCGGCGGGAAGCTATCTGTACCGCTATGGCGATCCTTTTACTGCGATCTATGCTGTTCGCACGGGTTGCATCAAGAGCTATACCCTGGACGCCGGTGGGCACGAACTGGTACACGGCTTCCACGTCCACGGCGAGTTGCTTGGCTTTGACGCCGTCTACCCGGATCGTCACCGCTGTAACGCGCTCATTCTCGAATCCAGTTCCGTCTGCGTGATCCCCTACCAGGACATTGCTCGTCTGAGCAGTGAATTTGAAAGCCTGCAAACCCAGGTGTTGCGGCTGATGAGTCGCGAGTTCTCCCGGCAGCTCCTGTTCGCCGAAGGATCCGGGGCAACTCAGCGGCTGGCGATATTCCTGATGGACATGTACTCCAGGCTGCACCAGCCAGGCACGACGGAATACGAATGCAGATTGCCAATGTCGCGCGAAGATATTTCGAACTACCTGGGAATCACCGCAGAGACATTGAGCCGCCTGTTCGCCAAATTGCAAAGAAAATGCCTGATCGAGGTCGATCGTCGAAACGTTCGCATAGCCGATCCTATTCGTCTGGACCTGATCGCGCAGGGAATACGATAAGTGCAGCTATCAGCTCGCACTTGACAAATGTCATGGACAAGTCAGCCAGTCCGTTATCCAGTCTCTGGGTATGCAGCGCGGAGGCAAGGCCGCCAGCAGGGTCGCCGGAGCACAGAATGAGACGACGTATCATCGAGACACTGACTTATCCACGCATCTTGTTGATGTCCAATCTGGATGTCGACGAGTGCCCGCAAAATGGCTACTTCACGGCCACACATCCATCGTGTCAGTACTGTGATCAGGGGGAAGAGTGCCACTGGCTGAATTGCAACGATGCATTCAGTGTATTGGTCAAGAAACCGATGGAAGTGCTTTATGACTCGCTAATGTTCAGTATCAACTACGTTGACGCTCACAGCAGCCGCGAAAATCACAATGTCAGGAGATGCGCCTGCGAGTCCTGCGACTGGGTGAGAAAAGCCCGCCGGCTCGCCTGGGAATACAGGGACTCGACTATCAAGCCAGGCGCAGCTGCTGGAGGGCGATCAACGGTTTAGCCCACAAAATCTTGAAGTGCCTTACGCCGGTGCCTTTTTTGCCTGCCGCCAGAGAAACCAGGTCAGGAATACATACACAACGGTGCCCGCGTATGCCGGCAGGTTCCAGAGCAATGTCGCAGTCGGCTTCGGTGCCGAGTTGTGACCAAGGAAGCCGACCCCTCCTGCAGCGAGCAAGACTAATATTCCAATTGTCATGACGAGCCAAGCGCTGAACATGGCCGTTCTTGCGATGGTTCGTTTTCCCTTTTCTTGTATCTCGAGTGGATATTTGAAAACACCGATCACGGCAGTGATCGCGGCGATCAGATTTATGACGAGGAGAGCCACCAGAATACTGAACAAGGTCCGTGACTGATTTTCACGATTCCTCAACGCGACGCGGAGCGGCGCTTGAACACCCCAGGCATTCAATGTGTCTCCGGCGTATTGCACGAGATAATAGTCGTCGGCATTTCGGGCGACTTCCTTCAGTGTGTTTTCGGCACCCGGTGACAGGCCGGCCCCAGTGACGGTCTGCCGACCGAGATCATTGATAATGCGTCGTCGAAATGTCACTGACAGGTCCGCGTCACTCGCATATTCGATTAGCAGTTCCTCGAGACGTTCAGGGCCGTACAGGTCAATAATGGCCGTATGAATGTCATTGTCGTCCGGATGTCGGGCCAGGGCAGCAATCAACTGGCTCTCCCGCTTCTCCCGGTCACGATAGGTACGACTGAGGAGGCCCGCAGCAAGAGCGCGCAGCTCGGCGCTACTACCGGCGAGCGATACTCGGGCCGCTACATCGGCAACGCGGTCGGGTACTTCGCTTTCACGATACTGATTCTTGAGCGCATAGCCTGAGCGGATACGGCTGGCCTCGTCATCGGCGCTTTCGAGACCGATCAAGGCGTCCATTAGTGCTGCGGCCTGCAGCTCGACGAACAGCATCGCATAGACCTTCTCGCGTTCTGACGCACGGCGATGTCTCGCCGCGACCTGCACGATCACCTCTATCTGATCGGCGGTGAGCTCACCGCGCTCGTAAACCGGCCGGAGCGCCTCGAGGCTCTTGTCCGGCTCGTAGCTTGCGGACTGTGCTGTCCAAGCGGCGATGACATGCCCGGGATACGGTGCTTCGTGCAAGTCGGCCAGCACCTGGGTCGCGCGATCGTTCAAGCTCTTGTGCTCGCGAAGGCCGCTCGTACGTCCCCACAGCTCATGGTTTGGCGTGATGAGCTCCGTCGCCAGCGATTCCGAGAGCTTTCGGCTGAGTGAGTCTTCGATATTGCGGCTGGCCAGCAGCTCGAGGGCATCCATACGCACCGTCATGTAAGGATCGGTCGTCGCTTTCTCCACCAGCACATCGATTACGTTTTGCGGCAGGTTCGGTCCTGTTGTCAGACGCTTCAGTGCCGCGATTGCGCTGCTGCGCGTGTGCTGATGGTCGTTGCTGTTCAATGCCTCGAGAACTGCCGTCATGGCCGCGGAATGACGGCTGTCTTCCTGCGCGGTTGCGGCCAGAACTTCGACTGCGGCAGAACGATTGAGCATGGCAATGTGATCGAGGGCCAGGATCAATGCGGAAAACGCCGCGTCAGGCAAACCGTCTGTGGAATGAACTGCAGACAGGGTCTCGGAGATCGCTTTGGCCGGGCTGTATTTCTGAACCAGCGGTCCACTGAGCCCTTCGGCAAGCGTGATGAGGGATTGCTCGCTGTAACCCTGCTCGCCTGCCAGTTGAGGCAAGGTCTGCATGAGGTAATGGTAGCCATATCTCTCGTCGGTCATCAGTTCTGAAATGAGCCGGTCGGTGAGGTTCACCGACAAAGGCCCTTGCGCTGTTCGCGCCTGGATCTCATCCAACATGACGTCTTTTTCGCGCGCGTCTGTGGCGGTTTCGAGACGCTCGATAAGGGACTCATCCGGGTCCGCCGCGAAACCGGGCGATCCGGAAATGATCAGGAAAAGGAGTGAATACCAGGCAGCGGTGACGCACAGCTTGCGGCTCATGATCGGAGATTACACGAACTATGCCCTGATCCCCCATGCAAGAGTTGCAGACCGAGAGTAATGTTATTTCGAGAAAATCATTATATTCATTTGATTTAATTATCTTTATTTACGATACAACGCATCGACCGAAGCACTACGCCGGCGGGACCATAACCGCCGCCTATGTAAGTTTCTGTGACATAACTCCATGTATTCCTTGCTCTTCGACGGCAAACTGACTCACCTGCATCGAGATTGGGCTTGGCGTCGGTGCCAGGGCAATAACGGGACTCATCATGTACGAAACGCATTTTGGCCTTTCGAAAAACCCCTTTCAGTCGGTAGCTGACGGCGAAGCGGTATTCGAGGGACCTGAGCAGGCGAAGATCATCACAGCCCTGAAGACGGCACTGACGGCGAAGGATTCGATTGCCGTGGTCACCGGGCCGGTCGGCGTCGGTAAAACAACGATTGTGCAGCGCGCGCTCGAAGAGGTAGCACCAGATCGCCTGGTGGCACGCCTTGGCCGAACCACTGTCGGCTCCGATGAACTCGTTGATCTTCTCCTGGCGCAGTTCGGCGTTGTCCGCGAGCCCACACGACGCTTCGAATGTCTGAAGACTTTCAACCGGATTCTGCACGAGCATTCAGAAGCCGGCGCCCGTGTATTTATCGTCATCGAAGACGCAGAGCGTCTTGGTGCCGACCTGCTGGAAGAACTGGAAGCGCTAACCGCTGCCGATGGCGGCGCGTGTGCCGGCGCAAACATTGTTCTGATGGGACCGCAGCGGCTGGACAAACTGATCGCCAGGCCCGCTCTGGAACGCCTGCGGCAACGAATAAGATTGCAGAAGACACTCGATAGATTCAATGCCGAAGAGGTGGAACTCTATCTTCGCCATCGCATCAACGCGGCCGGCGGCGACTACGACTCCATGTTTGCAAAGGCGACAGCCTTGATGGTTCGACGATGCTCGGGCGGCATACCCCGGGTCGTCAACGGACTCTGCGAGACTGCACTCACGGTGACCGCCGATAACCAGATGGCCCAGGTGACACCGCAGATCGTATTCAAGGTCGCGGCCGAGGTATTCGGTATGTCGCCCGGTGAGCCACAAGAACCTCAAACGCTGACATCGACAGCAGCACCAATTCCACCGGGAGCGGCGCCGGTCCGACCGGCAGCAGCAGCCAGACCGGCAGCGGCAGCGGTTCAAGCTGCTCCGGTAGCGGCCAAAGCGACTGCCCCGCCGCCGGCGCCAGCACCGGCAGCCAAACCACCCGAGCCCGTAGTGGCGGCCCCGGCGCCGGTAAGGAATAAACCGCAAGCAGCTGCAGCCAAAGTGACACCTGCGATTCAGGCGCCAAAAGCGCCGGCGCAGACGCCAGCCATGGCTGACAAAGCTGCCGATCCAACGATACCCGTTCCAAAAATGTCGGCCACGACCACCCCGCAGCCGCAGGTACCTGCCGCCCCCCGGGCGCCTAAACCGCCCGCGACGCCCGGAACATCACCGGCTGCCGCAAATGGTGCGACGGCACCGGCTGCCACGCCGAAGGCCGAGGCGTCGCGACTCCCGGATCTTCCCGGCCTTGGAGTTCACGACAAGCCCACAGCAGCAAAGTCGCTGCCGGATCTGCCGCCCAAGTTCAAGTTTGCCGATGAAATCGTGGTTAACAGAGATACCAAGGCAAAACTGCCGGGCGAAGCGAAGAAAGTCGATCCTCCGGAACTGCCGACGCTGGAATTTAATGATGGCATAGCCAAGATTACGGACGAGAAACCGGTGGCGACGGAAGCACCAGTGCCACCGTCGGCGGCAGCCGATGACATACCAACGCTGGGTGACTCGGCTCGCGTCGAGAAGGTCGCGCCGGAGAAAGCAACGCCGGCACCTGCTGCTGCAACGCCTGCTCCGACTCCGCCCAAGCCAGAACCACCTGTCGCGCAAGCAAAGGCGGCAGCGGCCAGGCCGATTCCGACTCCGCCCAAGCCAGAACCGCCTGTCCCGCAAGCAAAGGCGGCAACGGCCAGGCCGGCTCCGACTCCGCCCAAGCCAGAACCGCCTGTCGCGCAAGCAAAGGCGGCAGCGGCCAGGCCGGCTCCGACGCCTCCAAAGCCCAAGCCGCCGGAGGACATACCGGAACTGTCACTGCAAGAGCCCGACCCCCCGGCGAATCGTTCCGAAACCGATCCCATAGACGCGACTGCCAGTTTTGCCAAGGTCGATCATGACATGCTCGATGCCGCACTTGCCTCTCTTGCCGTACATGACGAAGAGGATGGCCCGGACACGGCAATAGTGCGGGCGGTGACCAAGGCTCCGCCACCGCCAGAACCGGTTCATGAAGTCATACTCGACCAAAATATAGAGGCAGGACGACCCGTCCCCGATGCTGCCGAACTCGACAGAATGGCAGCGGAACTCGAACAAACGAAGTCCCTGGAGGAAATGAGCGACAAGTTGGCCGAGACGCTGTTCGGCTCCGAGGAACTGGAAGCAATCAGCATGCAGATTCGCGAAGAAGCGACGCCGGAGGAAAACCCGGTTGCATTGAAAACGACGGAGGCCGTGGATGCCGCGCCAGGCCCGGCAGCAGAAATTGTGACGGCCGATCCAGCGCCGCAGGCACCAGTGGCTCCACAAGCGCCGGCTGCCGTAACGCCAGCAATACCGCCAACGCCAGCAGAAGCGGCAGCCAACATTAAAGCAGGCAGCCAACCGGCAGCCAACATTAAAGCAGGCAGCCAACCGGCAGCCGCCCCGGAGAATAGAGGACCGCAACCCGAACCAATCGAGAATCAGTTCAATACGTCGATGACAGCAACTCTTAAGACCCTGAGCAATCGCGGCACGTCGGTCAATGACGACGAAGATGAAGAAGAACAGTCGGGCGGACTCCTCGGACGGCTGAAGAACACGTTCAAGAGCTGATCTGCTCTTATTAAAGACGCGGCGAACTTTGCTCACGCGTGCTGGACTAATTCCAGGCTGGTTGCCCATTCAGGTCTTGAGTTTATTATCTGATTGAATCAGCCTGATTTCGGACAGGATCGCCTATCGTGAACAGACCTCAACATCATTTCTCAAAGCACAAACACCTGATCGCCTCGCTGGCACTCATCAGCCTCGCAGCTTGTGGCGGTGGTGGCGGTGGCGGCGGTGGCTTCGTTCCGCCCCCTGGCGGCGGCGGCGGCGGCTGGACACCGGGTGTTTTCCTGAATGCGAGCACCTTTGCGGCCCAGTGCGCAGCCCCGCGAGCTGGACAGTTTCCGGATGTGCAAGGTACATCGACTGACGAGAATAATTTTCTGCGTTCATACAGCGACGATACCTACCTTTGGTATGACGAAATTATCGATCGCGATCCCGCGCTTCACCAGACAGCAGCTTACTTCGATCTGCTGAAGACCGACGCAACCACGCCGTCGGGCCAAGCCAAAGACAAGTTTCATTTCACTTTTCCCACCGACGAGTGGATTGCGTTGTCGCAGTCGGGCTCTTCTGCCGGCTACGGCGCAGAATGGGTGTTGCTCGCGGCGGCCCCGCCAAGGGAAATCCTCGTTGCCTTTACCGAACCCGGTACACCGGCTACCACGCCGCCGGCAAACCTCGCTCGTGGTGCCGAAGTGCTGTTCGTTGATAACGTCGACGTCATCAACGGGAACACACAAGCGGACGTGGATACCCTGAATGCTGCTTTTTTCCCGTCCCAGGCCGGTCAGACGTATGATTTTACGGTTCGTGACCTTGACGGAACTCAACGCAGTTTCTCGATGACGTCCATCGACGTCGTTTCAACACCGGTACAAAACGCCAGCACGATCCCGACCGCAAGCGGCGCCGTGGGCTATCTGCTATTCAATGCTCATATTGCGACTGCAGAGTCTGGCCTGGTCAACGCGGTCAACCAACTTCAGGCGGCGGGTATCACGGATCTCGTCATCGATCTGCGATACAACGGCGGCGGCTTCCTCGACATCGCGAGCGAATTTGCCTACATGATCGCGGGTCCGGTTCCTACAGCCGGGCAGACGTTTGAAAACCTGACATTCAATGACAAACACCCGTCAACCAACCCGATAACCGGCCAACCACTGTCGCCGACACCCTTTCATACGACAAGCCAGGGGTTCGATATAGGTGCTGGACAGCCGCTGCCGACATTGAACCTGTCCCGTGTATTCGTACTTTCCGGCCCGAACACCTGCTCTGCCAGCGAATCGATCATGAACAGTCTGCTGGGTGTCGATGTGGAGGTATTCCAGAT
>Ga0255052_10002627_pt1 | contig 12851 bp, 11 predicted proteins | sample JV7_2_21_MG_FD_188632 | JGI IMG/M metagenome (GOLD analysis project Ga0255052, IMG submission 188632) | Seawater microbial communities from Jervis Inlet, British Columbia, Canada - JV7_2_21 | ecosystem: Environmental > Aquatic > Marine > Inlet | place: Canada: British Columbia | collected... | reverse complement strand
AAATGCATTCACGGTTACGCCTCTGACAACGGACAACTACACGATTGCCGCGCTCGTCAACAGTCTGAGTACGGACATCATGCCCAGTCGTGGCAGTTATCCAATTGCGGCAATCAACAAGGGCAGACAACTTCTCGAGCAGGCTGGTGCCGCTTACGGCGAGATACTTCTGATCACCGACGGCAGCTCATCACCGGCCACCGAGAGGATTGCGCGCGACCTCAGGGGCTCGGGTTACACCTTATCGGTGCTCGCGGTCGGTACGACAGAGGGCGCGCCGATACCGAAAGTGAGTGGCGGCTTTGTTACCGATCAGTCAGGCAACATTGCCGTACCGCGTCTTGAAGAACATTCCCTGCGCGCGCTTGCGGTAGCCGGCGGCGGTCGCTTTTCTGTGTTGTCGACGGACGATCGCGACCTCGACTATCTCCTCAGCGGAGAGGCCGGACGGCAGCGGGCCAGTGATGAGAATCTCGCGACCGATCACTGGCGGGAGGACGGACCGTGGCTCGTGCTGCTGCTTCTGCCGCTCGGAGCAATGGCGTTTCGGCGTGGGTGGGTAATTGCCTTGCTGGTGTTCATCTTGCCGCCGGAGAATCAGGCGTACGCTTCGGCTTGGGACGACCTGTGGCTGACCAGGGATCAACAGGCACAAAAACAACTCGAGGAGGGCGCTGCCGCAGAGGCAGTCGAGTTGTTTAAAAGTCCCGAGTGGCGGGCTGTTGCGCAGTACCGTGCGCAGGACTATAAGGAGAGTGCGATGGCGTTCGCCGAGCGCGAAGATACGCGCAGTCTATACAATCTTGGTAACGCGATGGCGCGACAGGGCGAATTCGATTCGGCCATTGATGCCTACGAGCAGGTGCTCGAAATCGATCCCGAGAATGTGGACGCTGAATACAATCTCGATCTGCTGAAGCAGGTGCAGGAGCAACAACAGCAACAGCAAGAGGGCGAAGAGCAGGAGTCCTCGGACCAACAGAGCGGCGGCGAACAGTCGGACAGTGACAGCGAGTCACAAGAAGAAGGTTCGGATAGCTCGGCGCAATCGGACAGCCAATCCGAAGAAGGTGATGCATCGCAGCGCGATGACCAGGAGGCGAGCCAGGAAGATCTCGAAGCCCTGCAAGAAGAACTGAAGCGGGCCGCCGAAGAGGCGCAACAAAATGAGCAACAGATGGCGCAGCAACAGCTGACCCCGGAAGAACTCGAAGCGCTACGCCGTGAGCAGGAGCAACAACAGGCGATGGAACAGTGGTTGCGCCGGATCCCGAACGATCCGGGCGGCTTGCTGCGTCGCAAGTTCCGTTATCAATATCAGAAAACGGGCAAGGATCAGGACGGCAACAACACCTGGCCCGACGATGAGGTACAACCGTGGTAGGAAAAAAGGTACGACAAACATCTTTGATTGCGATCTCGATCTTGTTGCTAAGCGCGCAGGCGCTGGCGGCCGTCGTTACCCGGGTCGACCGTACCGATATCGAACTAAATGAGTCATTCACGCTTGAGGTTGTTACTGACGCGAACATCGACTTGCAGCCGGACATCTCGGCACTTGACCCGTATTTCTATGTAGGACAGGGCAGCCAGCTCAGCAATACGACGATCGTTAACGGCCAAATCAATCGAAGCAAGACATGGACTTACGTTTTGATGCCGAAGATCGACGGTCAGATTACCATTCCGCCGATCTCTGTTGGCAGCGAGCAAAGCGAGCCGCTTGTGATTACCGTCAGCGAGCCAAGCTATGCACCTCCCGGCGTGGCAGAGGTTTTCGTAACCAGCGAAGTCGATTTTGGCGAGACCTATGTTCAGGCGCAGCTGTTGCTGACGATCAAGATCTATCGATCTGTTGCAACTCGCCAGCCTGCGCTTCGAGATCCTACGCTTAGTGGTGTCGAAGTACTGAGCGAGCTCGCCGGGGACGATCGAAGTTACGAAGCGGTAATTGATGGCACGGCATACAATGTCGTCGAGCGGGTGTACGCACTATTTCCGCAGCAAAGTGGCCAGATTGAGATATCACCTGCGCGTTTCGAAGCGCGGGTGCTGCGCAACGGTCGCATAACCGGCCGCAAGGTGTACGAGTCGGAAGCGCAGACAATTACTGTGCTACCGATTCCGCCGCGCCCGGCCGAATTCCCTGACGCTGTATGGCTGCCGGCGCGCGATCTGAACCTGACAGAAGACTGGTCCAGGGATGCGGACGAGATCAAGGCCGGCGAACCGTTGACGCGACATGTCACGATCAGTGCGCTTGGCCAACTCGAAACGCAGATTCCGGCGTTGGAGCCGCCATCGGCAGCGGGCATTAATGTTTATCCGGACAAACCCGAACTGAGTCGCCGCATTGAGTCTGGCGGAATTCGTGGCGTGCGCCAGGATCAGTACGCGATGATTGGCGTGACGGCCGGGGTCGTCGCGCTGCCGGCGCTCGAAGTGCCATGGTGGAACACCGTCGAGTCTGAGTGGCAGGTCGCGCGACTGCCGGAACAGTCAATCAATATTCTCCCTTCGGGGGAAGCACCCGCGCCCGAGCCGGAGCTCGCAGCAAATGCCGAGGTCGAAACTGACGCTGAGCCGGCGGCCACGCAATCCGCGCCAGCGGGATTCTGGCGGCGCGTTAGCGAATTGCTTGCGGCAGTTTGGGGGGTCACATTGCTGGCGTGGTGGTGGACGTCACGACCCGAGAAGAAACAGCGCCAGCCGGCACCGATTCCCCTGCACAAGCGGCAGTCGCGGCTGCTGAAGGAAGCTCGTAAGGCAGCGCGGGCCGGTGAAGGCGCGGGCGTACGAGAGGCCTTGCTGGATTGGGCCGCCCTGGAGTGGCCGGACGACACACCACGCAGTGTTGGCGCACTATCGCGCCGTGTCAGTGCGCCGCTCGCTGACGAGCTCCGCAAAATGTCGAGCCTGGCCTACGGTCCGAATGCCGGTGAGTTTGAAGGCGAAGCACTGGCTACGGCGATTCGCTCATTCTCCGTCCTCGAAGATGACGAATCTCAAACCGAAGAAAAACTACCGCCCTTGATGCCCGCAGCCTAGTTCGGCGACAGCGCACGAGCTCGCAGCTAGCATCATTTTTATCCGGAATGTCTCGATCCCGCTTGACGGGAGCTCGCTGTGCTGCGCTTTAGTTCTGGAAAAAAAGATCCTACCCGCGGCTCTCCCGCACATAGCAGAAGCCGGTTTTACCAGTGGCCGGAATTGGGCATCGACGCCCAGGGCTCCTGGTCGGGTAGCGAATCGCCTTTCTGCAGCAGTTCGATCGAGATGTTGTCGGGCGACCGGACAAATGCCATGTGACCGTCCCGCGGTGGCCGGTTAATCGTGACGCCATTATCCATGAGGTTCTGGCAAAGCGCGTAGATGTCGTCGACTTCGTAAGCAAGGTGGCCGAAGTTGCGGCCTTCGTCATAGTCCTCGGGATCCCAGTTCCAGGTCAGTTCGAGCTGCGCTTCCTCGTCGCCTGGCGCGGCAAGAAATATCAGTGTAAATCGTCCCTGTTCGCTTTCATAACGGCGCAATTCGACGAGTCCGAGTTTGTCGCAATAGAAATCGAGTGATGCGTCAACATCTTTGACGCGTACCATTGTATGTAAGTATTTCATGCCACAATAATCGCCTATGCGGAACATTCGTACAATAACTCTCGACCTCGATGACACGCTTTGGGCGATTCATCCGGTCATCGAGCGTGCGGAGAACAAGCTCTATGACTGGCTGCGTGACAACTATCCGCGAATTACGGAGATGTACACGCAGGGCGAGATCCGCAAGTTGCGCGAAGATATCGTCTTTGAGTATCCCGACAGGAGTCACGATTTCACGTTTCTGCGCCGCACGGTGCTCGGGCGGCTGGGTATTGCTGCCGGATACGGCGTGGCACTCGTCGACGCTGCGATGGCAGTATTTAATGCGTTGCGCAACGATGTCGAAGTATTTCCCGAGGTCCGTCCGGCGCTGCATTCTCTGCGGCAAGACTTCTGTGTGATAGCGGTGACCAACGGTAATGCCAATCTCGATACGATCGGCATCCGCGACCTGTTTCATGACGTTATTTCGGCGGCTTCTGCAGGCGCAGCAAAACCGGCGCGCCAGATATTCGATACCGCCGTAGAGGCCGGCGGAGCGAAGTCGCACGAGACCTTGCACGTCGGCGATCATCCCGAAGCGGACGTTGTGGGTGCCACCCAGGCTGGACTGAAGTCCGTCTGGGTCAATCGCGGTGGTGAGGACTGGCCCGATCACCTGCAACGGCCGGACGGGATCGTAAGAGACGTCGGTCAATTGCTGTCTTTGCTGGGAGTGTTGCCGCGGTGATCAATCTTCCACTGATCCTGTACGTACCGGGATTGCTGCCGAAGCCCGAGCATGGGCCGCATCGTGATGCGCTGTTGCGCTGTCTGATAGCGAGCATGCGGCGCCACGATGAGAAAATCGCACTCGACATTGCGGCCAATTTGCACTGTTTCGATATCATCTCGTGGACCTACGACTTCTATAAAACGCACCGTGACATCGCGCTCGATGCTGACGCGATTGAAGCAGTCATTGAGCAGAACCAGGCATCGCCACTGGACATCGCCGAAGCCTCGTCCTGGCAACGGCGCCTCGCTCGCTGGGCATTCTCGGTTGCCGATGTCATGCCATTTCTAATTCCTCATATCGCTAATGAGCGCATGGAGCTGCATCTGCGTGATTTGCGGCGCTACCTGCGGAATCGCAATGAAATCGCGGAGCACACGAGGCAGATGCTGAAGATGCGCTTACGTGCCGCCGTCGAGGCAGAGCGACCGATTCTCCTGATCGCGCATAGCATGGGTTCGGTAATCGCCTGGGATAGCCTTTGGCAAATGGCGCATAACGAACGGGATCATATGCACATCGATCTGTTGCTGACGATGGGCAGCCCATTGGGCCAACGCTATATTCAGCGGCGATTGCAGGGAGCCGGCGAACCGAGCGAGCGGAGATATCCGGACAGCATATGTCGCTGGATTAATCTTTCGGCGATTGGGGATCTAACCGCTTTGGATCCGGATCTGGCGGATGATTTCGCGGCGATGCTAAAGTTCGGACTCGTCGACTCAATCGAAGATCATGAGTTACACAATTATTTTCGCCTGAACGGTGACCTCAACGTACACGCGGAATACGGCTATCTGGCCAACGACGTGACTGCCAAAATCGTTATCGACTGGTGGCGGTCTTGTAGGACGACCACCAGGCCCGAAGCCTGAATTCAGGAGGCTTCAATATTCGGGCGAATAACAATGTCGATGCGTCGATTACGGGAACGGCCTGATTCTGTTTCGTTGCTCGCGACCGGTCGCGTTTCTCCGTAACCCGTCGCAATCAGTCGATAGGTCGGAATGCGCATTGCATTGATCATGTACTGTTGCACCGATTCTGCGCGCTCCTGTGACAACTTCTGATTAGAGTCGTCGCCACCAAAAGAATCCGTGTGACCTTCGATGATTAGTTCGCTGCGCGGAAACACGTCAATGGCTTTTTCGACCTTGGCGAGCAAATTAAAACTGTGCGGTTTGATCTGCGACTGACCGCTATCGAACGTCAGCCCATTGAGACGCACAATGATGTTATTGCCTTCACGGAAAACGCGCGCCTCAGCCGGGGTGAACATCTTTTCGACCTGTACGAATTGTTGCTTGACGCGTGCCTGGGCTTCGAGCCGCTGAACTAATGCAGCGCGTTCGGCTGTGGCACCACCCAGACGCTCATCAAGTGCAGTCATTTCCTCTTCCATATCGGTGAGGCGGGTTTCGTTTTCGGTGTTTTCCTGGACCAGGGCCTGATTCTCGTTTTCCATTTTTTCTATATGGGCAACGAGTTCCGCCGCGAGCCGGTCAGGGCCGTCGACCATATCGGGCAGGACGTCAGCAGCGCCTGAAACGGCGCGCATGGCTTTTTCCCACTGCAATACGAGTTGTTCTGCGGTCAAATCACGATCGCGAACCTTGCGAACGACTTCGGACAGATAAATCGCGTGCTTGGCCTCATAGTTAGCGTCACGTGCCAGGCTGCGGGGTAGATCTGTGTCGTAGCGGTTTTCATTGAGTTCGCGTTCGGCGTCGGCAAGCAGACGCTTCGCATTGCCGAGAGTAATTGGAGCATAGCGCCCTACACGGGCCCGATCCGCGTCTGCCAACAGTTGCCGTGTCTCGGTCAGGTACTGTGCCTTGATCGCAACCAGTTCGGCATCGCGATAGAGACTCGTGGCTTCGATGTCACGGCGTTTGGAGCCTTTCAGGTCGCCGCGCTCAAGAAGTCGAATTGCATCGCCGAATTTGCGCTGCGCCTCTTCCCAGATTTCGGCCGACAATTCAGGGGCTCGCGCGTTGGCGGCATCCTGGCGACTTTTCATTACCTGGGCGAGCGCAGTATTAGCGAGTTCTGCGGCGCTTGCTGCTGTCTCGAAGTAGCGCGCGGCATCGGCTGCATTGGAGCGAACGGTTTCGATGTTTCGACCGCGCTCCAGCGCGAATTCAGCATCGTTGTATTCGTCCATGCCTCGCGCGTAACTGCGCGGCGCTAGCAATTGGGCATTGGCAGCGTCTGCGTGTGCCTTGGCAGCGTCCGCCTCCTTAAAAAATGTCTTCCTGAGTTCGTCCTGGGCGTATGCGTTACCCACACCCAATAACAGCGTAAGGATCAGGACGAAACGTCCAAATCTATGGTTTACGGCCATGTGCTCATTTCCTACGTTGGTTCAACCAAAAACCGCCCAAGCGATAGGCAGTTATAGGTCCAATATTACATATTATTCGACGCCAAATCTGTGCGGCGTGTCGCCAAAATGAGCGGATTTCACGTTCCCCTGGTAATTTGCGCGAGATGCGATTTGCTGCAGTGCAACATAGCACCGGCCAGGACATTGGATGCGGCATTTTGTGCTTTGTTTCACAGTTGCAGGCGGAGGCCGGGCGTAGTCTTAAACCATGTCCGCAAAGTACTACACGCAGTTCATATTGACCGACGCGGAGTATCGCGGCGGCAACGAATTCAGCGGTGTGATTGAGTTAAGTCAACCAATGGATATGGACAGTGACGCGCGTGATATAGAGGCCATATTGGCCCGCAATTTCGACCTGCAAAAGAACGCGGTGAAGCTTGTTAGCTGGTCAAGATTGCACTGATTTCTTCTGGCGCATTACCGTTTCCCCCTGACTCTCCCGGCTTCGGCCGGGATTTTTTTATCTCCGAATTCCGTTACAATGCGGGCCCTTTTGACCGTACTCCGCACACCAAATGAGCAAAAAAAGCGACAAGCACCTCCGCGGTATTCCGATCGTCCAGAGCGGCGGCAAATACAAGACCGATGAAGGTTTTTCGGCGATAAAGAACGGCGTAAAGACACAACGCGACGTTGAGCCGTTCGTAAGAGGACAAAAGCCCAAGTGGCTGCGCGCAAAAATGCCGTCCGGAAAAGGCTTTTCGTCAGTCAATCAAATCGTCAACGAGCATCGACTGAGCACGGTGTGCGAGGAGTCGATGTGCCCAAATATTGGCGAGTGCTGGAATGCCGGTACGGCGACGATCATGGTTATGGGTTCAGTTTGCACACGTGCCTGCCGGTTTTGCGCGGTCGACACCGGCAACCCGAAAGGTTGGCTGGACGCGAACGAACCTGGCAACACCGGGCGGGCGGTTCAGCTCATGGGGCTCGAGTACGTGGTCATCACCTCGGTTGATCGCGATGACCTGGCCGATGGCGGCGCGGCCCACTACGCGGCCTGCGTTCGCGAGATCAAGGAGCAGAATCCGCAAACGGCCGTTGAAGCACTTACTCCGGATTTCAATGGTGTGCTGGAGCACGTCGAAAATGTTGTCGATTCGGGACTCGAAGTTTTCGCACAGAATGTGGAAACCGTGAGGCGGCTAACACACCCGGTACGCGACCCACGAGCCAGTTACGATCAAACGATCGCTGTATTGCGACACGCCAAGCAACATCGACCCGATGTCTTGACGAAAACAAGCTTGATGTTGGGACTGGGTGAGCGCGACAACGAGATCATGCGGACAATGGATGATCTTCGCGACGCCAACGTCGATATCCTGACGCTGGGGCAGTATTTGCGACCCACACCCAATCATCTGGCTGTTGAAAGGTACGTTACGCCCGACGAGTTTGATCTCTACAGGCATGAGGGCCTGGACAAGGGTTTCCTCGAGGTTGTCGCCGGACCGATGGTCCGCTCCAGCTATCGAGCTGAGCAGGTACTGCAGAAAAACAACGTTGGATTAGCTGTATGACTGAATTTCTTATCGAGTATGGATTGTTCCTCTTAAAGGCCGTCACGATTGTTGCGGCGATCATCCTGGTAATAATCGTTGCCGCATCGGCGGGCCGTAAAGCGCATCAGGAAGGCCTCGATGTCGAGAACATCAACAAAAAGTACAGGATGCTTGCCGGCGCCTTGCGTAAAGCCGTGCTCAGCAAGGACGAGCAAAAGAAAGAGGCCAAACAAGAGAAGAAGCGCGACAAGGCAGAGTCCAAGAAAGCATCTGCTCGTCCGCGAAGCTTCGTCATCAATTTCAAGGGCGATTTGAAAGCGAGTGCGGTACCGTCACTGCGCGAAGAAGTCAGTGCAATCCTCGATGTAGTGGCGGCGGATGATGACGTTATTGTGCGCCTGGAGAATCACGGTGGAGTCGTGCATGAACACGGCCTTGCCGCCTCGCAGCTCGCGCGAATACGTGATCGTGACATTCCTCTGACCGTCTGTGTCGACAAGGTCGCCGCCAGCGGCGGCTATCTGATGGCCTGTGTTGCGTCAAGAATCTACGCGGCTCCGTTCGCTATCCTCGGGTCCATTGGCGTACTGGCGCAGATCCCCAATTTCAATCGATTGCTTGACAGTCACGGCGTCGATTTCGAACAGATTACGGCCGGAAAATACAAGCGTTCGGTGACGATGTTCGGCGAGAATACCGATGAAGATCGGGCCAAGCTTAAAGAAGAACTTGAAGACGTGCATGCGCTGTTCAAGGCTGCGGTCAGCAAATATCGGCCGGATCTCGACCTCGAAAAGGTAGCGACGGGCGAGCACTGGTACGGCACGACTGCTCTTGAACTAGGCCTTGCAGACGAAATCAGGACGAGCGACGAGCTATTAACCGAACTTGTTGCGGACAGAGATCTGTATCAGCTCACTTACCGAATCAGGCAGCCTCTGCAAAAGCGGCTTATGGCAAATATCGACAGCACCCTCGAAAAAGTCGATGCAGCAGGCTGGCGGCGCAAGTTTGAGTCGCGATTGCCGCGATAGTCTCAGGAACCGTTAGCGGCGAATTTTGTCGTAAACTGTATGTTGACGTGTAGAGCTTCGGTTCGGGGAAGTCCCATGATGGCGCAGCGTTTCAAATCATTATTGCCTCTGGCCGCGATCGCCATCGGCGCGCTTTGCTGGTCGCCGTCGGCCTTTTCCAAGTCTGACGCTGAATTGAAAGCCGAGGCGGCACGGGAATTCGCGCAACTCAAGGCATCGGCGCCGCTTACCACGGACCGCGAAACGATCGACTACATATCGTGCGTGGCCAACTCGATCGTCAATATTCTCGAACCGCCGTATAGTCAATACCAATGGGAAATGGCAATTCTCGAGACCGATCAGATTAACGCATTCGTAATGCCGGGCGGGAAAATCGTCATCTACAGGGGCATTCTCAAGGCCGCACAGAACCAGGATCAACTGGCGGCGGTAATCGGGCACGAGATCGCGCACGAAACGGCTGAGCACACGAAAAGCAAACTGTTACAGGGCAAAGGAGCCCAGATCGGAATTCAAGTTGCAGCCGTCCTGCTTGGTGGCGGCAATTACGGCGCACAGTACACGGCTCAGGAGATGCTCTCCCAGGGCGCGATGTACGGAATACTGCTGCCGTACAAGCGCAGCCAGGAGACTGAAGCCGACGTCATCGGCCTTGAATACATGGCTCGCGCGGGATTCGATCCGCGAGCCGCTGTACCATTGTGGCAAAACATGAACGCTCAGGCTGGTGAAGCGCCCGCAGAGTTTACTTCTACGCACCCCTCAAGCGAGAATCGAATCGATTCGCTGGTTTCGCAATGGATTGACGCTCTACCGCTGTATAATGAGGCCAGAGACGAAGGCCGCATACCTGATTGCATAGCACCCGAACTGCCGCAGCCGCCCAAAAAGGCACCAACCGAAACGCCGCCGTCCGAACAGGAGTGACGTCCCATAAATTGCCGCTTCGCACTACTGCTGCCGCTTATATTGCTGGGTGGCTGTTCCACGCTACAAGATTTTTTTGGTAGTTCGCTCAGTAAGCGTGAAGAAACGGTAGTCGTTCCGATCGTAGAGCGCCCTGTTGAGGATCCGATCGCCGCAAATCACTTTGTGCTTGAGTCGCCGCAGCAATCTGTTGTCGGCGTTCCACAAGTGGTGTTCGCCAAAAACTCAAATACGCTATCGGATCTTGCGCGCGCCTACGGGCTCGGCTATGACGAATTAATAGCGGCGAACCCGGGCGTCGATCCCTGGCTGCCCGGCGAGAATACGCCGGTGTTGCTGCCCACACAGTACATCCTTCCTGATGTGCCGCGAGAGGGTATCGTCCTCAATATTGCGGCGAAGCGACTGTTCTATTTTCCCGCCGTGCCCGAGGGGCAGGCAACGATCGTCAAAACCTATCCAATCGGCATCGGCCGTGTGGGATGGGAAACGCCTCTTGGTGTAACCAAAGTAACGGCCAAGGCCAAAGATCCGCACTGGTATGTGCCGCTGTCCGTTCGCAAAGAGCATGCGGAATTGGGCAATCCATTACCGTCGGTAATACCACCGGGCCCGGATAATCCGCTCGGTCACCGCGTGCTCAAGCTGGAAATGCCGGGCTATCTGATTCACGGCACTAATCAGCCCTATGGCGTCGGCATGCGCATTAGTCACGGCTGTGTGCGCCTGTATCCCGAGAACATCGAGTATCTCTACGAGCTAGTCGATATTGGTGAGTCCGTTAATATCATCAACGAACCATTTCTGATGGGTCGAGTCGATGGCGAGTGGTATTTGCAAAGTCATACAGCGCTTGAAGACGATGTGATTAGTCCCGAGGAACGGCTCGAAAATTTGCTCGAAATTCACAACGACGAGAGCGGGACAGGGCTTGACCAGGACGAAATGGATCATGCGCGCGCAGTTGCGAGTGTCGCCAATGGTGTTCCCTCCCGCCTGGCGAGCAACGACGTGGATGAAGTGCTGGCGCGCGTGAGGCGCGTTCGAAACACCGTAGAAATCGATCCGGATGCGCCGACGTTGTCAGAGGTTCGGGAAATGATCGACGAAGCGGTTCGGGAAGCAGACGAAGAAGAAGTGGAATCAATGTGAGCGAGTGGCTGGATCTGATGCTCGAGGAGATAGCGCGCAAGAAACGCGAGGCGCAGGAAGCTGATGAAGAATCCCGGCGTCGTAAAGAAGCTCCTGACACGGAACCAGTACAGCCCGTTCAATCAAAGTAGCGCAGAAACTCTTCTGGAAGATTTGCCACATCGGCTGGTCGTTCACTGCCTGCAGGAAGCGGCCGCGAATTGTAGGTGTTCCAGAACAACATCGATTGCCGTGAAGCCCCGGGTTGGCCCAGATCGTGCAGCATCGCTGCCATCGCCTTGCCGGTGTAGGTCGTTTCAAGAGCAAGCCCCATTTCGTGACTCGCGACTTCTACCGCACGGTCGGTTGCCGCGTTGGTTTTCGCGTAGCCATCGCCAAGGAAGCCATCGCGGAAACAGTATCGCGCCCGTTCAGCGAGATCGGCCGGAATGGTCGGGTCCAGGGTGTGCAGAAGCGTCGCTGTCTTGATCATCAAGCGACGCATGGCTTGTGGGTTTGCAACGAAATCTTCGGTAACACGGACGGCCTGAACCTCGGTAGTCAATCCTGCCAGAGCGAGCCCCAACGCGATTCCGACCGCAGTTCCCATTGTGCCGTTTGCTACATAAAGCCGATCGGGGGCGCCTTTGTCGCCCGATGCCACCTGCGCGGCAAGCTCTAAACCGGCGTTGACGAAACCGACAGCGCCGAGCCAGTTCGAGCCACCGGGCGGAATGACCCAGGCGTGGCGATTCCACAAATGTCTACGCAAGGTTCGAACTCGATCAGCGCGGCTACCGCCGAAGCGCACAATCTCTGTGTTGTTCTGGAGGTGCATGTTAAGCGCGCGCGGGGCACTCGAGGTTCGGCGCTGGTCGAGCAGGAAGCAAGTGCATTCCAACCCCAGGGATTTGGCATACAGAGACGTAGCCAGAGCGTGATTCGAGGCGACGGTGCCAAACGTTGCGACTCGTTGCGCACTTTTCTCACAGGCTCGATGCAGCAGATATTCGAGTTTGCGTACCTTGTTACCGCCGTAGAGTTTGCCGGTCAGGTCATCGCATTTGATCGCGACGCGCCTCTGTCCTTTCGCCGTGTTCAGGCTTCTTTCGATTACCGGTGTAGGCAAATCAGCGAGACGTGTTTTAGGCAGTCGTTGTGCCAATCGTGGAAATGCGTTCGCCAAATAGTCTGTCATCCTGTGGATATTATCTAATTCAATGGCATAAGGCGCAGGCACTGACTAGAATGAGACTACCTATATCTGACTGTATCGGAGATAAGTTTGTCAGATGCAGTTGACTGCGGCATTACGGTTACCGAAATGGCGCCGATGGATCAAGCCATCGATGTGTCGCCTGAGAGCACGGCCGCCTTTGTCGGCCGTGCTCTTCGCGGCCCCCTGAATAACCCGGTCCTGATCTCAGGCCTCGCTGAATTTCGCCGTCGTTTCGGCGATGTTTGGTCGCGTTCAAGTCTCGGGCCAACTGT
>Ga0255052_10002626_pt1 | contig 12853 bp, 9 predicted proteins | sample JV7_2_21_MG_FD_188632 | JGI IMG/M metagenome (GOLD analysis project Ga0255052, IMG submission 188632) | Seawater microbial communities from Jervis Inlet, British Columbia, Canada - JV7_2_21 | ecosystem: Environmental > Aquatic > Marine > Inlet | place: Canada: British Columbia | collected... | reverse complement strand
GTCGACGTCGGCGACCACCGCGGGGATCGTGGCGTGACCAGCCGCGCGGGTCGCTCGCCAGCGCCGCTCTCCAACGACCAGCTCGTAGCGGTCGCCGGCCCGCCGCACCACCACCGGCTGCAAAACGCCGTGCTGTCGGATCGAGTCGGCGAGGGTTGCGAGCTGCTCGGTGTCGAAGACGCGGCGCGGCTGGTCGGGATTCGGGTCGATCGCATCGACCGGGATCTCGGGCGGCGCGGTCTCGGACGGGAAGGGCGTCGCGTCCAGCGCGGAGACTGCGCGCGCCGGAGCCTTCGGGAGCAGGGCGCCGATACCACGCCCCAGTGCGTTGCGTCCAGTGCTCATTCGTCTCTCCCGTACTTGTCTGCGTCGAGCGCGGCAGGCGGCGTCGCCGCCGCGGCGTTTCGATTTGCGGGTGGGGGCCCGGACCCGGTGCGGGTCCGACGCTGCAGGATCTCCTCGGCCAGACACAGGTAGCTGATCGCTCCCTTGGAGTGGATGTCGTACAGCAGCACCGGCTTGCCGTGACTTGGCGCCTCGCTGAGGCGAACGTTGCGGGGAATGACGTTCGCGAATACCTGATCGGCGAAGTGCAACCGGACTTCCGCTTCCACCTGGCGGCACAGCGTATTGCGCTGGTCCGCCATCGTGAGAACGATGCCTTCGAGAGAGAGATCCGCGTTGAGCTGCTGCCGAACCGCGTTGATGGTCTCGAGGAGTCCGGCGAGTCCCTCGAGCGCATAGTACTCGCACTGCATGGGGATGATGACTGCGTCCGCCGCGGCCAGCGCATTCAACGTGAGCAGCCCCAGGGAAGGCGGGCAGTCGATCAGCACCAGCTCGTAGGCGTCGCGCAGGTCGGCGAGGGCGCGCTGGAGCCGCCGCTCTCGGTCGGGCGTGGAGACGAGCTCGATCTCCGCACCGTACAGATCGCGACCGGAGGGAATCAGATGCAGGTAACGCAACTCCGAGTCGGTCACGAGATCCTTCATGACGCAGCGACCGATCAGTGCATCGTAGACGTGCGCCTGGACCGGGCCCACGCCGCAGGCACTGGTAGCGTTGGCCTGGGGGTCGAAGTCGACCAGAAGCGTCGACCGCTCCGAGGCTGCGAACGACGCGGCGAGGTTCACCGCGGTGGTGGTCTTGCCGACCCCACCCTTCTGATTCACCACGGCAAAGACGCGGCTTCGCGGCGACATGCAATGGGTTCCTGCGTGGAGGACCGATGACTGAGTTCCCCGGGGGGGCGAAAACCAATCACACAATTACCACACCCCCCCACACGGATCCAGGACATCCATCACATTTACGCAGTTGCAGGGGAGCTGGGGACGGGAGTCCAATCGGCGACCTCAGTAGGGTCGGGTTCGAGGCGGATCCCGGAGCGAAATAAAGCGCAGGCCGCCCTCGATCCTGGCACGGCACTTTCCCTCGCCCTGGTGCCTTTCCCCCGGCAGATCCCGAAGCCTGTTGGCGGCCGAGCCATTCGCGGAGGGAACCGGCTCGGACCCGGCCCCTTGGATGACGCCTCAATGAGGGCTGGCGGCCGACCCATTTGCTGCGGGAGATCCCCCGGCCCCAGCCGCACCAGTGGGATTCTCCGCGCCGAGTTCCTACCCAAGCCGGCGGCGGGCGACCCAGATGGTTCGGTCGGTGGTGCGGCCTGGTGCCCGGTATCGGAGGTGGGTCTCGAAGGCGACCTCGGGAAGCTCCGGCACCGGATAGGGGGTGTTTCCCCCTGGGATCAACAGAAGCCCCCCTGGCTCGGCCCAGCGCACCATCCACACCAGCGCACGCTCTGGTCGCGCCAGCGCCTGGGCGATCACTGCCGCGTGGGGCCTCGCCTCCAGCTCCTCCGCACGGCCACGCAATGGCTGAGCGTTCGGAATCCCGATCTCGCGAACCGCCGCTCGCTGGAAATAGTGCCGGCGCTCCCGCGACTCCACCAGCGTCACCCCGCACTGGGGCCTCAGGATCGCAATCGGCAGGCCCGGCAGCCCCGCTCCCGAGCCGAGGTCCGCCAGGCTCCCGAACTCGGGGAGCCCCTGCGCGAGAGCCACCGCGTCCAGGATCAACCGCTCGATGATCGCTTCGAGGCTGCGATGACCCGTCAGGTTCATACGCCCTGACCAGCGTTCGAGGAGACAGGCAAGTGAGAACAGCGAATCGGCCTGAGCCGGGCTGACAGCCGCGGGGAGCGCGGCGAGGCCCTCTTGCAGGAGACGCCGAGCCGGCTCCAGCGCCGTCGGCTCAGTCACAGCGTTCTACGTGGAACACTGCGAGCCGCCACGTGCGCCGGCGTTCCACGTGGAACTCTTCTCAGGAGTCGGTGCGGGCTGCCGCAGCCTCGGCCTCGCGGCACGCGTCCTCAAACTCGGGAGCGCCTTCCGGGACCACGACCACCTGCCGGTAGCGCCCCTCGCCGATGCTCATCGTCGCGATGCCCTCCTCTTCGCGTAGGGCGAGGTGGATCAGGCGCCGATCCCGGCCGTTCATCGGATCCAGGGCTACCGCACGCCCGGTGTCCCGCGCGCGTCCGGCAACGCGCTCGGCGAGGCGGGAGAGAAGCAACTCGCGCGCCTCGCCGTTGCCTTCGACGTCTACCACCACCCTCGGCGGCTCGTCGCTCCTTTGCGACGCCGCCTGATTGGCGAGGAGCTGGATCGCATCGACCGAGCGCCCCTCGCCCCGGGCGAGCTCCGCCGCTGCGGCCCCGCGGATCTCGAAGATCAGAAGCTCCCCCTCTTGGTTCTCCGAGATTTCAAACGGCCCGAGGTCCATGCGCTCGACGAGGCCTAGAACGAAGGCCCCGACGTCCCCGAGCTCGCCGCTGGCCGTTCCGATCGAGGGCTCCTGTCGCTCCGCTGCCGCGGGTGCCGAACGCTCGCCGCGTGATGGGCGATCGTCGCGCTCTCCACGACCACCGCGCTCTCCCCGGCCACCGCGACCTCCACGTCCGCCACGGTCTCCACGGCCACCGCGGTCTCCACGCCCGCCACGCCCGGGGCGTTCCGATCCCCTCCGCGGCCGTTCCTCGGGCGGCCCATCGCGGCGTTCCGAACGTTCGGAGGATCTCGCTGCGCCCTGGGCACCTCGGACCCCCGCCACGATCAAGCAGCGACCACCCAGGCCGTAGATCTCACTAGACGAAAAATCGGTGATCTCCAGGGCGTCCTGGTCGACGCCGAAGAACTCGCAGGCCTTTGCAATTACATCGTCGCGCCGTTCTCCAATAAACTCATGGGGCTCGCCCTTCACGTCGTACACTGCCAATTCTCCCTGGTCGCCCGACCGCGCAGCACGCGCGGCGGCCGCTCCGTCACGATTTCGACTCTGCCTTTCCCCGTTTCGCCACCGGCGCAGCGGCCGGCGGTTGGGACCCTCGTCGGATCCACAGCTGGTGGGCAATCGCCAGTACGTTACTCAGCATCCAGTACAGCACCAAGCCCGACGCAAACTGGTAGAAGACGAAGGTCATCACGATCGGCATCATCGTCGTCATCATCCGCGCCTGCATGGCATCCATCGTAGGCTGGGGCGTCATGCGCTGCTGTAGAAACATCGTGGCACCCATGATCAAGGGAAGCACCCGTATCGGCACGCCGAGACCCGGGATCTCGAACAGGGTCTCCGGCGCGGAAAGGTCGGTGATCCAGCCGAAGAACGGCGCTTCTCGCAGCTCGATCGAGCTCCGCAGCGAGTAGAAGAGACCGATCATCACCGGCAGCTGCAGCACCATCGGCAGGCAGCCACCGAGCGGATTCACACCCTCCCTCTTGTAGAGGGCCATCATCGCCTCGGACTGCTTCTGCCGATCGTCCGTGAACTTCTCCTGGATCTCCTTGATCTTCGGCTGCAGCCCCCGCATCCCCTCCATCGAACGCATCTGCTTCGCCATGAGCGGAGCCGTGACCAGACGCACCAACACGGTGAGGATGACGATCGCGACGCCGTAGTTCGGGATGATCGAGTAGAGGGCACGGAGCATCCACGAGAAGAAACGCGTCATCGGCGAAATCCAGGACCAGCCCAGGTCGATGGCATGTACCGTGCCGCCCCCCACTTCGATCAGCCGATCGACCTCCTTCGGTCCCACATAACCGCGGAACTCACGCGTAGCGGACTGACCGGGCTGCAGTGCCACCGGCTCGAAGAACAGCTGCGCGACGCCCTGCACACCGGGCTCGACTGCAATGAATCGCGCGCTCGCCTCGCTGGGCTTGTCCGGTAGGATCGCGCCGAGAAAGTACGTGGTATCGAAGCCCACCCAGTCCGTCTCAGCGAGGAAGCTACGCACCTTCTCCGGCGCCCCGCCCGTAAACGACCCGAAGAAGCCCAGCTTCCCGAGCCCCTGGATCATCTCGCGCTCGACGCTCCCTCCATGCAGCACTGCCAGCGCCTGTTCGCGGAAGTCAACAGCATCGACCGTGCGAGCGGGCCAGTCGACCGCGAAACGCGGCGCGACCACTCCATCCGATTCGTTTTCGACGTCGACGCGAACCCGGAAGGTGTAGGACTCGGCCTCGAACTCGTAGCTCTTCCGAACCGTGACACCCTTTCGCGCGAGTGAGAACACCACGGAGGAGTCGTCCTGCACCGCTACGTCGAATACAGCCTGCGTCAGGTCGCCGCGATTCAGCTCACTGAAGGGTGTGACGAGCGCCGTCGCGAACGGCGCCTCTCCCGTCGTCAGCACGACTGGCTGGCGATCGTTCTTCGGGCCTTGCTCGTACTCGTGCAAGCTCCAGTGCTCGATACCAGCGCCGCGCGAGTTCAGCTCGACGGTGTAGAGAGGCTTCTCGATCCGGATCTTCTCGCCCGACTCCGGCGGCGACGCTGCAAACTCACCGGTCGTGACCGGCTGAGGCGTCGCCGCGGGCACACTGGGCGCCGGCAACGGTGCCACGACCGGCTCCTGGGGGTCGGCGGGAGCCTCCTGCACCACTGTCTGCGATCGCTGAGCCAGCTCTTCGCGTCGCACTTCTCCCTGCCACAGCATCCACCCCGTGAGCACAGCGAACGACAACGCGAAGGCCAGAAACAGATTACGGTCCATGACCCATCCTCACGGAACCGGATCGTAGCCGCTTCCCCCAAGGGGATGACAGCGACCTAGCCGTTTCACAGCGAGCCAGCTTCCACGGCGCGCACCATGACGCTCGATGGCCTCGGCTGCATAGTGCGAGCAAGACGGCTCGAACCGGCAGGCCGGACCCAACCACGGCGAAACTGTGATCTGATAGCCCCGCACCAGAGACACCAGCACGATCTGCGACGCGGCGGTCACCGGCTCGCCTCCACCGACTTCACCAGCCGCCCGAGCTCATCCTCTACCTGGTAGCCAGCAAGCTCAGCCGCACCACGTCGTGCGATTACAACGATGTCCATGCCTGGCCTCAGCCCCGCGCGTGCGCCGCGAAACCACTCTCGAATCCGGCGCTTCAGCCGATTCCGCGCAACCGCGCCCCCGACCCTACGACTCACCGTGATCCCAACCCTCGTAACCTTCTGCTGAGACGAGTCCGGCGTCGGCACTGCAAGGACGACGAAGTACCGCTCCGCCGCACGCGTACCCTGCCCGGCGACGTGCCGGAAATCCCTGGAACGGAGGAGACGGTCCGTCCGCCGGAAGCGGCCCGTCCCTGTACTCACGATACTACTTCGAGGGCGTGCCGACCGTCAGCTGCTTTCGTCCCTTGCTGCGGCGCCGCTTGAGCACGGCTCGGCCAGCGCGGGTCTTCATCCGGGCTCGAAAACCATGGGTCCGTTTCCGACGAATCCGGCTCGGCTGGTAGGTGCGTTTCATTGGATGCCCGTTGTCAATCCCTCTATGAAGCCCCGAGGGTAGCCGTACCCCCTCAGCCCCGCCAATGCCACGCCGACAAAACACCTCAGCATCACTGCCTCACCGTGGTACCATTGAAGCCGGGGAGTGAAGCTGTCCGATTCCTGCTGAACCCGGCGGTTCGGCGACTCAGCCCGACACACTGGAAAACCAAGCTCCGTTGAGCTCCTCCCTGGCTTTTGTCAGGATCTCGCGATGCCTTCTACTTCTACCAACCAGAAACTGCCTTCAAAGAAGAGAAACGAGTAAGCAGTAATGAAACTGTCCATTGATAAGCACGAGTTTCAACGAGGTCTCACTCGAATCCAGACGATCGTCGAGAAACGCAACACCATGCCGATCCTGGCCAACGTCCTACTCGATGCCAAGAAGGACGGTGATGCCGGTGTTCTCAGCTTCGCGGCTACGGATCTCGAAGTCGGTATCTGTGGTTCTCATCCGGCCAGTGTTGCAGAGGCTGGTGGTATTACGGTCTCCGCCAAGAAGCTCTATGAGATCGTTCGCGAGCTTCCCGAAGAGCCGGTACATCTCGAGGTCGCCTCGAATTTCTATCTCACCCTTCGCTGTGCGCGCGCCGAGTTCTCACTCGCCGGAACCGCACCGGAGGAGTACCCCGACCGGCCCATGGTTTCACCTGGTCGCATGGCCGTGGTACAGGGCGCCGTTCTCGGAGACATGATCGCTCGTACCATGTATGCAGCTTCGATCGACGAGACCCGATACAACCTCAATGGCGTCTTTCTCGAGCGACGCAGCGATCGCGATACCATCCGTATGGTCGCCACCGACGGCCATCGTCTGGCCTGCGTCGACCGTGAGCTCGGCAGTGACTTCGAAGGCCTGTCGAGCGGTGTCATCATTCCGCGCAAAGCGCTCGCCGAGATCAAGCGTCTCGTCGATGAAGAGGATACAGAGGAAGTCGAGATTGGTTTCGAAGGCAATCATGGGCTTGTCCGTAAGGGCTCCGTCACCCTCACGATGCGTCTCATCGAAGGTGAGTTTCCCAATTACCAGCAGGTGATCCCCGAGCAAACGAATCATCACCTGATGGTGCCAACGGAGACGCTGGGCCACGCCTTGCGACGCGTGGCACTGCTCTCGGCCGAGCGCGGGCGCGCCATCAAACTCGACCTCAGTGACGGTACGTTAGCGCTCTCCGCGAATAATCCCGATCTCGGTGAGGCCCGAGAGGAGATTGACGTCGACTATGCTGGCGAGACGCTCAGCATTGCCTTCAACGCCCGTTACCTGATGGACGCCCTCGCGGCCCTAGCTACCAAGGAAGCGCGCCTCGAATTTCAGGACTCCCTTTCTCCCGCTCAGCTCATTCCCAGCGACGACGCCGACACCCTCGCTGTCGTCATGCCGATGCGTGTCTGAGGCGGGGTAAACACAGAACTCGAAACCTTTACGCGGACTTAGGCATTCTGTACCCTTGCGCTGCAGTGTGGCCGTCGGCCCGCGCTCGCAGTCGTAGCGCAGGCGCACGCCCGGCCCAGCTGCGCCATGGGGCAACTCTCGCGTGAGTTATGATGCCAGCGCCATCGAGGTGCTCGAGGGCCTCGACCCGGTCCGGAAGCGTCCGGCGATGTACATCGGGACGACCGGTCCGGCCGGCCTGCACCACCTCGTCTACGAGGTCGTCGACAACTCCGTCGACGAGGCTGTCGCGGGCTACTGCCATATGATCTCGGTGCTGATTCATCAGGACAACAGCATCACCGTGATCGACGACGGCCGCGGCATCCCCATCGACCTGCATGCCACCGAGAAGCGCCCGGCCGCCGAGGTCGTGATGACCATGCTGCACGCGGGCGGCAAGTTCGACGACAGCGCCTACAAGGTCTCCGGAGGCCTCCACGGAGTCGGGGTCTCGGTCGTGAACGCGCTTTCCCAGCGCCTCGAGCTCGAGATTCGTCGCGATGGCAAGGTCTGGCGCCAGGTCTATCGTCGCGGTGAGCCGCTCGCACCCATCGAAGAAACCGGGACGACCAGCCGGACCGGCACTCGAGTAACCTTCCTGCCCGACGCCGAGATCTTCCAGTCCACCGAATTCTCCTTCGACGTCCTGTCCCAGCGCCTGCGAGAGCTGTCCTTTCTCAACGCCGGGCTGCGCATCCAGATCACCGACGAACGAACCGGCAAGAGCCATGACTTCTGCTACGAGGGAGGCATCGTCTCGTTCGTCGAGCACCTGAACCGGACGCGGTCGCCCCTGCACCATCCGCCGATCCTGATCACCGGCGAGCGCAGCTTCGGTTCCGGTGAGCGCGAGGTTCCGGTCACCATCGAGATCGCGCTGCAGTACAACGACTCCTACAACGAGGCGGTCTACGCCTTTGCCAACAACATCAACACGGTGGAGGGTGGCAGCCACCTGATCGGTTTCCGCACTGCCCTGACGCGCACGCTCAATCGCTATATCGCGACGCACGACAAGAACGGGAAGGATTCATCGGAGGGCATCGGGGGAGACGACACCCGCGAGGGTCTCACGGCGGTCGTCTCCGTCAAGCTTCCCCAGCCCGAGTTCGAAGGTCAGACCAAGACGAAGCTCGGCACCAGTGAAGTGCGCGGCTTGGTGGAGGCGATCCTCTACGAGCAGCTCAGCGACCATCTCGAGGAGAATCCCGCCGCCGCCAAGCCGATCATCGCCAAGATCCTGGATGCCTCGCGGGCCCGGGCCGCGGCCCGCAAGGCCCGTGACCTCGCCCGCCGCAAGGGTGCGCTCTCGGATCACAGCCTACCGGGCAAGCTGGCCGACTGTCAGGAGCGCGATCCAGCGGGGTCAGAGCTCTTCATCGTAGAGGGGGATTCGGCGGGCGGCACGGCGAAGCAGGGGCGCTCGCGGAAGTCGCAGGCCATCCTCCCCATCCGCGGCAAGATCCTGAACGTCGAGCGAGCGCGCCTGGACCGTATGCTCTCGAGCCAGGAGATCCAGGCGCTGATCGCGGCCATCGGCTGTGGCATCGGTCCGGACTTCGACAGCGAGAAGGCCCGCTATCACAAGGTCATCATCATGACGGACGCCGATGTCGACGGGAGCCACATTCGCACCCTGCTCCTGACGTTCTTCTACCGGCAGATGCGCGACCTGATCGAGCGCGGCTACCTGTACATCGCGCAGCCGCCACTGTTCAAGGTCAAGCGGGGCAAGACCGAGCGCTACGTGAAGGACGAGCGAGCCCTCGAGGAGCATCTGCTCGACCTCGCGCTTGCGAACGTCGAGGTGATTCCGAACGTCGCCGAGCGGCCGGTTCCCGAAGCCGAGCTTCGCCGGCTGCTCAACAGCGCCAGCGAGTACAACCAGCTCATGGAGCGGCTGGCACTGCGGCGCCTGGACCCCCGCGTCGTCGATGCCGCGGTGTGGAGCGGCGCACCGCGCGAGCGCGACCTCGCCGACGAGTCCGGGCTGCGCCAACGCATCGCCCCTGGCATCGCCGAGCGGCTGCAGGCGGCCAACGGCGAGGCCGGGACGCCCGAATGGACGTTCTCGCCGGATCCGGAGCACGGCGGCTTCCGGCTGATCGCCAAGACGTGGAGCGCCGGCAAGCAGCTGGCTACCGCGCTCGACACCGACTTCCTGCGCTCTTCGGACTTCCAGCACCTGGTCGAGCTGGCCGAACGCATCGCGGCCATTGGCTCCGCCCCCTTCCGCGTGCGACGCGCCGGCGCGGAGGACGCGACGGAGGAGTCGGCCCCGGATGCCGTCGCCCTGCTGGCGCGGTTGCGCGCGCTCGGCGAGAAGGGTCTGTCGATCCAGCGCTACAAGGGCCTCGGCGAGATGAACCCCGATCAGCTCGCCGACACGACGATGAATCCCGAAAGCCGCACGCTGCTTCAGGTGCGCATCCCGGACGCCGTCGAGGCGGACGACGCCTTCACGACGTTGATGGGCGACGACGTGGAGCCGCGGCGCGAGTTCATCGAGAAGAACGCGCTCGACGTCCAGAACCTCGACATCTAACCCCGGACGAGCAGAGCCCCCTTGCCCGACGCCAGCGACGAAAACCTGGAGCCCTCCGGCGGCGCGCCGCCCCCGCCCCCGACGCACCCGCTCGTCAATATCGAGGACGAGGTTCGCCGCTCGTTCCTCGACTACGCGATGTCGGTCATCATCAGCCGCGCGCTGCCCGACGTGCGCGACGGACTGAAACCCGTCCACCGCCGCATCCTGTACGCGATGAACCAGGAGGGGCTGCTCTCCAACCGCAGCTACTCGAAGTCTGCGGGCGTCGTGGGGGAGGTGCTGAAGCACTACCACCCCCACGGCGACTCGGCCGTGTACGACTCGATGGTCCGCATGGCCCAGGACTTCTCGCTGCGATACCCGCTGGTCGACGGTCAGGGCAACTTCGGCTCGATCGACGGCGACTCGGCGGCGGCCTACCGCTACACCGAGGCTCGGCTACAGCCGCTCGCTGAGGAGATGCTCCGCGACATCGATCGCGAGACGGTCGATTTCGTGCCGAACTTCGACGGGGGCACGTTGGAGCCCTCCGTCCTGCCCACCCGCTTTCCCAACCTGCTGGCGAACGGCTCGGCCGGCATCGCCGTGGGGATGGCCACCAACATCCCGCCTCACAACCTGCGCGAGCTGGTGGACGTCTTGGAGCTGGAGATCCGGGATCCAGACTGCACGCTGGACGACCTGCTCGAAAAGATGCCCGGTCCCGACTTCCCGACCCGGGGCATCATCTGCGGCAGCGACGGCATCCGCGCCGCCTACGCCGGAGGGCGCGGTCTGCTGACGGTGCGCGCACGGGCCGGCTTCGAGGAGTCGAAGCGCGGGCTGCGGATCGTCGTCACCGAGATCCCCTTCATGGTGAACAAGGCGACGCTGGTCGAGCGGGTCGCCGAGCTCGTGCGCGAGGGCCGCATCGACGGCGTCAGCGACCTCCGGGACGAGTCGAGCCGCGAGGGGATGCGCATCGTGATCGAGCTGCGGTCGGATGCGCCGGAAGAGGTGGTCCTGAACCAGCTCTACAAGCTGACGCCACTGCAGACCACCTTTGGCGTGAACCTGCTGGCGCTGGTCAACAACCGCCCGCAGGTGCTGTCGCTCAAACAAGCGCTGCGCCACTTCATCGACTTCCGCCGCGAAGTCGTGAGGCGGCGCGCCGAGTACGATCTCATCCAGGCTCGGGCGCGGGCGCACCTGCTCGAGGGCTTCGAGATCGCCCTCGAGCATCTCGACGAGGTCATCGCCGTGATCCGCGCCTCGCAGTCGACGGCCGAGGCGCGCGAGCAGCTGATGGCGCGCTTCGCGCTGAGCGAGCGCCAGGCCACGGCGATCCTCGACATGCGGCTGCGTGCGCTGACGGCCCTCGAGCGCAAGCGGGTCCTGGACGAGCTCGCCGAGGTGCGCGCCCGGATCGAGGACCTCGAGGGCCTGCTGGCCAGCGACGCCCGCATCCTCGACGACGTCGTCGCTGAGCTTCGGGAGATCCGCGACAAGTTCGGGGACGAGCGCCGCACGGAGCTGGGCCCGGCGGTCGTCGGCATCAGCACCGAAGACCTGATCGTCGAAGAGGACATGGTCGTGACTGTGTCGCACCACGGCTACATCAAGCGCAATCCGCTGACGCAGTACCGCGCACAGCGACGGGGCGGCAAGGGCGTCAAGGGCATGGAGGCGCGCCAGGAGGACTTCGTCGAGCGCCTGTTCGTGGCCTCGACCCACGACTACATCTTGTTCTTCACCACACGCGGCCGAGCCCACTGGCTGAAGGTCCACGAGCTTCCGGCGCTGGGCCGCACGGCCCGCGGCAAGGCGCTCGTCAACGTGCTCCAGCTCGCCGAGGGGGAGCGCGTCCAGGCCACGCTGCCGGTTCGCGACTTCGCCACCGACGAGTACGTGTTGCTGTGCACCCGCAAGGGCGTGATCAAGAAGACGCGCCTCGACGCCTACTCCAACCCGCGCCGCGGCGGCATCATCGCCATCAACCTCGACTCGGACGACGAGCTGATCGCCGCCTGCCGAACCAACGGCCAGCAGGAGGTCATCATCGCCAGCCGTCGGGGCAAGTCGATCCGCTTCCCCGAGGAGCAGGTGCGGCCCATGGGGCGCACGGCCGCTGGTGTGCGGGGCATGGGCCTGATCGAGAGCGACCAGGTGGTGGGGATGGAGATCCTGTCGCCCGGCGCGCGGGTGCTCACGGTGACGCAGAAGGGCTACGGCAAGCGCACCCCGCTCGAGGATTACCGGCTGCAGCGGCGCGGCGGGCAGGGCGTGATCACCATCCGCACGACCGAACGCAACGGCGAGGTGGTGAGCGTGGCGCAGGTGGTCGACGACGACGAGGTCATGCTGATCACCGACGCCGGCAAGGTCCTGCGCGCGAAGGTCTCCGGCATCTCCACCATGGGACGGGCCACTCAGGGCGTGCGCGTCATGAATCTCGCCGTCGGCGAGAAGCTCGTATCGATGGCGCGCCTGGCCGAGCGAGACGTTACGGAGACCGACGAGGGAAACGGAGCGGGCAGCTAGACCGGCGACCCGCGGAGAGGACGGCCGTGAAGACCGAGAACTCGCGCCAGCTCTTCGAGCGGGCGCGGCGCATCATACCCGGCGGAGTCAACAGCCCGGTGCGGGCCTTCGCCTCGGTCGGTGGCGTGCCCCGCTTCATCGAACGCGGCGCCGGCTGCCGGGTGTGGGACGCGGACGGCAACGAATACATCGACTACGTCGGCTCGTGGGGGCCGATGATCCTGGGCCACGCCGACTCGGGGGTGCTGCAGGCGGTGGGCGATGCCCTGGCCCGCGGCACGAGCTTCGGCGCCCCCACGGAGCTGGAGACCCGGCTGGCCGAGGCGATCGGCGCGGCGCTTCCCTCCGTCGAGCGTGTGCGGATGGTGAGCACCGGCACCGAGGCCACGATGAGCGCGCTGCGGCTGGCGCGCGCCGCCACCGGTCGCAGCCGCATCCTCAAGTTCGAGGGCTGCTACCACGGTCACTCCGACGGCCTGCTCGTCGGCGCGGGCAGCGGGGTGGCCACGCTGGGG
>Ga0255052_10002625_pt1 | contig 12857 bp, 10 predicted proteins | sample JV7_2_21_MG_FD_188632 | JGI IMG/M metagenome (GOLD analysis project Ga0255052, IMG submission 188632) | Seawater microbial communities from Jervis Inlet, British Columbia, Canada - JV7_2_21 | ecosystem: Environmental > Aquatic > Marine > Inlet | place: Canada: British Columbia | collected... | reverse complement strand
CATCTCATCTGTTATGTAGCTGCCTGTCATGATAGCGATCCTGGTTTTCGGAGAGATCTCCGTTATTTGCTCCATTACCTCGAACCCGTTCATATCAGGCATATTTAAATCAAGAAAGCAGATGTCGTAGAAATTTAATTTAATTTTTTCAATCGCCTTCTCCCCGTTTTCAACAGAAGAGATATAACCGTGATAGTCGCATACCTTTCGTAGCGCCAGTGTCATGGCTTCCAAAAATGATGTCTCATCATCTACTATCAAAATTCTGTCAAGTTTTTCTTCCATAACTATCTCTGACTTGACCGAAGCAATTTATGTACCAAATAAATCGTGACTTGCATTTTCCAATCAATCCCCCATTTAAAAGAAGATTGTAAACCATTAAATCCTTTTCCGCTTTGTTAAGTGAGGGTGATGATATGGTCGTTTCACCAATCCCGAATAGTAATTCGACCATATTTTACTTTTAAGGAATCAATCTTGAAAAAAGTCTCCAGCATGAAAAAGGACACTATTTTAGTGACTTACTTACCGAAGAAATGTTCTGGCACAATCATTGCGTTTAATACATCAGCGGCAACATTTTCTTTGAAAAAAAATTGATTCTTATATTTGTACCCGGGAGTTAAAAATGACATCTGTAAACAGACATGATCAGGTATTGATTAATTCAAAATATACATTAGTAGTATGTTTAATTGGCATTATTATGATGTCTGCTACATACAAGGCCCATGCAAATGTAACAGGTGCAACTTATGTCAATAACCTCTCTAATTTTAATGGCCTAATTCACTATAATCGGCCGAATATTTATCTCGATAAAGAGACAAATGAGATGTATGTTCTTGATAAACGGGAAGGTAATATATCTATATTTGATAAAGGGGGCATGGAAATTTACAGCTTTGGTGAAGACGGAAGTCTCGGCACTCTGGATGATCTTGTAGTTGACACGTATGGAAACATTATCCTTTTGTCGAGAATGGGACGTAAGCCAGTAATTTTGTTCTGCAATTACAGGGGAGAACTGATATCTGAAATCAAGTTTAAAAATCTTCCTCCCGAATTTTCCGGTTTCGAGCCGCATCGTATGGATTACAGGAAGGGACGACTGTACTTTGCTGATATCAAAGACATGAAAGTAGTTGTAACAGACACGAACGGTCTTTTTGAGGATGGCTATGACATAGCCTCTCTTCTTAGCATCGAGGAAAAGAAAAAGGCGGACATAGAATTGGATGGTTTCAGTGTAGGCAGGAAAGGAGACATCTTCTTTACCATACCTGTTTATTTCGCTGTCTTCAGGCTATCTCCTGACGGACAGATAAGAGGCTTTGGAGAGAAAGGCGGCGCTCCCGGAAAGTTTAATATTGTGGGCGGCGTCGTAACAGACGACAGTGGCAATATCTTCGTAGCTGATAAGTTGAAATCTGCAATCCTTGTCTTTGATAAGGATTTTAATTTTCAGATAGAGTTTGGCTATCGCGGCCTTCTTCTGCCCAGAAATTTGATAGGTCCCAACGAGCTGGCTATAGCTAGTGACGGGAGACTGTATGTCGCTCAGAAGAGAAGTAGGGGGGTAAGTGTCTTCCAGATAACCTATAACTGATCTGGAAAAATAAAGGAGGTGATATTGACAGCAAACAGTAAGGAGAAAACAGCAACATGATGTAGGTTTTACCTATATCTAATTAAGTAAAAATAATTTTGAAAGCGAGGATAGAAAAATGAAAGGATTCAAAATATCTTTAATTATCATGGCAGCATTCATGATATCTCTTGGATTAAGCGGAATTGGCTATGCTCTGCACGATGGCGGTGTTGCACATTGCGATGCCTGCCATACCATGCACAACTCTGCAGACGGAGCAACAGTCTCACTCACTCCTGGCAGTCACCTGCAGGTAGCCAGCGACCCGTCATCCACATGTCTTAACTGCCATGCAAGTTACGGGCAGTTTGGTGATGGCTCAAATTACCGCGCAGGCGGTGACTTTTACTGGTTAACAAAGGATTTTAGCTGGACCGCATGGGGAACTCCACACGAAAGTACGGGCGACTCCCACGGCCACAATATTATAGCTGCTGACGAAGCCGGCCTTGATGCAGACGGGGTTCTTATCACAGCACCGGGCGGAACTTATCTTGCCAGTCAACTAGGGTGTAACAGCTGTCATGACCCTCATGGCTCACAGGGAAATGAGTCGCTTCTATACGGAGTAGAGGAGACCGCGGCAGACTATCCGGGTGGATTTAATTTCACCGCGGCCGCACCAGTCTTTAAGAATGCCGGGCGTACAGCTACAGTCAGTGATACACGTCACTCTGCTTATGGTTCAGGCATGTCCGAATGGTGTGCAAACTGCCACGGCGATTTCTTAAATGCTATCGGCAAACATGCTGCCGGTAATAATAACGGAGCAGCCTTGAACGGACTGGCTACTAACTATAACGCATATGTCTCAACCGGAGACCTGACTGGAATTGCGGCAACCTCATACTCGGAAATCGTACCGTTTGAAACCGGGTCTACAGATGCAACCACTCTTTCAACATCAAGCACGGCAGGACCGACCGCTTCTGCTAATGTAATGTGCCTTACCTGTCACAGGGCTCATGCAACAGCATTTCCTAATATAGGCAGGTGGTACTTTGAGGATACCATGATATTAGCTGACTCGCATCCGTTAGCTAGTGACACCGGTGCTACTGCTGAGGACGTTGCCAATAAATATTATGGCAAAGTAATTACAGCCGAGCAGAGATCATTCTGCAACAAGTGCCACATACAGGATTAATCTGAAGTTCAAGTCTGGATAGTACAAGAGAGGCTGACGGCTTTAAGCCGTCGGCCTCTTTTTTCACTTAAAACGCATTGCATTATCAAAATATATTTAATATACTTTCATTACTATATATAACGTGAAAAATGCCGGCCGCTAATTATTAAATTTCAAACAATGTTAAATAATGAACATTTATAATCCGGAAAGAGTTGTATAATTTCCTATTCAGTGCAGAGGAGAAACAATTCAGGGCTTTCAATCCGGGGATTCTTCCCCAAGGATTTTTTAATGTCAAAAGTAAGGACATATAGTATTTTTCTACTGGCATTTTTTATTTGTGCCTGTATTCCGCAGGTATCTAACTATAAAGAGCCTCTGAAAGATGAGGGAGAGGTTTTTATATACCTTCAGCCAATGCCGCAGGAGGCACACAAATACCGATTCAGTATTGAAAGGATTTCTGCTATCAGGGCGAATGGCAGCAATATCCCCCTCACCCTGTCAATGAGTGAGTTGAAAGGAGCAGAACTCGCAGGGTCTCAGAAACTGCTGGCATCCGGGGTAATGCCGCCCGGCCAATACAGAAAAATCTCAATTTTGGTCAAGGAGGCTTATGTACGAGGGGAAGAAGGTGAGGCAGCGCTCCTAATCCCGGAAAAGCCAGTCTGGGTTGAACATATCTTTAGCATAACACAGAAAAAGGCGACTACCTTATTTCTCGCATTTAATCCTTTAAAATCTGTAACAGACAAGTTCAGTTTCACTCCTGTGTTCTCCCCTGTGACTTACGAAAGGGAGCTCACAAATCTAACGGGTTATGTAACTATTTCTGATCTGAATATCATTTCTGTTTTCAACAAAAAGACAATGATGATTATAGGTACGATTTCAACTGGCAGGACACCAAAGGGGATTGTGCTGGACCAGATCAGCGGAAGGGCATATGTAGCTGTTTCCGGGGATGATGCTGTGGAAGTGATTGATTTATTTTCTGAAAGGATTATTGGCCGGATAATTCTAAATCCCGGAGATGAGCCAAATGAATTGAGCCTTACACCAGACAGGCGTACCCTTGTAACCGCAAACTATGGATCAAACACCGCAAGCATTATTGATACCAGTGCACTGTTTGAGGTGAGTAGGATAAGTGTCGGCCAGGGCCCCACTTCAGCAACAATAGATTCCCGGGGGTTGAGGGCTTACATAATGAACTCACTTTCAAACACGATTTCCGTAGTAGATCTGTCGCACAAGAGTCTCTTTGCAACTATTTCTGTTGGAACATCTCCTTTTAGAGGGGCTTTTAACCTGGATGGCGATAAACTTTATGTTATCAGCCGTAATTCGCCTGACCTATTAGTAATCAACCCTTCAAGTTTGATAATTACTGAGAGAATCTTCATAGGAACGGGAGCTATCTCCATAAAGGTGGATACACAGACTAATCTCATAATGGCAGGCAAGAAGGCTAGCCGAGATGTATCTGTTATTGACCCATTCTCATTGATGTTTATAGATTCAATCGCGCTTGGAGGAACTCCGGTATTCATGACTATAGATAATTCAGAGAACACCCTTCTTGTCGTACTTCCCGACATGGAGACGCTTAAGAAGATAAATCTTGTCAACAAAAAGATTATTGCCGGAATAGAGGTGGGGGATAGTGCTTATGCTACTGTTGTCATGGGTGAGAGATAGTAGATGTCCCGTTCTATCTTACTACATCTATTGCCATTAACGGTTATCCTCCTGTTGAATGCCATTTCACCCTCGAATGTCCTTGCCGAAGGAATAAATCTTCATACGGAATTTGTATTTGCAAATTCTGACGGCGAAACCACTACTAATGCAACAGGGGATGTGACTAATTTTGAATCTTCCCTCTTCACGCAGAGATTCAATCTTGACATATTAAAGATCATCTACCCAAATCTGACACTCGCGGGGGGTGGCATTGTTGAATTAGACAGCACTACATCCACTACAGACGGTGAAGAGACAAAGATAAAGGAGTCAACGCTGAGACCATTCATAGAACTCAACCTTAACAATCCACTTTACGATGGGGCGATAGGGTATCGAAAGGCAGGAATAAGGAGAAAAGCAGACGCGACTACATGGGAGTTCAGGGAAACATATAACGCATTACTGGACTGGAATCCTGTAGACTATCCTGAGTTGAATCTTTTCCTTATCCAGAACCACTTATATGACAGGCCCGAGACTTCTGATTTAGTTGAGAAGATTCTTAATTTCAATACCAGATATACTGCACCGAAATACCTGGATGTTCAATACGCGTATACGCGTATTGAGAGAGAAGACAGGATAAATATTTTTGAAACTCGTTTACAGACTCACAATGGAAAAGTAAATTACAGTAACAGTTTCTTTAATAATCAGCTCATAATTGATTCCCAATACACAATAAATCATAACTCCTTTGAGCAGCCCGGACGCGGAACTGAGGTGTCTCCCTTATCGCCATCTAACGGACTTTTTTCCACGGACAATTCTCCTGTAGACGGACCTGCCCTCGTTCCTGTTACCTCCCTGATAGACGGTGATATAACTACTTCGACGGGCATAGAGCTTGGATGGACTGACGCTGGCAGAGATCCCAGAAACATCGGTCTTGATTTCGGGTTCCCTACCAACATAGCTGAAATCTTTATCAGGGTGACCGAGTCTATGCCTTCAATTGCCGCAAATTCTTTATCCTGGTCTGTTTATACAAGCCCGGATAATACTGACACGAGCACATGGACGCTTATGGATCCAACAATTGTATCTGTTTCTTTTGAAGGAGGATTTGATCCTCATTTTGTAATATCCTTTCCTGCAATTAAGCCCCGATTCATAAAGGTAGTGGTAAATCCTCTGTCTTCAGCATTCAACGGAGACGCTGCTTTAGAACATATCTTTGTTACGGAAATGGAGGCTTTGACCACTGTATTCGCCCAGCAAGAAAAAATAATCAATGTTACACACGATTATGATCTGAATTTGATGGGAAAACTGAGCAATAAGACTCTTATTGGCTACAATCTGTCCTATAGCCTGCGTAAAACAGGCCCGTTAGATGAAAGAGATACTGCAATTTCAAACAGCATTAATCTTAATCATATTTTTAACGAGGTATTTGCCAGCAGCGCCAGGGTGCTGCGAACAGACAATGATACAACCACTGAAGATACTGTCGATTATGCTTATGGCGCCTCTGTAAAGGCCACCTATCTGAAGACTTTCGGGCAGACCTTTTCTTACAGTGGTACCAGAGTAGAAGAAGAGGATGGTTCAAGTAATACTAATGCAGTATTTCTCCGTAACAATGCCGTGCTATACAACGGATGGAGTGCATTTCTAGATACAGGTTATAGCTGGAAAAAACCATTGGAAGGCGGGAAAACAACTGGCACTGTTGTCAACGCCGGAACAGATTTGGTCCCTAATGAAAAGATCACCATCAATATCAACTATTCGTCTAGAAAGTCAAAAGAGTCAGGGGGAGAAAACGGTGAAATTTCGACTTCTCATAAGAGGTGGGATATACAAGCGTTTTTTATACCATTTTCAACCATGTCCCTTTTCGCAAGGTCCACCACTCTAGATAAGGATCTCTCTAAGGAAACATTCCAGAATTATGCTGTTAACTGGTCTCCCTTTCCTGATGGAAACCTCCTGTTATCGTTAGTCTACTCCGAGACGCTGAGGTCTGTTGACGAAATAAAGGACAAAACAGTCGGTCCGTCTCTGCGATGGGACATCAACAGACACGCCGTTTTAGTTATGTCTTACAGCATTATTAAAAGCGAATCAACATTGGAGACAACTGATTCTCAGAACTTCAACACAAACTTAAGGATGTCTTTCTGATCAGAATACAAGGAGGTAAAATGTATATTAGCAAGCTGACCGGCAAAACAATTACGGGATATGTTATATTTAAGTTTATTATGATTATGGCGGGAAAATTTGTATCCTCTTTTAAGAAATTAGGACTTGTTTCGTTAGACGTTTTTTCTAAAGGTTCAAACCTCAGGAAATTTATCTTGTCTTTAGTGATTGCGTCGTTAGCGGCATGCTCTGCTCCCTCGTATTATGATGTATACCATAATCCTGCTATGGATTTTGATACCGTAAAGACTGTTGCAATTATGCCTTTTGAAAATCTCACAGATGACAAGTCAGCAGCAGAAAGGGTAAGGGATGTCTTTACTAATATATTCCTGTCTACAGGTCAAATCTATGTGATACCAACGGGTGAGGTCAGACGCGGGTCATTAAGGGCAGGAATTACCAATCTATCCACTCCGTCTGCGGAGGAAATTATAAAATTTGCATCCATCACGAAAGTGAATGTGGTAATTACAGGGGTTGTCAGAGAATACGGACAAGTCAGGTCCGGGCCTACTTCTGCTAATATCATATCCTTCAGTCTTCAGATGATTGAGGCCCAGTCCGGAAAAATAATATGGACAGCATCCTCTACAAAGGGTGGGATAAGCACGTTGGACCGACTCTTTGGCGGAGGAGGCAAGCCGATGAACGACATCACGGAAGAAGCGGTAAATGAAATCATCAATAAATATTTTTAGTGAAATATTTCTTATTTTTTTTGCGTTGGTTACTTCATTCTCAGCGTGCACACCCATACATAAACCTGCGGTAGCCCTGTTAATAGACGGTTCCGGTCTGGAGAATAGACAATTTGCTATCGCTGTATTACCTGTTGAAAACATCAGCGGAACATTAGCCCCTTTAAATCAGATACGGAACTCCCTGATAAACGTATTGAAACACCAGGGATTGAGAATCCTGGATGAGGACGTTATTGAGAGCTTTATGGCAAAGCACCGTGTACGTTATACAGGTGGCCTGGATAAGGTTACAGCCCAGTCATTCAGCATGGAAACAGAAGCTGCTGCTGTTTTAATAACATCGCTTGAACTCTATGATGAGTACTATTCTCCAAAGATTTCGCTATTTTCCAGACTTGCTTCTACCGGGAATAATCCCGAAATCCTCTGGATGGACAGTATTGGATTATCAGGCGATGACTCACCAAAACTCCTCGGGCTTGGTCTTATCTCAGATACTCAGATACTTTTAAACAAGGCTATTCATTACCTGACAAATTCTCTTCAAGTATACCTTGCAGGTAAAAAAGATAAGTATGATACGAAGCGGAAAAGAAAAAAAATCCAAAAAGTCGTTATTTCTGAATACCCGGAGATATCGGATGAGCGGGACAAAGTAGAGATTGAGCCAGCAAAATCGAAATTTAGTCCAAAGATATTTTACCGGTCTCCTGTCATAGCGCCTGAAATCCAATACACTGTCACGGTAGCCCCTTTTCTTAATAGAAGCGAGAGGAAAAATGCAGGAAAGATCATGTCTTTGCATTTTATAAGAAACCTGAAAGAACTTGATAATTTTCATGTCATTGAGCCTGGCATAGCAAGAGAGGAATTCCTTAAATGGAGAATAATAATGGAAGATGGGATATCCCTTGCAAATGCAGATATCATCTTTAGAATGCTTAATGCCGACCTTATTCTTACAGGAAGTGTCATGGATTATCAGGATTATAAGGGTTCTCTGGGAAAAGCCAAAGTTGATTTTTCCACATTTTTAATAGAAAGAAAAAGCAGGGAGGTGGTATGGACATCAAAGAGCCATAACAGTGGGAGTGACGGCGTTGTCTTTTTCGATCTCGGCAAAATAAACACTGCCCATTCCATGGCATCAGAGATGGTAAAGGCAGCCGTTAATGTAATGATCGAACAATAATATCAATAAGACGGCCATTTGAACCGCATGTTTATGTTATACCGTATTTCTTCATGTGGGATCTGAAGGCATCATATGTCATGTTTAAGAGTTTGGCAGCCTGGGACTGGTTGTTATTTGTCTTTTCCAGCGCCTGCATGATAAGGTCCTTTTCCAGATCATTCAAGGATATGCCGGCGTCCGGGAGTAAGTATTTACTTTCAGAAGGCTGTTGACCTGTCATTGTGGCCGATGATCTGTTAACCAGCCACCTGGGAAGATTCTCGGGCAGAATCCTCTCTGCACTTTCTAGTACCACAAATCTCTCCATAAGATTTTTTAGTTCCCTTACGTTACCGGGCCAGTCATAGGCAAGCATCAGCTTTTTGGCTTCAGGAGAGATAGGAATAGATTTTCTATGATACTTTGATACAAAATATGCCATGTAATACTCAAGTAACAAGGGGATATCTTCCTGCCTCTCCCTGAGTGGTGGTATGTGGAAGTAAAAAGTGCTCAGCCTGAAGAACAGGTCCTTTCGAAACTCTCCCTTGTCGACCGCGTCGGAGATATTCCTGTTTGTTGTGGCGATTACTGTTACATTGATGGGGATATCCTCTTTGCCTCCTACACGTCTTATTAGCCTTTCCTCCAGTACCCTTAACATCTTGCCCTGGAGGTCACGCTTCATATCTCCGATTTCGTCAAGAAGTATCGAGCCACCCTTTGCTGATTCGAAGAGACCTTTGCTCCCTGTTTTTGCGTCTGTGAAAGAGCCTTTTTCATAACCAAAAAGTTCGCTCTCAAGGAGAGATTCGGGCATTGCCGCGCAGTTGAGGGATACAAAGGGATAATACCCCGAAGTTTCAGATTCGTTCATTAAGTGGTGGACTCTCCTTGCCAGGACTTCCTTGCCTGTTCCGCTTTCTCCTGTAATAAGGAGAGTGGATACATGGGCTTTGGCCATCTTTTCTATGTTGCACATTATCTTTTTAATAACCTTTGACTGCCCTATGAATTTTCTTTCATGGATCTCGGAATAGGCCTTCCTGAGATGGCTTACCTCATGTTTGAGGCTATTCTTTTCTATGACATTGCTAATAACTATACTGACCTCTTCTTTATTAAACGGTTTTGTAAGATAATCAGCAGCGCCCAGTTTCATGGCCTTTACCGCGGTTTCTGCAGTGTCATCAGCTGTCAGCATTATAACCTGCAGCTCGGGGTCTTTTTCCCTGATTTCCTGGAGTATTTCTATGCCGCTCCGGCCCGGAAGGCGGATGTCGAGCAACATTACATCAGGAGACCAGGCCATGACTTTATTGACTATATTATCCGTCTCTGCCTCGACAAGCACCTCATAGCCTTCTTTTGCCAGTACCCTGGATAACATCGACAGAATAAGCTTGTCATCATCAAGCATAAATATCTTGCCTTTTGATTTCATAGCGTCCCTTTTTTGTCTGTGGTTACAGGTAACATGACATTAAATACTGCCCCCTTGTTCGGTTCACTCTCAACACTAATCTTACCGTTATATAGTTCTATTAACCTTTTAGTGATGGCCAGGCCCAATCCGGTGCCCCTGGATTTGGTTGTAAAAAAAGGCTGAAAGATTTTGTCGAGTTTGTCTTTCTCTATTCCTTTGCCTGTATCGGAAATCATTATCTGTATAGAATTGATGTCTGCATTATACAGGGTTTTCACAGTTACTGTTCCGCTATTGCTTACGGCGTCGATGGCATTAAGAAAAAGATTCAGGAAGGCCTGTTTTAGATGCTGGGGGTCTATATAGATATTGGGAATGTCAGGATCAAGCGTTTTTGAAATGAACATATCATGCTGATTTCTTGATTCACTAGAAGAACGCTTAGGTAAAAGAGCTATACAGTTCTCCAGTACTTCATTGACATCAATAATCTCAAGCTGGGAATTGGAAGGTTTCGCAAAATCCAGAAAATCTTTGAGTAAGAATTCTATCCGCCTGATCTCATCAATTACTCTATTAATTACAAGCTGTCCCTCCTTCGAGGTTTCAATCTCCTCAGCCAGCACTTCAACAGATATTTTAATAGCAGCCAGTGGATTTTTTATTTCATGTGCAAGCCCTGCTGCCCACTCCCCAAACATTTCAAGCTGCTTGAGACTCTGAATCGAATGCTCCGCACGTTTACGCTCTGTTATGTCCCTGTCAGGCAAAACCGTCTCCTAAAAGTTTTTTATAAGCATATCAGACTGTAATAAATCCAGTTTATTATCTGCTTTGAAACCTTGTAACCCTGCATAACTCTGCTATATTTAATTGTACAGCGGATGGTTATCTGATATACTGCAATTATAAGCCATATATTGAATCAGTGCAACAGAATTGACGAATCCTGAAAATGCTGTGAGGAATCATTTTAAGTGAAATTTTACAGGCTCCACTTACCTCTATAACAGCTTATTGAATGGTACACTATGAAAAAGATACTCATTTGCCGCATGAAATCTGTCATCTTACTGGCTGTCTCATTCTTCCTTCTGGGTGTTTTGAAGGACATGTCATGGGCCCAATACGATTATATCGAAGTGCTCCCCCCTGGCTGGATTTCGGCAGAGGCCCATGATATCAATGATAACAGCACTGTAGTTGGGTCAGGCAGGGATAGCAACAATAGGTTTAAGGGATTTGCCTATAAAAACGGTTTATATAAAACATTGCTGCCTAATGGATGGAAAGAATCATATGCCAATGGCGTAAACAACAAAGGAGCCATTGTTGGACACGGCCTCCATACTGTATTCAAAGGTTTTCTGTACAGCGGCGGCTTTTTTACCGAGATATACCCTGCTGGCTGGCATGAGGCATATGCTTACAGCATCAATGATAAGGGTGACGTAGTAGGATATGGGCGTGAAAAAAGATTTTATAAAGGGTTTCTTTTCAAGGGAGGTGCTTACATAGACATAATTCCACCGGACTGGCGTGAAGCATTTGCCTATGATATTAACAATAGAGGAACGGTAATAGGGTATGGAGTTGCCGGCGACGATCATTACAAAGGGTTTATTTATATTAATGGCGAATATACTGAAATTATCCCTCCTGGCTGGCAGAATGTAAAGGCTGTCGCGATCAATGACAAGGGGGATATAGTTGGCTACGGCATGGACAGTAACAATGAGAACAAAAGTTTTATTTACAAAAAAGGAACATATGAAGAGCTGCTGACCACAGACTGGCAGACATTTGAGGCATACGGCGTTAATAGCAGGGGTGCGGTAACAGGCAAAATAAGCTACGGGAGCGTCGGCATGAAAGGTTTTTTCTATAATGGAACATCCTATACAACATTACTGCCTTCCGGCTGGATCTGGTCTCAGGCTAATGCAGTCAATGATAAAGGGGATGTGGTCGGATTCGGTTCACGCGGCTCTGATAAGACAGGCTTTCTTGCGAGGGGAACTCCAGACATTGCTGTAGATCCGACTATTATTTTTTTTGGGGGGAATATTAATTCCGGTGTAATGGAAGATAAATCTGCAACTATAATTAACAAAGGTGCAGGGAATCTCGTAATGGGCACAATTACTGAGCCATCATTACCTTTCAGCATAGTATCTGATAATTGTTCAGGACAAACTTTAGCTCCACTGACAACCTGTATAATCATATACAGAGCTTTACCCTTATCAGCAATAACTGTTGTGTCAAATTCAAATATTCCGTCAAATGACCCTGACAAAGGCGTAGTGAAACTCATTTTGGGAATATTTCCTGACAATGACAGTGATGGTTATACGTTGGACATTGATTGTGATGATAATGATCCTTCAGTTAATCCGGGCACGACTGAGATACTGAATAACAAAAAGGACGATGACTGCGATCATGCTACCAAAGATAATGCAAAAGATGTGAGGTGATCGATTACTTGTTAACAGCTTTCAAAACTTAAAAAAACTAAATAATAATTTTTAAAATCCTTTTAATATGGAAAAGTTAATGACAACAAGGAGAATTTTTTACATTACGGTTTTTTTGTTAGTGCTTGTCATAGGAGCTGAAGGTATTTGCGAAGTACACCTGGACAACGAAGCAGTGTTCACTGTGAACTATCCTCCCGATAAGACAGTTATGGAATTGGGCCTTCTGAGTATTTCATTAACTGTCCCTCAAGGCTCTGCTGACTTAATAATAGTAAATGTAAACGGTAAAGAAAAGGCGAGGATTATTCCTGATGACAACATTGAATGTTTTACGATACCGATATCTGTAGGCTATAACGAGATAGATGTAACGGCAATCAAAAG
>Ga0255052_10002623_pt1 | contig 12861 bp, 11 predicted proteins | sample JV7_2_21_MG_FD_188632 | JGI IMG/M metagenome (GOLD analysis project Ga0255052, IMG submission 188632) | Seawater microbial communities from Jervis Inlet, British Columbia, Canada - JV7_2_21 | ecosystem: Environmental > Aquatic > Marine > Inlet | place: Canada: British Columbia | collected... | reverse complement strand
GAACCTCCAAAGCTCTTAATCTTACAACAGAGTCGTCCTACAGGTTTGAAAGGGGTGTTGATATTGACGCCGTGACTCTGGCGCTGGATAAGGCGGCTCAAATGATCGCGGACATTGCTGGAGGCAAAATAAGTGAGCTTACTGATGCCTATCCGGAGACTGTTAAGCCGAGAAAAATATCACTATCTGTTAATAAGATAGGTGCACTTATAGGTGTTGATATTGATGAATCATTTATCAATAAGACATTAATGAAACTGGGATTTGCACCTAAACTGGCAGGGGATGCCCTGGAAGTTGTGATACCGAGCTTCAGAAATGATGTTGAAATGGACGTGGATATTGTGGAGGAAATTGCAAGGCTCTATGGATATGACAGGATTCCTTCTACCCTTCCTGTAATGCATATGAGCGCTGCTCCTGAACAAAAGATCCACAACCTTATCAAAACCATTAAGAACTTAATGGTAAAGTCAGGTTTTTCAGAGGCGATTAATTTCAGCTTTCTCAACCCTGACGTTCTCGACAAATTAGGCCTGCCTGATGAAGACAGAAGACGAAACCTTGTCTATATAAAAAATCCACTTAGAAAAGAAGAGTCGGCAATGAGAACCACTCTTGTGCCGGCATTACTTAATAATGTAATCACAAACATGAACCGCGGGGAAAAAGATCTGCGCCTTTTTGAGATATCGCATGTTTTTTTACAATCGAACGATAATAAGCTGCCTGATGAGACGGTCCAGGCTGTGGCGGTTTACCATAAGGAAGAGGGCACCTCTATCTGGAAGACCAGACATGAAGGATTCTACGATCTCAAAGGTGTTTTCGAGAATATGTTTTCAGCCCTTAAAATACCGGACGTTGCTTATGATCAGGATACTGCGGCTCCTGAACCGTATATGCATCCAGGAAAATCCTGTTATATCACCTTTACCGGCAAAAGGATTGGGTCGATAGGAATTCTTCACCCCGGCATTGCCGATGAATTCGGTATTGATGGATATACAGTGATTACGGAACTCTATGACCTTGAAGAAATTTTTAACGCAATACCAGCCTCAACTACTTATGCACCACTGCCAAAGTTTCCTTATGTTGAAAGGGATATTTCGTTGATTGTAACAGATGACATCACAGTTTCAGCAGTGAAAAAAGAGATACTGGGTATTCAGTCCAAAATAATCGAGTCAATAACCCTTTTTGATATATATAAAGGAAAACCGATTCCGCCTGACAAGAAAAGCCTTGCATTCGCGATCCGTTTCCGATCAGCTGACAGAACCCTTACAGATAACGAAGTTGATAATCAGCATTCGCTTATAGTAAAGAGACTGAAAGATAAACTGAAAGCTGAACTCCGGTAACAGACCTTCAATCCATATTTCTGTATAACCCATAACTGTCATTCCACGACTTGTCGGAATCGACGCGTACCGAGATCGGGGAATCTAGTATTGCTGATTATTATGGTTCCCCATTATTATGAGAACATGTCTGAATTGTCCGGTCAAGCCGGACAATTCAAAAATTAAAGAATTTGAATATTAAGACGATAATAGAAATATGGAATATACGATGATTATCCAGGAAAACCTCGATAACGGATCGATATATTTGCATTCATATCCACTTGAGCCGGCAAACATGAATGAAGCGATGACGTTCAGGGCGGAGCTTTATCATTCTGATTGTATATTTATTCTTGAATACTGCCTGAACTGACGACACAACCTCTTGTATCAGTAATCAGTTATGCTGTAACCTTTCCTTATGAGCATTTCGGATAAAATCCTTTCAGATCCTGTTAATACATGGGTGTTTGCAAATTCGAAAAACGATACCTACCTCGTTGGCGGATATGTTCGTGATCTTCTCAGAAACAGACAATCTCGAGATAAGGACTTTGTAATAAAGCAAAACGCAGGAGAAATGGCCAGGAAAACAGCAAGAAAATTCAACGCTACATTCATCGAACTTAAAAAGAATAATACATTTCGCGTTGCTATGAATCGAAAGCGATTCATCGACTTCACGTATCTAACAGATGGCATAAGGGATAATTTAAATGAGAGGGACTTTACGGTTAATGCCATAGCCTGGTCGCCGCAGTCAGGGATTATTGCGCCTTTGGATTATATGGATGATATCAGAAACAAAGTAATCCGGGTGGTACGAACTGAAAATCTTATGGATGATCCCCTGAGAGTACTTAGGGCATATAGACTTTCCGCACAATTGGGTTTTGAAATAGGAAGCACTACCCGTAAACAGTTAAAGAAATATGCACCAAGAGTTACAAAGGTCTCTGCAGAGAGAATTACTGAGGAGCTTTTTAAGATATTGAATTTTGATAATTCCTCAGAATATCTTAAATTATGCCTTGATGATAATGTTCTTTCTCGAATAATACCTATAACTACTGATAATATCTCGATTAATCTGGTTCAAATTGGCAAATTAGATAATTTTGTCAATAAAATCAGCGACTTGCAGTCACAACGCAATTTAAAGAAAACCATGTCTTATGTTTTAAGTCAGAATTTAACCAGGACTGGTTTGATCCGATTATTCCTGCTAACGAGAATTAAGGGGAATAAATTCGACTCAGAACATAATAATTCCAATATATCAAGTAATAGCTTGCGATTTTTAAATCTAAGCACAAAAATTAAAAAAGGCTTATTTCACATAATGATTGCAGATCAATTGCCAATAAGGAGAATTACTGATAAGGGCTTATTTCAGCTTTTCTTGAGATCTGGATCTCATGTATTGGAGTCAACTGTTATAAGGACTATAGTGAAATCAAAAATTCATTACCGGTTCATTGAAAGGGCTAAAGAATTTATCCAATGCAAAAGAGAGCCGATATTAGACGGACATGATATTAAAGGCATATTGAATATCAAATCTGGAGAGTTAATTGGTCAAGCCAAGAGGAGAATTCTGGAGCAGCAATTCCTTGGAAACGTCAATAACAGGAAGGAAGCTGTAAGTTGGACAATATCTAATTTAACATAATATATCTTATAGGACATTGAGCATATCGAACTTTTGTTTAAAAGATGTTAAAACCGAACCGCTCCCCCTCTTCAAGCGGCGTATATATGAGGATTTCAGGGATTGCTTAATAATTAGGCAGATTAAATACTGTATTAAATCAAGCCGTTATGATATGGATATATCGTTTAATGGTCTTGTGATCAAGTTAGAGCCAGATATTGATATAACTTTAACCATTAGTCTCTCTTTTGGGCGCAGATTGTCAGATTTAACCAAAACCTTAAGGTAATTGTCAGAAATTGCCCTGTAATATCCTTTGGTTTGATCTCTTTTCTCAACAATTACATCCAGATCATGGTATAAATACTTTGCAATATAAGCTTTTTTCTTAATTTCCCCGAGATCCAGCAGTTTTTTTACCCTTGACTTCTTAATCAGATCAGAAATCTGATTTGGAAAATTTGAAGCTTTTGTGTTCGGCCGTTTCGAAAATGGAAACACATGGAGATAACTGATCGGCAGATCATTAAGATATTTGACAGTGTCATTAAAATCTTTGTCAGTTTCTCCGGGGAATCCAACAACAACATCTGTTCCTATCGATATGTCTGGACATTCTGTTAGTATGCTGTTGATAAGCTGTTTGTAAAAACTGGTTCGATATCCCCTCTTCATCATTCCTAGCACTTTATCGGAACCGCTCTGAAGTGGTATATGAAGATGCAGACAAACGTTGCCTTTTTTTATTAACGCCAGGAAGTCATGGCTAAACTCATTTGGTTCTATTGAACTAATACGGATTCGAATCTCAGGATATGATAAAGTTATTTTTTTTGTAATATCAATAAGTGAACTTTTAATATCAAAATCTATTCCATAAGACCCTATGTGAACACCTGTTAAAACTATTTCCTTGTAGCCTTCTGAAACAAATCTGTCTACAGATGTAAGAACATCCTCTTTACTCAGGCTTCTACTTTTACCGCGCGCAAGAGGAACAGTACAATACGAACAGGAAAAATTGCATCCATCCTGAATCTTTAAAAATGCACGGGACCTTTCTGAATAATACGGCTGAAGAGTCAATGGTGAGTCAGGATTTTCAGTATTAGTAGTAATAGTGTCATCAGATAATGTTGATAACTTTTCCAGGTAACTGATAATGGCAGTTTTGTCGGCGTTGCCTATGGCTACACTTAATCCTTTAGTGGTTGAAAGACTGTCTGAATTCAACTGGGCATAACATCCTGTAGCTATAACTTTTGCTCCGGATTTTATAGCCTTTCGGATAAGCTGTCTTGATTGATGATCGCTCTTGGCAGTTACTGTGCAAGTATTAATAACCCACACATCAGGATTATCAGTATAATTTACAATCTTATAATTATTATTTCGCAAAGCTCCTTCAATAGATGCACTATCTGCCTGATTGACCTTGCAGCCCAATGTCTGAATGGTAACTTTCAATGGCTTTCCCCTATATGTTATTCGACCTTCTCCCCGAAAAGTGAATGCTGCTGGGCTCTAAGTATTCTTATTTTCATGAGCCGGCCAATATCATTTTCATCTCCGGAAAAGTTTACTATCTTATTAGTTGTTGTACGGCCGGTCAATTTTGAGTTATCGTTTGAACTGACGCCTTCAACCAATATTTCGAGAATCGCACCTTCAAGAGCCTTATTTATATTAAAAGTAATAGATACCTGAAGATCCAGGATTTCGGCAAGCCTTCTGGATTTGATTATCTCGTCAATATGATCAGGCAACTCAAGGGCCCTGGTTTGGGGACGCCTGGAATATTTGAACGAGAAGATACCGTCAAATTTAAGTTCAGAAATCGCCTCCACAGTACACTTAAAATCGTCATCAGTCTCCCCCGGAAAGCCAACAATAATATCGGATGTAACAGATATCTCCTTTATGACATTTCTCAGCATTTCAATTTTCTCTTTATATTCCGAATAAGTATATCCTCTATTCATTACGGACAAAATACTGTCTGATCCAGACTGGAGAGGCAGATGCATATGTCCACATATTTTCGGCAGGTCCTTCATGGCACTAATAAGCTTCTCTGATAAGTCCCTGGGATGTGAAGTAACGAATCTGATTCTCTCAATTCCATTTATATCATGTATTTTCTTCAAAAGATCAGGAAAGTCTATGTTATTATATACATTTTTGCCATACGAATTAACGTTCTGGCCAAGAAGAGTAACTTCCTTAAATCCCTGCTCAGGCAAGGATTTAACTTCATTAAATATATCCTGGCTCGGCCTGCTTCTTTCCCTTCCCCGTGTAGATGGAACAACACAGTAAGCACAGAAATTGTCGCATCCATACATTATGGACACCCATGCCCGTATTCGCCCTGCCCTTTTGACAGGTAAAAGCTTTGAATGGTAATCAGTATTTTCTTTTATTACTGTTGTTTGTGTTCTTATGTTTGGGTTCTGCTGTCTGTCGATTATCCACTGCTCCAGGCTGTCGATATTATTGGGTCCAAAGACAAAATCCACATAAGGAAACCTTTTAAACAGGGACTTGCCCATCTGCTGGGCTATGCATCCGGCAACAGCAATTCTTAATTCCGGTTTGTATGCTTTAACTAATTTCAGCCTGCCCAGTTCACTGGAAAACTTTTGCTCAGCTTTTGCTCTTACGCTGCATGTGTTAAGGACGATCACATCAGATTCTTTAAAACCCGCAGCTTGTTGATAGCCCAATTCCGAAAAAATTCCTGCTATCTTCTCGGAATCATGGACATTCATCTGACATCCCATTGTCTTTATGAAGTATTTTTTGTTCATAAAACAGTACGTTGAATGTTATATGCGGACATCTGAATCCACTGCAGCAAGATTCAGTCTGTAAAATTGCATTAATTATTTTACATCATTTATAGGATAATGAACTACTTCGGGGCAAGCCCGCGAGGTATCAACCGCCGTCATTCCCGAGATCTGTTAATCGGGAATCCAGAAACCATAGAGTACTTTACATTTCTGGATACCCGCTTTCGCGGGTATGACGAACATGGCAAGCCACGGGGTATTAACCCCGAATATAAATTAAAAAAAATCTATATGAATTCAAAACCAAAACTATTCTTCGTAATCACCTCATAATTTAGTATTTTATCAGGGTCTCATTTTTACAAAAAAATATCCTGAATATATAATAAGTTAAATATATTTAGATGTTAGGAGAACAGAATTATTGACTGACAACGATCAGAGAATTATTAGGGAAAATGACCAGCCAGTTATCTTCATCGTAGAAGATGACAAGGAACTAAACCTTCTCATACAGAAAGTATTGCAGAGAGAGGGTTTTGCTACTGAAAGTGCGTTTAATGGTAGTGAAGCACTTGAAAGAGTTGCCGATATTCAGAATCTCGTGCTACTACTCGATTATAACCTTCCTGATATGTCAGCGAAAGAATTCATTAAGACTCTCTTAAGCAAGAAGTTTAATATCCCTTTTGTAATAATTACAGGTCACGGGGAAACAAAATCTGCGGTTGAAATGATGAAACTGGGAGCCAGAGATTACATTACAAAAACACCGAATTTGGTTGATATGCTTACCCACAGGATTAATAGTATTGTTCATGACCTGGAACTGGAAAAAAAGTTAATGCAGGCCAAAGAAGCACTAATAGAATCTGAGAGGAAATACAGGAAGTTATTTGACATTGCAAATGATGCCATATTCGTTGCAGATGCTGAAACCGGAAATTTAACGTTTGCAAACAAAAAGGCCCAGGAATTAATTGGAATTCCGCTTGAGAAAATAATTGGCATGCATCAATCACAGCTTCATCCTAAAGAGGATGCTGAAAGATACAGAAAAATATTCGAACAGCATATTCAGAACGGCACCGATATTTCAGAAAATATTTTTGTACTTAATAAGGACAAAAAGAAAATACCGGTTGAGATAAGTGCAAGTGCCACAGAAATTGGCGGGAAAAGATTTATTCAGGGAATTTTCAGAGATGTCACTGATAGAAAGCAGATCGAGGAACAACTCAAGACATCTCTACGGGAAAAAGAAATTTTATTAAGGGAACTTCATCACAGAACAAAAAACAACATGCAGGTCATCTCAAGTCTGCTAAACATCCAGTCAGCATTTATTAATAACGAGCAGGTATCGAAGATTTTCAGGGAAACACAGAGCAGAATCAGGGCAATATCACTTGTACATGAGAAACTTTATCAATCTGAAGACCTGTCTAACATTAATCTATATGATTACATTAAAGATCTTTCCAATACCCTGTTATCGGGTTATCGTATGGACTCAGAACAAATATCATTAGAATTCGATGCAGATGCTGTTTTGATATCTATCGATACCGCGATTTCCTGCGGACTCATTACAAATGAAATAATAACGAACTCACTGAAATACGCATTCGGTGACAATGGCACTGGCAGTATCAGAGTTGTTATTCGGACTATGGAAGATAGCAATATAGAACTCAGGATTAGCGATAACGGTATAGGTTTACCTGATGGGTTTGATTTCGATAATTCCAAAACACTTGGCCTTAAACTCGTCAAGAAACTTGCAGAAAATCAGCTTCATGGGACAATTGATGTAATTTCCGGCAAGGGAACAGAATTTATAATTAAATTCAAAAACAACTACACATTAGATCATGAATGAAACAGAAAAGAAAAAAAAGATTCTGATAGTTGAAGATGAAGTGGTTACCGGAATGGATTTATGGCATATTTTAGATCTGTGGGGATATGAAATGTGTGAGCAGGTAACAACAGGAGAAAAGGCTATTCAGGTAGCTGAGCAGGAAAAGCCTGATATTGTATTGATAGATATAAATCTTGCTAATGGAATAAATGGGCTTGAAACGGCAAGGCGGATAATTTCCAGTCTTGATGTTTCTGTCATCTTCATTACAGGTTATTCTGATGATGAGATCAGAAAAGAGGCCGAGGGAGTCAGTCCAGCCGGATATTTTGTTAAGCCTATCGACTACTATAAATTAAGGGAAGCAATTGATTCGGTTGCTCTTTAATGAAGTCAAACTTTATACAGATCGAAAATGTTTCTTTTTCCTATCAAGGCGGAACGCCCGTTCTGGAAGGTTTGAATCTTGAAATAAAAAAAAACCAGCTAATTATAGTAAGCGGTGAATCCGGAGCAGGCAAAAGCTCTCTACTGAAACTTCTCAACCGGTTCAATGATGTCACTAATGGCAGGATTGTCTTTAACAACAAAGAGATAAGTGAATATAGAATCGATGAACTGAGAAAAGCCATTCTATATCTTCCTCAGATTCCTTATACTGTAGAAGGAACAATCGAAGACAACCTGACATTCCCCTTTTCATTTCACGTTCATAAAGATAAGAAATATGATGCCGATAAGGCAGGAGAATGGCTTGACTACTTTCAGTTGAATCTGCCTGTCAATCATGACGCCTTAAAACTCTCTGTAGGTCAAAGACAGCGCATCGCCTTAATCAGGGCAATGCTTTTAAAATCAGAAGTTCTGCTTCTGGATGAACCATGTTCCGCACTTGACAGTGCAAACAGAAAGCTGATTGAGCAAAAAATTGAGTCTCTTATTGAAGCTCGTGAAATTACTGTGATCATGGCAACTCACAGTAAAATCAGTTTTTCCAATATATGTCCCCAATATTTTAAATTGAGCGACAGAAGGTTAATGCTTACTACATGACTGAAATAATAAATATTTCCTGGTTCAATGTAGCATTAACTACCTCATTAGTCATTGCAACGGGGCTATGTTCTCTTTATCTGAAACTCGGGCTGGAAAAAGATCTGCTTGTAGGAACGATCAGAACTTTTCTCCAATTAGTTCTGCTCGGATATATATTGAAGATAGTTTTTGCGCTCAGTAATCCATGGATCGTATTGATTGTGTTCCTGTTTATGATAATTTTTGCTGCCAGGATTATCTCCGGAAGAGTCAAGGAAAAGAGGATTCGATATTTTTTCCCTGTTCTGGTGTCTATGTTTTTGAGCTACATGATCATTAACATATTTGTAATGAGCATTATTGTTCAGGTAGACCCCTGGTACAAGCCAATTTATTTTATTCCTATCGGAGGGATGATAATCGGCAATTCAATGAATGCCATTGCGATCGCTATCAACAACTGGTTTAACGGACTGAAAAAAGAGCGTGAGAGAGTTGAACTTTTCCTTGCTATGGGGGCTTCTCCCGCTGAAAGCACCAGAGATAACTTTAAGGGTGCGATTACGTCCGGTATGATCCCATCAATTAATGCCCTGATGTCTGTAGGGATTGTTTCGATTCCGGGAATGATGACTGGCCAGATACTGGCAGGCATTGACCCGATGATCGCGATTAAATATCAGATTATCATTATGTTGATCCTGGTTGCGTCTACCGCTCTTTCATCAATATTTGCCCTGCATATCGTCAGGAGCATGTCATTTACAACAAACCACCAGTTGAAAGTTTAGGCGAACTTTGGGGACGTTTCTCGTGTCCACTCCCAGTGTGGACACGGGTGCTTATCAAACCACCAGTTGAGAGTCTAGCGTTTCAGCTATCTAATTATCATTTTTTTCTTGACAATCTGAATCAAAGAGGTATTATAACGAAATAGGTAATGTTTATACGTTATCTGTATTGTTTCTATAATTATCCAGGAAAGGAGGTGAACCAGGATGATAAAGCCTTTGGACAAAAAGGCTCTTTTAAAGGAGGCTGCTTTCTGGGGAAATATTAAAAAACAGATAAAAGTATTCCCCGCAAAGACCTGCCTCAAATGAAAGGGCTGAAAGAGTTAGAGCTGCTGGTCAAGCAGCCACGCTATACGGAGATGGCGGGAACATTTTAAATGTAAGACGAATGTTTCTGTCATCTCTGTTTAATTAGGATGAACTAACAGAGTATATTTATTTGCCTGCTTAATTAAATGCCAATAAACAGATCATATGATTTTTTCATGCAATGGCATCTTACCGAAAGATGTAACCTTGAATGCTCGCATTGTTACCAGGATGGTGTAATGACGGATGAGATGTCATATGATGAGATCAAGGGAACTATTGTAGAGATAAATGATGCCATAAATAGCTGGAATAAGAATTATAGTCTGGATTTTGCGCGGAGCGTAAACATTACTGGAGGAGAGCCTTTTTTAAGAAAGGATCTATTTGAGATTATTAATGAATTTGATAATTCAGGATTTACAACCTACCTTCTTACCAACGGAATCCTGATAAATGATGAAAAAGCTAAAAAACTGAAACATCATAATGTAAAAGGGGTGCAGGTAAGTATAGAAGGCCCTGAGAAGATACACGATTCGATCAGGGGTAGAAACAGTTTCACCTCCTCTCTCCGTGGAGTAAAGAGCCTTCTTGATGCTGATCTGAGAGTTACTTTAAATGTTACAATCTCTAACCTTAATGCTGAATATTTAATGGATATAATCAAACTGGCCTCTGATATTGGGGTCCGACGACTTGGTTTTTCAAGACTCGTGCCATCGGGGCGCGGATTAACCATGATAAAGGAAATGCTTAATAAAGATGCTGTAAAGGCCCTTTATGAAAATGTATTTTCGATTGACTGTAACAATAGCCTCGAAATAGTCACTGGCGACCCTGTTGCCTCACAATTTAGAAATAAATCGGTTATGACTGATTGCGGGAATGTGGCATTGGGTGGATGTGCAGCCGGCATATCCGGACTTACCATAATGCCTGACGGCACCCTTCTTCCATGTAGACGTCTGCCGGTTCCGATCGGTAACGTCAGAAAGGATTCTATTAGAGAAATATGGGCAACGTCTGATGTATTAAATGACCTGCGTGACAGGAGTAAATACAAGGGTAAATGTGGAACATGCGATAAATGGGCTAATTGCAGAGGCTGCAGGGCTATTGCATATGCTTATACTGATGCAAAGGGCAGAGCTGATATGATGGCACCTGACCCTCAATGTTTTCTTTAAACAACAGTTAATCAGATATCTGTTTGTCATCCTCTGGCTTGACCAGGGAATCAAGTAACTTAAGTTAAAAACTAGATTCCCCAATCAAGTCGGGGAATGACATTCAATGTTGCCGAATTGTACTTACAATTACTTAATATGATATTCCACAATATCTTTATCTTGAAGAACGTAGTCTTTCTGGACCCTCTGCCCGTCGAATTTCCCGGCCCCCCAGATGCAGGCATATTTAAGGTTGATAACAAAGTCTTTATGTATGATCTGAGCAAGGTCCATAACACTCGAACCAGCATGAACCGCAAACGGAGCATCCCTGTCAGGTAATTTTCCGGGTTCTTTGGAATAAACCCTTATAATACCGGACTGTTCAAAGACAGCCCTCTTTAATTTATCAATTCCTGTCTGCCGCATGGATGAAAAACCGATTACAGGGTACTCAGCTTGATATTTATGTTTAATATCATTCAATGCTTCTGCTGAACCGGAAATGTCTTCTTTATTCACTACCAGAATAAGTGACTTTGGACTAAAAGGACTATCAGTATTTTCCGATTTCTCTTTTTCTGCAAACGGTATTTTCCAGTTATTTAACTGATCAAGAAGCAGTTCAATCTGAACATCCGGAGCATCAGAGACATCAATAACAAGTATCAGCATATTCGCGGTTCTCAGAATCCCGGAAACCCACCCGTCTGTAGAGTCATTCCCAATTGGCGGAAGGTCTATTAATTGAAATTGTATGTCCTCAAACTGCATCATGCCCGAACGAGGCATTACTGTTGACATAGGGAAATCTGCTATAACCGGATGTGCGTTTGTGATCGAGGCAAGGAGAGATGATTTGCCTGAATTGGCGCATCCAACAAGGGCGACCTGGGCAGCCCCCTGCTTTTCAACAGTGTAAAGGTCTCCCCTGCCGGACTTCTTCTTTTTAGCCGAATCGTCCCGCAATCTTGACAACTTGCGCCTTAATTCCGCTCTGAGTTTGTCCGTACCCTTATGTTTCGGAATTGTTGAAATTAAAAATTCGAGAGCAGCGATTTTCTCCTGAAAAGTGGTTGCCTTTTTGAAGTTTATTTCAGCGCTATAATATTCGGGAGGCAAGTTAGCCGGCATATTGAAATATAACATAAGTAATACCGGATTTATGAGCATAATATGTCATATATCATATTGACAACTATGGTTGATTTGCTATAATGAAATTACAATGTTCAAGAAGTTTCTTATTCTTATTGCTGTCTTGATAGTTACTTCCTGTGCCCCTGTCCTGCATCAGGATTATATGAAGAGGGGCATATTTGATGCAAATCTTTCAGAAATTGAACAGAACCCGAATCTTAATGCTGGACAGCTTTTCATTTTTGGTGGAGTAATTGTCCATACAACCGCAACAAAGGAAGGTTCGATCATAGAAGGAATCTATGTCCCGGTTAATTCTCGTGGATATTTAAAAGGACTTTATGGCGGCAATGGACGATTTCGGGCGATCTATAGAGGCCGGGAATTCCTGGATCCTCTGATTTTCAGTGAAAAAAGAGAGATAACCCTAGCCGCAGAGTTCCTTGGAACACGCAGGGGAAAGATCGGAGAATTAGATTATATCTTTCCTTTTTTTGAAATAAAGGAAGTGTATCTGTGGGAAGAAATCCGTCAGAGGGATTATTACTACAATTATTATCCGCCCCAACCTTTTTATTATCCACCATCCTATTATCGAAACCGTTACTATTCTCCATGGTGGTACTACTAACAATTTCCTAGCTTGCATTACTCAGAAATATCTAACCTCAAAAAGCAGGTATTAAAAAAAACCGGTTTGAATACGGCATCAAGCATTTATATGCAACAGATCCATATAACTTATT
>Ga0255052_10002622_pt1 | contig 12862 bp, 11 predicted proteins | sample JV7_2_21_MG_FD_188632 | JGI IMG/M metagenome (GOLD analysis project Ga0255052, IMG submission 188632) | Seawater microbial communities from Jervis Inlet, British Columbia, Canada - JV7_2_21 | ecosystem: Environmental > Aquatic > Marine > Inlet | place: Canada: British Columbia | collected... | reverse complement strand
TGTCATCAAAGTGGGCGTCAATGAAGGCGTGGGTGGTGGCGGTGGTGGCATGATGTCGCCGTTGTTCCTGATATTGCAGGCATTGTTTCTTATTGCCACGACGCACCGCCGGACACAGTTTGTGCGCACCCTCTGCAAGGCGACGACCTGACGAACCATGCTGCGAGCGACCCGCCCTGGTTGCGGACTGATTGTTCGTTGCGGTGAACCAGGAACCCGCTATTGAAGTTTCGGGCCGTTGACGAGTGCGTCGCGAGTCAACTGGATAATCAGATCAACTTCCTTGGCGCTAACGGCGAAATGAGGTGTGTAACGTAAGGAGCGTGCACCGCCGTGAATGACGCCAAGGCCTTGCTTGCGAAGATAATCCTCGGTGCTGTTGGCGCCGTAGCACTTGTAACGTGGATTCAGTTCGCAACTCAGAAGGAGTCCGGTTCCCTGAGTTCCGATGATCGCATCACCGAGTTCTTCAGCGAGTTTCCTGAGCCCATCGATCAGCGCTTTACCCTGAGTGCGGATATTTTCGCGCAATGCCGGGGTGAAGCTTTCCAACACCACCATCGCAACATCCAGTCCCCGCGGATTGGATGTCATCGTGTTGCCATAAAGTCCGGTTCGGTAAATCGATGCGGCTTTTTCTGACAACGCGAGTACGGACACCGGAAACTGGCCGCCATTGAGCGCCTTTGAATAGGCTTCCATATCGGGGCCTTCCAGTTCTTCGAAGCCCGGGTAATCGACGACTGAAAGCACACCATGAGCTCGAAGACCGGCCTGGATCGAATCGATTACCAGCATGGAGCCATGGTCCTTCGTCAGCTCTCTTGCGCGCTTGTAAAAAGCTGCTGTTATACCCTGGCCCGGGTTGCCTTCACCCATGACGGGCTCCATGAAGAATGCCTCGACGAACACGCCATCGCTCTCTGCTTTCGCAAAAGCGGCCTCCATGGATTCGATGTTGTTCGGCGGAACGGTCAGCAGGTAATCGCTGTCCCGGTACGACGCCAGGTGCTTGCGATAGTTGCCGAGCGTCGAATCTGAATATCGGGCCGGTCGGTCGGTACGGCCGTGAAAGCTGCCCTCGAGCGTAATACCGTGAATCTCGCACCCTTCGTAGCGCGCGCCGGGATCCGTAAGATTCTTGGTGTTGATGTCGGTTATCCGCGAGGCCATCGACGTAGATTCTGAACCGCTGTTAAGGCAAAGGAAGCTTGTGAATGGTATTCCGCCATCTCTTGTGTGCCCGATTTCACGTCTCAGGCAACTGATAAACTCCATCTGACTGACGCTTGCCGTCATGATATTGGCCATCACGTGTGGCTGGTTCAGCGCATCGAGGATCGCATCGGGCGCATGCCCGAGTCCGAGCATGCCGTAGCCGCCGCAATCGTAAATGACGGCACCTTTGAGGCTGACGAGCCAAGGCCCCGAACCGGCTGCTGCAACGTATGGATTTACAGCATCTTCAGCGTAAAAATTGGTATAGCCGTCCTGCGCCTGAAGGATCTGATCGGCTTCGCCCAGGGCCAGGAATTCGGGGTGAGCCTCCCTGACGTCGTTGAAGTGGTCATAGGCACGTTCGATGGCAAACCCCAGCGCGTCGTAGTCGTCAAGAAAATCTTCGATGACGTCGTCGGAGAGGCCGCTTGTTATAGCAGGCCCACCGAAGTTCCTCATTTCATTTAGCTTTGAGATAAGGATTTCGTGGCTGAGATGGCTTGCTGACTGGGACATTGGAATACCGGTGATAGTGCGCTTTCGCGGACTATATCAAAGGAAATACGAGGCCAGAATCGGGGTATGTCACATCATGACATCTCCCGCATGAAAAAAAACGGGCCCGGGAAATCCCGGGCCCGTATTCCGGGTCTTTCTAAAAGTCGCCGAGCGCCAGGGCTGTGAGCTTGGGCCCGGTCTGCAGCAGGACGTATTGCTTGCCATCATGGACATAGGTTGCCAAGCCGTAGTTGATGCGGCCCTCAACTTCGACGCTGCCAATCGGCTCGCCGGTGACCTTGTCGACAAAGAACAGTGCCGGCGTTTCATCGGCAAGTTGGCCCCCGTACATGAATGCCGTCTTGGTCACCGCCATTGGCGCGTGGCGCCCTGTTCCCGTCTCACCGATATCAATGCCTTCCAGCGCAGGGTTTTCCCTGATTCTGTCCGGCGTCTCACCAACCGGTATTTGCCACAGGTGCTCGCCCGTATTCATATCGATAGCCACGATATGGCTGTACGGCGGCTTGAACAACGGGATGCCGGCAGGGTGGCGGACCTGGTCCGAACCGAGTGAAGCATAGTCGGAGAAGGTCTTGCCGGTCGGCGATTCGATATGGGAATCACGCTCCGCCCCGGGAACGACGATTCGCGAAGAGCAAGCTTTTTGGGTGGTCACATAAAGAATACCCGTTTCAGGGTCCGCGACGGTCGGGCCGTATATGTTGGAGCCACCGTTATCGCCCGGGCACCAGTAAGAAGCACGGTATCCCTGGTCGTTGTCACGGTGCAGCGGCGGGTTGAACAGCGGGCCGAGCTTGTGTTCACTCAGTGCCTCGATCGCCTGCTCGCGAAGCGTCGGCGTGAAATCGACGAGGTCATCATGGGTCAATCCCTGCATGCCGTACGGGGCCGGTTTCGTCGGAAATGGCTGCGTCTCGGCCAGTTTCTCGCCGGGGACCTCGGATGCCGGAACAGGCCTGTCCTCGATCGGCCAGATCGGCTCGCCAGTTACGCGATTGAAGGTGTAGAGAAAGTTCTGCTTCGTTGCCTGGGCGACGATGGGAACTTCTTCTCCATCAATATTGACGTCGAGGAGCACCGGTGCGGTCGGCGTGTCGTAATTCCAGATGTCGTGCTTGACGAGCTGGTAATGCCAGACACGCTCACCGGTTTTTGCATCGAGCGCGATCAGGCTGGTGCCATAAAGGACATCACCTGGATGGAAGCCACCGTAGTAATCAATGGTGACGCCGTTCGTCGGGATATAAACAATGCCGCGTTCCTGATCAGCCGACATTGGCGCCCATGAAGAGACGTCGCCCGTGTATGTCCAGGCATCATTTTCCCAGGTCTCGTGGCCAAATTCGCCGGGCCGTGGAATGACGTGGAATTTCCACAGGAATTCTCCGGTGCGTGCGTCATAGCCCAGGATGTCTCCGGGTACGTTCTCGATGCGTGCCTGGTAGTAACCCTGCTCGTGCGAATTACCGACGATGACTACGCCATTGACGACGATTGGTGGCGACGATGTAGTGATGTAGCCGTTCTGCAGGTCCATGCCTTCGTAAGGATCATGTCCGTACGGAAGGTCTGAGAGCAGATCGGTGAGCATGTCGACAACGCCGGTCTCAGGGAAACCGTCGACTCCAACCGGGCGGCCCCAGTTTTCCAGTGGTTTTCCGGTTTCGGCATCAAGTGCGGTCAGGAAGAAAGCCGGCGAGGAGATGTAAATGACGCCGCGGCCATCGACCTCGGCGTAGGCCACGCCTTTGCCGTAGTCCGCGCGCATCGAATATTCATAGCGCGGGGTCTTTGGTTCGCCGTAAGACCAGAGCAATTCACCGCTACCCGGATCGAGCGCTACTACATAGCGCCGCGGACCGGCAACCGTAAACAGCCTGCCATTAATATAGCTCGGCGTTGAACGTCCACTACGCGCATTGAAACTGGCGCCGTCCCAGACCCAGGTTTCTTCGAGATCCTCGAAGTTTTCGAGCGTGACTTCGTCGGCCGGTGAATACCGCGTATGGGCGGCGTCGCCTCCGAGATATCCCCAGCTTCCGTCATTGGTGCCCGGTGCGTTCTTGATTTCGCCTGCCATCGCCGGCGCATCGGCAGCGTCGCCGGCAGGTGCTCCGTCCTGCGAGCAGGCGCCGATCAAAAGTGCCAGTGAAAAGATAGTCGAAGTTACGCCGAAACGGACAGGTTTCGACGCCAGAATAGCAGTCTTCATTCTTGCTCCCCTACGTTGATTTTCCACCCCGGCGCCCTTTCTCTGGACAGGCATTGCCAGGCTGGGTATTCGATAATGTTGACTGGGAATTTTACGCCAAATGACTCCGGCATTGGAGAATAAAACCCGGTTTGTTACAGTCGCTTAGCTGGTACCAGGGCGTGTTTCAATTGAAATTATTTTTTGGCGATCCGCCGGGCAAACGATCCTCATCCGGCACAATTAAGAAAACTGAAAGCCATGCACGCCGAACCGGGGACTTAAAATGTATGACGTTTTCCTGACGCTCGTGACGCGCCTCAGTGACCTGATGTGGGGTCCGTGGACGATGATCTTCATCGCCTTCGTATCGGTCTATCTGACGGTGCGAACTGGATTTTTCCAGGTTACGCATTTCGGCTATATCATGCGCAACACGTTCGGCCGGATGTTTGATCGTGGCGCGGACAGCGACAAACAGCGCATAACTCCGTTTCAGGCAACGGCAACATCGCTTGCCGGAACGGTCGGCATGGGCAATATGGCCGGCGTCGCCACGGCGTTGTCGATAGGTGGTCCTGGCGCGATTTTCTGGATGTGGGTCCTGGCGTTCTTCGGCATGATCACCAAAGCGGCCGAAGTTACGATCGGTGTTCACTATCGTGACATCGATGAAGACGGGCACGTTCACGGCGGGCCAATGTACTACATCAACAAGGCGCTTGGCTGGAAGGCACTTGCTGTGCTTTTTAGTATCGGCGTAACGATCAACTGCTTCTTCAGTTCGTCGCTTTTACAGGCCCATACGGTCGGTCGGGCCTTTCACGCGAGTTATGGTCTGGACCCGTACCTGGTCACCGGTGCGATGGCGATTGTTACGGCGACCGTCGCTATTGGCGGCGTACGCCGCATTGGCAGATTCTGTGAGAAGCTCGTACCTTTCATGACGGTTGTGTATTTGTTTTGCGGACTCGTCATTCTGGTCGCCAACGGCTCGCAGTTACCGGGCGTCATCAGTGAGATATTCGGCTATGCGTTTTCTCCGGCTCCGGCGCTGGGTGGTTTTGTCGGCGCTGCCGTCATGTCCGCTATTCAGATGGGAATGGCACGCGGCATGTTGTCGAATGAAGCGGGTCTTGGCACAGCACCGATGGTGCATGCGAATGCCGATACACCGCACCCATTCAAACAGGGATTGTGGGGTGCTGCTGAGGTATTCATCGATACCACCGTTGTGTGCACAATCACCGCGTTCGTAATCCTGTCATCGGGCGTGCTCGCAAACGGCACTACGGGGATAGAGATGTTGCTCGACGCGTTCGCAACCTATTATTCGCCAGAGCTCGCCAATGGCTTCATTTCGATCGCGATTCTGACATTTTGCTTATCTACGCAAATCGGATTCTTTGTCTACTTCGAAACGGCGTTGGTCAGTTTGTTTGGTGAAAGATTTTTCAGTTACGCAAAGTGGATCTATTTCATGCCTGGCGTCGTTTTTGCCGGCATCACAAATGTCGATCAGCTGTGGGCGCTGGCGAATATATCAGTCGCAGCAAGTGCACTGCCGAACCTGGTCGCTTTATTGATGCTTAGTGGCGTATTCATGACTCTGATGAAAGACTACCTGTCGGGAGAGAACCGGTTTACAACCGCGGTCACCGACAACAGCAAACAATATATACGAATGGCGAAGGGCTAACAGGAGAACAATACAGCTATGTCCCCGAACAAACTTGACGAGACGGCTAGAGGTGTCTTCATCATCTGTGCGACGCCGTTTCTGGAAAACGGTGAGGTAGATTTCGAGAGCGCCGACCGACTGGTGGATTTCTACATCGAGAAGGGCGTCTCAGGCATTACCATCCTCGGTATCATGGGCGAGGCTCAGAAAATGGCGCCGGAGGAATCGGTGGCATTCCTCGAGCGCATCATGAATCGGGCTGGCAGTGCCGTCCCGGTGGTCGTGGGCGTCTCCGATGCAGGTCTCGATAACCTGGCTCGGCTCTCGAAGATCAGCATGGATAAGGGAGCGGCCGGCGTCATGATAGCGCCACTTGCCGGTCTGGCGACCGAAGAAAAGGTCTACAACTACTTCAGCCAGGTTTTCGATGCGCTGGGTGACGATATCCCGGTTTGTTACCAGGACTATCCACAGTCAACGCGAACGGAGATTTCAGTTTCTCTGTTCAACAGGATGGTCGCTGACTTTGAACAACTGGTCATGCTGAAACACGAAGAGTGTCCGGGGCTCAGCAAAGTGTCACGTGTGCGGCAGGGATCTGATGAAGGGCTGCGTCGAGTGTCCATTCTGTGTGGCAACGGTGGTTTGTATCTTCCGCAGGAGCTGGCGCGTGGTGCAGATGGTGCAATGACTGGTTTCGCGTTTCCGGAAATGCTCGTCGCCGTCGTTGCTTTGCACCAGGCCGGAGAGCAGGATCGGGCAGAAGATCTGTTTGACGCATATCTGCCGCTGGTCCGGCACGAACAGCAGCCGGGGTTTGGCCTGGCGCTGCGTAAGGAAACGCTCCACCGACGTGGCATTATTTCATCGCCGACGGTGCGGGCACCGGGCCCGTCGCTAAGCGCGACCGACAAGGATGAGTTGACGCGGCTGATCAGCCGGGTCGAACGAAATATCGAGGCATTGTAGTCATGGATCTTGGAATAGATGGAAAACGGGCGCTGGTTCTGGCGTCCAGTCCAATTCGCCTGCTCTGCTTGCTTAGGCGCAATGTGAAATGCGAATTGATCTTTAGTGCTTCATTCGTTTTGTGTTTTTTCGGTGTCAAATAGGGTCGACAGATTATGGATCTCGGGATAAATGGAAAACGGGCGCTGGTTCTGGCGTCCAGTCCAATTCGCCTGCACCGCTTGCTTGGGCGCAATGTGAAATGCGAATTGATCTTTAGTGTTTCATTCGTTTTGTGTTTTTTCGACGTCAAATAGGATCGGCAGAATATGGATCTTGGAATAAACGGAAAGCGCGCACTGGTCTTGGCATCTAGTCCAATTCGCCTGTTCTGCTTGCTTAAGCCCAATGTGAATTGCGAATTGATCTTTAGTGTTTCATTCGTTTTGTGTTTTTTCGACGTCAAATAGGGTCGACAGATTATGGATCTTGGAATAAGCGGAAAACGGGCGCTGGTTCTGGCGTCTAGTCAGGGCCTGGGCCTAGGCATTGCCACAAAGCTATGCCAGGAGGGCGCCAGTGTCCTGCTCTGTGGCCGTGTTGAAGGAAAGCTTGTGGCGGCGGCAAAGGAGTTAACGGCTGCCGGCAGCGGAGCGGCGCACTTTGCTGTCGTAGATTTGTCTGATGTCGATGCTGCGGCAAATCTGTATGCCGCGGCAAAAGAAAAACTGGGTGGTGTCGACATCCTCGTCAACAACACAGGTGGGCCACAACCCGGAACGGTGGACACACCGGACACTGATCTGTGGCGAGCACAGATCGACACAATGCTGATTCGAGTTATCGAAATTACCAATCTATGTATTGCTGACATGAAAGAATCGGGTTGGGGGCGCGTTCTCACTGTCGCGTCATCTGGCGTCGTGCAGCCGATTCCCAACCTGGCAATGTCCAACACAATACGATCGTCACTGGTTGGCTGGAGCAAGTCCTTATCGAACGAAGTCGCATCACAGGGCATCACGGTCAACATGCTTTTGCCGGGCAGGATTCGTACTGATCGTCTGAAACAACTGGATGCCGCTGCTGCCAAGAGGACCGGGAAAAGCGTGGAAGCGGTATCCGCATCCGAACAGGCGTTGATTCCGGCCGGGCGCTATGGAACGGTCGACGACTTCGGCAATGTTGGTGCGTTCCTCTGTAGTGAAGCAGCAAGTTACATGACGGGCGGTTTGATCCGTTGTGACGGTGGGTCCATCAAAGGCGTTTAGTCGACATGGCAGAATTTGATCTCAAGATTGTAGGTGGCATCGTCGCGAATTCTGCGGAGACCTTTAATGCCGAAATCGGCATCGGAGAAGGAAAAATTGTCGCCATCGGCAAGACTCTTGGCGACGCGGATCGCGTTATCGATGCCAGGGGCAAGTACGTACTGCCTGGTGGAATCGAGGCGCATTGTCACATCGAACAGGAGTCATCGAGTGGATTGATGACCTCGGACGACTATTACTCCGGCAGTGTTTCTGCAGCTTTCGGTGGCAACACCTGCATCGTTCCTTTTGCGGCACAACATCGGGGCCAGTCCCTCGCGGACGTGCTCGAGACCTATCATGATCGCGCCGGCCCGAAATCCGTCATCGACTATTCCTTTCATCTCATCATCTCCGATCCAACGGACGATGTTTTGCACAGGGAATTACCGCAGGCGATCGCGGACGGAATCACGTCGTTCAAGGTCTATATGACCTACGACAGATTAATCGTCGATGACGGGCAGATGCTGGACATCCTTGCTGTAGCGAAGAAGAACGGCGCGCTGACGATGATTCACGCCGAAAATAACGCGATGATCAAGTGGATGAGCGACAAGCTGGTCGATAGCGGTCACGGCGCACCCAAATATCACGCCTTGAGTCATCCAAGAACTGCGGAGTCGGAAGCAATCAATCGTGCGATCTCGCTTGCAGGTTTTCTCGACGCGCCTATTCTTATTGTTCACGTTTCGTCGGAGGCCGGTGCACGAATGATTGCCGAGGCTCGCTACGATGGGCGCAAGGTCTTCGGCGAAACCTGCCCACAGTATATGTTTCTGAACATGGAGCAGATGGACCTGCCAGGCATGCACGGTGCAAAACTTTGTTGCAGCCCACCATTACGTGATCGGGCATCGCAGGAGGAGATCTGGCGTTGTCTGCAAAATGGAACGTTCCAGGTCTATTCGTCGGACCATGCGCCCTATCGTTTTGACGACACCGGCAAGCTGCACGCAGGCCCAAAGGCGGACTTTCCCAAGATTGCCAATGGTCTGCCCGGCATTGAAACGCGGCTTCCACTCCTTTTTTCGGAAGGCTTTATCAAAGGCCGAATCTCGCTGAATCATTTCGTCGCACTCGCGGCTACCAACGTTTCGAAGATCTATGGCATGGATCACTGTAAAGGTTCGATAACTGAGGGAAAGGACGCCGATATCGCGATCTGGGACCGGGACGTAACACGCGTAGTCACTGCTGGCGACATGCACGACAACATGGAATACACACCCTACGAAGGCATGGAAATCACCGGATGGCCAACCATGGTCATCCAGCGTGGCAAAGTTGTCATCGAGGATTATGAATTGAAGGCGGAGCGCGGTGAGGGCAAATTCGTTCCGCGAAAAACGATCGACTGCACCGGTATGCCAGGCAGGCAGGCGCCGGAACTCGATCCCGCCATAAATTTTGGTGTCGACCTCGGACTCTGATGCGCCAGAAAAAAATCCTCGTCATTAATCCGAATTCCAATGAATCGGTGACCGTTGGTCTGCGTGAATCGCTCACCGAATTTTCGAACGAGGCAGATATTGAATGTTGCACCCTCGAGAAAGGGCCGTTCGGCATTGAAAGTGACGATGATGTTGCGCGCGTCATTCCGCTGGTCATCGAAAGGGTGTCAACGTCACCTGAATTCGATGCGTTCGTTATTGCCTGCTATTCCGATCCCGGAATCCAGGAGTGTCGGGAGCAAACCTGCAAGCCGGTTTTTGGCATGCAGCAAAGCGCCGTTGAAACCGCCGTATCGTCAGGCGGTAAATTCGGCGTGCTTGCGCTATCGGATGAATCCATTCAACGTCATATCGATTACATACGAGAACTGGGCTACGAAGGCCAGTTGGCGGGCGAACTGCCACTCGATATCACGGTGGATGAGGCGGCTAACGATGCTGGCACGCTTGAGAAGGTGATTGCACAGGGACGCAGACTCGTCGATGAGTCTGGTGCAGGAGTATTGATTCTTGGTTGCGCCGGTATGGCGGCCATAAGAGAGGCTGCTCAAATGAAACTGCCCGTGCCGGTCATCGAACCGGCACGGGCAGCTATACGTTTTGCTATCGACGCGACTTGACGGTCAGATTTTATTAATCGCCTCAGCCACATTGCTCATCGCAAAATTGAGCATCTTGCGTGAACAACCAATATTCATGCGCATGCAGCGTTGACTGCCTTTGCCGTAGCCTTCGCCGTCATTGAGCTGAACGCCGGAATTTTCAACGAGCCACGCCTCGAATGCCTGCGTTTCTGTCATCGGCTGATCGGTCATCTGGCTGGCCTTGGATCTCTCGACTACGCCCACTGCATCCATAATCTCATCAAAGTGCAACCAGCTGAGGAATGTGCCTTCGGATTTGGTGTAACGCACGCCCGGGAGATTATCTCTGACGAAATTCTCGACGAAGGTGTGGTTGTCATCCAGATAGACGAGTAACTGGTCGAGCCAGTCCTTGCCGTGTTTGTAGGCCGCTTCGTTGGCGACGACGCCCAGTGTGTTGATACCGGCCTGATGGTTTTTCTTCACTCGATCCAGCATGACCGGGTTGGTTGAAAACCAGTAGGCGTTTTTGGACGCCGGCATGCTGAACGTCTTGGTTATTGCCCTGAACGAAAGGCTGTTGTTGACGATATCTTTATCCGGCAGCGAGGCAAACGGTGTGAATTTCTGCCCGGCCCGCACGAAATCAGCGTGAATCTCGTCTGACAATACGATGACCTGGTGCTTGAGGCACAACTCGCCGATGCGTAGCAGGTCCTCTTCAGACCAGACGTTGCCCGTCGGATTCTGTGGATTACAAAGCAACATCGTGTGTGTGTCTGCGGTCATGCGTGCTTCGAGATCATCCCAGTCAATTGAATAGTGGCCGTCTTCGAAGACCATTTCGTTTTCGTTCTTAATCGTCCGCGTGTTCCTCACGTCCGAATAGAAGCCGTTATAGGTCGGCGTCATCAATAACACCTTGCTCATTGGTGGCGAGAGGGTACTTATTGATGCGATCAGCCCGGGATGAACACCCGTTGCGATTACGAGCGACCTGGGGTCGACATCGAGGCCATAGCGATCATGGTTCCATTCGGCAATGGTCTCGCGAAAAGACGCTAAACACTCGCTGCTAAGATAGCCCCAGTTTTCGTGCTTCAGCCTTTCTGTCATGGCCTCACCGATGCACGGTGCTGCTCTGAAGTCTGTATCAGCGATGCCCATGCCGACTTTGACATTATCGCCGAACAGTGAAATCTGCCTATCCCACTTGGTGCTGTCCGTGCCAACCCGGTCATAGACGGTATCAAAATCGTATTTGCCATTGACGAGGTAAGGCATGCTGTCGTCGGCCGCCGCTGCAGTGCTTGCACTGCCGGTACCGACGGCACCCGCAAGCGCAGTCATTCCAGCGCCCCTCAGGAAATTTCTGCGGTTCAGACCTGTGATCTTCGGCATAGTGTTTCCCCCATACTCAGCCGTGACCCGTCGACACGGGCTCCGACTAGAATAGCAGATTTGGCGCTGCCAGCCTTGTAATGCCTGCGCTAATGACAGCGCTTGTCGCCAAAACTGGTCCTGCGATGTCTCAACAGAGCTATTGTCTTTTTCTGGCCTCTACGATGAGTTCGTTGAGGGCCCCGCCTTTATAGTCCAGCTCGGCATCGCCTTTCGCGTAACGGCTGAGCGAGAGTATGTAGGCCAGGATGTCGACGGTTTCTTTCTCAGAAAGAAATCCGGGATTGGTCTCGGGCATTGAGGTGCTCATTACCGCGAAGAGCACATCGATCGGTTGCCCCTCCCAGCGCTTCAGAACCGGCCGAAAGTATTTTTTGTCGTGACAAAGCAGGCAATGATCCTTATACAGCGCCTCGCCGACTTTCGCCTGTTCTTTCGTATAAACACCATCATTGACGGTCCGCGGATCCGCGGACGCGCCGGCCCAAATGATCAGGCAGAGAAGTGTAGCGGCGAAAGTGACCAGGGGTTTGATTTTCGTTTTCACAATTATTAGTCCTGTCGAGGCAAGCCAGGTTCGCCCGCCCGAGCGGGCGAACCATTGGCGATTATTGCCTGAATTATGGCACCGGTTTCCTGAAGTGTTGCTTAATAAATCGTCAGAACTCAGCCAGTGCTATTGCAGTCAGTTTTGAGCCCGTCTGCAACATAATGCATTGCCTGCCCTCATGAGCATAGGTCATCATGCAATAGTTGCTTTCCGCCGGATTGATGCGTAATGAGGATACCTCAGGCCCCGGAGCAGGAAAACACATTCGCGGGTAACCAAAGGCCTGAATCGCCGGCGCTTTCGTGCGGCGACCCAAATTTCGGGCAGAATTATCAGACAGTGCAAGCGATGGTGAAAATCGCCATTGGCAGGATTCTACTGACGGGAACAGTGTCAATAGAAAGTGAACAGGAGGAGACGCGCGTCAAGCCGGCCGTCATCAGATGCATCCGGGCCACTCAAGTGCCACGACGGATCCCAAGGGCAATAACGTGGACACGTTCGATCGCACAAACCTGCAAAGCGCCATCACCTGTTGGTGCGGGCTTCTGCGAGTCCTTATCTGCTTGTTACTTTGCTCGCTGGCGCGGCGCCACTGTAATTTCGCTCAACGCACCGTCCTGATAATCAAGTTCGGTATCGCCGGGCGCATAACGGCTGAGTGAGAGAGCATAGGCAAGGATATCGACGTTTTCTTTATCCGTAAGAAAACCGGGATTGGTCTCGGGCATCGACGTACTCATGACGGTAAACAAGATGTCGAGCGGCTGTCCCTCAAAGCCTTTCAGAACCTGGCGATAATATTTCTTGTCATGACAAAGCAGACAATGCTGTGCATACAGCTTTTCGCCGACTTTAGCCTGCTCCCTGGTAAAGACGCCGTCATTGACAGTGCGCGGATCCGCCGCAGCGATTGCCCAGGCGATCAGACCTGACAAGACGACTAATAATCGTGCGCGATATGCCACCTGTATCATCATCAAATTTACTCCCACATCGAGAT